>JACCDR011956498.1_pt1 | contig 38749 bp, 27 predicted proteins | sample 7446431 | NCBI WGS metagenome assembly JACCDR01 (sample SAMN15323443, study PRJNA562643) | freshwater metagenome | isolation source: river surface water | place: USA:Blue River Watershed | collected 2017-08-17 | reverse complement strand
TTTCAAATTTTCAAATTGCCTCATTTTCAAATCTTCACATTACCAAATTTTCAAATTATCAAATCTCTTCTCTTCCTCTCAACTTCTTGTCGTCCATGTGTTTATTGAGAAAAGCATTAATTTTCTCAATATCTATCGAACGGTTAATTTCTCCGAAAGAATTAATTGTAATATCGAATCCTTCAAGCTCTTCATGTACTTTGGGGAGTTCCTTCTTGGGCGTTTCTTTTTTCTTTGCCATGATTTTGGTAAGGTTAAAGTGAGCGATACACCAACGTAAGATGTATGTTAGGATAATCTAAAGACGTTATACAAAAATATGTATTTTCTACTAGGAAACAAGCGTGTTGTTCCTAGTAGAAAATCTGTTTTACGCTTAAATGCTCAATGCCTAAAGTGTTTGTAATGCCTTCTCTAAACGAGCAATAACCCCTTCTTTACCAATAATTTCCATCATCAACATCAAGTCAGGGCCAGCACCTACGCCCGTCACAGCCAAGCGTAAAGCCTGCATCACTTTACCCATTTTGATGCCTAAACTGGTCAATGTATCGGACAACGTATGTTTGATAGCATCGGCACTAAAGTCGTCTAAACTCACCAATGCCTCTTTGAACGCAGCGATTCCTTTTTTGGCATCGTCGTTCCATTTGGCGGCGGCAACCGCAGCATCATAGCTCTCAGGAGCGACAAACAAGGCTTGTGCTTCTGTGGTAAGTTGCTGAGGAAAAGTGACACGCTCTTTGAACAAATGCACAATTTTCAGGGCTTTATCGCTTTCGTATGCTGTCAAAAACTCCGCAGCCAACGATTCATCACTACGCAAACGCAGGTATTGTTCGTTGTACCATTTGGCTTTTTGAATATCGAATTTAGCTCCAGACTTATTGATTTTTTCCAAAGAAAAAGCGCTGACTAAGGCTTCCATGCTAAACATTTCTTGTTCGGTGCCAGGATTCCAGCCCAAAAATGCCAAGAAATTGATTAAAGCTTCTTTCAAATACCCTTCTTCTCTAAAGCCAATCGCTTTAGTGCCGTCTGGGGCGTTCCATTCTAAAGGAAATACTGGAAAACCACCCAATTCGGCATCTCTTTTTGAAAGTTTGCCATTGCCTTCGGGTTTCAGCAATAAAGGTAAATGGGCAAACTGAGGCATGGTCGCTTCCCAGCCAAAAGCCCTGTACAACAACACGTGCAATGGGGCAGAAGGCAACCATTCTTCTCCTCTGATAACGTGCGTAATTTCCATCAAATGGTCATCTACCACGTTGGCCAAATGGTAAGTTGGCAGGCCGTCTGATTTCATCAATACCTTATCGTCTATTGTTGACGAATGCACGTGCACCCAATCACGAACCAAATCTTTGAAACGGATTTCTTCTTTGGCCGGTACTTTTAAACGAATAACATAAGGCTCACCAGCGGCAAGTTTGGCTTGCACTTCTTCGGCACTGAGGGTCAATGCGTTTTTCAAACGGGTGCGTGTGAGAGCATTGTATTGAAATGCCGAGCCTTGACTTTCAAAGTTTTGACGCATCGCATCTAACTCTTCGGAAGTATCAAAAGCATAATAAGCTTTACCTTCATTAAGCAATTGTTGGGCGTATTGTTGGTAAATAGCCGAACGCTCCGATTGGCGATAAGGGGCATGAGGCCCACCTACGCCCACACCTTCATCAATCTCAATTCCTAACCACTGTAAAGACGATAAAATATATTCTTCCGCTCCTCGTACAAAACGATTTTGGTCGGTGTCTTCGATGCGAAGTAACATCTTTCCCCCTAGTTTTCTTGCTAGAAGATAATTATACAATGCAGTTCGTACTCCTCCAATATGCAAAGGTCCCGTCGGACTAGGAGCAAACCGTACTCTTACTTGTTGACTCATGCTCTTGTATTTTTATTCAGACTGCAAAGATAATTTATTTACCCATACACAGTGCAAAATCTTGTGTATGACACCATGCTTTTGAGTAAAAATAAAAGCCCGTGCGGTTGGTGGTGTAGCGTCGCCAGAGGTGTAATACGGGCGTATTGACAGGGATTTGTAGCCATAAAGCTTCGTTGGCTTGGGCAAGAACTGCCGAAAAGCTTTGCTCTACGCCTGATGCTTCGATATGATAAGATACCCGCAGCGAATCAATGATAGAGGCATTCACAAAAGGAGTCATGATAAAGCCTGGCAAATTGATATTGGGTAAAAAAAATTGTTCGACCACTACAGGCTTTTGGCTAATACTCAACAAATTAAGCGCTTGGATACAGCCCGCTTGCTGCTCGTCGGATGTAAGCGGATAAGGAAAGGCTTTGTCCCAAGCCTGAATATGCGGTTTCCCAATAATCGACGATTGCACCACGGGCGTACTCGTTGGGTCGGGTTTTTGGGTTTCAAAATGCCATGTTCCGACGCTTTTTTGCCGAAAATTGACAAACGTTCCCTTCCCTTGGTGTTTGCGAATATACCCTTCGTTGAGGAGTTCTTTCAAGGCTTGTCGCACCGTCATACGGGTAATTTGGTGCCATTCGGCCAATTGATTTTCGGAAGGAAGTAAATCGTCGGGTTGATAAACGCCCGAAATGATTTGGTGCTTTAAGCTTTCGTAAAGCTGACGATATTGGGGAATTTGCATAATGGTTTGATATATCCAACGTTATGCAAAGATATTTAGAAATTAAGTAAAAATAAGAGGTGTTTCTTTTTTGCAAAAAAAGAGAACGAGTACGTAAATTAATGATTTTCATTATTTTACGTACTCGTTCTCTTGATAAAGATTAATTTACTTTAATGAATTTTTGCAAAGATTTATTCGTTCCTTGTTGTATTTCTACAAAATATAAACCAACGGCAAGCGACGATACCGAAACCGTTTCTTCTTGTACTGGCATGGTTTTGGTAAAGTTATGTTGTTTGGCTAATTGACCTTGGGTATCGTAAAAGTTAATTTGTACATTTCCAAGATGAGTGCCATCAAAACCAAGTGTAACAACATGACTGGCTGGATTAGGAAACAGTCGAATAGGCTGAGGTTCTAACAAGGGTTTTTCTACCGCTATGCGTGCTTGGCTGCTGACAGGTAAAATAAAGATAGGCGTTTCGCTAAGAGCCAATGTTAGAGAGCCATTCGTTATGGTTTTTTGGCTGATACTCATGGTATCGCTGCCAGCCAAAGGCGTATAAATTTTGGCCTGTGTGGCATTCAACGAAAGCGTATAAGTGCCAGTACGACCTACTTCGTCGGGAATGTAAGCGATATAAGCCGACTTGCCATTGAGTTCGTATCTATCAACGATTGGGTCTTGCGAAAGCGTTTCTTTATACACATAATTGCCTATCAATTTGGAGGCTTGATACATATAATCGGCTACAGGCTTGCGGGTTTTGTCCTGATTGATTAAGCCAGAAGAAGCAAACTGAATTGGATTAGGAAAGTTATCATCATACAATTCGTAGAAAAACGAACGCTCAATACCCAAACGATTGTACAACAATGCCGAACGAAGCGACCAATCGGCTTGCGTAATGTACTCGTCTTTGTTACCAATAGCAATAGCCTTGTAAGGACTACCTTGGTTGGCATCATAGCCCAATTCAGTCACCCAAACAGGCATATCGTGTAACGATTGATGAGCCAATGCTACAAATTCTTTGGCTACTTTACCAGCACTAGAGATTTCGGGAGCTGTACCACGAGTTGAAATACCGCTTTGCGAAGCATCAGAATTGTTAGAGTAATAATGATAGTTGATTACATCCCAACATATATTTACGCTGCTGTCGGCATTGTAGCCTCTAAATTCTTTACACCAATCTATCATTCCTTTTACATAATCAATACTAGCCGATGCCAGGCCTGTCATTACTACTTTCATGGTTGGGTCGGCATTTTTTACCCCAACGCCTGGGCCCATCGTATTTTTATGCCCATCATAAAAAGCAGACAAGTTGGCGGCATACTCTCTACCCGTTTGGTAGCCGGCACGTCCTCTCCACCATTTATCTCTTTCGTTACCACATTCGATATATTTTACTAAATCGAGTCCTATTCTAATGCTATTTACGTGGTCGGCCGTCCAGCGAGGTTTGTCATATACACTCAACAAAGCTGGGTTTACCAAGGTATTTCTACCATAACGAGCCGTGTATTGAAAAGCCACTTTGGCTTGTTCTATGTAAGAAGCTGGAGAAGCAAAATTTCTGCCATATTTCAGCGGAGCAAAATCTCTATCACGACTGGTAGAAGGGTAGGTAGCTTCCATCCAAGATGGCATGGTTTGCAAACAAGCTAGTACTTCAATGCCTTGTTGTTTACAACTTTCATACACAGCATCGTAATTCCATCCGCCGCTCATGGTTGGGCTAAAAGTATAAACTCCTTCTATGGCTTCTAATTTTTCCCAATCCATATAATGACGGAAACCCGAAAATGTTTTGATAGGCTTGAGCTTGTTGCTATCAACATCGAAGCCACCAGAATCAAGGAAATCCCATTCAAAACCATTAAAACCAAAGCCATTTTTTAACGGAATATCTTTATGAGGTGCTGGTGTAACAGCTTTTGTACTAGCTTTATAAGTCCCATACAATTCTATTTCTCTTGGAAAGCCATCGGAAGTATTGATAAGCAAATAGCGTACTTTTCCTTGTACGGCAGAGTCTAAAGAAAATTTATTCGGATTAGACGCATTTGGTCCAACCCATTGCATATAAGTTTCGCCTGTAAACACAGCGATAGGCTTGCGTTGCCATTGGTCGGTAATGACCGAGAGCGTCATCGGATAATCTTTTACAATACCTTGTCCGTCATAAAACTTTACGCTTTGGATGGTCATTTCTTCATCGTCGAGTAATGGATAATAGGCATCGTAATTACTCAGTATTTTTCCCCAACCTGTAAAAACTTCGGCATCGGTTTTTCCATCGAAAAGGGCATCAATGCCATTGGCTGTATTGTTTAGAATATACCAACGCTTGGGGTCGATAGGGATTTTAGTACCAGCAATATTAGTGGTTGTACTCGTGCTAGAACCTGACGAAGAGCCTGTACTTGTACCAGTTCCCGTTCCTGTTGAAGGTGTCACCGTCACAGCACCAGCCACGGCTGTGCCATACACTTTAATTTTTTGAGGAATATTAATTCCATATTTACGAATCAACAAGGCATCGGCGGTGACGGGCGTACTCAAAGGGTAATTTACCCAATTCATATAAGTAGAGCCATCGAAGGTGCCTACCAAGATTTTTTGTGTACCGTCTATCAAATAAATACTCGCAGGAGCATCTGGAAAAGAGCCTGTATAATCGTATAAAGAGATTTTGTTTACGTTGCTTCTTTTCTCAAAAGGTAAGGTGACATCTACCCATTTGGCATTGGCTGAACCCCACACAGGAGCGACCAAGCTATCGAGGTTATCGTTCAACCAAGGCGTGTAATCCATTCCTGTATTTTCGCTAGGAACAGTCGCAATGAGTTTTACTCTTTGCTCGACAGGAGTGGTGGTAGTGGTTGTTGTAGTAGTGGCAAGTGGGTCTGCCAAAACGGCTTGTCCATATACATTGATTTTTTGTGGAATATTATTGCCAAATTTATGGACGACAATGGCATCGGCTAGTACAGCGGAGGCGGTATAATTTATCCAATTCATATAGGTCGAGCCATCGAATGTTGCCAATAAGGTTTTTTCTGAACCATTCTGGGCATAAATAGTGGCAGGATAATCGGTAAAAACACCTGTATAATCATACAAGCTAAGTTTATTTATCAAGGCTGGAGTTGCCAGCTTGATGGTGACATCCACCCATTTGCTATTGCCTGTCCAAGCACTTTCAACCATCTGATTGAGGTCGTCGGTGAGCCAAGGCGTGTAATTCATGCCTGTATTTTCGCTTGGGGTAATGGTGCTCAGGGCAATTCTATCAAGCAATACGGGAAGCACTGTCGTACTGGTAATAGGTTGCCCAAATACTTTTACTTTTTGTGGAATATTGTTGCCAAATTTGTGTACAATGATGGCATCCGCCACAATGCCTTGTGGTAATGTCAAGTCCACAAAATTCATGTAGGTAAGTCCTTGAAAAAGACCTAAGAAGATTTTTTGTGTTCCGTTTAGGGCATAAATGTACGCAGGCTTATCCGTAAAAACGCCTGTATAATCATAGAAAGAAAGGCGAGTTACGAGAGATTTTTGTGTAAGGGTCAGCTTTACGTCCACCCATTTACTATTGCCCGTCCAAGCACTGGGTACGAGATTATTGAGGTCGTCAGACAACCAAGAGGAATAATCCATACCCGTATTTTCGCTAGGCGTAATAGCGGAGAATAAAATTCTCGTTTCGGTTTGGGCGTGCAGAGGCATATATGCCAACAAACAGCACAGAAAACAGAGTAGCTTTTTTTTCATGGATTTTGAATAATGTGATATTATGTTGTTTTACTTGTTGTGTATATTAATGGTGTGGTTGTATGATAGGAAGCAAGAGAAGTAGGTTGATACGTCAATAAAAATAAGCCTCTCAGACATGATAGTAACAAGTATGCTTACATACAAAAAAATCAGTAATAGATTTATCTTAATCAAAAACGATGCCATAAATTCAAATTTTAACATTAAATTTCTGCATTAATTGAGATGAAATAGTTTTAAATATTACACCTTTGTCGAGATGTGATATTGGGGAATAAATGTAAACAATGACAGCGATGGTTGGGGCTACATACGGCTGGAATATTCTTGTTAAGGAGTTCCGAGTAACCCATCAAATGTGTTACATTTTATACACTTAGTAACATCTTTGCGTTTTCAAATGATACCTGAAAGTGATAATTTTATCTGATATGTTTTTAGGTAAACAAAGTTTTTTATTTTTTTAATAATAATCATTTGAAATAATTTACGAGAAATCAAAAAGTATCAATATATTTGAGTGATTAGCGACGGAATAAAATTAAGAATACCGTATTTTGAGATAAAATATTTCATTTAAAAATTGTAGCATTGAAAGTATCAACAACCAGTTTAAAGGATGTTTTGGTGATTTCGCCAAATGTTTTCAAAGATTCAAGGGGTTATTTCTTTGAATCGTTCAATAGTATCACGTGGGAAAAGTATCAATTGCCTACGGTTTTTGTACAGGATAACCAATCGTTTTCTACCAAAGGCGTTTTGAGAGGCTTGCATTTTCAGCATGGTGATTATGCTCAAGGGAAATTAGTCAGAGTAATTGCGGGAAGGGTGCTAGATGTTGCGGTGGACATCCGCCAAGATTCTCCTACGTTTGGGCAATGGGAGTTTTTTGAACTCGATGGCGAGTCGAACACGATGGTGTATATTCCAGAAGGATTTGCGCATGGTTTTTTAGCTTTAGAAGACAGTATTTTTTCGTATAAATGTACCAAAGGCTACCACAAAGAATCGGAAGGAGGCCTTCTATGGAACGACCCTACGTTGAACATTGCCTGGCCAATTGAGCATCCGATTGTTTCGGAAAAAGATTTGATTTTACCTACGCTTGAGGCTTATCTGGCTCAATAATTATAACCAAACAACCTTGATACACAGTATTATGACGAAACAGACCATTCTGATAACCGGCGGAGCAGGCTTTATTGGCTCGCACGTTGTGAGGCTATTTGTAAGCAAATATCCCGATTATACCATCGTAAATTTAGACAAACTCACCTACGCTGGCAATCTCGAAAACCTCAAAGACATAGACCAGTCGCCCAACTATATTTTTGAAAAAGGAGACATCGTAGATGCTACTTACATAGAAGCGTTGTTTCAACAATACCAATTTACAGGCGTAATACACTTGGCGGCCGAGTCGCACGTGGACCGCTCGATTACCGACCCTATGGCTTTTGTAATGACCAACGTAATAGGTACTGTAAATCTGCTGAATGCTGCCAAAAGCCTATGGAAAGATGGTTATGAAGATAAGCGTTTTTATCATGTTTCAACTGATGAGGTGTATGGTGAACTGCACGACCCTTCGGAATTTTTTGTAGAAACAACCAAATATGACCCTCGCTCGCCTTATTCAGCATCAAAAGCTTCGTCCGACCACTTTGTAAGAGCGTATCACAATACTTATAAACTTCCCATTGTTGTATCTAATTGCTCCAACAATTATGGCCCAAATCATTTTCCAGAAAAGCTTATTCCGTTGATGATTAACAACATCAAGAACAAAAAGCCGCTTCCTGTCTATGGTAAGGGAGAGAATATTAGAGATTGGTTGTACGTAAAGGATCATGCTCGTGCCATCGACCTTATTTTCCATCAAGGAGAAAATGGGGGCACTTATAATATTGGTGGACACAACGAATGGAAAAACATAGATTTGGTACATTTGCTTTGCGATATTATGGATCAAAAGCTAGGCAATGCTCAAGGTACTTCTCGTGAACTCATTACTTTTGTGACAGACAGAGCCGGCCATGATTTGCGTTATGCAATTGATGCAACCAAACTTAAAAATGAATTGGGCTGGGTCCCATCGGTAACTTTTGAACAAGGCTTAGACGAAACGGTTTCGTGGTATCTTCAAAACTGGGATTGGATAGAACGAATCACCAGTGGAAGTTATCAAAACTACTACGAATCAATGTACCAAAACCGATAATCATTCATTCCCAAACGTATCTTATCTATGAAAGGAATCATATTGGCCGGAGGAAGTGGCACAAGGCTGCACCCACTTACCTTAGCCGTAAGCAAGCAATTGATGCCTGTGTATGACAAGCCGATGGTGTATTATCCGCTTTCTATCCTTATGCTGGCTGGCATCAGAGAGATTCTTATTATCTCTACGCCTCACGATTTACCCCATTTTAAAAAACTATTGGGCGATGGTTCTCAAATTGGCTGTCGCTTTGAATACGCCGAGCAACCACTCCCCAACGGACTAGCCCAAGCCTTTGTTATCGGCGAAGAGTTTATTGGAAATGACAAAGTTGCCTTGGTACTTGGCGATAATATTTTTTATGGAAGCGGACTCAGCAAGCTTTTGCAAGCCAACAACGACCCCGATGGTGGTGTGGTGTATGCCTATCAGGTACATGACCCCGAACGCTACGGTGTAGTAGAGTTTGATGAGGCTTTTAACGTATTGTCGATAGAAGAAAAACCCGTAAGTCCTAAGTCAAATTATGCCGTACCTGGTTTGTATTTCTACGATAACGACGTAGTAGGTATAGCCAAAAGTATCGCTCCGTCGGCACGTGGAGAATATGAAATTACAGATGTGAATAAAGTGTACTTAGAGCGAGGTAAACTCAAAGTTGGCGTGTTAAACCGTGGCACGGCATGGCTCGATACAGGAACAATAGAGTCGCTTATGCAGGCAGGTCAATTTGTACAAGTGATAGAAGAGCGACAAGGACTAAAAATTGGTTGCATCGAAGAAGTTGCCTATCGAATGGGCTTTATTGATGCCAAACAATTGCGTAAAGTAGCCGAACCGTTGCTCAAAAGTGGCTATGGCAAGTACTTACTAAAGTTGATTTCATAAGATAATCAAATTAAACTATGAGTATTCTTATTTTTGGAGGGTTGGGGCAATTAGGACAATGTATCAAAAAAGTGGCAGATGCCCAAGCCATCAATGGTATTGTGTATTTAGATGAAGTTTCAGGAAATATACTTGATGCAGCTTTGTTAGAGGAGGTTTTTACACGATACAAACCGCAGTACGTCATCAATTGTGCGGCTTATACGGCTGTTGATAAGGCGGAAGATGAGATAGATTTGGCAAGAAAAATTAATAAAATAGGACCCGCCAATCTTGCTGATGCTTGTGTAAAACATGAAGCTACTTTGATTCATATTTCTACCGATTTTGTCTTTGCAGGCAATACGCCTAAGCTTTTAAACGAGCAGGACAAAGTAGCACCAATAAGTATTTATGGTCTGACAAAATTGGAGGGAGAGCAAGAAATTAGCCAACGTATGACCCAGTATTTCATTCTACGTACCAGTTGGCTGTATTCTGAATTTGCGAATAATTTTGTAAAAACAATGCTCCGCTTGGGCAAAGAACGGCCCGAATTGGGCATTATCGCCGACCAAATAGGCACGCCTACCTATGGGGTCGATTTGGCAAAGTGTGTGTTACATATCATACAAACTGCCAGCAAGCAATACGGTTTGTACCATTATAGCAACGAAGGGGCTGTGTCTTGGTACGATTTTGCACAGGCTATTTTCGAGTTGGGAAAAGTACCCGTAAAAGTAAAACCACTCAAAACTAGCGAATATCCAACCAAAGCTCAACGCCCAGCCTTTTCGGTTCTGGATAAAACAAAAATTAAGCAAACATTTTTGATTGATATTCCTTATTGGAAAATTAGTTTACAAGAATGTATGCAAAATATATGAATTAATTAAATAATTCTAAGAGTGAAAGGTTTATGCAAATATTTAATATTTGTATAAACCTTTTGTTTTTATTATGAATTAATGCAATAAACATAATGATTATATTAAATAATGTATGAAAAACCAAATATTTATAGTCATACTAAAATAAAAAAACAATACAGATATTTGTATTTTTCTTAGAATATTGCTAATTTTGACCAGCTTAAATAAAATAAGTAATATTGTACTATTCAAATAAAGTGCTTGGAATCACATAGTCTTTCTTCCTTCTTAGCAATAAAGTTTAAATACAAATGCCAAATGTTATTAAACGGTAACAAGCTACTCGAAAATTCGACGTATTTTTACCGCATGAAATAATAATCAGATGGATTTTATATGAATTTGAGCCATAGAAATAACGAATAATTATATAAACTAAGAGCTTCTTCTATTAAGTCATCAAACTGTAAGGAACTATTGTTTTACAACGTAGCAGTGCTGTTCAACCATCAAACAATCTTCTGATTGTATCTTATCGGAAAATCAGTGGCAAATCCTTTACAGATATCAATAAAATGTAGTCAATTACAAAAATGTATCCAAACCAATTATAGGGAGGAATATTCTGAAATGCTTAAATAAATTTTTAATACTATGAAAGGATTAAGCTACTACCGTCTTTTATCGGATAGTGTTTTTATTTTGATTTCATTTGAAGTGGCGTCTTCTTTGAGTGAGCACGACCTTTCTCGACTTGATTGGGGGATGTTGGTATTTCTTGTTGTCGCATGGTATTTTTCTAGTAAAGCAACACATTTGTACGACGATTTTAGAACAATAAAGTTCATCGACGAATTTTTATTGTTGATTCCCAACGTTGCTATTCAGTCGATGGTAATTGTTACCTCGCTTTTTATGCTAGACGAACACGACAACGCTCGTGCTTTTGTATTTTACTATGGGGCTGTACTATTTGCGGCTTTAGCTAGTAAGAAATTCCTTACCCGGAGGGTTTCAAAACTAAGAAAAGTACAAGGACGATACGTGCGTAAAGTGCTGATTGTCGGGACAAACGATATTGGGATGTCTTTTTACGACATGATCAAAAACTCTAACCATTTGGGTTATGAAGTAGTGGGTTTTGTCGATGCCATGAAACCAGCCCATCTCAATGGTTTGTACAAAGGAACAATTGATGAAATTGAACAAATCGCTCAAAAAATGGAATTTGATGAGGTGATTGTGGCAATGGATAAATTTGAAGAAGGGCAACTAGACGAAATTATTCGTATAAACGACAAACTTGCCGTAAGAACTCGTATCATTCCTGATTACTTTAGGTTCAATTCTAGTCGCTTCAATATAGAAATGCTCGGTAAATATCCTGTTGTTACGGTACGTCACGAGCCTTTAGATTACCTGCATTGGCGTATCCTCAAAAGAGCTTTCGATGTAGTCTTTAGCCTTGGGGTTTGTGTGTTCATCTTCTCTTGGTTATTCCCAATTATCGCTATTTTGATTAAACTCAATTCAAGAGGCCCCGTATTGTTTGTACAAGAACGTTGGGGTAGAGATAGCAAGCCTATCAAGTGCTTCAAATTCCGCTCGATGATTGTTGATGCACCCGACCAAGATAAAACGGGTAAGTTTATGCAGGCTGGTCAGGACGACCCTCGTATTACCAAAATTGGTAGATTTTTGCGTAAGTCAAATCTCGACGAATTACCACAGTTTTTCAATGTAATTATGGGCGATATGTCGGTGGTAGGGCCACGTCCTCATGCGGTAAAGCACAACATTGAAACGATGGGTAAAATAGATAATTATCTTGTTCGGCACTGGGTAAAACCAGGCATCACGGGTCTTGCTCAGGCGTATGGTTATAGAGGCGAAACCACCGATTTTAGCCTCATGAGAAAAAGAGTACACTTCGATATTTGGTACGTAGAAAACTGGTCTTTCTGGTTAGATATTAAAATTATTTTTATGACTGTTTCTAACATGGTTAAAGGTGAACCTAATGCGTATTAACAGTATTTATATTAAGCCTTATAAAAACAAACGAGCAAGTACATGAAGAATAATTACGTAATTATCATGGCAGGCGGAGTAGGTACAAGATTCTGGCCTTTTAGTAGAACTAACAATCCGAAACAGTTTCATGATGTACTAGGAACAGGAAGAAGTTTATTGCAACAAACAGCCGATAGATTCGCCGGGATTTGCCCTAATGAGAATATTTATGTTGTGACTAACGAAGATTACGTAGGGTTGGTCTTACAGCAGTTGCCTTTCTTATCTCCCGAACAAGTATTGTCGGAGCCTGTTAGAAGAAATACCGCTCCTTGTGTAGCGTATGCTTCTTATAAAATTGCTCAACAAAATCCTGAAGCAAATATTGTAGTAGCTCCAGCCGACCACATTATCTTGAAAGAAAATGCTTTCCAAGAGCGTATCAATATTGCCTTAGATGCCGCCGCCGCAGACGATGTGCTTGTAACTTTAGGAATTAGCCCTACTCGTCCTGATACGGGTTATGGGTATATTCAATACGAAAAGGCTGAAAGCGACGTGAAAAAAGTAAAAGCTTTCAAAGAAAAACCTAGTTTGGCCTTAGCCGAAGAGTTTTTGGCGAGTGGCGAATATGTTTGGAATGCAGGTATTTTTATTTGGTCGGCTAGAAGTATTATCAAGGCTTTTGAAGCGCATTCACCAGCTATCCATCAGATTTTTGCTAGTGGTGCTTATTATTGTCCCGAAGAAAAAGACTTTATCCAATCGGCTTATCAGCAGTGCGAAAGTATTTCTATTGATTATGCAATCATGGAAAAATCGACAAATGTCTATGTTGTATTAGGTGATATTGGTTGGTCTGATTTAGGCACTTGGAAGTCGTTGTATGAGGTATCTGATAAGGACGAATATGGCAATGTAATAGATGGACATACAATGCTTTACGACGTAAAAGATTCTATCGTAAAAACACCACATAATAAATTAGTAGTGGTTCAAGGACTAGAAGATTATATTGTGGCCGAATTTGGTAATGTACTGATGATTTGCCAAAAGAGCCAAGAACAAAAAGTAAAAGAGTTTGTTGCACACGCCGGAGCGATTAGCCCCGATTTTGTATAAAACAACTTTATATCAACAAGAAAACCTAGGCAAACGCCTAGGTTTTTTGCTTTATGAAAGCTTTCATTTTTAACCTAAAATTAGGGTTATAAAAAGCGTTTGGCATTATTAAAACTATATGCTTCTAGCAGTTTCATTTCTTTACTCATTGTGCCTAAATTCTTCAACCTACCTAAATGTCGCTCGTTGTGCAGGTCTGTGCCTACGAGGTCGTAAAGCCCTGTTTTGAGTAATTCTAAGGCACATTTCTTGATGTCTAGCCCGTAGTACCCTTCTACCGAAAGAATATTTAGCTGTAAAAGCCCTCCCAAGTCTTTGATGCGTTCGTAATAATTCATTTGCCCGTGCCAATACCTGTAGCGTTCAGGATGGGCAATAACGGGGGTAAGGCCTCTTTTGGTCAAATCAAAAATGCGTTGCTCATAATTCATGAGCGGTGCAATCATAGGATATTCTACCAAGATATATTTATTACCCGTATAAGGTATCAATTCGTTGTGTTGGAGTAATGCCGTAAAGTTGTCGTCGATATAATATTCGGCAGCGGCATCGAGCTGTACCGAAGCCGAAGCTGTACGCAAGGCTGTTTGCACTTCTAGTAGTTTTTCCTTAATAATGGAAGGCGTATTAGGAAAAACCTCCATACGAATATGCGGCGTAGTAATGAGTTTCTTAAAGCCTAATCCTGCAAGCTCGTTGATAAGCGATAAGGATGTTTCTAGGTCAGGTGCTCCGTCATCAATGCCCGGTAGCAGATGCGAATGAATATCAACCTGAATCGACTGGCTCAAGAAGTCTTGTAGCCGATTGGAAGAGCTTTTGGATTTAAAAAAAGAAAACATATCTAAAACACTTGGCTTAATCTATTTGTATTAATTCCATAAAATTAATCTACGAGAAAAAGAAAAAACAGGATTGTTTTATGGCCAAACGAAGATACAAGAAAAAAGCCAATTCTTTACCTGCGCTGTAGTGAGTCTCTTTGAGTATATAATGAAAAAATAGCTTTCAAATGTATATTCTATCATTATATGCTGATACAATATAAAATAAAGATGGTTTGCCTTTAAAAGGTATGTTAACAAAATTTAAAAAAATGAAGAAAATTTTATAAAAATCCTTGGATTTTGTTTTCTTCATTTGTAATATTGTATGAAAAATTTGTACAATATAGCATTTGGCAAGGCAATTATTGAAAAAGTTCAACATTTGAAAGCTTTCTAAGTAAAAAAAGTACAAATTCATAATATTCCGATTTAATAATTAATTCACTAAATATCACTTTAATAAAATGACCACTATAATTGTTGTTCTCTCAGCTATAGTTGCATCTGCGTGCATAGAAGCAATTATCGAAACTAGTGACTTGTTCTCAGGTCGTCGTACTAGATAGTAAATGAGGTTTCTCTTCCTTAAAGGATAGCCCAAACGTCATTTATTATACATAATCATCAAGCCAATCGGGAGTGAATGGTGAATGATAAAATAAGAAAACTTGGCGGTAATGTTAATCGTTCTATGACCATATTGCTTCTTTATTCTTAGACGATACATGGCATACTGTTAATTTTTCATATTACAATGCACTTCAAAGCGAGCAGTTAAATATCAAGTTCCTTGATACTAATTGCTCGCTTTTTTTGCTTAATCGCTGTAACCTGATGATAGTTAGGTATAAGTTATGAGCAATGTCATAAAATATAGCTAAGGTATTTTCAAATTATATCCGTAATTTTACTCATATTTTATAAGATAAACCTTTGATTCGTCAGAACTCCTCTATTCTTTGCTGCTCAACTAAAAGTTAATACCTAACTTTTACCAAAGTAATCGCTCTAGTTTTAATTATGAAAAACATCATGTAAGATTGATTAAAGCCTAACACTGTATAGGGGCTTTGTGCTATCCTTACCAAAATTTAAAAGCTGAATAACTTAGCGTATGTTGCATAATGCAAAAGTACTGCGTATCCTTATCATCGAAGATGAGCAGGAAGAATATGATTTGTTGACCGATTGCTTGATGACGGCACAATTAGGCACTACCCAAATTGTGCATGCCTTAGATTTAGATACGGCCAAAGAAATCTTGCTGGAGGATTCTTCGTTCGATGTAATTTTCCTCGATTTGTTGCTCGATAGCTGTAGTGGAGCAGATTGTTTTGTGCGTGTCATGGACATGACAGACAACAAGCTGCCTATCATTGCTTTGTGCGAAGTAGAAGCACCAGAAACTACTTTGCTGGCTTTAGTAAATGGAGCAAAACATTATTTAATCAAGGGAAGTTATAATGAAGTAAACGTTAGGAAGGTTGTAGAGGATTGTCTGTTGTTGATAAAAAAAGGAGCAAAGTTTTTTGAAAATAGCCATCTGACTAGCAACAACGAACTCATGGCTATCTGTGATATTGATTGTATCAATCATAAGGTTAAACGGACAGGAACGGCTTTTTTTGAGTTTTTAGGATACACTTGGCAAGAGTTTAATGAAGATTATCATTTCTGGAGCAATAATGTACATCCCGACGACAAGCTCTACGTTGGTCAAATGATAGCAGATTCGTTGGTTGATGAAACCAAACGTTATTGGGAAATCGAATACCGCTTTAGAAAAAAAGACAGTACTTATAACTGGATACGAGAAAAAGGGTATATTTTGTGCGATGCGGAAAGCAAGCCAGTGCGTATTGTGGGTATGTTGCTCAATATCCAAGAGCGAAAAAACAGCGAATCGCTGATTCGTATTTCTCAAGAGCAATACGCTTCGTTTTTTACCCAAAATCCACATCCTGCTTGGATATATGATGTCCAAACGTTAAGGATTTTAGAAGCAAATACCGCTGCCAGTCGGCATTATGGCTATCAAAGAGAAGAGTTTCTCAATCTTACGGTGCCACAGTTGCGAAAGCCCGGAGAAGAATCTTTTTTCATGAATACTCGTAAGGAGTGGCGACCCAACAACCCCGTGCGACATCACCAAGTAAAGCACCTGAAAAAAAACGGTGAAGTGCTGTTTGTCGATATTACAGCCATGGACATCCTTTTTGATGGGAGAAAAGCTACACAAGTATTGGCCGTAGATATTACGGCACAAGTGAATGCCCAAAACGAACGCTTGTTTTTACTAGAAATTGTAGAAAAGCTCAGAAGAGCCAATAGCCTTCAAAATGGACTACGAGCGGTATTGAAGTATGGCAGAGAATACATTGGGTGGGATTTTGCAGAAATCTGGCTATCTGATTACGATAAAGAGAGTATAAAACTCGTAGCTTATGATTTTGATTGTAACCTGCATCCTGAACGATTGGCGTTTGTGGAAGGAGCTAAAAATAAGCTTATCCCGATGGCACAAACGGTTTTTAAAAGAAAATCAAAGCACTATAATGCTTATTGGATAGAAGATTTACAGACAGAAAAATTATTTCTTAGGGCTAAAATTGCCGAGCAAACAGGCTTGAGGTCGGGGTTTTCGGTGCCGATTAGTTTTAAAGGGCATTATGTGGCTTGGATTATCTTTTTCCACCATAAAAATATGCCCAAAGATTTGGCTTTGCTCGATTTTATGGAACGAATCTGCAAGCAGTTGGGCATGGAAATTGAACGCCGTACTTCCGAAGAACACCTCAATTATATGTTTGAATTGAGCCAAGATTTGTTGGGTATGGCAAGCCACAAAGGATATTTTACGCAGGTAAATAAAGCCTTTACTCAGTTGCTGGGCTATCCGCAAGAGGCGCTCATCGACAAGCCTATCAAACGGCTGGTGCATCCAGAAGATTGGGCGATTTTACAAGCCGCTTTGGGCGAGTTAAAAGCCAAGCAAACGATTCCTTCGTTTGAACTCAGGTGTATCGCACAAGATAGAAGCATTCGATGGATTTCATGGTCGATGACGCAGATTCCTGCCGAAGACATCATCTTTGCGTCGGGACGAGACATTACCGCCAAAAAACAAAACGACGTTGAGCGAGAAATGCTCATCAAAGAACTTACCGAAAATAACCGAGATTTGAAGCAGTTTTCGTACATTACTTCGCATAATTTACGAGCACCTTTGTCGAATTTATTGGGCATCATGGATTTGATAAACCCCCAAGCTGTACAAGACCCAACCACTTTGTTTTTATTGGAAAAGTTCAAAGAATCAACGCTCATATTGAACCAAACGGTAAATGACCTTTTAAATATCCTAGTTATCAAAAATAATGTTAATATTGAACAACAATTATTGAGTTTAGATTCGGTTTTTCAAAAAACATTCAATAATTTGGCGTACTTGCAAAAAAAGGTAGAATCGACGCTCGATGTCGATTTCTCTGCTGCCAATCAAATTGTGTTTAATTCGACTTATTTGGAGAGTATTTTTCAAAATTTAATTACAAATGCCTTCAAGTATCATTCGCCTGAGCGGGTCTTGCATATTCAGATTTATACAAAAAAAACTAAGGAGTTTATAAAATTATACTTTTGTGACAATGGATTGGGCATCGACCTCGAACGTCATGGCGATAAAGTTTTTGGCTTGTACCAACGCTTCCATCATCATGCCGATAGCAAGGGATTGGGGCTTTATATCATTCATTCACAAATCAGGGCTTTGGGGGGCAATATAGAAGTACAAAGCAAAGTAGATGAAGGAACAACTTTTATTGTGTCGTTCAAACGCTATTAAAATAACAGGGAAAATAAGGACAAAATTATAAACGAAATTCAGAGAGGGTACAAAATCCTTTCGCTAAATTAACAAATGATAGAAAGAGTATTAGTTGTAGATGATGATTTGATAGCACTCTCACTTTGTGAGTTCGCTATCAAAAACAACGGTTTTGCAAAAAAAGTAGTAACAGCCAAAAATGGGAAAGAGGCACTCGATTTTTTTGAAAATGTAGGAAAGGCTACGGGCGAAGAAGCCATTGTGCCATCGCTGATATTTCTCGACTTGAACATGCCTATTATGGATGGTTGGGCTTTCTTGAAAGCATACCTCGAAAAATTTACGCTCAAATACCCCGAAACCAAAATCTGTATCTTGTCGTCCACCATCGACCCCGAAGATTTTGTACGGGCTGGTCGCTACAAAATTGTATTGGAATTTATCAGTAAACCGCTCACCATGGAGATTCTGAACGAGTTGAAAAAGAATGGAGAATTGAAAAAGTATTTCTTATAATAAAGTAGTATCATAAAAAATGACTGAGCAGCGTACTACTCAGTCATTTTTTATGTGATGGTAGGCTACACATTGAAACGGAAGTGCATGATGTCGCCGTCTTGCACTACGTATTCTTTGCCTTCTACCCCAATTTTGCCTGCTTCTTTGCACGCATTTTCTGATTTGTATTGTTGATAGTCGGCCAATTTGATTACTTCGGCACGAATAAATCCTCTTTCAAAATCGGAGTGAATTACGCCAGCCGCCGCCGGAGCTTTCCATCCCTTCTGGATTGTCCAAGCACGTACTTCTTTTACGCCAGCCGTAAAGTAGGTAATTAGGTTGAGCAAGGCATAAGAAGCCCGAATCAACTGCGATAAGCCCGATTCTTTCAAGCCATATTCTTCTAAAAACATCTGACGCTCATCGAGGTCTTCAATCTCAGAAATTTGTGATTCTACGGCAGCACAAATCACAATTACTTGGGCGTTTTCTTCGGCTACTGCTGTACGCAAAGTTTCTACGTATTCGTTGCTCCCTGCCTGAATGGCATTTTCGTCAACGTTGGCAACGTAAATGACGGGTTTGTCGGTCAACAAAAACAAATCGCCCACGGCTTCATGCTTCAATTCAGGGTCTAAGCCTTGTACGGTTCTTGCCGATTTGCCCGCTTCGAGGGCTGCTTTATATTGGTTGAGTGCAGCCACAATTTGCTTGGCTTTGGCATCGCCAGCTTTGGCCGCACGCTCAAATTTTTGTACCTTTTTTTCTATTGATTCTAAATCTTTTAATTGTAGTTCAAAATCAATGATTTCTTTGTCCGAAACAGGGTTTACTCGTCCTTCTACGTGTACAATGTTGTCGTCGGCAAAGCAACGCACCACGTGAATAATGGCATCTACTTCACGAATATTTGCCAAGAATTTATTCCCTAAACCTGCCCCTTGCGAAGCTCCTTTTACAAGCCCAGCAATATCAACAAACTCGATTACAGTAGGCAAAACACGCTGTGGATTTACCAATTGTTCAAGTATTTGTAAACGCTCATCAGGAACTGTTACCACGCCAACATTTGGCTCAATTGTGCAGAAAGGATAGTTGGCAGCTTCGGCCTTATTAGAAGAAATCGCACTAAACAAAGTAGATTTTCCTACGTTTGGTAAACCTACAATACCACATTTTAAACCCATTGAAGTTTTTGTTATTTGTTTTCGCTCATCAATTATGATAGCTTATCGTTTTGCCACGCAAAGTTACGCTAATATTCCTGTAACAACAAAAAGCCTCTGAAAAATCAGAGGCTAAGGCATTTGGATTTGAAATCAAGCGTATGGTTGAAATGACTTTCAACGGCAACTTTTCAAACTCGTTTTACTCCCACTTCAAATCGCTACCAAATCCTTCGTCCTCTTCACGATTGAATTGCGAAAAATCAACATCTGGTAATAACTCATGTTTTACGTGGTCAACAGCCTCTTTAAGCCCTTCCAAGAATTTATCGAAGTCCTCTTTATAAAGGAACATCTTATGCTTCTCGTAAGCAAAACCATCATCTTTTTGATAACGGCGACTTTCGGTGATTGTAATGTAATAGTCGTTTGAGCGAGTTGATTTCACATCGAAGAAATACGTCCTTTTCCCCGCTCTAATGCGCTTTGAAAACAATTCTTCTCTTTCTCTTTCTTCCACTGTACTATTAATATTTAGGGTTTATGGATTGGTAAAAGTAAAAATTTTATTGATTCTAACAAAAAAAATGCCATAAAATAAAATTGGTATTTTGCACTTTTAAGCTAAATATTTATAAGTAAAAATATAACAAAACCAATAAATATTTTTATTTTGAATCTAAAAAGCATAGATTTGTATAGTGCAACTTTATTCATTTTAAGCGAAAAATTTGGTTATATTTGTACGTTACCACTAATCACTTTATATGAAACAATTGTGTTGTAAATGCTTGTTCGTTATCCTGCTCCTGCCAGGATATTACGTAATTTTTGCCCAGAAACTAGGCGACGAATCGTATGGAATTGCGTCGTTTTATGCCAATAAATTTTATAATAAACCTACTTCTACAGGCGAAATCCTTAAAAAAAACCAATATACCGCCGCACATAATACGCTTCCGTTTGGTACGATGCTCGAAGTAACCAATTTACAAAACAAACGTTTTGTGATTGTGCGTATCAACGACCGTGGGCCTCATCGCCCCGGACGAATCATCGACCTTACCGAAAACCCTGCTAAGTGGCTCAAAATGAGAAAAGACGGGCTTACCAAAGTACGCCTAAAAGTGGTAGGCTTCGATGGCGATGTGATGCTCGAATCGTATGATTCGCTGCGTGTGGTTGCTGACCCTAAATTGGAAAATAAATTTTATCAAAAACCAATTGTTCAATCACAAAAATATTATCGCCTACGAAAAAATTGGCATAAACGAAAATACCCTCATTTGCGTTATAGAAGATTGAAAGTACGCTCGTATTTGCGTAAATTATCGAAACAAAAAAAACAAACATCCAAGTCGAGCAAAAAGTAATGCCTATTTTTCAAATTGAATAATTCAAAGAATTAACATCAGTATTTAATTACACTTTTTTGAGAATAAAGCAAGCATAATGCCTGCAATAATTTGCGTAAAAAGAAATGGATTTAGCAAAAATCAGAGAGTATGGAAACATTGAGTTTCTGGCAAAGCAGATGGTTGAGGGCTTTATTACGGGCTTGCATAAATCGCCTTTTCATGGATTTTCGGTAGAATTTGCCGAGCATCGCCTCTACAACACGGGCGAAAGTACCCGACATATTGATTGGAAAGTATATGCCAAAACCGAGAGATTATACACTAAACGCTACGAAGAGGAAACCAATTTGCGTTGTCATTTGCTCCTCGATGTGTCGTCGTCGATGTATTATCCCGAAAAAACACACCTCAAAATTAAGTTTGCTTGCTTGGCGGCTGGTGCTTTGGCTTATATGCTGCAAAAACAAAAAGATGCTTTGAGCTTGATTACCTTTGCCGACCGCATTGATTTGCACACCCAAATGAAGTCAACGCCTACGCACGTACATAAAATTTTACTTGATTTACAACAAATATTAGACAGCCCTTCGCAAGGTAAAACAACGGGCGTGGCTTCGGTAATTCATGAAATTGCCGAGCAGATTCATCGCCGTTCGTTGGTGATTATTTTTAGTGATATGTTTGATAATATCGCCGAATCAGAGAAGCTTTTTTCGGCCTTGCAACACCTCAAACACAACCGCCACGAAGTGCTGATTTTTCACGTAACCGATAAAAAAACGGAGTCTGATTTTGCCTTCGCCGACCGCCCTTATGAGTTTATCGACTTAGAAACCAATGAGCGTATCAAGCTCAATCCTGCTGAAATTAAAGCCGATTATCAACAAATTTTGCAAAACTTTTACCACGAACTAAAACTCAAATGTGGGCAATACAAAATTGATTTTATCGAAGCCGATGTAGCCCAAGGATTCGACCAAATTCTGCACGCTTATTTGGTCAAAAGAGCTAGTATGAAGTAAGTTGATTATGGGTTAACTTGCTGTTTTACAATGCTTTCTATTGCTTCAATACGTAAGTTTCCTTTGCCGATAATCCGTTTTTTTTCGTCTAATATATAAATCGTTGGGGTAAATTGGGCATCAAAATCCTGATAAAAATTTACTTTACCTGTAGGGTCTATTCCATTGATAAAATCTTCGGTATGAAAGCTTTGAATAAAGTCTTTCCAAGTGTCTAAATCATTACCAAACATCGCTGCCAATACCTTGAAGCCTTTGCTTTGGTATTTTTGAGATAAGGCTATTAATTGAGGTGTAAATTGCTGACAATGCTGGCAGTCGGCAGCATAAATGTATAATAGCGTACATTTAGCTGGAATCTCGTGCAAACGCAGGTTTCGGTTTTGGGTATCTTGCAAGACTAATTCGGGAATGGTTTTGCCTAGCAACAATTTTTCTAAATAAAACACTCTTTCTTGTACTAATTGTAGCGTTTGGGCATCCCAAAGACTTGGCTTTTTGAGGTAATGTTGTTGTAAAATATGTACAAAAACAGCATCGTGGCCCATTGTTTTGCTATTTTCAAAAATACTGGCTGTTTTAGTGATGAGGTATTTTTGAAGTAGCGACAGGGGAGAGGCTTTGGTAATAACAAGGTCAACGAGCTTGTTGAGCGAGTCAACAGTCAAAAACGATAAAGGCTCAAAATAGTTGCTGAGGGCATTGTGCAAGTAGGGCGTTCGGATAAACCGCTCGTCGTGTAGGTCGAGGTTATCGAAAAAATGCTGCACAAAAAAGCGATTCATCGCTAGTGCATCTTGGTTTTGAATCGCCTGTGGCACTTCTAAAGGCAATTGAGCCTTGATAAGTTTGGCGGCAAAGGTGTTTTCAAAGGCTTTTAGAAATTTCTGCTGGTATTGTCCCAACGCATATTGTAATTGTTGTTTTTGCTGTACAACCGCAGGATTATCGCCCTGCAAAGCATTGATTTTTTCGGTATCTTGGAGTACTTTTTTCTGATAGCTATAAAATAAATCGTTTTCTCGGGAGTTTGTAAAAACCAATGTGCCTAATATATTTTTGGCATTTGCCTTGAATGTGCAAAGAAAGGGTTGCTCTGTCACGAGCAAGTCGAGGCTTTGCCAATGCCCAATCATCAGGTTGTAAAGCCCTGGTTCTAAAGGCGTATCTCCCCGAAAAATGACTTTCCCTTGGGCATCTATCTGAGCCGAATCTTGTACAAAATGCTCGTTTTCATAATAAAAACTCAAGTAACATACCGAGTCTTTTAGACCTTCAAAAGTAGCTTCAATTTGATAACTTTGTGCTAAACTTATCGAAGAGCTGCAACAACTCAAATAAAATATAGCCAGCGTTATGTATCTGAAAAAGAGCATGATATAGGTAAAAAAGTGGTTGAAGGTGATTTGGGAAATCACCTTTTAATACGACAGTACGGGTTTATTTATTTGGCTTTTCGACTGTAAAAACCGATGAAATCTTCTACTTGCTCAATAGCCAAGCGTTTGGCAATGATTTGTTTGTTTTTATTCAAAACATAAATCACAGGCGTGGCATACACATCGAATACCTTCAAGAAATCGGTGTAATATTCGGTCTTACCCGATTGTGGATTTTTGTGAATATCAATGCCATTGACAAAAGATTGAAAGCCAAATTCTTTGATGAATTTCTTCCATTTTTCGGCATCTCGGTCGATAGAAACGGCAAGTACCTTGATATTCTTTGTGGCAAGATTACTAGCGATTTGTTTGAGTTTGGGGGCTGATTCACGGCAGTGGCTGCATTCGGGGTCGTATAAAAATACGATGGTATAATCGGCTGGAATTTGTTTAATATCAATATCTTTGCCTAGTGTATCGGTCAAATAAATTGTAGGAAATGGTTTTCCAATCAAAATATTTTTGAGAATAGCAATGCGTTCGCCCATTCTTCGTACCGTACTGGTATCCCAAAGTGCAGGCTCACCGATATAATATTTTTCAGCCATGTGGACAAAAGCCCCGTCTGTACCTAAAATTTTAGGATTTTCATAAGTACTACTAATTTTATAAATGATGTATTTACGCAAGTCTCTTGCCTTTGCTTTTGCCAAGAGTTTATCAGCTTCGAGTGCAATCGAATCGGATTGCTGCATCGTAAGATCCTCAAAGTAACGTTCTAGTTTTTTCTGTAAAAATGGGGTACGCATCAAACGTTCGTCGCTCAAATCGAAGTTGTCCCAGAAGTGATTTTTGTAATAATTGAACTGAAATTGATACAAAGCCGTAGAATCTGCCTTGGTACGCACAGGTTTGGGATACGCAGGAATATCAGGCTCTTGCGATGCCTTGATAATTTTGGCGACCAAAGAATGCTGGTTTTGTGTAAGCCACGTTTGTTGAAACTGTTTGAGTTCGTCTTGGGCTTGTTTGAGGGCTTGGGCATTCAAGCTTTTGAGTTGCGTAATGCGTTGAGCCATTTGTTGCTGAAAAGAAAAGAACAACTCATTTTCTTTAGAACCTGTAATTTTGATGTTTTTGACAAAATTACTGGTATCGGTTTCAAAGCTAAAGTGTTGTTCGGCTATTATCATGTCAAGGTATTTGCCTTTAGGCAACGACACCAAGTAAAGCCCTTGAGGCAGCGATTTATTTCCCTGAAAAACAAAATTTCCTTGGGCATCGACTTGTGCCGTATCTTTGATAACTTGTTGGTTGTAGCCAAAATAATGAGCCAAAAAGACTGTAGTATCTTTGATTCCTTTGATTTTGCCTTTGATAAGGAAACCATCTTTTTGTTGGGCCTGTAGCGTAGGATGACAGAAAACCCATGTGCAGACAAGTAAGAAAAATTTGAAATGCAATTTCATGAATACAATGTTTAAATAGAACAGTCAATACTTTGTTGTCCAAAGTTAAGGGACTTCGGCTAAATGAACAATTGAATTAAGAAATTTGATAATTTGAAGATTTGATAATTTGAAAATAGGTAAGGCAACCACAAGCCTAGGACTATTTTCAAATTATCAAACCTCATGTATTTTTATCGGCCCAAGATAGAAACCATACGAATAAGGTCGTTGGTAATGAGTTTCTTTTTGGTGATAGTATCATGGAAAGGCGTGTAAATCAGTTGGTCGTTTACAATACCCGCCATCACGTTCTTTTCTCCGTTGAGCAAGCCTTCTAATGCTCCCAAGCCCAAGCGACTAGCCAAAATACGGTCGTAGGCACTTGGCGCTCCACCTCTTTGGATGTGCCCGAGGTTGGTAACACGAATATCTACAGGCACGTCGATAGTCTTTTTGATTTTATCGGCAACCTCGGCGGCGTGTCCTTCTTCATCACCTTCGGCAACGACTACGATAGAAGAAGATTTTTTTCTTTCGAAGCCATTTTTGAGAGTTAACACAATGTCGTCAACGGTTTGTCTTTCTTCTGGAATCAAGATAGACTCTGCACCGCCCGAAATACCCGATTGCACGGCGATGTAGCCAGAGTCACGGCCCATCACTTCGATGAAGAAAATACGGTCGTGGGAGTCGGCAGTATCACGGATTTTATCAATAGCATCTACGGCTGTATTTACGGCAGTATCGTAGCCGATGGTGTAATCTGTACCATACAAATCGTTGTCGATAGTACCAGGTGCACCCACCGTAGGGATTTGGAATTCATTGTAAAAAATCTCTGCACCCGTAAAAGTTCCGTTTCCACCGATTGCCACAAGGCCTTCTATGCCATGTGCTTTCAATTGGTCGTATGCTTTTTTACGCCCTTCGGGAGTCATAAACTCTTTGCTACGAGCCGATTTAAGGATAGTACCACCTCTTTGGATGATGTTACTTACAGATTGCGAATTAAGTGGGATTATATCACCCTTAATCATGCCGTTGTAGCCACGAATGATACCAAAGACCTCTAGCCCATAGTGTAAGCCGCCACGCACAACTGCTCTGATACAAGCATTCATACCTGGAGCATCTCCACCTGAAGTAAATACTGCAATTCTTTTCATATAGACAATTAATTATTTTTAGTCGGTTAAGCTATTTACCAAATAATCTTCTTTATTTCATGCAAAACCCTGCAAATTTATTGTTTATAAATGAGGATTCTATCCATTTCTATAAAAAATTACGATGAAAAATAACCTCCTGAGATTTAATAGGATTTTAAAAATAAAATTTATAATTAATTCAATTTTACGTGAATTTGCTTAGAAATATACAAAACCCTTCTTAAAAATATACAATGGTAAGGAGATGTTTTCTCAAAATGCTGGCATCTTCCTTGTTTAGGTATATTCTATATGCTTATTATACCAAATTGATTGTTGATGAAAAGAAGCTATTTGTTTTAGCTGAGTAATTTGACTGTATAAAATTGCAAAAAACTTTTGAGTTTTTACGCTTATTTGCAGGATTGATGCTCTTTGATATAACCATAATCAATAATTTTTCCTATAATAATCATTTATATAATAGTATATAGTGAAGAAATTTGTATCTTAACGCAGTTTTTTAGATATGTAAAAAAACCTGCCACATACAAATTATTTACAATATGAAACGAATCCTTGCTGTTATTTATGGATGTTTGTGTGCATGGGTTGGGTACGCCCAGCAATGGTCTGGCATACAGGCGAGTAATTATGCTGGTACAAATGCAATTTACCAAAACCCTGCACGCATAGCCGATTCGAGGCATAAATTGTATGTGAATTTGGTAGGAAATAGCTTTTGGATGACCAATTCTTTTTTTGCATGGAACCGTGATTTTGCCTATTGGGCTATGTTTTCGGGTGATGTCCCCGACGAATATTTAACACAATCGGGTAAAGTGATTTTTGATAAATCGTACTTTGACGTAGCCGATGCCCATAAGCGTGTGTCGATGTATGCAATATCAGAGGTGCGTGGGCCGGCCATTATGTACAGCATTAACGCTAAAAATAGCATAGCGGTGCAAACTCGTTTGAGAAGTGGGGGAAACGTAGAAAATATGTCGGCAGCCTTGGGTGCATTGGTGTATAGAGGTATCAACAATGCTCCTGTTACAGGGGAAGAGATAAACGTAGCGGGTACTCGTAGCAATGCCAATAGCTTTGCCGAATTGGGGCTTACTTATGCAAGGGTACTGACCGACGAAGAAGACGAAAACTTCCTGAGTGTAGGACTATCTGTGAAACGCATGGTTGGCATTTTTACGGGTTATGGCGTATCGCATACGGGTTCGTATAGGATAACAAAAGACCCAAGAAATCCACAAATAAATACCGTACTGGTAGATAATGTCACGGGAAATTATGGCTTTGTTCCCAAAGAGATGCTTAAAAACGCTACCGTTGATTGGCTTTGGAACGACGCTGCTCCAAGCTATGGGCTAGGGGTTGATATAGGAGTAGTGTATGAATATCGGCCCAATATTGATAAGTATATCAGCAGACGAAAAAGAACCGTGACTGTAGATGCTACCCAAAATAAATACGTGTTTCGGATAGGAGCTTCGTTGATGGATGTCGGGAAATTGTATTTTGCAACCCAAACTTATGCTGTAAACGCTTCTACTTCCAGTCTCAATCCAAGAGATTTTCCGCCTAATTCGAGCCTAAGCGATATATCGAATACCATAATTGCCAATTTAAAGGGCAAGAAAATCGGTGAAGATGAACATTTTCCGACAACTTTACCTACTACGTTACAAATACAGGCTGATTATTTGTTGAAAAAAAACGTGTATGTGGGTGCTACTTGGGTTCAAAACCTTACAAATCAGCAGGCTTTTGGGCTAAAAGTACCTTCTTCGTTGAGTATCGTGCCTCGTTACGAACACAAGCACGTAGAATGGTCGTTGCCCTTGGTACTTTTTGACGATTATACGAAATTTGCCTTCGGCACAGCCCTTAGAATTGGCCCACTTTGGCTTGGAACAGACAACCTTGGTAGTCTTTTAAATCTTGGAAAGCCCCGAGGATTAGACGCTTATATTACTTTGGCTGTACCGATATATCAGAAAAAACCAGAGCCATTCAACGACTGTTGGTATGAAGGAAAAGAAGCCAATTTTTGGCAAAGACTTTTGAAGAAAAGAAAAAGACAAGTCTATTAAAAAAGAGTTGCGAAGAGCTTAGAACCCTTACGCAACTCTCCGTAATATTATCTCTATTTACAAACGAACAATCTCTGCACCGATGGCATTTAGTCGGGTGTCGATGTTCTGATACCCACGGTCAATTTGTTCGATATTTTCAATAATAGAAGTGCCTTTGGCCGAAAGAGCGGCAATGAGCAACGAAACCCCTGCACGAATATCAGGCGAAGTCATCCGAATACCACGCAATTGTTGTTGGCGATTCAAGCCTACTACTGTAGCACGGTGTGGGTCGCACAAGATGATTTGAGCACCCATTTCAATCAGTTTATCGACGAAAAACAAACGGCTTTCAAACATTTTTTGGTGAATCAGCACCGTTCCTTTGGCTTGGATGGCCGTTACGAGGATGATACTCAACAAATCGGGCGTGAAGCCAGGCCAAGGGTGGTCTGAAACCGTCAGCATAGAACCATCAATAAATGTTTCGAGCTCATAATGTTCTTGTGCTGGAATAAAAATATCGTCGCCTCTAAATTCGAGTTGAATGCCTAGTTTTTGAAAAACCGAAGGGATAATTCCTAAATCTGGAATAGAGCAGTTTTTGATAGTAATTTCAGATTTAGTCATGGCTGCCAACCCAATGAAAGAACCAATTTCAATCATATCGGGCAGCATGGTGTGTTCGGTACCATGCAATTCCTCTACGCCTTCGATGGTCAATAAGTTTGAGCCAACGCCCGAAATTTTTGCCCCCATGCGGTTGAGCATTTTACACAACTGTTGCAAATACGGCTCACAAGCAGCATTGTATATCGTGGTAGTACCTTCTGCCAATACAGCCGCCATCACGATATTGGCTGTACCCGTTACAGAAGCCTCGTCGAGTAGCATATAAGTACCTTTCAACGCCGAAGCATCTACCTCGTAAATGCCACCATCTTCGTGGCTATAATTGAATTTTGCTCCCAATTTCATGAAGCCCAAAAAGTGCGTATCGAGGCGGCGGCGACCGATTTTATCACCTCCTGGCGAAGGGATACGTCCTTTTTTGAAACGAGCCAATGTTGGCCCCAACAGCATAACAGAACCTCGTAGGGCTGCTGCTTTGCGTTTATATGTTTCAGAATTAAGATAGTCTAAATTTACTTCGGAGGCATCAAATTTGATGGAAGAATCGCTCAAGCGAGTGCAACGAACGCCCATATCTCCTAGCAAATCAATGAGTTGGTTTACGTCACGGATGTTCGGAATATTATGGATTGTTACGGGTTCTTTGGTCAAAACCACCGCACATAAAATTTGTAAAGCTTCGTTTTTTGCTCCTTGTGGTATAAGTTCACCTTTGAGCTGGCGACCGCCAGTTACTTTGAATGATGCCATATTGAAAATTAAGTACTAAAGCTTGTTATGAGTTGAATCGTATAAAATTAGCTTTCTTAGCGTTTTCGGTTATTGTTATTATTATTGTTTCGGTTGTCGTTGCGACCTCCGCCAAAATTGCGGTTGCGGTTGTCGTTAGGGGCATTTCTATTGCCTGCATTGAAGCTGCTCCCAAAATTACTTCTATTCGTATTATTGCTGTTGCGGTTGTCGTTGCGGTTGTTATTGGTATTGAGGTTACTGCTGTTGCGGTTGTTTCTCAAATTCCCCAAGGCCGAATTGCCCGAAATAGCCTGTACAACATCTGCCAAACGGTTTTCCGACATTTCTAACAAATGCCCCCAAATCACCACGTCGTCAACTACTTCTTTGTTCCAGTTTTGATAAAAAGTTTTCATCAAACGGGCGATATGTGCCACAAGAATACGTTTTTCGTGTTCGTCTGTTTCGGCAATAGCTCTGGTAATGAGCAATTCTACATTGCGGCCATAGTATTTGTAGCGTAATTCGTTTACATTGTAAGGCACGGCTTTAGGAAGTTTTCCTACGGCATCGGGCGAAGGTGGCGGAAAAGGACTATCAACATCTAATTTAAAATTAGACATGATATACAAATCATCCCAAAGCTTGTTTGAATAGTCTTGGTTGTCGCGCATATTCGGATGTACCTGACGCATGAGTTCTACCAATAGGTAGGCATATTTAGTACGTTTGTCTCTGTCTCGAACCGAGAGAATATAATCGACTAATTTTTGAACGTTTGTTCCGTATTCTTTCATGGCTTACATGAGTGAAAGAGAGAGGAGATTGACCTGTCTGTACGCTAAGTTGAATACCCAAACTTGACCAAGAGAAGAGATGTTAAATGAAATATTTTTTATGTAAAATGCTTATATGTAATATTTTACAATTTATTCCAATGACTTTTAATACCTTTCTTTACAACAAACTTTTGGTACGAAGGATTGTTGGGTAACTTATTGTCAAAATTCCTTTTTTCTGACTCATGGCAAAAATAGGAATAATTCGTTGGACTTGCATAAAATTGCGAGAAGAAAAGAATTTTTTAGCGTATGCGTGAAGTGAGGCATGGCGTATATCGGATGTCAGTTGTTTGATGGCAGGTTGTTAGGGAAAAGATGGCATTAACTTTACAGCCAAAATCAAAAATCTCCCATCCGATATAACCTTGTTTTTATGCCTGTTCGTCGGTCAGGATATGACTCATGGCGTATGCTTGCAAGCCCAGAATTTTGGCCGATTCGCCTAGTTCTGAAATCACAATGCTTAAATCCTCTTTGTAATCAGACAAGCAGTATTTATAGATGGCCTGTTCGATAGGATTACTGATAAACTTACCCGCTTTGGCAAGCACACCATTGATGATAATTGATTTTGGATTGAGCAAATGTACCGCCATCGACAATCCTTTGCCCATTTCCTTGCCGATGTCGTGCAGCAAATCAATGGCGAGTGCATCGCCACGGTTGGCCACGTCAATGACCATTTCGATGTCGATTTGGTCGATATTCTTTTGAGCCAATTGCGAAACTTTTCCTTCCCGAAGTAAGTCTTTGACACGTCTAATCAAATAAGATGCTTTGGTGACGGTATCGAGGCAGCCTACTTTGCCACAATGACACAAATCGCCGTCTGGACGAACCTGAATATGCCCTAGCTCACCTGCAAAGCCCGATTCGCCCTGTAGGATTTTACCATTCGTTAGCACCCCAAGCCCAACACCGCCCCAGTCCATATTGACCGACAGTGCGTGCTGCATACCTTGGGCGAGTCCAAAATGCAGTTCACCAAAAATCATGGCTTGGGTATCGTTCATGATATATACAGGGGCTTGCAATTGTTGCTGTAGCAAGGTAAGCACACTTTGTCCTTCTGGAACAATTTTCGGGTAGGTATAATTGAGCCCATTTTTCGGGTTAATCAAACCGGGCATCCCCACCGTAACGCCAATCAATTGAGAAGTATTGATACCAGATTGCACCAAAAAGGCATTAATACCGTGCAATAGATTTTGACAAAAACTAGGGTCATCTTCCAGCACCAAGTGAATATCCTGCATTTCAACCACACGATTTTGGAGGTTGAGGATAGCCGCTTTAGAGTAGTATGTCGTAATATCGAGGGCAAGTATATAGCGATCTTTAGGATTGAGGCTGTAGAGTAGTGGTTTACGCCCAAGCTGAACATCGGCAATACCCATTTCGATAACCCATTTTTCGTCGATGAGTTCTTCTACCAAAGCCGTAACCGAAGGAACACTCGTATGCAAAAATTTGGCAAGTTGTGCAATGGTATAATTTCCACCCTTGTACAAGCCTTGCAAAAGCTTCTTTTTGAGTTTACTTTTCTTTAAATCTACAATAGATTCTCTTTCCAATAGTTCTGGGTTAGATGCTAATTTGTATGTTTCGGACATAAAATAGGGAAAATAAAATGCAAAAGATTGATGACTACAGTATAAATAAACCAGGTTTTTGATGCTTCAAATCTTTATTTGCTATGTGTGTCTCTTTGGTGATGGATATTCGTCTTTTATGGAGGTTTTGAACAATAAAAGATTGAATATAAAAATGTTGTATCAATTCAAGAGGTCTTCTGTTTTACAAAAGAACGAAAAATAAAGATTTTTGACAACAAGAATAAAACCTAAGTTTGAATAAAATAGGGTGTTTTATCCTGAAAATTTAAAAATCAACAAAGAGTGTATATATTTAAAAATATTAATAAGTATTATTACTCTATTAATATAGGTATTTACCCCTTTTTACCTGATTTTTCATAATTTTTTTGAAAATTTATAAAATTTAATTTGGTTTTGAACTATATTTGGTCAAATATTATTCTGTTTTTTATAAAATTTTAAATTTTAAAGAAAAATATATAATAATATTTTTTGACTTTATTTTTAAAATATTTTATTAATAAATGTAAAATAATTAATATTACTAATAAAATGTATATTTTTTTTATTAAAAAATGTTTATTTAATAATATTATTTAAAATTTTCTAATCCAATTTTCATTTTCAAAACAACTTATGAAACTTTATACGTGGCAAACCAAACCTCCTTGAATGGCAGTAGTCATTCAACAGCTTAATATGAGCTAACTATTTTATTTCGTCTATTTCCCATTTTTCACTGAAATTATTCTAAAAAATGAAAGCATGCAGAAGTAAGTTTACTATTCTATTTGCGTTACTATTTCTTTCATGGCAAACGATGATGGCCCAGCAGCCAGTCAAAGGAAAAGTAACCGACAAAGACCAAATCGCTTTAGCAGGGGTAAGTATTCTTGTAAAAGGCACTACTAAAGGTACTACTACCGATGCCACTGGTAACTACACTATAAATGTAGCACAAGGGGCTGTTTTAGTGTTTCGTTCGTTGGGCTTTACAACTCAAGAAATCACCGTAGGAAGCCAAGCTGTGATTAATGTATCATTAGAAGCGTCTTCTAGTAGCCTTGATGAGGTAGTGGTAACAGCGTTGGGCGTTAAAAAAGAGCAAAAATCTCTTGGTTATGCTACCAACACTATCAAATCTGACCTAATTACTCGTACTGGTTCACCCAACTTTGCCTCAGCTTTGTATGGAAAAGCACCAGGTGTGCGTATCGCATCTGCTCCTGGTGGGGCAACCAGTGCCGTAAACATTACCATTAGAGGTACAAACTCTATCACAGGAAAAAGCCAACCACTTATTGTAATGGATGGTGTGCCTATTAGAGATGGAGAGGTGAAAAACAATGACTATTGGAGCGACCAACGTATCAGAGGTAATGGATTGCTGGATATTAACCCTGAAGATATTGAGAACATCTCAATTTTGAAAGGTGCCTCTGCTGCCGCCCTTTATGGTTCGGAAGCTGTCAACGGTGTGGTATTGGTTACAACCAAAAGTGGCAAAGGTAAAAAAGGATTTTCGGTTGATTTTAGTGCCAATTACAGCGTGGACAAAATTGCTTTCTTGCCAAGATACCAAAACGTAAGAGGTCAAGGCTATCCGACAAGTCTTGCGAATGCAGGGCAAGATGCCAATGGGTTTTTATATTATGATACAAATGGTGATGGAGTAAAAGAAACCAGAGGTTTGGTAGGTACGTCTTTGAACTTTGGTCCTAAGTTTGATGGGCAACCAATCCTATCTTGGGACGGTGTGGTTAGACCGTATGTTTCTCAGGGTGATAATTTCGCAGGCTTGTTTCAAGAAGCGCATAGCTCTAACGTAAACTTGGCTGTTTCACAAGCTTCTGAAACAGCGAATATTCGTTTCTCGTTGACGCATCAAGAAAACCAAGGACTAAGCATAGGTTCGCAAAACAACAAAAACGTAGCTAACTTAAATACTTCGTTCAAATTGGGCAAGAGATACACGGCCGACCTTGTTGTAAATTATATCAATCAATACACGCACAACCGCCCGTATGCCATTGACCGTATGATGAACAACTTTACCGGTATGATGCCTCGTTTTGATAATGCTGCTTGGTATTTGAACAAGTACAAAACAAGCTTAGGATACCGTTTCGTAACAGGAACAAACCAAAGCTTGACACCTAGCGAAAATATCTTATACAGCGGTTTTAGAGGTGATATTGCAGATTACATTTGGAGAGTGAAAGAACACAATGAAGATGAATACAGCAACCGTGTCATTGCCAGTATGACTCACAACATCCAATTGACAGATGATTTGAAAATCAGAGGAAGATTTGCTACCGATTTCACTTCTATGAAAACAGAAATGAAACAATCTACTCAAGTGCCTCTTGCTTTTGGAAACTCTGGTTATTTTGGATTGAGATCAAATTTGTACAATATTCTATACACTGATATCTTATTGACTTACAATAAAAAACTATCAGAAGATATTAGCCTTACTGCTATGGCTGGTTATACTGCCACCAAAGAAGAAAGTAGCTATTTGGAAAGAGGTACAAATGGAGGTTTGAGTACTGAAAATTTATTTGACGTTGCTGCTTCCGTAAACACGCCTTCAAGTAGTTCGAGTAGAACTTCTTTAGTAAAAGATGCCCTTATTGGAACGCTAAACTTAGATTACAAAGGTTTCCTATTTTTAGAAGGAACTGTACGACGTGATAGAACTTCTACGATGAATCCGAATAATAATACATTTATCTATCCTTCGGTGAACTCAAGCTTTGTTTTCTCTGAAGCGTTTGAATTGCCTCGCTATGTGAGCTATGGTAAATTACGTGCTTCTTGGGGTATTGTTGGAAATTACCCAACGCTTTATTCTGCCAATATTGCCTATCAGCAAAACACTTATGGTGTACAACAAACAGGAGGAAATTCGGTACTTTATACAACCTTGCCAAGTGCATTTGGCAACGATTTAATCAGACCAGAGCAGAAGCATGAAATTGAATTTGGCTTAGAAACGAAGTTTTTCAACAACCGTTTAGGTTTGGATGTTTCTTATTACAATGCTCGTGTAGTTGACCAGATTTTACCGTTAACGCTTGCTCCTACATCGGGTGCAGTATCTGTATTGACAAACATTGGTATTTTGAGAAATGAAGGTGTTGAAGTATCAATCACAGGTACGCCATTGAAGACACCTAAATTTATGTGGGAAACGGGCATCAACTTTGCTTCTAACCGCAACGTTGTAGAACAATTGGCCAACGGCTCTACAGAATTATTGCATGCCGATTATGATGGAAATGCTGCTCAGTTACGCTCTGTAGTAGGGCAACCGATGGGTGATTTTTATGTTCACCCAATTGCTACAAATGATAAAGGTGAAAAAATCGTAAGCACGTCAGGTCTTTATGTATTAGATAACAACAAAATGGTGAAAGCTGGTAATGCTATGCCAAAATTGACAGGTGGTTTTACTAACACATTTAGCTATAAAGGCTTTACATTAGACGTATTGACAGATTTTCGTTGGGGTGGACACATCATGCCAACTGGTTTGAACTGGATGATTAGTAGAGGTTTGTTAGAAGAAAGTACAAAATACATGGATGCTGCTAGTGGTGGATTGAAATACTACATCGATGCCAACGGGAAAGGTGTACAAACAACCGCAAATGTAGGTCCTAACGGTCAAGTAGTATATAATGATGGTATGTTGATGGATGGCGTGTTGGCCAACGGAGAAAAAAATACCAATGTGATTTCGCAGGCTATTTATTACAATAATACTTACAACTGGGGTGGTCCACAATACAGCTCTTCTCGCTACGAGTTATATGTACAAGAGAACTCTTATATCAAGTTAAGAGAAGTAGCGTTGAGCTACACTATACCAGCGTTTATTGCGAAAAAAATCGGTGCGAAAAAAGTGACAGTATCTGCATTTGGTAGAAACTTATTATATATCTACCGTACTATCAAAGATATGGATGCTGAACAAACAACGGCTGGTTCTCGTTGGTTTGAAACGCTTACTAACACAGGAACAAACCCTGCTACTCGCACCATCGGTTTCATGGTGAGAGCTAGTTTCTAACATTCATTCGACTTAAATAATGAGAATTATGAAAAAAATATTCTTTATATTATCTATGGCATGTGCTATGACTTTTGTCGCTTGTCAGAAGTCTGATTTTGAAGAAAGTTATGCCGACCCTTCAAAAATCTCTGTAACAACTGTAGAAAAACAGTTTACGGGTTTTTTAGGCTCAAACAAAGGTTATGTATTGCCTGATTACTGGAACTATTTTGTTGTGTTGCGTACAACATTGAACCACTATACACAAGCTGTAGGATGGGAAAATTCGCCTAATCAATATATACCTGGCTCGGCAGGTATTAGCGATAGATGGACGAACTATTACAATTTCTTGGCTCAATATCGTGAGTTTGAAAAAGTGTATGCTAGTGCAACAGCTTCCGAACAAGCCGATAAGCGAATCTATAAAATCGCATCAACGATTTATTTCTATGACCATACACAAAAAGTGGTAGATTTACATGGGGATATTCCTTTTTCAATGGCTGGTATGTTGAGTGCCAACGGCGGTGATTACCAAAAATCTTTTGCTAAATATGACACAGCAGAAGAAATTTATACCAAAATGCTTGATGATTTGAAAGGATTTTCCGATGAGTTGAATACCATTACTGTAAAGTCTGGTATATCAGTAGGATTTACCACACAAGATTTTGTAAATAAAGGCAATCTAACACTTTGGAAAAAATACTGTAACTCTTTGCGTATTAGAATGTTAGCTAGAGTGTCGGCGGCTTCAACTTTCCAAGCAAGAGCTACGGCTGAAATTAAGGATATCTTGGGCAATCCAACAAAATACCCTTTAATTTCGACAAATGCTGAAAATGTACAAATCAATGTATTTGACATCAATACAGACATTAACTCGAAAGGGTTCCGTAGTGGTATCGAAGATTCAAACGGAAACCTTGCTGGCAAAACTATGATAGATAACATGGTGAGCAATAGCGACCCTCGTTTGAAGGTTATGTTTGAAACAGGTGCAAATGCCAATGGCGTTTATAAAGGATTAGACCCTTTAGCGACTTCTTCGGTACAAGCGGCGGCTGTAGCAGACGGAAGCTTGTCGTTGTATAATCGCTCTACTTTTAGTCGTAACCAATTCTTCCCTGGCTTGCTTATCAATGCTGCTGAGGTAAGTTTCTTGGCTGCTGAATTTCAGTTGAAAAATGGTAACGCTGCACTTGCAAAAACGGCTTATGAAGAAGGAATAAAACTTTCAATAGAAGCTTATTTCAAATATCGTACTTTAAGTAACGATAATACTGTTCCTGCTGCTGCTACTGCCACGACTAGCGAAATTCAAACCTATTTGACTAGCAATGGCGTAAGCTGGGATAAAGCATCGACTGATGCCGATAAGTTGAAATTGATTGCCGTTCAAAAGTGGATTCATTACAGCATTCTACAACCGCACGAAAGCTGGGCTGAAATAAGAAGATTAGATTATCCAACGTTGTCGTTCCAAGATGATAATTCAAATATTCAAAAACAGCCTCCTTTCCGTTGGGTATATCCTACAAGTGAAACTGTTTACAATACCAATAATTACAATGCCGTAAAAACAAAAGACAATTTAACAACCAAAATCTTCTGGGATGTTAAATAATTGATTACTTTACTATTTCCAAATGCCGCTACCTGTGAATGAAAATCTAACTGGTAGCGGCGTTTTTATGAAAAAGGATTTGCTCAAATTTACTCAGATGAAAAGAGAAAAAAGCCAAGTACTTCCTATGGTTTCAAACTTTTAGCAAGTCTATAAATATTTGACAACAAGAATAAAACCTAAGTTTGAATAAAGCATGATGATTTATCATGAAATGCTGAAAAAGTTATCATTAATAAACTTATTTAAAAATATTAATAAGTATTATTACTCTATCAATATAGGTGTTTACCCTTTTTTGCCTGATTTTTCATAATTTTTTTGAAAATTTATGAAATTTAATTTGGTTTTAATCTATATTTGATGAAATATTCTTCTGTTTTAATAAAAAAACTAGATTTTAAAGAAAAAGTACAGAATAATATTTTTTTGTTTATATTATTAAAATAATTTATTAATATAGCAAAAATTTTAATTTTATTAATTATAAACGAGTGTTTTTTGAGAAATACCTTGTTGTCTTAATAAGATTATTTAAAAAAATATTTAACCCAATTTTCAACATAAATTATGAAACCAACCACGTGGCAAATCAAACCTCCTTGAATGGCAGTAGTCATTTTTCGCTTGTATTATTCAATACTTTATTTCGTCAATTTCCCATTTTTCACTGAAATTATTCTAAAAATGAAAGCATGCAAAAGTAAGTTTACTATTCTATTTGCGTTACTATTTCTTTCATGGCAAACGATGATGGCCCAGCAGCCAGTCAAAGGAAAAGTAACCGACAAAGACCAAGCCGCTTTAGTAGGGGTAAATATCCTTGTAAAAGGTACTACTAAAGGTACTACCACCGATGCCGCCGGTAACTACAGCATCAATGTAGCTAAAGGGGCAGTGTTGGTATTTCGTTCGTTGGGCTTTACAACCCAAGAAATCACCGTAGGCGACCAATCAACGATTAATGTATCGTTGGATGC
>JACCDR011807603.1_pt1 | contig 38750 bp, 54 predicted proteins | sample 7446431 | NCBI WGS metagenome assembly JACCDR01 (sample SAMN15323443, study PRJNA562643) | freshwater metagenome | isolation source: river surface water | place: USA:Blue River Watershed | collected 2017-08-17 | reverse complement strand
TGAACATCCTCAACCTCCCATCCCTGAGAATCCTGCACAGCGATGACACTGACCCCGATGCCTACGTGATCGGGGCAGAGTCTATCTATCCCCCTGCGGCCTGTAGCGAGTGCGCTGGTACAAGCATTATCGGCTACGGCACCCGCAAGACCTACTACAGGGACACACCCATGCACGGTAAGCGGGTGGACATCATCATCAACCGCAGGAGGTTCCGCTGCAAGGGCTGCGGCAAGATGATGCAGGACTCGCTCCCTGACATGGACGAGTCCCGTAACATGACGAACCGGCTTGTAGCGTATATCTGCAAGCAAGCGGTGAAGCGCACCTTTGCCAGTATCGCTGAGGAGGTAGGTTGCAACGAGAAGACCTGCCGCGACCTCTTCAGCAGCTACGTGGAGTTCCTGAACGCCGCCTACAAGTTCGTCACGCCCAGGGTGATGGGTATCGATGAAGTCCACCTGGTCAGCAACATGCGCTGCGTCATTACCAACGTGGAAGAGGCCACCATCTACGACATCCTGCCCAAGCGCGACATGCAGCTTGTCACCAACTACCTGATGAAGGTTCCCGACCGGGCATACGTTGATACTGTGTGCATGGATATGTGGCGTCCGTACAAGACAGCCGTGGGTATTGCCATGCCTGACGCCCAGGTCGTGATCGACAAGTTCCACGTCCAGAAGGAGGCCAACGTCGCCTTGGAGATGGTACGCAAGCGCATCAAGGAACTGCCGCCGAAGGCCCGCAAATCGCTCAAGAGGGAGAGATACACTCTGCTGCGGCGTGGAGATACCCTGAACGACAAAGACCGCTTCAACGTCGATATTTGGAGCAAGGCATACCCTGAACTTGGACTGGCCTACGAAGCCAAGGAGGAGTTCTTCAACATCTGGGAAAGCACCACCCCCGAAGAGGCAATGGACAGGTACGACGCCTGGGAGCGAACCCTGCACCAAGACATAGCGTGGGCCTTCAGCGGGTTGCAGAAGTCCATGACCAACTGGCGGGCTGAGATATTCGCCTACTTCCAGTTGGAGCATCGCTTCACCAACGCCTACACAGAGGCTATGAACGGAATCATCAAGGTGACACATAGGCTAGGTCGTGGTTACTCCTTTGATGTGATACGTGCCAAAATCCTGTTCAACGAGAAGTACTTCAAGCCCAAGAGCATCATCCACAAGGCGGCGGTCTGCCGGGACTACCCACCCCTTGATCCCGTGCCCTTCAGCCTGTGTCCTGGTTCTGTCGGGGTAGACCTAACAACCTTGACCAGGGATATTCTATCTGGAGAAATTAATGCCTAAACAACCTCAGAATACGGAAAGCCAAAATAAGGGGTATTCGTAATATCTCGTTGATTCATGATTTTAAGCCTTTGATGTAATGTTTAAGATAATTCGTAAAAAGGTGTTGACTTGGTTCCATTGTAATGCTATCTTTAAATCGTAATAAGTTGTTGATAGACATTCCAAGGAGGAAGCCATGAAAACACAGTACGAAGTGAAAACAGCCAAAACGGGTAAAGTCGTGACAAGGTTTGACCGCATCGACTTAGCACAGGCATTTGTAAAAGATTCTGGCACTCCGAACGCATACAAAGTGAGCGAGGCCATGAAACTACACTTTTTTGATGACAGTATAGACGGAGCAGCATGTGGAGCGAAGAGCGACCACTCCACAGATAACGGACTCGATGTAACGTGTGATAAATGCCGCAAGATTGCCGATAAGCTACACAAAGATGTCGCAGCCATGTACGCCCATGAAGAAATGGAAGCAAAAACCCATAGGGGGTACGAAATATGAGACTACAAAATGAAATCACAACATGGCTATCCGACCCGAAAAACCTAGACAGCATATACAGTCGGATGCTTTTGAAACGCTGCGTAGAATTAATGTCGGGCAAGCTATCTGGATACACCAAAGCGGAACATGAAGAGGCGGCAGGTATGTCACTGGATGATATGTTCATGTCACAACACGACCAACCCTGCGATTGCGCTGTGTGTGACGACATAGCCTTCAGACGTTCTTTGAAGTTTAATGAAAACGATTCCCATGATGAATTATTACTGGCACGGGCTGAACTCATAACAGAGAGGGCATTGAGCGACAAATTCAGGTCAGACGAAAAAGCGGCACTATCAAAGGCAGAGTTTTGGAGAGTGTCACATGATGCCGCCTGTGAGGATGCAAAGAACTGGCGGAGAGATGCACAGGATTTACAAGGGCAGCTCACTACACTGGAGACAGCGTTGGTTGAAATAGCGGAATACAACTGCACTACGGATGAAGTATGGTCAAACAGCATGAAACAAATTGCCGAAACCGCCATTAAAAAGGTTAGGGGGTGACAAATGGGATTTGTTCCGCCTACCTTAGAAGAGTGGGAAAATCCTGTTCTGTGGTCTAAGCGCATCCAAAAAGAACAGCGAATATACGGATTCTTGTTAGGCGCAGGTATTATGGGTTTCTTCTGCATTGGCTGTTTATTGTGGGTAGTCTCATGACAAACATACTGAACCTCCCCAGATACAACGTACTGTCCTCCAAGCTTGACGACCACGACTATCACATTGAGGTTGAGACGGCCATCCCCCCAGAGAACTGCCTTGCCTGTGGTTCTGATAACATTGTGGGCGGTGGCCGACAGGAAATCCTTATCAAAGACCTGCCCATGCATGGCAAGCGGGTTGGTATCTACGTCAAAGCTCGCCGGTTCCGGTGCCGTGACTGTGGTAAGACCCTCACTGAACAGTTGCCCAACGTGGTAGAAGGCCAGCGTATGACCCACCGCCTGCACAAGTGGATTGGTGAACATTCCATCACTGATACCTTTACCGGTGTCGCTCATGCTGTCGGTATCTCTGAGGGCTTGGTACGCCTGATTTTCAAGGAGTACGTCGCCAAGCTGGAAAGCAGCGTTGCCTTTGAGACTCCTGAATGGATGGGCATTGACGAAATCCACATCATCAAAAAGCCTCGGTGCGTTATCTCCGATATCGAGAACTGTACCGTTGTTGACCTGCTGCCCAACCGGAACAAGACCCTGATTGTCAGCTACATGATGCGGATGAAGAACAGGCTCAACGTCAAGTGCGTGACAATGGATATGTGGGAGCCTTACAAGGATGCCGTCTACTCCACCATGCCTCAAGCCTTTATCGTAGTTGATAAGTTCCACGTCCTCAGAATGGCAAATGCGGCCCTTGAAGTTATCCGTAAGGGTATCAGGGCCGACCTCACCTTGAAGCAGCGCAGGGGGCTGATGCATGACCGCTTCATTCTTCTGAAACGTGAGTCTGAGCTTAATGTCATGCAGCGGATTACGCTTGAGTCCTGGACGCTCAACTTCCCTGCCTTGGGTGAAGCCTACCGAGCCAAGGAGCAGTTCTTTGCCATTTATGATGCCATGTCCATACCGGAAGCAACCGAGGCTTACACGGCTTGGAACAACAGCCTTTCCCCTGCCATTGCCGGAGCGTTCAAGCCGCTTACGACTGCAATGGGAAACTGGCAAACTGAGATTATGAATTACTTTGAGCATCCTGTTACCAACTCTTATACGGAGTCCCTGAACAGCCTTATCCGTGTTGTGAATAGATGTGGCAGGGGTTATTCGTTTGAAGCTCTCAGGGCCAAGATTTTGTTCTCTGCTGGTGCTCATAAGATAGTGCGCACCAAGTTTCAACGTGCTGATGCTTCCAATGGGTTTGCTCGTATGACTACTTTCTACGGAGTGCCATCAACACCAGAGCAGAAGAACTATGGTGTGGTCACATCAACACTTCTGAGGCTCTTGGAAGAAGGCAAGCTATGAACCTTCATCAACGACTTATTACGGATACCCAAAATAAGAAAAAACTATCGAGTGGCAAAGCGGGAGTATACCCTACTCGGCTGTATCGCAAGCCTTATTCCTTATCCCTATAGCCAGCAAAAAGCTAATGAACAAGTTGATGGCGTACTCAAGATATTTGCAGATATATACAAGTGTAAGATAGTGAAGAAAGGAGACAACGACAATGAGCGAGACTAAGTTTGAACAATGCCATCACTACAACATCAAGGGTAGCTGTTCTAAATGCCGTCAAGAACAGCACACCTCTGAAATCACTCGCCTCCAGACAGCACTCAACACAGCCACGGAGGCGCTGGAGTTAGTCAGAGACATAGCACACGGCAGTACAACTGCCAATAGTCTGCCCAATATCCATAGAATCGCCGCCACAGCACTGGCAGACATCGCCAAGAGAAAGGACTCACAATGAACGACACGGACAACGAGGGGTTTGAGAAGTGGGTAGATAAAAACTATTTCGGCCCGAAAGACGATACTGATTACCGCATAGTGAAGGCAACAATGGAAATGGCTTGGCAAGCAGCAGAACGCGAGACACGGGCAGCCATTCGCAAGGAACAAGTAGATTCGCTCAAGTCTGCTACAGCCATAATGATGAAGAACGGCCCGACATTTCAAGAAGCATTGGATGCAAAAGAACGCGAGACCGCCAGGAAGTGCAGAGACTTGGCAAAATCATTCTGCGAAGGTGGCATAGACAAGTGTTGGCCGTGTGATATTGCCAACGCCATAGCAGAGGAATACAACCTGTAACGCACAGAAATGACCTGTAAGCGCCTAGCAACGAGACTAGCATACAAAGCCCCTGCCCAGAGAATATAACACGCTGAGAGGGGCTTACGCTTGGGACATGACAAAAATACTCATTGACACAGCAAGTCCGTTAGTTTACCACTAAAAATATGAACATCGGCAATCGCATACTCCAGGCAACAAGCAAAACCTTCACCGCCCAACAGTCGGAAGGCGAGACGCTGAAATACACGATCAATTACGCCGCCATATTAGGCACAGACACCATAACAGCTTCAACGTGGTCACATGACGGACTGACAGCTACAAGCAAGGGCAATACATCAACTACAGCATACGCAACGATTCACGGGACTACAGGAAGATACACCGCCATAAACATCATAACAACAAGCGCAGGGGAAGTGATAGAACGCATCATTAACCTGCATATCACAAGCAACCTGACAACGCCGCAGCAGGGCGATTACTAACACTGCCAACATATAGCAAGAGTCCAAAGGGCTTGGCACATTGAGCCAGGCCTTTTTAGTATCTGCCATATAACGAACGAGAAACGAGACTGACAATGGGTGAACCATCAATAGCATATAAAGCAGAGTTAGACGCAGACTGCTACCAACTGCCCACAATCGAGACTCTCCTTGCCATAAAAACTCTAAGAGCAAGCTACACACAACAAGAACGTGATTATTACATGGATGTCGTAGCAGAAATCATCGCCACAACTGATAAGGGAATACACAGGATATGCAGGGAAGGGAAATCACTCGATAACCGCTTTCCACCAGCCACAACAATACTGGATTGGGTGAGCGCGAGCAAAGAAAGAAGCGTACAATACGCGCGGAGCAAGGACCGCCAGATGGATTTAATGGTGGAGGATTTGGTCCATATCGCTGATACAGACCATGACCCAAACCGCGCAAGGGTGCGAATTGACGCGAGAAAGTGGGTAGCAAGCAAACTCGCCCCTAAGAAGTACGGCGAGCGCCTGGACGTTTCCCACAGTGGCAACCTGAACCTGACAGCCCTGTCGGATCAGGAACTTATGCGTATAGCCCAAGAGCAGAACGGGCCTGTGTTGATAGAGCATGGACCTGTGGATAAGTGACCATTGTCCCTGTGGATAACTCAAAAATAGCCAAATTATCCCCGCTTATAAAATAAATATTCGCATAAACAGCCACTTACAAATTATCTCCCATAACCACTATTCCGTATCTAAAGCAAATGTAAAGTATTGACTTTAAGTAACGCTTTTTGTATGATGTACTCATACAGGAGGTGTTATATGGTACGAGTTAGCAAGTTGTCTGAAGAGGAAATAACCAAGCTATATCTGGCACATACCAGAATAAACGCTATAGCCAAGTTAGCAGGCGTGACGCGACAGGCGATTACCGCCACGCTACATAGGACAGGAGCGCACCAGCACCGACACGGCTCAGTTATGCTAGTGTGCAAGTTCTGTGGTGAACAATTCCAGACATTTAGGTACAAAGCATCATCTACCGTGTACTGCTCCATACCATGCTATAACGCAGATAAAGATGGGGTTGGCTATTACGGGCATCGTGGCACCATTGAGAAATACGAAAAAGACCAGGGGCTTTCATTGAGGCGTAGTAGAGGGCGTGCCAGAAGGGCCATGAACGCTGAGACGGGACAAGTTGTCCACCATATAGACGGTAATCCTTTTAACAACGATATCAGCAACTTAATGATGTTCCCCAGCCACGCAGCGCACATGAGACACCACCATGCAGAGCGCAAAGCTAAGCACCAGTAGCCAATATCCCCCCACAACCCACCTCGATCACCCCGCTAGCCAAGCAGCACACAGCCACGCAACTACCCGATAACGCTGGAGTATGGGCGGGAAGGGGGCGAAAAACGCTAGGGGGGGGTACCCGTATGGCATCCCGCAGGATTTCGCGGTGAAATTTGTACGACCTACCGCAAAATTTCTAAATTTTTCTGCCATTTTGCTTTACTTCCCCATACAATAATGTTAACTTACAACCGCTCCAGTACAACGATATCGTGCAAAAAGGGTTATTTATGGCTAGGATTGACGACCTTCGGCAGTTGACGGACCATATTTTGAGGTTAGCGAAGTGTGCGGAGAGTGTGCGGGGCAATCGTGTTTATCGTGCTGAGTTACGAGCGATGCAAGCGACCATTAAACATTTATTAAAGAATTAGCCAGCCAGCTATACAAACAGACAGACAGGAGACAGCCATGATTATCAAAATTGCTACTGATAACACAGGTGGATGGCAGTTCCACGACAACGCTGAAAATGTGTTGGTACACCAGATGCCGCGGGCGCTGATAGTTGATTCCCGTGTAGAGCCTATACCGGGAGGGCGGTCATCTTATCATTACCCCTTTTTAAAAGACCCTAGTATATGTACGGCAGTGACTCCCCCCGGAGAACAGGAGTTAATTACTGTTGTCGGGTTTGAATCTAAGAACAATTTTTACAGTATTTACACGGATTACCCTGTGTATTTGCTTAATGACTCCGGCAAGACCATAGAACGATTGAACTAACCCTCTAGCTGGCTGGCTAGTATAAGGATATTTATGGCCCCTAAATACACCCCCGCGCAGCTGGCTCAGATTGAGTTGGAGATACGCCGCCGGAAGTTACGGGATGCCTTGACTTTTGACGAGTGGTTGGCGCATGTGCGTCCTGAATTGACGTGGGATGCACCTCATTTGGTTTACATTCGTAACCATATCAACGCCCTGATTGCTGGCGACATTAAGAAGATGATGGTATTTGTTCCCCCCCGGCACGGTAAAACAGAACAGAACACGATTAGCCTGCCTGCTTGGTATTTAGAGCGCAACCCATCCCATCGGGTGATAATAGCCGCATATAACAGCACCTTGGCAGAAAAGTTTTCCCGCAAGGCTCGTAAATTGACGAGAGCGCAGTTGTCCGAGGACAGGACCGCCGTTGATGATTGGGAAACCATGAAGGGTGGCGGTATGCGTGCTGTAGGTGTCGGGGGCGGTATTACTGGAATGGGCGGTAATCTGGTATGCATTGACGACCCCGTGAGAAGTAGAGCAGATGCTGATAGTGCCGTGTTTCGGGATCGTTGCTGGGATTGGTACACTGACGACCTTTACACCCGCCTTGAGCCTGGTGGAAGTATGATATTTACAATGACCCGATGGCACGATGACGACCTTGCGGGACGTATTTTAAACTCCGATGACGGCAAGAACTGGACGGTGATAACCTTGCCCGCCTTTGCCGATCACAACGACCCATTGGGCAGGGAGTTTGGCGCTGCCTTGTGGCCGGATAGGTATGATGTAGACGCTTTGGAGAGTATCAGGGAAATCATGGGGCCTCAGTCGTTCAATGCCCTGTACCAACAGAACCCCATTCCTGACGAGGGTGACTACTTCCAGCGCGATAAATGCCAGTGGTACGAATATCCCCCCTCTAGTATGCACATTTACGGGGCGAGTGACTACGCTGTGACTGAGGGGGCGGGAGACTTCACGGAACACGGAGTATTCGGTGTTGATTCCAACGATGATATATATATTCTTGACTGGTGGAGTGGTCAAACTCAGTCGGACGTGTGGATTGACACGCAGCTTGACCTTGTTCGGATGCATGAACCGTTCTTCTGGGTAGGGGAGAGCGGTCCTATCAGGCGCAGTATAGAACCATTCCTGATTAAACGGGCGAGGGAGCGTAAGACTTATTGCCGGTTTGAGTGGTTGAGTTCGATTAACGATAAACCCACGAGGGCGAGGGCGTTTCAGGCTCGTTGGGCAATGGGTAAGGTGTTTCTGCCCAAAAATAAGCCGTGGGCAGATAGGTTATTGAGTCAACTTGTCCGTTTCCCCGCAGGTGCCCATGATGACGCTGTCGACGTATGTTCCTTAATAGGCAGGGCTTTGGCTGAAATACATGGTTGCACTTTGCCTGCCGGTGATGTAAGGAGTAATGAGGACAGATGGGATGCGAAGTTTGAAAGGAATGACGAAATCAACGATTGGAAGACGGTATAACGCACGGACATAGATAACGACCTTGAAACAGTACGCCCTATGTCACGGCCCACACTTGGCGGATAACCCCGCCCCTGGAGGTCAAGATGGACGAGAGCATTAAGGAAGAGAAGCGTGAAGACGCTTCAGACGTAGGGAAGTTCGTAACATGGTTTGAGGAATCCGAAGACGCAACCACCGACAGCCGCCGCAATTCAGAGAGGGACGCCGATTATTACCACGGTATCCAACTCACTGCCGCAGAATTGAAGACCCTTCAGAACCGCAAGCAACCCCCCGTAGTAAATAACCGTATCAAGCCGAAGATTGACTACCTTTTGGGACTTGAACGCCAGAACCGTAGCGACCCGAAGGCGTTACCCCGCACCCCTGCCCATGAGGATGCAGCCAACGCCGCCACGGATGGCTTGAGGTTTGTCTGCGATCAGAACGTGTTCCAGCAGATACGAAGCGAGGCGTTTGAAAACGGCCTTGTTCCCGGCACCTATGGCGCACAGGTCACGGTGAAGCAGAACAAAAAGGGCAGCTTTGACGTTAAGATAATCAATATCCCGTGGGACCGGATATTTTACGACCCGCACTCACGGAAGAGGGATTTTTCCGATGCGCGGTATAAAGGCATTGTGGCCTGGATGGACAAGGAAGATGCCGAAATGATGTACCCCGGCAAAGAGGACATACTTTCCGAGACATTCACGAATTCAGCCAGTGATACCTATGACGACATCCCTAAAAATAGATGGGTGGATGGAAAGCGCAAAAGAGTGCGCTGTATTCAGATGGAATACCGTCATGACGGGCAGTGGTGGAGCTGCCACTTTACCAAGGGCGGTTTTCTTATCGACCCCGCGCCTTCTCAGTATCTTGACGAAGACGGCGACCCTTCCGACACGATAGAACTTCAGTCTGCTTTCGTTGACCGTGACGGCAACAGATACGGCCTTGTCCGTCAGTATATTGACATGCAGGACGAGATTAACAAACGCCGGTCCAAAGGGCTTCACCTTCTCAACACGCGCCAGGTCATAGCCGAGAAGGGGGCTGTGAGCGACCCGCAGAAGGCACGGAACGAACTCGCCAAGCCCGACGGATACGTTGAAATCACCCCCGGCATGGAGTTTAAGGTTGTCCCGACTAACGACATGGCAGCCGGTAACTTCCAGATGCTTGCCGAGGCGAAGGCCGAAATTGACGCACAGGGTCCGAACGCCGCACTGTCAGGGGCAGAGGGTAGGGACTTGTCCGGTCGTGCCATACAGAGCTTGCAGCAAGGCTCAAACACCGAACTAGGGCCATTACTTGACGGACTGAGGGCATGGCAGCACAGGGTATACCGCCATATCTGGTGCAGGATTCGACAATACTGGACGGAAGAGAAATGGGTTAGAGTCACGGATGACGAGCAGAACCTAAAATATGTCGGTCTGAACAAGCAAGTGACCGCAGGTGAACAGCTTATCAAACAGCTTCAGTCACAGGGCGAACAGCTTGCACCGGAGCAGATACAGCAGATCATGTCCGACCCTCGCGCCCAGGTGGTAGTTGTCGAGAACAACGTGGCCGAGTTGGATGTTGATATTATAATCGAGGACGCGCCGGACACAGTAAGTATTCAGCAGGAGCAGTTCACGGAGATTGCGCGGATTTACCCGTCAGTACCGCCTAATTTGCAGCCGTTGGCATTTCGGTTCCTCTTAGAGGCTTCGGGACTCAGAAACAAGAAGAAGTTCCTTGATGAAATGAACGGTCAGGGCGATGACCCACAAGTTCAGCAGCAGAAACAGCAGGCAGAACAGCAGCAGCAGATGATGATGCAGTTAAATGCCGCCGAGAAGCAAGCTAAGACTGAAAGTTTAAAAGCCAAGAGCGTAAAAGACCTAGCTTCCGCACATGCTATCGTCAACCCCCCGCCCGATACGGCAGCGGAGAGTATGATGCAACAGCGCCCCATGTATTGATAAATCATAAATATTCCAAATTAAGGCCACTAAATAAAATTAGTGGCTTTTTTTATTGCATTTGCAAATCCGTTAGTTCATGGCTTTTACAGGTACGCAATTTTTGCGTAGTTGAATAGTAAAGGGCGACACCGGCCATAACGGGTGAATTACGAGGCCGCCACTCATTAAATGGGCGAAGAAAGGACTTACCATGCCTGACCAGCTTGAGGAGTTTTTGGCACCACCGGCAGAAGCAGCGCCCGAAGAGGTAGCACCCGAAACGCCCGAAGCACCACCGGCTGAAGTAGCACCAGAAGCACCTGCGCCAGCGGCAGTCACAGAGTCACCGGACGTTGAAGGACTGAAAGCGGCGATGATAGCTGAACGGAGGAAGCGCCAGCACCTTGAAGCTGAATTGGCACGGAAGGCCGAAGAAGAGAAGCCGTATCTCGGCGAAGAGTACGAGAACAGGTTTAAGGAAACGGAAGCACGGTTTCAGCAAGAGTTAATCCGGCAGAAGATGGACCTGTCAGAGTCGATTGCCCGTAGCACCCACGCAGATTTTGAGGAGAAGCTGTCAGTATTCTCTGAACTCGTGGCACAGAATCCGGCCTTGTATCAGCACATGGCACAGCAGGTAAACCCCGCTGAATTTGCCTACAAGGTAGCAAGCGACCAGTTGAAACTGAAAGAAATGGCGAATCCGGCAGAATACGAGGCTAAGTTGGAAGCCAAGATACGCGCCAAGTTGGAAGCCGAATACGCCGAAAAGATGAAAAAAGGACAGTTGCCCCCTACCTTGGCAGACGCTAGAGGGGGCGCAGGAGCACGGGCGGCAGAATGGAGCGGCCCGACACCACTCGGAGATTTACTTAAATAACCTTCTAACCTTTTGCGGGAGAACACCCGCCCAGGAGAATAACAATGGGAAACACAGCCGCAGCAAGTGGATTGACCGTCCAACAGTGGGATGACAAGTTTTTTACAGAGTATATCCGCGACAACCGTTTCAAGCGCTACATGGGGACTGATGAAAACTCCCTGATTCAGATGAAGGAAGACCTCGCCGCCAAGAAAGGCAAGACCGTTACCTTCGCCCTGGTCAACGCTCTTTCCGGCACAGGCGTTACCGGCTCGACCACTCTGGTTGGCGCTGAGGAGTCCATGTTGTCCCGCTCCTGCACGATCAACGTGGAGAAGATCAGGAACGCCGTTGTTGTCCCTGAGATTGACGAGCAGTATTCGGCTATTAGCCTCAGAGATGCCGGTAAAGTCGTGCTGAAGAACTGGATTCTGAAGAAAACGAAGGAAGACATCATCAAGGCGCTGGGACAGGTCGGTGGCGACTACAAAGCCGGTATGATTACCATCTTTGATGCCGCTTCCACCGCCAACACCGCAGCGCAGGACGCATGGGCAGCCGCCAACAGTGACCGTGTGCTGTTCGGTGCCGCAGTGTCCAACTACTCGGCAACCTACGCCACCGCACTGGGTAATGTCGATGATTCCGGCGACCTCATCACCTATGCCCGTCTGAACCTGATGAAAGCCCTTGCCAAGTCCGCCAGCCCTGCAATCCGCCCAATCACCGTCAATGGTGACGAAGAATGGTTTGTGGTCTTCACCGGCACCAAGAACTTCAAGCGCCTTCAGGAAGATACCACAATCGCACAAATCAACCGCGATGCCCGTGTGCGTGGTCTGGACAATCCGCTGTTTACCGGCGACAGCCTCATCGTAAACGGCATGATTATCCGTGAAATCCCTGAAATTGGGGATTGCGCCATTGCCGGTGGTAGTTCGGCAGATGTTCAGCCGGTATTCCTCTGCGGCGCACAGGCTCTGGGTTATGCCGTTGCCCAGCGTACCAAGACCATCACCGATGACACCGACTATGGCGACAAGCAGGGCGTTGCCGTTCAGGAGATTCGCGGCATCCAGAAGCTGAAGTTTGGCACAAGCGCCTCGGCTGACACGACCACCCCGAAAGACATGGGGATATTTACGGGTTTCTTCGCCGCACCGGCCTTAGCTAGCGCGTAGACGTCCAAAGATGTAGTTTAAAACACCTGACAGGGGCGGTTTAACCGCCGCCCCTTCACAATAAGGAGTCCATATGGCAGGCGAAACTACAAACAGATTCTCATCGACACTGATCCCCGCCAGTGCATCAAACGCCGCGCTTGTTACCTGTTACAACAAGTTCGAGTGTCTGGTTACTGAGCAGGAAACAGACGATGTTATCAAAGTTGGCACACTTCCGGCCAATTCGTACCTCCATGCCGTAGCCCTGTTTACCGATGACCTTGATACAGACGGAAGCGTAGCACTCGTCTGGTCTATCTTGGTAGGTGATACGGCATACAAGGCCGGAATCGGCAACGACACGGCAAAGGCCGGTACAATCGCAGTCGGGGAGCCTATCAAGACTACGGCACCTACAGACATCTATCTGAAGGCAACTACCGCCTCGGCCACCGCCGCAGAGGGTACGGTTGCCGTAACGCTTTTCTACCACACGGTTTAGGAGGATACAATGGCCGGAGAAACCAAGTCTTTCGCAGTCACAGGCGCACCGCAGCCCACAAGCAACAGCTACGGGCAGATGTGCGTATTTCATAACAAGGTGGAGTTTCTGTCCACCGACACACAGTTGAACGATGTCAACGTCATGGGCTATCTGCCTGCTAATGCACTGGTACACGGTATCGCTCTGTTTACCGATGACCTTGACAGCGGCAGCGAGGCACTGGTCTGGTCCGTCCTGCTTGGCACAACCGCATATTTTGCTGGTGTCACCGTAGCAACTAGCAAGGCCGGTACGTTCCAGGTTGGAGAGCCTATCCTGACTACGGCAGTCACAGCAGTCAATCTGAAGGCCACCACAGCCGCAGCCACAGGTGCCGCCGGTACGGTATCCATTTCCGTATTCTACACAACACTGGATTAAGAAAGGACAAGGGGCAGGGTAAAACCTGCCCCATAAGTCATTATGAAATTTAAATACATTGGACATGCAAGAATCACTGACGCTTACGGGATAGCCTTTCCTAGCGGAATCCCCTGCGAAGTAGAAGACGTACACGCAATAGCGAAACTCAGCAATAACCCGCAGTTTGAGAGGGTGCAAGATGACAATCGAACAGTTAGCTGTGAAAGTGCTGAGCCGGTTAAGAGTGTACGACCCCCCGTTAAGCGCACAAGGGTTGCTAAACGTAAGTGATGCGTATAACGGCGTATGGCACACGCTCAACGATGACGGCCTGACCACATGGGCGATAACGGACGTTGATATCCCAGACCGCTTCCAGTTGCCCCTGACAGCCCTTATTTCCGCCGCTATAGCTGACTTTTACAACGTAGCCCCACCCGCGGAAGGTTGGGAACGTACCAAGCTGATTGCCACCAACACCATCCGCCGCCAGTTAGCCACAGGACAAGACCCTGAACCCGTTTCAGCGGAGTACTACTGATGATTAAGCCCTTGCCCCTCGGCGCTGGACTGAATGTGGACGTGGACAGTACCACTACCCATGACGGCGTATCAGTTGCCTATTACAACTGCTACCGCGACAGGGCAGAGGGTATCCGCACCATACCGGGGCTTGAACTCTATGACGACACGGGAACCGGACCAGGCAACAACGTCTATCAGTATTTCTCCAAGGCTTTCGGAATACGCTTCATCGTATCGGCTGGCAGGGTGTGGGCGCAGTACTCCCAAGACGGTGCATTAACAGAGATCACCGGAAGCGGTCTTACCGCCGGAGTACCGCCCGCCTTTGCCGAAGACACGAGCAATGTCTTTGTCGCCGCCAATTCATCCATTTACAAGATAACCGGCTCTACCATGACGGCTTTAGCCGGTAACTCCCCTACGGGCGTAACCTCGCTGGTATGGTACGGTAACTTCCTGCTTGCCAACGGTCCCGACCTCCCCGGCGATGTAACCTACTCGGACGACAAAACAAACGGTTATGCCTTGTGGGAAGTCTATAATAACGAATCCAAGCCGGATAAGTTACAGACCATCCTGCTCATCGAAAACCAGTGGATATACAACCTCGGACCTGAAACGTGCGAAGTCTCTTTCACCGGCGGGAATCCTACGAACCCCTTTGAACTCAACAGAGGTCGGATAAGTTCTTTCGGCACGATTGCCAAGTACAGCCCCGTGTATGACGGTGAAAGCCTTTACTACCTGTCGGAAGTCACACAGTCGCGCAAAGTGGTAAAGAACAGCGGAGGACAGGCTGCAATCGTATCGTTCCCGATAGACATACCTATAGAGGCGTTTGAACGTGTAGACGACGCAGAGGGCTTTATTATGGCCTTCAAGGGGCAAAACCTCTACTGCCTCACGTTTCCCACGGCGAACACGATCATCAACGAGCAATATATGTCTGCCGTCACGCTGGCCTACCATATCCAGAAGAAGCAGTGGCTTATCCTGTCGAGATGGAACGCAGACAACGGTGAATGGGAAGCGTACCGGGGCGGGAGTTTCCTATACATCGAACCATGGGGATTGAAACTGGTAGGGGACCGGACCAGCGGCAAGACGTACCGCATGTATGAGAATGAATCCATTGACTACACCGGCGAACCGACCTTTACGCACCGTTGGAGGAACAACAACGAGAAGGAATGGAAGTTACCCCGCACGGTGTCGCTTGGCAAGGCAGGGCAGTATGTGCGGCCTCCTGACCAATACCAGTGTGGACAGTACCGCAACCGCCAGCACGAGATAAGCTACTCTGACCTGACAGACGCAGGGGAGATATTCAGGGCATGTGTTGTGAGTGGTGATATCAGTCACCAGACCGATACCAACAAGATAAGTAATTTCTATCGTTACAACTGCAAGCGGGGCACGAATGAATTTATTGTAAACACAGTGACGGAAGATATCACGGTGATGACAACATGAAATTCTCGAAAATAGTCCCGAAAACCGACAGAGAGACAGAACGCTTTTACCTCGAAGTCGTAGAGAAACTGAGCAACACCGACATTACCTTAGCAGAACTGGAACAACGGGCAGACTTTCCCGCCGCCGCCACAAGCGGAGAGTTGGAAAGAGGTATCAGAGGACTTGTAACAGCTATCCAAGCCCCCTTACGGTCACAGATAGACGACCTTGAACGCAGGATAAACAGTTTAGAAAGATCAGCGAGGTTTTAATATGGCGACTGCACCAACACAGTTTATCAAGGATATCACCATTGGCACGGGAGCCGCCGCCGCTCTTGGCTCTTACACGGTCCCTGCAAGCAGCATTGATAAACTGTATGAGTTTATCTTCTGCAACACTCACACGGCCAGCGTTGGAGTTACTATCCACCTTGTACCATCAGGCGGTAGCGCAACCACCGCCAACCGGATACTTGACGCGACAAACTATGTCCTGAATCCGGGCGAGACTCGTAGATTCGGGCTTGAACAGAGGATGCAACCAGGGGCGCAGGTATTCGGGACCGCAACAGTAACCGGCGTTGTAAGCTGCCACTTGGCAGGCGACAGGATAACCCCATAATGGAAAAGGGCTTCAGGTCGGAATATCACAAGTCAACCCGCGACACCGGAAACGAGGTTGTGTGGGTTGATATTGACTCTCCGATCATCATCCGTACCGCAGGCCCGAATATCCCTGTTTTGACGGCTATCAACGGCAACCTGTTAATGCCGATATGGCAGGTAGGCGACTTTTCCATGTGCGAGAGTCAGGAGTTTATCCATCAGTGGCAAGAGGGCAGTCCGGTATTTTGGCATGTGCACATGACCACCAACGGGACGGACACGACAGACCGCTATATCAGATTGAGGCTAGAATTTGGGTACTCCACTCCTAATGGCGTGTGGGTATTCCCCGCACTCATGGATAGCGGTGACATCCTGATACCTGCCAATACACCGGCAAAGACTATGAGCATTGCCAGTATCGGCAGCTTCACCCCCACGGGCGTTAAGATAGGGGGGCATGTAGTAGCGAGGCTGGAGAGGATAGCCGCCACCGGCACAGCACCGACAGCCAACGTATTCATCCCTATGCTGCAACTTCATGTTGCCTGCGACTCTGACGGTTCCAGACTGATATCGAGCAAATAAGGACACGCTATGGCTGATTACAGGGAAGGACCAAATGGAACGGTAGAGTGGATAAATCCTGATTCCGGCATGTGGGAGACGGTCAGCGGTCCTTCCGGTATCAATGCAACCACGGGGCAATACAACGCCAACACTTATACCGCTCCTGATGGTTCAGAGATTATCAAGGCCGATACCTTCCAGTATGGTGAACCCGTCAAATGGTACAGTGGCCCAGTTAAGACCGGGACCAAACTACAGGGGCGTACCGGCTATTATCGCTACAAGGGCGATGCCTACGCTAAACAGGAGTTCCGCAACCAGAACACCACCAACCCCGAAGGCAGCTATGACCTCGATTGGACTCCATACAATTACGGGCTTATTCCTCCAGGTTGGGAATACATCTACAGCAAACCGGAATATCAATACTCTTTAGGGCCGGATATCGAGGCGCTTTACAAGGGCGGGATATACAAGGATACCCGCGCATATAACGGATGGAAGAAGGGTCTGTCTACTTTCATGCAGGCTTATGGCCCGATGGTAGGGGCGTTTGCTGGTGGGCTTATGTCCACAACGGGGGAACTAGGAGGGCAGTCCATAACGCTAGGAGAGGCCGTCCAGAACGGTGCCACTGCTTCCGACCTCGCTAGTATGGGCTTTACAGAAGCACAAATAGCATCCTCGTTATCCGGAACTACCGCCAATAGCCTGACTAACATGGGCATGAACCAGACGTTAGCCAATACTCTGACCGATGCAGGCGCAGGCGCTATCAAAAGCGCCGGTACACAGTTGATTAATACGGGCAGCATCGACCCGACAAAAGTATTGTACGGGGCAGCAGGTTCGGCAGTGAATAGCGGAATCAACACAGGAGTAAAGAGCCTGTTCGGGAGCGAGACAGCAACGCCAACCATTGACAAAAGCGCAGGGGGTACGGTTATGGATGAATACGATTTCAATTACGGGGATTACGGCGCAGGTGATTTATATATCAATCCGGCAGGCAGTGACTTCACCGACACATCCGGCGGCTGGGATTGGCTGGGTAACGTCAACTGGGGGCAGATAGCAACTCCGCTCATCGGGGCGGGTATCTCGGCCATTCAGGGCGCTTCAGCCGCAGGCACCGCCAACAACCAGGCCAACACCGCCAATAATGCTGCAATCGCCGCACAGGGCAATATGTACCAGCAACAGAGGGCAGACTTTGCCCCCTACCGGCAGCTAGGCGAGCAGGGCGTACAGGCTTATACCAACTTCTCCAATAACCCCGGCGCATTCCTCAACACCCCCGCTTACGCTTGGCAGGCACAGGAACTTGACAGGGGTATGAACCGATCACTCTCGGCGCTCGGCAGGTCGAACAGTTCCTACGGGATGAATGAAAGGGCGCGAGGGTTGGCTAATCTGGCCGTTTCGGAGTTTGATCGGGCTTATAATCGCCTTCTCGATCCTATAAAAATCGGCCAAGGTGCCGCCAACAGTACCGGCGCAGCTACTCAGCAGATGTCCCAGAACTACGGGCAATACGGACAGAACACCATGAATAACGCCGCCAACAACTACAACAACACTCAGAACAGCCTGTATGGTTCAGCCGCACTTGGTATGGGCATGTATAACGCGCTCAAGCCGGTCATCTAGGGGGAAATATGCCAGTATACCAAGCACCGCTTATTGACCAGTTTAACAGGATGGGCGCACAGAAACAGCAGGCGTTTGAGAACCAGCGCCAACTGACAAGGGATGACTTGTGGGCAGCACAGCAGGAACGGCAAAACCAACTTGCAGACAAGCAGATGCGTCTGTCAGACCTTGCCTATAATGACGAAATGGAGAAACGGGCATACAAGGCACAGGAACGGGACTACATAGCCTCGCAGCCGCCACCGGAACCACCTTCATCCCTGTACGCCATGGCTCCCAAGTCAGTACAGGAGTTTGTCAAGGCCGAAGCGGGACCGGGTAGCGACATACAGCCGCCGCAGGAAGCCAAGCACCCGCTTAGACTTCAGCTTGAATTTGCCCAGCAGCAGGGCAATACGGACAAACTGAACGAATTGCACGGCATGGCGCTTAAGCGTGCCGTGGAGATGTCGGCACTCACCGGCAAGGGGGAAGCCGCCGCACAGGAGTATAACAACCTGACAGGGGCTAATATTCAGTATATCGGCGGGACCAAGGAAGGAATCAAGCTTGGTATTGGTGACAAGTACTATCTGCTTAACCCCGCCACTCAGAAAATGGAACTCATAGCAGAAGGTGGAGAGAAACAGGAGAGGGACAAGCCGACCGGCAATGTTGTTAGGGACGCATCATCCCCAACCGGATACAGCTACCTTACAGAGCAGCAGAACCGGATCCCAGGCGCTCCTGACCCTACCAAGAAGAAAGAGGGCAGCGGGGATGGCAGTGGTGGTGGCGATGTATCGCAATCAACCTTTGTTGACCCTACCACCGGCAAGCCGCTTGTATTCGACAAGAAAACCGGCAGCTATCGAGTGGCAAATATTGATGGCGGTGTTGCACCTAAGCCTAATGCACTTTCACCCGAAGCGGCAACACGGGCGCAGCAGCTTGATACGGTGTTAGGTAATATTCCTGTAATCAGAGGTCTTGTGTTCGATGAGAACGGCAAAGTGGACCGTGGCGACCTTGCCAACGCTACAATCGGCACACCATTTACTAAAGGCCGCGAGATAAAGCAAACAGTCAAACGGACTATTGAGCAGACGTTAAGGATTGCCACAGGAGCAGCCGCGCCTGATTCAGAGGTCGCCAGCTACATGAAAATGTATTCTCCGCAGATGGGAGATACAGACGAGCAGATTGCAAAGAAGATTGACGCACTGGAAGCATTCGCAGCAGGGGCAAAAGCTAAGTACAACATCGGTAGAGGCGCAGAAGCGGTAGCGGCACAACAGCCCCAGCGCCCAGAAGCAACACCGGCAGTAATACCGGCAGGGGCAATCTCTATGTTGAAGAAAGACCGAAGTTTAGCCGCGGCATTCGATGCTAAATATGGTGCCGGTTCAGCAGCGAAAGTTTTGAGGGGGCGCTAATGGCTAATCCCTTTGACCAGTTTGACAGCGGTAATCCTTTTGACCAATTCGACAAGGGGGCTAGCGAATACCGCTCATCCATGAAGAAAGGGCAATCGGTAGACGCTGCCCGTAATGAGTTTATCGCCAGAGAAGGCAAGCGGGGGATGCTAGACCAAGCATTCAACCCTAACGCACCCATAGCACCGGCAACAGGGGTTGCAGATTGGGCAACCAGAGTACTGCCCAACTCAGCCACGCAGTTAATACCCAAGGTGGCGCAGGGGGCATATCAGGCTGTTAAGGGGCAGACAGACCCCATTATCAACAGCCTTGCCAACCTCAACAATCAGCCTGACCCGAATTACCAACCCGCAGGCGACCAGATGATCGGCAACGCATGGGACACGGTGAAGGGAGTAGGGGCGGCGAGCCTCTCCGGTATAGGCTTTGGTATGGACGGCAACAATAATGTGAACTGGAGCCTTGAGAACGCAAAGAACGCATGGCAGACCGACCCTGCTATGGCGGCTGTTGGTTTGGTTCCTGTAGCGAAGAATGCCCCTGCGGTCACTAAGTCAGCTGTTGCTGATATCCGTCAAATTGGCAAAGGAATGAAACCGGAAACATTGGACGCGAACATTAGCGCACAATACCAGAAGGCAATACGTCCCTCTGTTGGTGGTACTGCCGGTAATTATAACCAGTTTGTCAAGTCCAACAAAAACGCCGCAGAAGGTGTTTATGACATTGTGAAAGCCAAGGACAGGGGCGAATTGAAGTTAGGCGATGAAATGGCAGGGCAGGAAATAGCCAACCGCCTGCCAGAAACAGTACAGGAGCATCTGCAAGCTATATCACAAGCCAAGCAAAATGCCTTTACAAAGTACGATTCGATGAAAAAGGCGGCCGGGGATGCAGGGGCGAATGTTAGTTTAAACTCGATTGCCGCTGAACTTGAAACAGCCGCCAAAGACCCCGTTCTAAATGACTTGCGACCAGAAACAGCCGCATACCTAAAACAGCAGGCGGAAATACTCAAGACCAGAGGGACGTATTCAGCAGACCAAGCACAGACAGCTATTGCCACACTGAACAAAGATGTGGAAGCTTTCTACAAGAACCCTACACCGGACAGAGCAGGCAAAATTGCCGTTGATGCATCCATAGTGAAGCAACTGCGGTCATTATTAGATGAAGCAGTCACACAGGAGCAGGGACCAGGATACCAAGCATTAAAGAACGAATACGGCCGATTAACTGCAATGGAGAAAGAAGCAGGCCACAGAGCAAGGGTTGCAGGACGGGCTGCACCTGCGTCACTGATGGATGCCATAGGCGGATATATGGGGTCCGGTGAACTTGTAGCCGGTATATTGTCCATGAACCCCGCACTGATAGCAAAGGGCGGAACCATGCTAGCAGTTAAGAACTACATCAAGAAGATTAACAGCCCTGATACTCAAATCAAGTCCATGTATAAAACTGCTGACAAACATTACACACGCAATAAAGGAGAAACCCCATGAAACGACTTATCATCATCGCATTACTGGCCGTCAGCACCACCGTTTACGCCGCCGGATACCTTCAGAAAGACGCAGCGCAGCAATACCCTATACAGGGCTTTGCGCCTGACCCTGCCAAGGATACCACCCTTGCAATCACGAGGCAGGCTGTGAGCAACGCCTCAGACGTAGCGTGGAGCGCATACGCACCGGCAGACTGCATCTATCGCAATACCAGTTCAGCGGTACGGGCCGGAACCACCATGACCATCCCCGGCGGTGCATGGCACACACGGGTCGTCAACAAGGGCGCAGGGCTGAACCCCCGCTATATTGCCTACACTCACTATTCAGGATGCACTTCCGGCAGGGTACAACGTCAGTAGACAAAGGGGGCAGGCATGGCAACCAAAGCGCAGATATTCGAGACTCTCCTGACCGGACAGAGGGCAAGCGGCGTTACCCTGTCGGGCGGCAAAGTGTATTTTTACGAGCCGGGAACGGAAACATACAAGACCATCTATGCCGACAGGGGCAAAGTGACCCCCGCCGCCAATCCTTACACGCTGAGCGCCAACGGAACAGCAATGGTATATGGGGATGGTCTTTACGACATTAAGCTGACCACAGCAGCAGGCGTACAGGTTGCCTTGTGGGAGGATGTCTCACTGGTGGACAGCGCAGGTCAAACCGACTCGCTGAGCAATTACGCCAGCCTCGCCGCTGCTGTAGCTGCTATTGGTTCTACTAAGACCACGCTACAGATACCATCAGACACCACCGTCTCCGCAGACCTTACCGTACCGGCAACGCTTGAACTGAAAATAGTAAACGAGGCGATTGTCACCGTTGCCAGCGGTAAGACGCTTACAATCAATTCATCCTTTACCAATGGGTTGGTACAGTGCTTTGCCGGTACTGGCAGTGTTATGCTGAACACTGTTGACCTCGTGTATGCGGAGTGGTTCGGGGCAAAGGCAGACGGCGCCACGGACTGCGCCACCGCTATTCACACTGCCATGAACTCCGTGCCCACTGGGACACTAAAACTCGTTGAAGGTACTTACATCCTCGGCACGATCAACGCCGGTACAGGTAACGACTCAGCTTATATCGTGCCTAAATCTGGGGTAAGTGTTGTCGGACAAGGGGATTCATCCATCATCAAGGTTAAGGCGGGAGAACAGGCAAAACGCTGGAACATGATGAAGACTACCGGCAAACTTGAAAACTGCGTTTTTCGAGACTTCAAGATGGATGGTGACGGGTATAACAACCTTCTCACCACTCCAACGGTCAACACCCACGGGTTTATTATCGCCGCTGGGGGCGGGAAGAACATAGAGATAGCAAACGTCACCTTTACCGGCAACCCCGGCAACAACACGGTGGCCTTCAGCACAACGGCAGATTGTGGTGACATCCGTATCCATGACTGCCGGTTTACCGAAGCAGGAACGGGAATCACCGGCAACTACTCTACCGACCACACCGATATATACCTGCTTGGTTCCAGAAACAAACTATGGAACAACTACCACCACAGCACTAACCCTGTGAACGGGGCCGCATGGGAATTCCACGGGGCAGATGGCGAGGCATGGAACAACGTGGTTGACGGTTACTATACCGGGTGCTGGACTACTAACGAGGAGCAGGCCAGCGGCACGACCATCATCCGCAATAACAGATTTCTGAATCATGGTTATTCGGTAGTGGCAATCGCATCAGTTGCAAACACGTTTATGCACGGGCATGTTATCGCTAGGGACAACATAATCGAGTACGGGGATTATGCAGACCAAACGTGTTACGCCTTTGGAGGGACAGCAGAAGCCACGACTTCAATGGAAAAGCTGGAGGTTGTCGGAAACACAGTGACAAATTACGGCACGAGGACACCGTTTGCAGTGTACCCGGCATGGGTAAAGAATATCATCGTGGAATCCAACGTGTTCAGCGGATTTATCACCAACGTGATTCTAATAGCCGCCACTCTGCCATCAGACACCTATACCAATCACTCGGTACTGATAGAAAACAACCTGTTCGATAACATGAAGGGTATCGGAGTGCAGGTAAATGATGCCTGTAAAATCAAGACGCTGGACATCAGCAATAACACGTTCCGCACGGCAACAGCAGATATCGGAGCCGCGATAAATTCAAGTTACGTGATTATTGATGAAGGTACGATAGAGGGCAACATCATCGACCCGCTTTTTGCGTATGACATCAGCCTGTCTGGCCCGTCCACCCCCACACCTGGCACCGGTAACGAAACCCTGATGGTCAAGCATCATCTGCAAAGCATTGGCGGTATACCTGGCACATGCTACTGCAAGGCTGGCTCAGTGCTTACCGGGGGTTATTCGCCTGTATACCCTAATGACACGATATGGACAAAACTAAGCGGTTCTGTCCGTCATTTCCATAAGGAATACCGTGCTTCAGGAGCGCCCACGATTGGACGCTTTGCCGTAGGGGACAGGGTTATAAACTCGGTGCCAGCATCGGGACAGCCCAAAGCATGGGTATGCACAAGAAACGGCGAGAACTTTGCCGGTCAATGGGCGGGTTCAACGGGTGCCATTACGATCAACACCAAGACGCTTACAGTGGTAAGTGCTTCCGGCCTGACAGTGGGAAGTTACATCACCATAGCAGGGGTAACGGGGGTTAAGGAGGTTATGGTGATAGCAAGCAACACAATCACTATTGATACCAACGCAGATGCGACAGTAGGACCAGCCGCAGCCGTAGCCATAGCCGCCATAACATTTGCATCAGAAGGCAACCTGTAATCATCGCACACCGGAGGGACAATGCACGAGCCACAACGAGATGGATTCGGTAGACGGGCAGACGACGGGGCTGGACATTGCCCCGCTCATGAAGGCAACACGACTGCAATAGCCAGTATGCAATCGGCCATAACAACGGTTAAATGGTTTGTGGGTATTATGATACCCGTGAGCATGGCTGTCATCGGGACGTTCCAAGTGAACAACTCGAATGCGCTCAAGGAAATTGACAGCGGTATGAAGCAGGTACAGCAGTCTATCAATATATCTCTGACCAACGCCGCAGTGATTAAGACTGAGGTGGAGAGGCTGAAGGATGATATGCAGCGAATGGAAGGCGATAGGCACCGCCGGTAATAAGGAGGCGATAAATGAGAATGTCGGAACGTGGCCTAGCCAAGTTGAAAGAGTGGGAAGGGTGCATACTTCATGTGTATAAGGATGCCGCTGGATTGCCCACAATCGGCGTAGGACATCTGATACACCATAATGAGGACTACTCCAAGGGATTGACGGAAGAACAAGCCCTAGACCTTCTGGCAAGCGATTTAATACGCTTTGAGGCGGTGGTGAATAACGAAGTCAAAGTTCCGTTGTCACAGTCTCAATTTGATACGCTGGTTTCGTTTACGTTTAACGTAGGTTGCCAAGCGTTCAGGGACAGCACCCTACTCAAAAAGCTGAATGCCGGTGATTATGATGCCGTGCCTAACCAGCTTATGAGATGGACGAAAGCAGGGGGCAAGCAGTGTAACGGACTGATTGCGAGGCGCGAGAACGAGTGCAAGTTGTGGGAGTCTGTCGCATGACTCCCCTCGAACGCTGGTTGTGGCTGTGTTCAGTCGGCATGAGCATCACCCTGCTGTATATACTGTGCGAGCGATGGATTTAGAGAGCATCCGCATAAGATGTAATATTTGGAACTTACTCTACTGGATAACGGAGATTGATATGGCGGCTATTGAATGCCCCGTAAATGGATGGGTAGACAGTAACTTTGATTGTGAGACATGCCGTCAATGCGAGAGGTGCAAACGATGAAACGAATGATCTATAGCTGGATAATCACGCTGCTGATGGTGTCTAATTCATGGGCGTTTGGTATGTGGGGCAGTGCCGACCTCTTTGGCGTTGGTGGAATAGCACCGCTTCCTGGGGCGCAGAATCAGACACTATTTTTAGGTTTTGAGCAGTCAGTCGGAGCAGGGACGTTTGGTAGAAGTACCCAGGCATGGTCGCCCGAAAGCGGGGCTTTATTCGCCATAAACGCCCCTCGCTACCTGACTGGCAACAAGACCGGCACACAGGGGATATTGGTTGAGCAGTCCATTAGCAATAGATGTACCGTATATTCGGCCCCCAGAGCAGACAGCCTTGGCGCAGAATTAGTGGCTAATGGCACAATGGAAGGCACTTATGTTGCAGGGGTCGCCCCATCATGGACATACATTAGAGGAACTGCCTCTGCTGATACCCTCACTCCATACAGTGGCGTTTCCTCTCAATCTATCACCAACCCAGCGGGTAATACGGGGGTTATTACACAATCAATCACGATTGTTAGCGGTAAAAGATACCGCCTGTCTTTCTACGCTAAAGCTATAGCAGGCAACGGGGGAATAGTCAGAAATACTGCCTCGCTTATACCGACTCCTATAGATATTACCAACCCCGCTTGGACATTATATACGAGTGAATTTACTACCGACACCACTAATTTTAATCTAGCTGCGTATGCTAATACCCATGCTGTTGCTGGAACCAATGGCGTATCATATGACAATGTTTCTCTGGTAGAGTTGGTAGATGCTGTCGGAATCAAAGCCTACCACAACGGGACAACATTCATTAATCCAATTCCTTCCATGACACTTTCTGGAGATACCGCTGCTGAGTTATCTATCGTCAACGACCAGACAGCCATTGATGCCGCGATTGCCCTAAACCCAACAGACGGCAGCATGGTAGCGCTGCAAGCTGCTAAAGCAAACGGATATAAAGCATACGAATTGACAGCCGGGGCAGGCGGTGCTGGCAACGTGGATATTACCGGAGCAATGTTAGCCGTTGCTACGACAATGAGCGGCACGTTTAGGGTTCTGTCAGGTACGGTTACACTAACCGACAGTGCCGGGGCTAATAGCCTATCGTTGTCGGGAGCCGGATACACACGACAGATCAAGGCTGGATTCACTGCTACTGCTACCCGTACTATGCGGATAACCGCTGATCCTAGTTCCCAAGTCAGATTCCTCGCCCCGCAATCGGAAGATTTACCATATCCGACAAGCCAGATTTTAACCGCAGGAAGTACTGTTGTCAGGGGCAGTGACATTTTAACCTACCCGACCTCTGGATACCTGTCAGCCGCACAGGGTACGGTTATGGCCCATGTTTTAGTTAATCCTACCATGCAATCTGCCGCCACGGTTAATTATGTATTTTCTCACGGAACTACTACCGCAAACAACATCATCCGTATATGGAAGAACTCTACCAACGCTTGGGGCTTCCAAGTGAGCGATGCTGCCGGGACTACTACGGGGGGTATAGCATCTCAAACATTGCCGTCCGGCTGGAACCACGTCGCCATCACCTACGACTCCGCAGGCGTGAAGGGGTATCTAAATGGCTTGGAGGTCGTATCCGACACGACAGGAGTCACCGTCCCCGCCGCCCTTGCCAGCACATTCAGCATCGGGCATCGCATGGACAATACACTACATTTTGACTCCACAATCGACCAGATACGGGTTTTCTCAACTGTCCTCACACAACCACAAATTGCCGTGTACGCAACAAGGGGGAAATAACATGAAAACTCTACTGATTGCCCTATGCCTCTGTTTATTCGCCAGCAACGTCCAGGCGGCAGATGTGATTATCCGCACGAAGCCTGGAAAGACGCTTCTGCAAGCTGCCAACGAGATAAAGAACTATTTAAACCGTAGCAACGTATCAGCCGCCAAAATAGAGGATATGCTCGGCGATTGCATGACCCCTGTTACCACGGCAACCACGACCCTCAAGGGTGCTATCGGCCAGAAGTATGTACGGATTCGCATACCTGATGCATGGGTAAACAACCTTGTGGCGATTGCGCCGTCTGCGGTCAACTGTGAACTGGTAGGGGTGAACATCGGCAGGTATGAAGTTGATCCAGATGTATTCCTCGGAGAGTTTGCGTGATCTACTGGATACTGGCGATAATGCTGTTTCTCTACGCCGCAGACTTCACCAAATAGGAGTCAATATGGCTGCCACATGGCTGATCTGCCAAGGCTCACCGCAGTGTTCAGAGACATGCCCCGCATGGCAGTGGTGCCCAGCGATACACGAAGATGTTTAGCTTGTACTGTAACTGGGCAGACTCGTTTCTGCTGATACTAACGCTGGCCGGTACGTTCTAGGCCGAAAGGAGTGACGCTATGAAAGATAGAGACTTAGTTACCACGATACTCGGTGGTGTTGGCGCTGCTGTAACCGCAGCCCAGCCAGTAGTGAACATGGTACAGCCAGGTACGAGCCTGCACCCGCAGGATTGGATTCAGCTTGCAATGGCTGTGATATTCGGCCTGTTCGGATTCTACACTAACAAGCAGAACGCTTAGGGGGGCATCATGGGAAAAAAGGGCAAGGGCGGCAAATGCTGAGATACTGGACGGCACCATTGCCAGAGTTTTGGATGTATTCTCACCATATCGGTAACTGCTGATTTTAGCCCCGTTCATTCATTTGAGCGGGGCGTTTTCATATTCTGGACGCAAGTATTCTGTTTCTCCCCTGCCTGATAACCACCAAGCTTCAAGATAGGTTTAGGCATGATAACGCCCTCACTATCAGAGGATACTCCATATCACGGATGGGGTAAGAGTGGCGAACTCCCTAGAACGTGCCAGCATTCTATCCGTGTCTCCCCTGTCACCTTTCGGCAACACTACAAGGTATCAATCGCCTCCTTGTAGCCATTCAGCCCCATGGGGCATGTCAGTATAGGGTGGAAACCTTGCAGATGTGACAGGAGCCTAGCAACTCCCCGCTTCTATTATTTGCCGTGGGCTGTAGCCTAGCCCTATAACGCAGAAAGACCGCCGATACTTTGCGAGAGTCGTTGGCGGTCTTTCAAGGGGTACTGCTATGTTTTTTACTGCTGGGATACTTATAGCACTCTTTACGACTCTCGCAAGCAGAAATTTATCAGATTAGAACGGCAAAGAGAATCTTTTTTTTATCATGCAATTATTTTATTGACAGAGGAATCAAATCATTTTAAAGTGGGTTTAACGGATGGCAATAAAAAGGAGGACGATATGTTTAACGCTGCTATGGTTCATGTTTGGTTGTTGAGAGATGGCAGTAAGTGGGTTCTCTGTAATAAATCAAATACCACTCTTCACTCTTTCACCACTAAAAAAGCAGCTATGCAGTATGCCAGCACCAAGAGATGGATGCTCCATGACGGTTACTAAAAGGAGGTGATAACTTGAAAATCAGCGGAAAGTGGCTCAAGCATTTCAGAGAAGAAAGTTTCTTAACCCGCAACGAACTGGCAGAGGTTGCCGGTGTATCGCATCAGCGTATCTGGCAAATGGAGACGGACGAGACTAGCAACATCAACCCTGTAATCGGCAGACTCATTGCCAAAAAACTGAAAGTAACTATCAACGACTTGAAAGGGGAATAACATGAAAGCACTTATCATCGCCATAATGTTGTCGCTCGTAACAAGCACCTCTTACGCCGCCACAGCTTACTGGACCGGCAGAAGCGAACAGGTGCAGACCGTAACCTACCAGTGGGGCTGGAACTGCCAGTACAACTACGCAGGGCAGTATTTCTGGCGGGTGTTCAGCGGATTCTGCCCAATGTCGGTGGAGGTGTACTAATGAAACCGCCAAAACAAGACCGCTTTAGCCGTTATGCTAGGTACTGCTACAACTCCCCGTGTAAATGGTTGGCTATCATGGATATGTGTGTTAGACACTTTCCCGCCAACATCCGCAACTATGCTTGTGAACGTCTGATGTTGATGGTGACGGAAATGGAGTATGGAAAATGATTATGCCCACGATGAAAGAACTCATACTCGAATCAATAGCTACCATGCGTAGCAACGTAACCAAGACCGCCATCACCGCTTTGTCCGGCATGGTGACTGTATTTGTAATGTCTGCCCTGTGCCTGACCTTGATGGGATGGTCCTGCTCACCCGACCCCGCCCCGAAGCCGCTGACGCTTGAGTACGATAAACGGCTGGTGAAAGAGGGCATCACTGATAATCAGGCTAGGGCTATGGCCGAGGCAACCGCCCTGTATAACCGCCACATGGAAGCTATCGCAAAGGGGGCCAAGAAATGACCTTCATCGGCGCAGCAGTACTGACAGTTACGTTCCTGGTGCTTTGGGCATCAATGACAGGGGGTGGAGAGTGAGTTACGGAGCCGTGAGTCTCGCAAAGCATTGTACCCGCATCAACTCAATGAACAGGGCGCAAGCCGCCTACGACAACTGGTTGCCAGACGAGTATTGGAACGATTGCATAGATGACGAGGAGGACACCGAAGATGACGACTGACACCAAGATATGCGGATTCTGCGGCAAAGAATTTGAGCGCAAGACGAACAAGCTAGCCAACTGGCAGGCGCAGAAATACTGCGACAGGAAATGTTCATCATCGGCAACGCATGTCGCCACGCTGACACCCGAAGAGAGGAAGAGAAGGAAGGCCGCTTATGCCAAGGAATATAATCAGAAGTACCAGATTGAGTACAACGCCATTCGGCAGCAGAAGCGCAAAGAGAGGATTGCCACTTTCAATGACTACGATGAAGAGCTTTGCAACCATCCTCTTAATCGCGCTCAGAGACAGGCTGACCTCGAATGTGACCGGCGGCATACTCTTGAGTTTAGCTGCCGAGTGATTACCAAGGATGACCCTGACTTTGCCGAATTGTGCAAGCAGATAACGCACATTGACAACATCCCCAAGGCTGACCGTAGCACGGCTCTATTCGCGGAGCCAGATGGGGGCAGGTTCGCAGGTCGCCGCCATGAAACGGTTAATTCGTTAAGGAGTAACTGAATGAAACAGAAACGAGATTGCATCATTAGCGTCAGGGTGACGCAAGACGAACTCGACTCCGTAACAAGAGTCTGCAAACTGAGGGGATGCACACGGGATACGCTGCTTTGGCGAGCGTTATTTATGGGCAAAACGGTCTTTGACCATGAAAGGGAGGAAGTATGATGTTTGAGATACGCTTGGTATATTGCACACATGGCGATTGGATAGGACTCGTCCAGCGGGACGGCAAAGAGTTGTACCGCACCGGCAAATATTACAAGTCACCAGAAGGCGCACTGGAGCGCTGCAACGAGTGGCTGGACGAGACGGAGACGACCTATGCCTAACAACATCACATCCGGCGGCTACTACATGACCGACTCGCTCACCGATATACACGGATCACTTGCGGAACCGGCAAAGGTTCGCACATTCCCCGGTGGAGCGACCCGCGACCTTGCAGACCACAAGCCCGATTATCACCGTTTCCTCTGCCCGAAGGTACTCACCTACTATTGCGAGCAGTTCATGATGCCCAAGCAGGAGACAGCAGCGGGGCGCAGAGAAGCTGACAACTGGAAGTCAGGCTTTGGTAAGGATGTAATCATGGCCTCGTTATCCCGTCACTACTGGTCAATATGGCGCAAGTGGGATGCCCACGAGATGGACGGGGACGAGACACTACAGGAACTCTCAGCGTTACTTTTCAACTGCATGGCGATGATGCGCGAGTTGATGGAGGAGCAGAGTGTCTGACCTGACAAAAGACGAGGCTTTCGAGGTCACACTCCTAGCCATGATAGAGGCTATGGCAAACACCATCAAAGACCGCCACAAGGTTAAGTCTAGACGATGGAACCAGGCAGAGGGGCTGAGAGAACGAGCGCACAAGGTGAATGATACCTACATCGGCACTATGCCGGAACGCTTCATCGGCAAGGCTGAGAAGTTTTATGAATACATCGAAGCGGATATTAACGGCCTGCTCAATGGGTACAAGGGGGAGTAGTGGCAAAGAAAAACATGATGGAGACTCCTAACTCCCGCATAGTCTCAGCACTCCGAGACTGCTGGATGAGAAGTCGTGAACGTGCAGCCGCCATTAAACGAGACGGCAACACATGCCAAGTGTGCAACAAGAAAGGATCGGTTGCCAAAGGTAAGGAAGTCAAGACGCAGGTACACCACCTACAGGACGGGGATATTAACTGGGAGCGCATTATAACGGTTATCCGCAAGGAGTTATTCTGCCATCCAGACCATCTGATTACGTTATGTAAGGAATGTCATAAGGAAGTTCATTTGAAAGGGGAGATATGATGTTGAAATTCAGCGATGAAATTAAAGACCTGTCGGCGGCTCTTGCCAAAGCACAGGGGGAACTGGAAAACGCCGCAAAGAACGCCACCAATCCACATTTCAGAAACAACTACGCCGACCTGGCAACCATCATTAATGTGGTTCGTCCGGTCATGTCTAAGCACGGTTTGGCACTCACCCAGCATCCGGCCTTTGCCGAGGGCATGGTACACGTTACCACTCTGCTTTCCCACTCTTCCGGCCAGTGGATGCAGTCTTGTGTATCGTCTCCAGTTGGAAAGGTAGACGCACAGGGAGTGGGCAGTGCAATCACCTACTGCCGCCGGTATTCGTTGGCAGCTATCGCCGGTATTTCGCAAGAGGATGATGACGGAAACGCCGCCAGCCGCACGGCAGAAAAGAAAGAAGTCAAGCCGCCGGTCAAGTTGGATGCTAAGTTGTGCAAAATGCTCGATGCCGCCCAGACTCCCGAAGAGTGGAAAGCCACATGGAACACTATTGATGTCGGTCTGCGCCACGGTTACTCCGAGTACATGGCAGCAGCGAAGGTGAAATTTGGGGGGGATCATGCCTAAGTGGGACAATGCTGCACAGGGGTCTGCCGGTTGGCTCAAAGCCAGAAACGGGATGCTCACTGCTTCAAAGTTCAAGGACGCTCTGGACTTCCTAAAAGGTGGCAAGGAGTCTGCCGCCAGACGTAAACTCAAGATTGACATGATAGCAGAACGCATGACCGATACAATGACCGAGGTGTACGTTAACGCCGCCATGCAGTGGGGCATTGAAACTGAAGCAGAAGCACGGCAGCATTATGAAGAGGTCACCGGCAATCTGGTACAGCCCTGCGGATTTGCGCTCCATGATGACATTGAGTTTTTCGGGGCATCACCGGACGGACTCATCGGCCATGACGGACTTTTGGAACTGAAATGCCCAACCTCTTCCACTCACATCAAATGGAAGTTGGACGGGGGAGTCCCAGAGGAACATAAACCCCAGATGCTGGCACAGTTGGCAGTTACGAAGCGCAAGTGGTGTGACTTCATGTCCTACGATCCGAGACTGCCCGATAATATCAAACGGCACTTGGTACGCTTTGAACCGACCCTAGAGGAAATACAAGCGGCAGAACAGGCCGCAATGGAGTTTCTTGAATCGGTGGATGCCATGTGGGAGTTGCTGACCAGTGGCGAGTAATTTCAAGAAAAAGACCGAGCGCAATCCGGCGTATATGGCGTGGATACGGACGCAACCATGCTGCCTATGTTCGTATCCAAACTACATCCAGGCGCACCATACCCAATCCGGTGGCATGGGTATTCGTGGAGACGATAATTCTTGCATTTGCGTCTGCCCTACTTGCCACTCTGATATTCACCAATATGGCAGAAAAGATGCCATACCTAACTTGGAAGCAATACTTGAAGCACTACATGCTAAATACTTAAAGGAGAAAGCAAATGGTAACAATTAGCAACCAGAAAACAGTCGGCAAAAGGGAACTCTTTTCCGTGGAAGTGGCAGGGGTGACAGTACACGACTGCTCTATTGCCGAGGGCAAGAACGGCCCGTTTGTATCCGGCCCTTCCCGCAGCTACATCGACAAGAATAAGGAAACCAAGTGGGTCAACCTGGCGATGTTCAGCAGGGAGGTGCAGCACGAGGTTATGGACGCACTCAGGGGCGCGAAAGTACCGGAGATTGACGTTGCCAAGGAGGGATTTGCAGACGATGACGTGCCTTTTTAGTCGCCAGTAGCTAATGCATATTGTTTGACCTTGCCATCAAAATGTATTATCTTGTTGGCAGTAAAAACTGAATAAACTATAGTGTGATACAGCACACTCAGAATATATCAACCCTCCTTGGAAGCTGTATCTTCCTTGGGGGGATTTTTTTTGGAGGTTATATGGCGAAGAAAACAGACATTAAATTCATGCACAAACTAGCAGAGCCACGGATCAGAAAAAGGGATGGGGAGTCAATAACGCATAGCATTGTTATCGGCATGACCACCGAAGAGGCTGCATTGATGTCCGAGTATTTCAGCCAGGTTGAATCACCATCCCCAAGGGTCAGTTTAGTACGGGCGTTTTTGCTCCAACAGGCTCTTGATGCCGTAGATAACGATAAACTATTATCAATTATGTCGGCAATCGCCTTGAAAAAGAAACTCTCCGAGGCGTTATCTGCTCCAGATTTCAACCGAGCAATGTCCTTTATCAAAAATCCTCCTGTAGTAAAACAACCTCCGTTAACACCAAAGCCGGTGAGAAGGGAATATATACCAGAACCTCGCCGGAGGTAGAAAATGGAACGTGGCTATATAGTTTTATGGAGATGCATAAGGGATAACCATTTTTGGCAGGATAAGCCTTTTGATCGTTGTAGAGCATGGATAGATTTATTGATGCTGGCTAACCATACAGATGGTTTTATTAGAATAAGAGGCATATCAGTAGAGGTCAAAAGAGGGCAAGTTGGATGGTCTGAAATGTCACTTGCTGAAAAGTGGGGTTGGAGCCGAGGCAAGGTCAGGAGGCTTTTGAAAGACCTCTCAGAAAAGGGACAAATAGTACAACAGAATACAAAGCTAACTAGCTTAATTACAATAACAAATTATAACACATATCAATTTAGCGGTACAACAGACGGTACAACAGACGGTACAACAGACGGACAACAGACGGACAACAAACAGTACCCTAAGAAAGAATTAAAGAATGAAAAGAATAAAAACATCTGTTCCGAGTTTGAAGAGTTTTGGCAAATCTGCCCAAGCAGAGCAAAAAGATGTGGCAGAGCTGCCGCCGAAAAATCATGGCGCAAGCATGTGAATGGAAACTACCGTGAAGTAATCAAGTCAATGATTGACCATAGCCAGTGCAAAGACTGGACGAAAGATGGAGGGGAATTCATACCAATGGCAACAACATGGCTTAATAACGAAAGATGGACGGCAGATATAACAAGTGAGGTCGAATCATGGAAGATTACATAGTCCGGCCTGCTGATTTTTTTGAGAAAGAAGTTATTGAGTATTTTTATCCTTCATCTGAAATACAGACTGGATATCCGATTATGTGGCCGAGCATGTCTCACGTGAGAATCAGACCGCAAGAGTTAAGCGTTTGGGCAGGTATCAACGGCCACGGTAAGAGCATGATTGTCTCTCAGGTTGCATTAATGGCCGCATATCACAAAGAGAAAACGGTTATTGCATCATTTGAAATGCCAGCTAAAAAGACACTTGGCCGGATGGTATTGCAGGCGATCGGCAAGACATCCCCCACACATAGCGAGGTTAGAGATTGCCTAAACTGGATGCGAGATTATATTTCAGTTTATAACTTTGTCGGGAGAGGCGATGTGAATTCCATGCGGCATAATTTCAGAGTGGCATGTGAAACCGAGGGGGCAACACAGTTTGTAATTGATTCGCTTATGAAGTGTGGACTTGCAGAGGATGATTATTCAAAGCAGAAGTTTTTAGTTGAAGATTTCCATAACGATGCCATGTCCCTTTATGCTCATGTCCATTTAGTAGCCCATGCCAGAAAGTCAAAAGATGAGGGAGATAAACCTGGCAAGATGGACGTATCAGGATCAGCGGGAATAACCAATATTGCTGATAATGTTTATACCGTTTGGCGCAATAAGCCGAAAGAAGCTAAGCGTCATGACTGTTTTAGAAAGAAAATACCGCTGCCGCCTGACTTTGACGATTCGCCTGACTGCATAGTCGAATGTGTGAAATCAAGAGAGCAGGGCGGGGATGCGGAAAAACCTTATTGGCTTTGGTACAACCACAAAACGCACCAGTACCTTGATAGAGACATGACAGCCATTGACTACACTGATTCATGCGAGGAACCGTTTTGACTCCATATCAGATAAAACAACACGCCAAGGATTTTGGCCTATCCTACCGTTCAGCCGCGAGGATGCGTAAAAAGTATCTTGTCCAACAACTGAACCAAGGTATTGAATGGATGCTAGAGGAAAATACGCAACCGGATATAATGCCAAATGATGCTTTAAACGAATTATTAGCCCTTGTGAGGCCATTAGAGAATATAGGCCATAGCAGGATAACCCCCGACATGGTTGAACAAGCGAGAGGCGTTAAAATTGATACTCTTATTAATTTTCAGAGGGGCAAAACAACAGCATGGTGCCACGAGGATAAAAACCCTAGCCTTTTCCACGGTAGAACACTGAACATTGCGGTATGCCCAGTATGCGATATGAAGTTTGACGCCATAGCAATACAGCGCCACATAACAGGGCAAACATTCATTGAAGCGGTGAGGTCATTATGCAACTGACTATGAAACTCAAAGAGGGCAAGATATTTAAAACCATCGAACTATCAAAAAACGTCACCATTCCGGCGCTTAAATCATGGTTAGGCACTCCATGTGTACTTGAAGCCATAGACGGAGATGCCAAAACCTACGCCTACGGCAATGAAGCGGTACGGGGCAAATGGGAAAAAGATAAACACGTTGTGCCGCTAGATATCTTTATTTTCAACTATCAATACGGATTCAATGCGTTCGCGAGGCAAGAGGCAAGAGAAGAGCGTATAGCCATCTGTGAAGCTGATTCAGTGCCGCCCGAAACGATAGCCGCCATACTAGCAACCCAGCCCCACCTGTACGAGGAGAGAACATGAACCCTATAGAACGAGCAGAGAATTGGCTGAACCAATCATATCCAGACAGATGTAATCATACTTACGAAGCGGGCAACGCCATAAAAGACCTCATAGCAGAAAATGAGAGGCTACGGGACGGCTTGTCAAAAATCTATCATTCCAGCACTGGCCCGTGGATCAGAAAGGTAGCGGGAGAGATTCTTGGGGAGAGCACATGACAGAGAAAATATTTTCATACCTTGCACTTTTTTTATTGACATCGTAGCTAGCTATGATATAGTTAACTCAACGATGGGAAATAAAAGGAGGCCGCAAATGAAACTCACAGAAAACGAAAAAGCAATGATGGAAAAAGTTACGGCAGAATTTGATAGAGCAGATGCTCACGAAATGAAACGCTGGAACGGACACATACACTGCCTGAACCAAGACACTTTTCTGATGGGTGATAAATACAACCGTCTTCGTAAAGCTCTCCACGGTTTAATCGATAAGGGATTAGTAGAAATTTACGAGAGAACCGAACACATGTCATCTTTCACTAAAGCATATAATTTCGGACGAGTGCGTGAACATCACAGTTTCAGGTCCGGTAGTTTGTTGATAGTACCTGCTAACTGGCCTTATAAAAAGGAGGCAAAATAAATGTGTTTAGGTGACAGCGAATCAAACTTTGAACTGGTACGTTTATGGATAAACGATTCCACTCAAGACGAACTCCGCACACTCCGAGCCATCATCAACGGCAAACTGTCCAAGCGGGTTATCACACCAGAGCAACAGGCTAAGATGCAAGAGGCACGGCACATCAAGAATCGAGGCGACCAATGACACAAGACATCGAGCGGAGGGCAACGGCATGGATGGAGGAATACGAAGAAGAAACAGCCCATTGGTGGTATAAGCAGGCGCACCCTATCATCACCGGACTCCTCGCCGCGCTGAGGGAGTGCAAGCAAGACCTCGCCGCCATGACGGAGGAGAATAGAGATTTAAAATTAAGCAACGAGTCACTTACTGAAAACTATGAGGCTATCAGAGTATTTGCCAACGAACTAGACCTTGAGATTAACACCATCCGCCAACAGACGGCGGAGGAGATATTAGGATTAATCGGACAGTATGACCAATGGGGTGATTTAGAAATTATATCTGACGCCATACGGGCGGAGTTCGGAGGCAAGGGATGAGTCACGAAGATTGGCAAGATTTAGCTATATGGATGATTTGCATATCTCTGGTGGCGCATTATTGGCGACATTTTAAAGGAGTCACAAATGGGCGAGACTAACTTTGCCAACCACATAATCACATGCAACTACTGCGGTAAACAGCAAATTGTTGTGCATAACAGAAGCAACTGCGACCATAACTTTGACACCATCCGCCAGCAGACGGCTAACGAAATTGCCAACTACATTGAAGATCTTGACGAGGTGAACGCACGTTACTTTGCTGACGCCATACGCAAGCGGTATGAGAAAGACGAGGTGACAGGATGAGAAAAAACTATCGAGTGAAAATAAGGGGTATCCGTATTTTTAGGTTGTTGCTCTAGTCTGTTCATGGTAATGTAAACCGTACTTTAAGGTTGTTAATCACAAAGGAGGCACAATATGCATAAGCAAGAATCCGCATGGCTCATCGAAAGCAACATATCCAAAGACCCTTCATATTTCACTGGGGCTGTAAACCCTCATGGGACAGGATGCTACAGCTTTGACCCTTGGGCGGCCCAGCGTTACGACACTGAGGGTCAAGCTCTAGCCACAAAAAAGACACTAAACCTGCCTGGGACCGTCGTGAGTCATATGTTTGTAACGGAAGCCCCGAAAGAACCAACTGTTTCATTGCGTACGGTTGAAGCTACTTGTTCAGAGGCCAAGGATTGCAGCATTGGGTTCTCCCGAGAAAACCGCTACCTGGTTCTGAAGTTGACAGATCTAAAAGCGGCATTGACGCCCACCAAGCAAATGACGCTTTACCAGTTGGCTGAGGAGGTAGACACTAATCGTAGGGTGTGTGGCAAAGGCCAACTCCGGTGTGTAGTAGTGGAGTCCGACTGGCCCGAATATGAGCCAACATGGGAAGCTATCCAGCAAAGAGCCACAGGTAAAGTAACACCCTCCCAGCCAACTTGTCCTGAATGTGGTAGCGACGCTATGGATACCCTTGACGGCGTTTACGGCTGTGCTGACTGCGGTTTTTGCCCTGGTGCTCCGACATTAGAACAAGCGACTAAAACCCACGATGCTTGGTATCAGCGTGATTTTATGTCCACAAGAGATTTCGCGGCTGAAGCCATCAATAGAACCGATGATCTTGCTGCGAAACTGGCACTTGAGGAGTGCATCAAACAAATCGACCGGCAACATGAAGAACTCCGTAGGGTATGTGAGTTCGCTCAATGTATGGCCCATCCTCTCTATTATGCCGATGATACCATCTATCTGGTACACCTTAAAACGGCTCATGAAATCAATAGACGCCGGATCGTTGAACTGGAGACTGTTGTCAACTCGAAGGAGATCAGCAGTTGAACATCCTCAACCTCCCATCCCTGAGAATCCTGCACAGCGATGACACTGACCCCGATGCCTACGTGATCGGGGCAGAGTCTATCTATCCCCCTGCGGCCTGTAGC
>JACCDR010901613.1_pt1 | contig 38753 bp, 38 predicted proteins | sample 7446431 | NCBI WGS metagenome assembly JACCDR01 (sample SAMN15323443, study PRJNA562643) | freshwater metagenome | isolation source: river surface water | place: USA:Blue River Watershed | collected 2017-08-17 | reverse complement strand
TCTTTTCAACACATCGAACCAAACTTGCCACACTCACACACCTTCGCTTCGACTTGCTTTTCGCTTTCAGCTTACTGTTCCCAGTCCGCCTCGTCAGCACCGCGTCGGTATGGGGCGCATTATAGGCTGATTTTTCAAAGGCGCAACAACAAAATTGAGCTTTTTACTGATTTCACGATCGTTTGCCTATAAAAGCCTCAAAATGACTACTTTTCTAGCGAATACACCCATTAATTATCTCTATTTCATGCTTGATAGAGAGTTGCGTTATTCGCTCGTCTGGTTAATATAGATGTTGAAGTCTTGTTTTAGACCGTATTTGATTGTTTTCTATCGTTATCTCTTAGGAATTTACTATGTCATCTATGTTACGCTCGTCCTTACCCTTTACCCTAGCTGCCACTATATTGGTGTATCTGGTGTTTTCATTTTTACCAGAAGCAACGCTCAGTATTCCAACCGCCGCCGCCATCAGTGGTTTATTCGTTGGTATTGTGGTACCAATTCTTCTAAGTACCAAAACTCAAACCGTTGTAGCGACCGAGCGTAGTCCCGCTTCAGTCGCGCCAGCTGTCAATAAAGCAGCAGACTCCAAATCGAACGCTGACTACCAAGGTGAAACCACCACCTTATATGTAGGCAACCTGCCATACCGTGCCAACGAAGATGCAGTAAAGACGCTTTTTCAAGAGGCAGGTATTGTTGTTAATGTTCGCTTAATGAAAGATCGTCAAACTGGACGTCGTCGTGGCTTTGGTTTTGTCGAAGTTGCCAGTAAAGATGCCGAGCGTATCATTGCACGCTTCAACGATGCGGAGTTTGATGGTAGAACACTGAAAGTGCGTGAAGCCAAAGAACGTCAAGACCAGGATGATGCGGCAGACGAATAACCATATAGTTATTCGTTATCCTGCCTTTTGTCATCGTTTCATCCTTTAACGCTGCGTTAGCTTTTTGACTGCCACAAAGCTAACGCAGCTGTCATGGTTCAGACCAGCAGCAGTAATCACTAAAGTTAAGATGTGGGAGACGCCGGAGCTGTTTGTCGTCCAATGCAGCGGTAGATATAAATAGATCCCCTGCTTCATGCATGCCCTGACCCGGCCTATCCGTTTTCGTATCATTGACAATGAATGGCGATTTACCCAAGTGGCTAAATAAATGTGCAACACGACGCGCTATCGCATCCGCGGTATCAATAAATGTTAAAGCAGTCCCGCTGGCCGCTTGAATTTCATCGACGAGAAATGGAAAATGCGTACAACCTAACACCACAACAGGCATATGCTGCAGCGCATGCTGATGTATCGCCAACTCGGCGGCCACCTCATGTTGAACATCAACGCCGTACCACACTTTTTGTTCGGCTAACTTCACCAACTGACTCGATCCAATACGATGCACGGCAACATGATTCGCAAATTCAGTAATCAAGCCTGCCAGATACGCACTATTTACAGTTGCAGGCGTAGCTAGCACAATAAAACCTTGCTCTTTCGCTAGTACGGCGGCAGGTTTTATCGCAGGAACAACCCCAACGAATGGAATGGCAACATGTTGGCGTAAATAAGCTACGGCTTGCGTAGTGGCGGTATTACAAGCGATAACGATCAGATCAACTTGATGTTCTCTATATAAATAACGAGATAACTGCAGCAGACGCTCACGAATAAATGCTTCTGATTTTTCACCATAAGGCAAATACTGATTGTCCATCAGATATATATACTTTGACATATTGCGTCGACGCACAGCGTCCAATATGGACAATCCACCTACGCCACTATCTATAAAGCCTATTTTCATGAGCCCCTCACTAAAACAGCAGTATTTTGCCAGAACTAGGGCGAAGCTGCATCGATTTCACAATGCTTGGAGTTCAATGCAAAAGCCCTTAGAATAATCGGCCTTTTTCATGTGGAGAATTTACAATGCGACCAGGTCAGGTATCACCTTTCGATTATGCTGCATTATTGGATGCAAAAGTGACCAGTACCTCGGCGCTCTTTCGCGAACTATCGCATCCACCCATCACCGTGGTGCCATCCATCACCAGCCATTTTCGTCTGCGTGCCGAATTTCGGATTTGGCATGATGGTGATGATATGTACCACATCATGTTTGATCCTGAAACCAAACAGAAAATACGCATCGACAGCTTTCCAGTCGCCTGCGAACGTATCGCTAACATGATGCCAACACTTATCGAAGCGCTGAAATCACGGCCTTTGTTACGTCATCGACTGTATCAAATTGATTATTTATCCAGTCTCAGCGGCGAGCTGATCATCAGTCTCATATACAAAAAGCCAATTCCAGATACTTGGTTGGCTGAAGCTCAGGCCCTCAAGCAAGAGCTTGCCATGGGACAACCGTTGCACTTTATCGGTCGTGCCCGTAAACAAAAGATCCTGGTGGATACCGACACTCTGACAGAACGACTGCAAATCGGTACAGATACGCTGTACTACCGACAAATGGAAAACAGCTTCAGCCAGCCAAATGGTGATATCAACCAGAAAATGTTGCTTTGGGCACGCCAAGTGTCGGCGCAATTAAACGGCGATCTGTTGGAGCTATATTGTGGCAATGGTAACTTTTCGATAGCGCTCGCCCCTTATTTTAATACCGTGGTTGCGACAGAGCTGTCCAAAAGCTCCATTAAGCTGGCAGAAGAAAATATCCAGCTGAACCAGATCAACAATGTTCATGTGCTGCAAATGGCAGCGGAAGATGTCAGTCATGCACTCGCGCAGGGTAAACAGCTAAAACACTTAGACTTGAGCCATTTAAACCTCAACACATTGTTGGTTGATCCACCACGGGCTGGGTTAGATGAGGCATCGCTCGCTTTCGCACAACAGTTTAACGACATCATTTATGTTTCCTGTAATCCGGTGACTCTGGCGGCAAATTTGCAAGAACTGTGTAAAACACATCGAATTGAACAGTTTAACTTTTTTGACCAGTTCCCCTATACACATCATATCGAGTCAGGTGTCTGGCTAAGACGCATTACTCCTTAATGCGCCGCACATAACTAGCCGCACCATGCGCTAACCAGCGTAATTGCAAAATGGTGCGGTTCGTAATCACAATGCGCGTTTCGGGACTAGCGTCAAGCGCATCCACGCCAGCATGAAACACCAAGGTCACCATGGCCTCCGCTTGCATATGTGCATATTCATCAGGACAGGCGGTTTCTTTACGCAAGTAATCGGCGAGCTCAGCACTAAAGTGCTGAATTTCGCGCGCGACGGCACGGCGAAACGCTGCTGAAGTTCCAGAACGCTCCCGCAGCAATAAGCGGAACACATTGCTATTACCGACCACAAACTCCATAAAGGTTTCAATGGATGTACGAATAACACTGCCATTTTTTTCGATACGATTGCGTGCTTGCCGTAGGAGTTGCCGCAGCATCAAACCCGCCTCGTCGACCAAGGTCAGACCCAGCTCGTCCATATCGGCAAAATGTCGATAAAAAGATGTCGGGGCTATGCCAGCTTCACGTGCCACTTCGCGTAAACTCAAACTAGCAAAACCTTTATCCGGACTTAACTGCGCAAAAGCCGCATCGATAATAGCGCGGCGGGTACGTTCTTTTTGTTGTGCTCTCGACACTTTATCCTCCTCGTTCGTCGCAAAGTTATTTTATACCTTGACCCTTGCCGAATGCACAGTAAAATTAGCTTACAGTTGTAAGCTAAAACCTACCATCATGAAAAAACCACCCATTATCTGGACCAATGTTTTACTCTTCGCTATTACTTTCCTGATCGCAGCTATCGGAATTCCTTGGTACGCCATCAGCGTTGGATTTAGTACCACCGCCATAGTGGCTACCATTCTTTGCTTAGGTTACTGCGGTATGTCCATCACGGCGGGTTATCATCGACTGTGGGCACATAAAACCTATGATGCACACCCATTTCTGCAATGGATGTTTGCAATTGGTGGCGCATTTGCCCTGCAAAACAGCGCTTTACACTGGTCTTCAGACCACCGCGTCCATCATAAATTCGTCGACAACAATGATCGTGATCCATACTCCGCGAAACGAGGTTTTTGGTATAGTCATATCGGTTGGATGCTGCGTGAGTATCAAAAAGAGCGTTATGACGATTATTCCAATGTGCGCGATCTGCAAAACAATCCCATCGTGATGTTCCAGCATAAGCATTATTTAGTATTGGTACTTCTGACCAACATCGGTATCCCACTATTGTTAGGACTGCTGACCGGTGAAGTGTTAGGTATGCTACTTAGTGTCGGCGTACTGCGACTGGTATTAAGTCATCACTTCACATTTTTCATCAATTCGTTAGCGCACATCTGGGGCTCACAACCTTACACTGATGAAAATACTGCGCGCGACAACGGCATACTGGCATTTGTCACCTATGGCGAAGGCTACCATAATTTCCACCATATTTTTGAATATGACTATCGTAATGGCATTCGCTGGTGGCAATTTGACCCGACCAAATGGCTAATTAAAAGCTGTTCATGGGTGGGTTTAACACGAAATTTAAAAGTCTGCCCAGAAGATCGAATAGCTACAGCACTGGCCAAAATGCAGTTAAAACGAGCACAAGCCAAAGCGAAATTACGACCTGATGCGGAGCAACTGTTAGCGAAGTTAGAAGCTGAATATGCCGAATTGGTGACGCGAATTCATGCCTATTACGCACTTCAAAAACAGCAGCTGCAGCAAAAGCGTCAGCAAATTATGGCGCAGATGAACGATTTCGATTTTAAAGCTGAGTTGGCAGCATTAAAACTAAGTTTGCAACAGCAACAGCAGCAATGGCAGCGTTTAACGGCACAATTTGCCTAACACAGTCATTTCATACTTGCGATTAGGTATGCGAAAAGGCGGTCAACACCGCCTTTTCTTTTTCACCTCACATTCACCTCACGATTCTAATACTGCTATGATTGAGCAAAGCCCCAATTAGCTAAGGATCTGATGTGTCTAAACAATCCGCCTTTTCTTCCGCGTATGATTATGATGCCATAGTGATTGGCACCGGCCCTGGTGGCGAAGGAGCCGCCATGAATCTGGCCAAAAGCGGTAAACGAGTTGCTGTCATCGAACGTTATGCGCAAGTAGGTGGTGGCTGTACCCATTGGGGTACTATCCCGTCAAAAGCGTTACGACATTCAGTGAGCCGCTTTATTGAATACAATGAGAATCCGTTGTTTCAGATGGATAATCAATCGCGAAATTTGACCTTTCCACAAATTTTGAAACATGCGGCAGGGGTTATTCGCAAGCAAGTGCGCCTTCGCAGTAGTTTTTACGAACGGAATCGTGTCGATCTGATTCAAGGCCAAGCCTCTTTTGTTGACAACCACAGTCTCAAAATCCAGCCAGATCAAGGTCCAAGCCGCGTCATCACGGCCGAAACCATCGTCATTGCCACCGGTTCGCGTCCTTATCGCCCCAACTCAGTTGATTTTAATCACCCACATATCTATGACAGCGACACGATTTTATCCCTCAAGGGCGATCCACGTCACATTATTATTTTTGGTGCCGGTGTGATCGGTTGTGAGTATGCCTCGATTTTCCGCGGCTTAGGTGTACGGGTCGATTTGGTCAATACTCGTGATCGCTTATTATCATTTATGGATGTCGAAATCTCTGATGCGCTGAGTTATCACTTCTGGAATTCTGGCATTACGATTCGACATGGTGAAGAATTCGACCGTATCGAAGGGCGTGACGATGGCGTCGTACTGCACTTGCAATCTGGCAAAAAAATGAAAGCCGATTGTATTCTATTCGCCAACGGCCGCACGGGTAACACCGATATGTTAAATCTGCCGGCGATTGGATTAAAAGCGGATAGCCGAGGCCAACTCAAAGTGAACGAAAACTACCAGACGGACATCGATAATATCTATGCCGTCGGCGATGTCATCGGTTATCCAAGCCTCGCGAGCGCCGCCTATGATCAAGGCCGGATTGCAGGGAATTCAATTATTCACGGTCACTGTGATACCCGTTTAATTGAAGATATCCCTGTTGGCATTTACACCATCCCAGAAATGAGCTCTGTCGGCAAAACTGAGCAGGAACTCACGGCAGCGCGTATTCCTTATGAAGTTGGGCGTGCGCAATTCAAACACTTAGCCCGTGCCCAAATAGCCAATACCAGCGTCGGAAGTTTGAAGCTGCTGTTCCATCGTGAAACCAAAGAAATCTTGGGTATTCATTGCTTTGGTGAGAGAGCCGCCGAAATTGTACATATCGGCCAGGCCATCATGATGCAACAAAATGGTGGTAACAACGTCGAGTATTTTGTCCACACCACCTTCAATTATCCGACGATGGCAGAGGCCTATCGCGTCGCGGCAATGAACGGTTTGAATCGATTGTTTGATTAAAAAGACAGTCCATAACGCAAGCGCGCAGTAAAGCGACAACAAATGATGCAATATTGCGCCTTTTTTGTTTTGTTTTGTCTAATTAATCGTTGTACACTCGAAAAAAAATAATTGATAAGTTCAGGGAGTACGGTAATGAGACTGTTAAATTTGTCCGGTTTATTGCTGTGTTTAACAATGCTGCCGGCGGCCAAAGCTGATTACGCCACGGTGCAAAAACTGTTCGAAAAGCAAGAGTATCAGCTCGCGTTGCCGAAACTACAACAATTAGCCGCTCTTGGCCATGTTGAATCACAGATGCTGCTATCTGAGGCGTATGAAAAAGGCCTCGGTACCACCGTCGATTTAAACAAAGCCTATGCGTGGGCGCTGACCGCCAGAAGTTTTGGCCATCCGAAGGCGAACGAACGCTATACCGATCTGCGCGACAAACTGACGTCACGCCGTGATGGTAAAGCCGCTTTTAATGAAATCGGTAAAAAGCACAGCTTACAAGCATTGACTACGCAACTTTACCCAATACCACAACAGATTTTCACCAGCAACAGTCAAGCCGTGCCGGTGCGGCAACAAGACCCTGATTATCCAAATTACTTCAGTAATAAAATCTCAGCATGGGCGGTCGTCACCTACGATATCAACGAGAATGGTAAAGTCGAAAACGCACAAGTAGAAGTTTCGTTCCCGAAAGGGGCTTTAGATAGCTATATCCTGAAGGCCATGGCCGGTTGGACATTCAAACCACCACGTGATAGCTATGGCGAATCCATCCGTTTAGATCATCAGATCCACACCTTCCGTTTAGGCATGAGTAAAAGCTCTGATGCAAAATTCCTTGCTAAAAGTAAAGAATATATCGAAGAGATGCTAAAAGCCGCTAATCAAGATTTGTCGCAATATCAATACAAACTGGCATTAGTCAGCCAAGCAAAATTGGTCACGGGGATAGATCCACTGCCTTGGTTACTCAAAGCCGCCATTAACGGACACAGCAAGGCACAGTACAGCATCGCACAATGTTTGTTGACAGGCTCCTTGTGTGATCGTGATAGTAACAAAGCCATTAACTGGTTAACCCATGCTGCAGATGCCGGTGATCCAAAAGCCAGTTATTTGTTAGCCCACCAGTTACTCAATAGTGACAATATTCAATTCGACCCAGTCCGTGCAGCACATTATTTAGAAACGGCGGCACTGAACGAATATCTGCCAGCTATTATCGAGTATGCCACCCTGCTTGCGATGTCAGACGACCCGGAGATCCGCGATCCAGTTAAGGCCGCAGAGCTCGCGGAACAAGGCCGAGCCATCGATTCATCGCATCCCAAACTATTATCGGCGTTAGGTGTGGCGCTGATCGAGCAAGGTCAGCAAAAGCGTGGAGAAACCTTATTAAAGCAATCGATCGCCTCGGCGCAAGAGCGTAAATGGGCAGCAGAAAACTACGAAGAGTTACTGCAAACCTACCAAGGCACCATGCAAGCTGAGACACAATAAGGGCCCGCGAGCCCCGAGCACACTACCGCTGTTGTCGGCTTATCGTCGCTTTGACCACGAAAAATATGAATGGTTAAAGCGGCGAAATTAAACAGCAAGCTGACTGAACATCGAAAATGACGTTGGCGAAAGCGCCGTTGACGAAAATGCCGCAGAAAAGTCGCACACCATCAAAAAACAAAACGCCAGCAACTGCTGGCGTTTTGTTTATGTAAACACTACGACCTTATTCGTCGGTATTGATGTGGTAAGTGCGACTGAAGGATTGTACCGCTTCAATAAAGACTCTGGCTTTCTCTGGATCGACATCTGGCGTAATACCATGGCCGAGGTTAAAGACATGACCAGAGCCTTGGCCATAACCATCCAAAATCGCTTGCACTTCAAGGCGGATACGCTCAGGTGTGCCTAATAAAATGGCAGGATCCATATTGCCTTGGAGGGCGACTTTGTCGCCCACACGGGCACGCGCGTTACGAATATCGATGGTCCAATCTAAACCAATCGCATCACAACCGGTATTGGCGATCTCTTCTAACCATTGGCCGCCGTTTTTGGTAAATAAAGTCACAGGTACTGGTCTACCGTCAGCGTGCCGCGTTAAACCTTCTACAATCTGCTGCATATAACTTAATGAATGCTCGCGATAATCATGCGGCGTCAGTACACCGCCCCAGGTATCAAATATCATAATAGATTGGGCACCGGCGGCGATCTGCGCATTGAGATACAAGGTGACAGCGTGTGCGAGTTTATCCAACAAAATGTGCACCACTTCTGGCTCACTGTACATCAATTTTTTGATACGACTGAAGGTCTTGCTACTACCGCCTTCCAACATGTAAGTTGCTAAGGTCCATGGGCTGCCTGCAAAACCAATGAGTGGGACGTCACCATTAAGCTCACGACGAATAGTTCGTACCGCATCCATCACGTAACGCAGCTCAGTTTCAGGATCCGGAATAGGTAAATTCACGACATCAGTAAAATCACGCAATTCTTGTTTAAAGCGCGGACCTTCGCCTTCACCAAAATACAACCCCATGCCCATCGCATCTGGGATGGTTAAAATATCACTGAATAAGATCGCCGCATCCAGTGGGTAGCGACGCAGTGGTTGTAACGTCACCTCACAGGCCAATTCAGGATTTTTGCAAAGCGCCATAAAATCACCAGCCTGCGCTCGCGTTGCCCGATATTCCGGTAAATAGCGACCAGCTTGCCGCATCATCCATATGGGTGTCCGATCGACAGGTTGTTTGAGCAACGCTCGGAGGTAACGATCATTTTTTAATTGCATCTTGTGAGTACCATCAATGTTAGTCGTCTGATTTTAGCAGCATTTCAGTACGTTGAGCCATGTTGCTAACCGGATAAAATAAAAGCATCATTCTTAAGGTTGCGACTATTGCAGCTTATTTATACATCTGTTATAAAATAGCTGCGCTAGTGAAGAAAACAACATAAAGAGCTTGGTTCACAAGCCCAGTTACCTACTTAAGCCACGTTTGTGGCTTTTTTATTGCTATTTCCTACCTGAGTTCGCTTGCCCGCCTGCTGACATTTTGTTACCACGTCACCTTTCTTGCGCAACGACTGCGGCAATCATTTGCCCTGATAAAGTTGCCAGCGGTGGGATTTGCGGCAATGCATCAACCTTAAACCAAGCTGCATCCTCAATCTCATTGGGCTGACACACAATATCGCCTGCGACATAATCCGCGATAAATCCAGTCATCAGCGAATGCGGAAATGGCCATGGCTGACTGCCCATGTAACGCAAATTTGTAATTTGGATCCCTGTCTCTTCTAAGACCTCTCGCGCCGCGGCTTGCTCAAGTGTTTCTCCTGACTCGACAAAACCGGCCACAATCGAATACAAACCGGCTTTATGCCGTGCCGATCGCGCGAGTAAAATTTCACCAGGCCGCCTAACGGCCACCAGCACACAAGGCGAAATGCGTGGATAACAACGATGCTGACAACGGTGACAATGCGTTGCAAGCTCCCAATCAACATCCTGCATAGCGTGGCCACATTGCCCGCAGTACCGGTGCGTTTGCAAAAACAAAGCCAACTGCGTCGCTCTGGCAGCGGTTAAAAACCAAAATGGATCGTCGCAGCTGAGTAAGGCCCGAGCAGATTGCCATACCAATGCTTCGGATCGCTGATCATCATCAATAACCAAGTAACAAGGATGACGATCAAATTCTGCAATTTGAATAGCCGTGCGCGCAGTGGCGAAAGATAGTGACGACCATTCGCCAAATGGCACTGCAGGATCTGGATCTTTTGTTAGCAAAATATGCCCACGGTTGATCACAAACCAGTATCCACAACGATCTGGCGTTAAATCGATCCTGATACTCCCCATTGGTAAGTCCCTCAGATGTAAAGAGTTGTGGCATCATAAAGCCAATTACTGCGCTGACCAATAAAAAAAATAGTTGATCTTTCACGCAGAATTCTTTTTATTAGACTAATAAAACCTCAATAACTCAAGGAAAGGCACATGTACACCCGTTTGCAACATGCCAGACAACAGTGGGGCGGCTCACTTTCAGCGATCGATAACTGGCTGGAGGAGCGACAACAACTTATTGTTTCATATTGCAAACTCGCCGCCTTGCCGCCATTCGAATCAAACAAATCTGAACATTGTTTCCCCGCACAAGAAGAACTCGAAAGTTTCTGTCAGCTGTTGATGGACTACCTATCTGCGGGTCACTTTGAGGTCTATGATCAAATTGTGTCGCAATGTGCGATCAATGGCCATAACAGTAAAGCACTCGCTGAGGCGCTTTATCCTAAAATTGCCGTATCGACGGATTTGGCGCTGGAATTCAACGACAAATACGCCGAACAAATCCATGACCAACAAACCGAAGAGCTGGATCGTGACTTGTCTGAGCTTGGGCAAGCGTTAGAGGGGCGTTTTGCCTTGGAAGATGAGCTGATCCAAACCCTGCATAATCGCCATACCACATCGGAAGTATCGGCCTAATTGCCAAAGTGCACACCCTACCACCCTCTCCGACCTTAACAATTGCCGCATGAGGGCGGTTGCGGGTGGTTAGGTATGGGTGGTTAGGTATGAATGCTTAGCGACGTCGCTGGTTATAAGCTAAGGCTAATCCAGACAGACGCAGTCATCAGTTGCAGATGACCCATCATCATTAGCAATCACACATCGCTAATCGCAGACAGCCCACCTATTGACGCTCATGATCACCAGTCAAAGTCCGAGGGAAGCGCCCTGATTCAGCACTCGATACTGCACGCAGCAGGTATTTGGGGTAAAAACCTAGCGCAGATGTTATGCAAAAAAAATGCTAGCGCATGGCTAGCATTTTTTCGCTCAGCATACCCATAACTTATTTATTTCGTATCACGAAAAAACCGTTATTGGGTGCGATATGGCGTGGCAATAATTACTTTTTTGCCGCAGCTTCTTCTTTAGCCGCCGCAGTGTCGTCACCGCCAATAGCTAATAATTCAACTTCGAATACCAATACGCTGTTCGCTGGGATTGGGCCCATGTCGCGATCGCCGTATGCCAAGTCTGATGGGATGACAAACTTGAATTTAGAACCCACGCTCATTAACTGAACGCCTTCGGTCCAGCCCTTAATCACGCCATTCAGCGGGAACTCGATCGGTTGGCCACCGTTTTTCTCAGTGCTGTCAAACTCGGTGCCATCGATGAAGGTACCTTTGTAAGTCACTTTAACTTTGTCTTCAGCTTTTGGTTTTGGACCTTCAGCCGCTTTCAACACTTCGTATTGTAAGCCTGATGCGGTCACAGTTACGCCTTGCTTCTTCGCATTTTCAGCTAAGAAAGCCGCGCCTTTGGTTTTGTTCTCTTCTGCTTTAGTTTTGGCTAACTCAGCTTGTTTGGTACGAACTTGCTCGTCCAAAGCTTCTAAGATAGTTTTGATTTCTTCTTCTTTTAACGTGGCTTTGCCCGCTAAAGAATCTTGCACACCACGCACGATCAACGCTTGATCCAGTGGCAGGTTCAGTTTTTTGTTTTCCTCAACAGAATTGCCGAGGTATTTGCCAACAGAAACACCGATAGCATAAGATTGTTTCGCAGAATCAGTGTCGAGCACTGGTGCTGCTGGAGCTTCGGCTTCTTTTTGGCAGGCTGATAACGTCAACATGGCGGCTGCAATCAGCGACACCTTGGTAATTAAGCGCATTTGATTCTCCAAATAATAAAATGCAGACTTCGCTGCAATATTGTGTTGTTATAGCGGCAGGTCTATCCTGCATATTGCCTATAGTACAGACTTGTGCGCATGACGTTAACACAAAGAATGAAATATGTCGGCATTTTTCTCAGCCTTTGGCTCGCCGGCTGCACAGAAGTTCAATTTAAACCGTCCGAGCAATTTCAGCACGGGCAGACGGGTACGCTCGCCGCCAGCATTGCTCCCGCCGCCCAGTTAAGTGCAACAGCGACGCTAAGTCGCGGCATTGAAGTCTGGGATCTGACGCAGCAGCACGCAAAATATCTGCTACACCATGATAACAAAGGCCAGAGCCTAGTGCATTTACTGCAGTTCAGCCCTGATGGTAAATTTTTATTAAGCGCTGACCAGCAAAGCATCGCCCTATGGCGGATGGCAGATGGCAAAAACCTAGGTTTTTGGTCAATCCCGAACGGTCTGATCCGCGATATCGCATTATCGGCCGATGCCAAACATCTCGTGGTCGGTCAACATGACGGCAAAGTGCTGCATATAAATTTGAATTCAGGCCGGCGATTAGAGTTTTTGGGGCATAGCGAAAGCATTAACAGCGTTGCCGTTTCAGCCAATGGCCGCTATGTCTTATCAGGCAGTAGTGATCTGCATGCCCATTTATGGGATAGCCAAAGCGGGCAAATTGTTCGCAGTTTTGTCCACCCAACACGCGTGACCAAAGTCGCGTTGGATGCGCAAGGACGTTTTGCATTTACCGCCGACAGCCAGCAACAAGCCACCATCTGGCAATTGCCCAGTGGCACAGTTGCGCAGCAACTTGACTTAGACCGTGGTCGTATATTTACCAGTGCCCGCTTTAGCGACGATGGCACATTACTCATCACCGGCGGCGCTTCGCGCCAAGTCACGCTGTGGCGCACTTCGGATGGCAAAATTCAGCAGCAATTTTTAGTCAGCCCCACCAAAGCCGATCGCACCGGCGGTGGTGTGGTGTATGATGCAGTTTTTATCGCGCCGAACCGCATATTGACAGAAAGCTCGGCGGGTTTGGCAGAATATTGGGATATCAAACCTTGAGCAACAACGATAGCGAATTACAACACCATATTATTGAGCTCGAAAGCCGCCTCGCCTTTCAAGATGACACTTTACTGGCATTGCACAACGAGCTGCTTGAACATCAGCGCCGCATTGAGAAAATGCAGCGACAAATCAACATGCTGGCGCAGAAACTTCAGCAGCAAGAAGAAAGCGGGATCTTACGTACCGATGAAGAGCCACCGCCACCGCATTATTGACCGTGGTGGTACTGGCCACAGTAGGCGTGAACCACGATGTCGCAGCGGCAATCTTGTCGCTATTAATGTGGTTTAAACACACCGATCACTTGCTCGGCCTCGCGCGTGGCTTTAGCGACTTGTTGTTCTGGTTGCACCATTTGGTAGCCACAGGCCACACATTCCACTTTTTCCACATTGTGCTCTAAAAACAGCATCATGGTGTCGGTAGCTTTGCATTTCGGGCAGCTGGCACCCGCGATAAAACGTTTTTTTTGACGAAGTGTCATGATTTATACCTATATTGTAAATCGATCATCTTGGCTACGCCTTTGTAGCTATCGCGTTGGCGGCAAAAAATAGCATTAACGCTTGGTTTGTGCACGCGAAGCTATTACATTAGCAACCCGGTTTCCTAGGGGTACTCCAAGTCATGATCCAACTGCAAAATGTCGAATTGCGTCGCGGCACACTTTGTTTATTACACAATGCCGATCTTACCGTATTTCCGGGGCAAAAGGTCGGTATCGTCGGTGCAAATGGCGCGGGTAAATCCAGTTTATTTGCATTATTGCAAGGCCATCTCACCCCAGATGCTGGCTCCGTCCTGCTGCCCGCCTCATGGGTGATAGCCACCGTCGGTCAAGAAACCCCTGCGCTTGATATCTCTGCGATGGATTACGTGCTGCAAGGTGATGTGGAGCTGTATCCACTGCTAATAAAAGTACGACAAGCCGATGCCAATACCGATTTAGTCGCCATCCATCATCAAATTGAAGTACTCGACGGCTACCGCGCTGAGGCTAAAGCCGGCACTTTACTCGATGGTCTTGGTTTTAGTGGCGACATGCAGCAACGCGCCGTAAAAGACTTTTCCGGTGGCTGGCGTATGCGCCTCAACTTGGCCAGAGCCCTGATGCAGCGCGCTGATTTGTTGTTATTGGATGAGCCAACGAACCACTTAGACTTGGACGCCGTGTTGTGGCTGGAACGTTATCTCAGCACCTATCCAGGCACGCTGTTATTGATTAGCCACGACCGTGACTTTTTGGATGCGGTGGTAGATAACATCGCCCATATCGAACAACAACAGTTAACACTATATCGCGGTCATTACAGCCAATTTGAGCGGCAACGCGCCGAGCATTTAGCGCAGCAACAAACCATGTTTGAGCGCCAACAGCGGCAAGTGGCGCATTTGCAGAAATTTATCGACCGTTTCCGTGCGCAAGCAACCAAAGCCAAACAAGCGCAAAGCCGTATTAAAGCATTAGAACGGATGACGTTGCTGGCGCCGGCGCACGTGGATTCGCAATTTCAGTTTTCGTTTTTGCCACCGCGCTCTTTGCCAAACCCATTACTTAAAATGGAAAACGTGCAAGCGGGTTACGCCGATAAAAGTATTTTGCAAAGTATCAACTTTCAATTGTTACCAGGCAGCCGCATTGGCCTGCTTGGCCGCAATGGCGCAGGTAAATCGACGCTGATCAAACTGTTATCAGGTAGTTTGACGCCCCAACAAGGCCAGCTCTGGTATGCCAATGGCGTCAGTATTGGTTATTTTGCCCAGCATCAGTTGGAAACCTTACGGCCCGAAGATTCGCCGTTACAACACTTGGTTCGCCTCGCGCCACAAGCGACTGAGCAAAGTTTACGTGACTATATTGGTGGTTTTGGCTTTCATGGCGATAAAGCCTTAGCCGCCTGCGGTCCCTTCTCTGGAGGTGAGAAGGCACGCTTAGTGCTAGCATTACTGGTGTATCAGCGCCCCAACTTATTGCTGTTGGATGAACCGACCAACCACCTGGATTTAGACATGCGCGAAGCCATCGTCATGGCGCTGCAAGATTTTGAGGGAGCCATCGTGATTGTATCGCATGATCGCCATTTGCTCAGTAGCACCACCGACGAATTTTATTTGGTCGCGCATGGCAAAGTTGCCCCCTTCGCAGGCGACCTCAGTGACTATTATCAGTGGTTACAGCAAGAAGCGCGAGCGGCCCAGCAACAGGCAAATCAAGCCAATCAGACAACCGACAATAGTGCGGTGCCTCGTAAAGATCAGAAACGGCTCGAAGCGGATTTACGCAACAAATTGCGGCCATTAAAACAAAGCATCGAGAAACTGGAAGCTAAACAACAAAAACTCAGTACACAGCTCCAAACTATTGAAAGCGAGCTTGGCGATAATCAGCTGTATCAACCTGAGCACAAAGCCAAGCTGAACCAAATCCTACAGCAACAGCAACAACTGAAAGCCGAGTTAGAGGATGTTGAAATGGCATGGTTTGAAGCGCAAGAACAAATGGAAAGTCAAACTGAGGCGTTTTGGCAGCAACATGCCTAACACTGACCGACCAACATCTGCCGGGCTGCTCGAGGCGCCACCAAGCGCTGATCAAAAGCCATCGGATCCGCCGATGGCGACAGTGCAGGCGCCTGAGCGCCAAACGTCGGAGCAATGCACGGTGGATTACCGCATGGCTAAACAGCATGCTTCTGCGCAGCAAGCTTTGGCACGGCCTGTTGTTGAACGACATGTTGTTGAACAACAAGTTGCAACGTCGCCACACGGCAGTGTAAGCCCTGTGGACGAATGGGCAGCCGCGTTATGGCAATTTAGCCTGCAGCATTACCCTAAGTGGCAAACCACCTTGCTGACTTGGCAAGATCGTGATGGCTTGCCCATTAATTTGGTGTTATTTCTTATATTTGCCAAGCAACACGAGCTGGACATCAGCCTAGCCGCCATGCAGCAGTTGTGGTGTTATGTACAGCGCAGTCAGCAACAACTGCTGCACCCGCTTCGTCAGTTACGCCGCCAATTGCCGTTATTGCCCGATATACAGACTGGTGGTGACGCCTTGAAGCAGGCCTTGTTAAAGGCCGAGCTGGTTGCTGAACAGGCGGAGCAGCGCGCTCTCATCCAGATCTGGCTTGAACACCATATGGATTCGCCGTGCCGAGCGCCATATCTTGCCTCTGCGCAAAACACTTCACATAACACTACACAGAACAGCACGCATGGTACTGCGTATGACGCTGTTCATGACGCTGCACATACCATTACACATACCACTGCGATACCGACCACATCATCCGCGCAAGATGCGCTGCACATCCACCTCGCCGCATTGGCGGGTTATTCGCCCTACGCTTGGCATCAATTGCTGCTTGATCTGGATCAAATCCCCCTCAATCGCGGCGGTTGAGCGGGTCAAAACTTGATCTGCATCAGGTTCATGCGTATCACACCGACCTACACTGCGTTTAAAGATTCGATAGCAGCGGTTAGCGCTTTGGCTAACCATTTCGTCACCCGTTTCGACCTTACCCAGTACGCACCAGTAACTAGGTTGCGATAACCACAGGTGGTAACAAGCACTGGGGTGACACTTGGATTCGATAGGAGCACAACATGAGCATATGGCAGCAATATCTAAATGATCCCATCATCTTCATTTCATTTACGGGTCTAGCCGTCGTCATTGGGCTTTGTTTGTTTTATGTTGGCTATTTTGCCTACAAAATCAGCCATGCCGAAGATCCTGAGCAGTCATCATCGCAAAAAATGTAGCGCCGAAGCTTCGCCACGAACACTCATCGATATGAGTCATCGGCGCATAACAAGCGAGACACATATCCGCACGACATTAAGCAAGGAAGTAAAGGCGTTAAAAAATTATTTATCGGTTACAAAATTACGGGTGTTTGCCGGGTTTAGCGTATATCCCGGCTTTTTTTTGCCTTAGCAGCAAGGCTCTCATCAAAGCACTGACAGCTTAACCACACTTAGCCACACTTAGCCACACTCAGCCACGCCCAGACGAGCTATGGCACAGGATTTACCACATCAAACCCCATGCTTGCAGCGTCCTGCTCATTCACAGATCACATAAAAAAAGACATCCATGTCTTGCAAAGTTCACCTCACATCGCAAATCAGCCCTTAGCTAGCAACAGCGCGCGATGCACCAGGTCAAGCTCGTTGCGGCTTACCGGCATGCGGCTGCGCTAGCTAAGGTTTTTTAACTATAGCGCAACATTTTATTTATAACAGCGCATTTAACAAAAATTTACATTTATTTTTCCACTGACTAAACATTCAAGCGCAGTTGTGCGCCTCGTCGTCGCAAACATAGGCTTTTACTGACATCGCATGGCGCCTGCGTCATCGTTCACTCATCGAGTACTGATGCGTCAGCGGTGCCGCAATGGGCTAATGCAATAGCAATGGAGCGTCGTGCTCACCCAGTAAGCCATACGGGCCATATGACGTGGCCCGCATGACTGGCAACCGAGGTGTTGTTGAAACATGTTGTTGAGACAAATACTAGGCAGGACGCTGCTGCGCGATAAAATGTTGGATATTACGCCATGCTAGCGCAAAGATGGTGAGCTGTGGATTGGCACCCAGGCTGGTTGGTAACACCGAACCATCAACCACTTGTAGATTTTGTAACTGATGATGCATACCAAAGCCATCCACCACGCCCTGTGCACTGGAAGCGCTCATATTGCAGCCGCCCATCACATGAGCCGATGCCATCGCCACAGCCCCCGTATGTAAGGGTAATTCGGCAATATGCTGTTTGGCGGCATGCCAACTCGACTGCATACGGCCGTCACGATGCAGGGGTAATACGTGTGTAGCACCAGCCGCAAATTGCAATTCTGCCATGGCGAGTAATGCTTGCCGAGCGCCAGCAAACACATAATCCGTACAACGATAATCTAAAATCGGCTGCCCTTGGGCGCCGAGCATCACTTGCCCGCCTTGCGCGTCGTGATGAAATCCATCACGCAACAAAGCAATGGTCACCTGCAAATGATTGAATTGCTGCATCAACGCCGCATGTGCCGCGCCATCGACCGACAACTTGGTCGCCATCAGTACCGGATGGATCGGTGGGACTTCCAGTTTAAATCCCATGCCTTGATGTGTCGGCCAGACAAATTCGTCGGAATAAATCGATTGAGGCGCTCCGGTATGGCCATGCACCTCTTGCGCAAAAATAGCACCGGAAATCAGCGATGGATGCAGATATGTATGGGCGCCCAAACGACCGGAGGGATCAGGCACCTTTGAACGTAGCAGCAGTGCAGGTGAGTGAATAGCGCCCGCCGCAAGTACAAAATGCGTCGCATCCAACCGAATGGTGATGCGCCGATCCGGCTGATAATGCGCATCCACAGGATGTGCAATCAACGCCGAGATCCGATCGCCTTGCCATTCAAACCGCTCCGCGTATAACCGCGTGAATAACTGCGCTCCCGCATTTAATGCCGCCGGTATCGAGGTTACCAAGGTCGATTGCTTGGCATTGAGCGGGCAGCCCATACCGCAATAGCCAAGATTGGCACAGGTCGTTACATTGCGTGCAATCACGGTCGATTGCCACCCAAGTGCATCACAACCGCGTTTTAACAATGCATTGTTGGCATTGGGCGGCACAGCCCAGGGCTTAATATGAAAGCGCTGCTCCGCCAGCTGAAAAAATGGTGTCAGTTCGGCGGTGGTCAGTTCAGTGAGGCCAAATTGCTGTTGCCAATAGGCAAGCGTCGGCGCTGGAGTGCGAATCGAGGTGGTCCAATTCACCGTTGTCGAGCCGCCGACGCTGCGACCTTGCAAAATACTGATCCCTTTATCCTGGGTTTTACGACCGGCGCCGTCTTGGTAAAGTTGTGGATAAGCCCAGCGTTCCTGTTGGCGAAAATCGGTGTTTTGGTGAAAAGCGCCCATCTCCAACACCATCACCCGAAACCCGGCCTGGCTCAGTAGCTCGGCGGCAACACCACCGCCGGCTCCCGTGCCAATGACCACCACATCCGCACTCAGTTGCCTGTCAGTTTGCCATAACGAAGCATCCTGATGCTGCCAGGCCACTTGAGTGGCCTCCCCAGCGAGAGTCGCTTTAGGCAGCGAATGCGGATTATTGATAGTGGACATATCATTCGCCATACAATTTATTCGCCATACAATGCTAATCCTGGATAACGCAATAATGGCCATTGCGTGGGGTCGCCATAAAATGCGCCAGTACAGAGCTCTTTTAACCCTTGCCAAGCATCTTGCAGTAACTTGACATAACTATCACGCCAGCTGTTGATGAGTGCGATGCGCTGCGCCATTTCAAGTTCAGCCAAGGTACTGAGATAACCCGTTAACGCTAAACGCGCTAACCGATGCTGCAGCAAGCCAAATAATTGCTGTAATTCATGCTGCGTATCCAGCGACAAAAACGGCATAAAACTGAGGATATCATCACGGACTCGTGCGATCTGTATTTGTGCCGCCCGCGTATCAGACGCCAATGCACCGTGCAAAAACGCCGGGATCAGCGCATCCAGCACCAATCGAGCTGGACAATCATGCGCCGGATCCAGTGCCGCATGTGCCTGGCCATCATGCGGATCGGCCATGCTTTGATAAAGGCTGTAGCCCAATGGGGCAAACGCCAATGCGCTGCCCAAGGCTACACCGGACATGATAAACTGCCTGCGATTCATGCTAATTGATTGTTGTCTGACCAGTGGTCAACTGATTGTTACAAAGAGGTGATTCATTTGCAAGCATCCTTAACTGCTATTTCCGCAGCCGACGCCACCGTCTGCGCACAAGACCATCAACCTCATGTTCAAACAGATGCCCACCCCAGTGCTCAGCCTGCGATGCCTCAGGAGATGCCACAGAACATGCAACCGCCATCACCACCGCGCCTGCGCGGCTCAACCTCGCAATGGCAACAGCAGCTGGCGCAGCAACTCCGGCCCTTTAAAGCACCGTGGTGGCTAAAAAACACCCACTTACAGACTATTTTGGCAAAGTATGTGGCGCCCGCTCGTGCCCTGCATACACAGGCGGAAATAGTTGATTTACCTGATGGTGATGAGCTGCAGCTGAATTGGAGCCTGAACCCCGCCCCACAAAATGGCGAGGCTATTGTCGTGATATTGCATGGTCTAGAGGGCAACATCGACAGCCACTATATTCAGCAAAGCATGTATGCGCTGGGTCAGTGCCACCGCGCGGCGGTATTGATGCATTTTCGCGGCTGTGCAGGTCGGCCAAACAAACGCGCGCGAGCCTATCACTCTGGCGATACTGCAGATTTGACAGTGGTGCTCCAGCTGATCCAACAGCGCTACCCACAATCGCCGTTGATTGCGGTGGGTTTCTCGCTAGGTGGTAATGTGTTGGCCAAATATTGCGGCGAAGTTGGTGAGCACAATCCATTAACCGCGGCGATGGTGATTGGCGCCCCCTTGCACTTGGCTTCCAGTGCCGAGCGAATCAATCAAGGGTTTTCCAAGCGCTATCAAGCCTATTTACTGGGGCGACTAAAACGAAACTTACAGCGCAAAATGCAGCAGACCAACGCATTCCCACTGACGATCACGCCAACCCAATTGCATGGTATCCAGACCATTCGCCAATTCGATGAGCTATTTACCGCCCCCATTCATGGCTTTCGCAATGCCGATGATTATTATCAGCGCAGCAGTGCATTACCCTATCTAGCACAGGTCGCCGTCCCCATGTTGTTAATTCATGCCGATGACGACCCCTTTTTAAGCCCAGCGGTGCTACCGGCCAATGCCAACCTTAGTGAACGCATTATGCTAGTGCGTTGCTCTCATGGCGGCCATATCGGTTTTGTCGAAGGTCGATGGCCATGGCAACGTCGCTATTGGTTAAGCCACGCCATCACCACCTTTGTCGGCGTGATCCATCAGGCGTTGCCACAGCGTGACAACACGCATAACTAACTGGCGAACGACATATTAAACATGCATCAAGGAGTTACGTATGCAAATCCCACCGCACGCCCTCAACGCCGACACTTTGTATCAATTGGTGGAGTCTGTTGTGCTACGTGAAGGCACCGACTATGGCGACGCTGAGTACAATCATCGCGACAAAGTGGCGCAGTTACTTGCACAAGTACAGGCCGGACAGGCGGTGATTTTGTACTCCGAATTGTATGAAAGTGTTGATATCATTCCGTTAGCGCTGTATCAGGCCCGTTTAGCCGCGGAGTCTGCGTAATAACCACCAGATTGCACAGCGCACCAGCCAACTCGACCTGCCCCACTTCGACCTGCCCTACTTCGACCTGCCCTACTTCGACTGGGCCCAGACTCGGCGGCTTGCCATGCACGCGGTTTTGCGAACGCTGTGGGCTGTTTATCTCGCGAACGCTGTGGGCTGTTCGCCGCGCTAACGCTGTTCTATGTTCGTCTCGCTAACGCTCGATAAGCGGCCGCGCCTGCAGCATACGTGACCAATCAATAGCACTTTGGCCAAGTACCATAAAATCTGGATTGCCCAGACTCTCCCGCTGATTGTAGGTCATGGGCATAAACTGGCTGTTTAAAATCCGGCCGCCCGCTTCTTCCACAATCACCTGCACCGCGCCCGTATCCCACTCGCCGGTGGGACCAATGCGTAAATAACAATCAGCGCCCCCTTCGGCGACTAAACAGCTCTTAAGGGAACAGCTACCCAAGGCAATATAATCAACCACCAAGCCATCGCGCAGCCGCTCGGTAATAGCAGACAACGATTGTCGACGACTGATGGCAATTTTGAGGGGCTCTGTCGCCTGATGTTGACGTACCTGAATACGGTTAATCAGATTGCGCTGCTGTTTAAATGCACCATGACCCCGACTGGCGTAATAGCAGATATCTTCTTTTGGCCAATAAATAATCCCAAGCGCCGGCCAGCCATGCTCAACCAAAGCCACGCTCACGGCAAAATCGCCACTGCGGGCGACAAATTCTTGGGTACCATCCATAGGATCAATCAGCCAATAGCGCGGCCAATGCTGGCGCTGAGCCAGCGGGACCAGCGCACTTTCTTCAGAGATGATGGGAATATCAGGTGTCAGATCCGACAGCAAACTAATCAAAAGCCGATTAGCAGCGTAGTCTGCGGCAGTGACGGGGCTATGGTCAGCTTTGTGCTCGGCGGTGACAGTACCGCTTTGATACATTTGCCATAGCAGTTGGCCAGCTTGCTCAGCCGCTTGACGCGCCGCTGGCAGCAATCGACTTAAAAACATCCTGATTTGATTCCAGATACTGGCGGGCAAGGAATAACGCAGCCACACTGCGGGCTTCGGTAAAATCGGCCTGCGCCAAAAGTTCATTAAAGGCATGCCAAGACCACGACACTAACTGCAGTGGCTCGGGTTCGTCACCAGGCAAAGATTCGGGGTATAAATCCAGCGCTAAGACAATGTGCATTGTAGCACTAAAATAGCCAGGGGCGAGGCTCAGGTGTTGCAGATGGATTAGCTGTCGCGCGCCAAAACCGGCCTCTTCTTTTAATTCACGATTGGCCGCCGCTAGCGCATCTTCGCCCTCATCAATTAACCCCTTGGGAAAACCCAGCTGGTAACTATGGGTACCTGCCGCATATTCACGGATCAGATAAAAATGCTCTGGATCTGGGCAGGCCACCACCATCACGGCGCCACGACCACTACCGCGCATCCGCTCAAAGGTGCGGCATTCGCCATTGCTAAACTTTAGATCGACTTGTTCTATCCGAAACAACCGACTTTCGGCAACTAAGCGCCGATCGGTGATCTCGGGCAAGGTCGGCGACAACTCGGTGGTGATTGGAAGGTGGGGTTGCGGATGTTTTGCCGTATCTCGTTCAGCCATGATGCTCACTCTGCTACAATCGGTTGCAACTGCTGCTTACTATAAATGGATTCACAGGAAAAACCTATGCTGGATTGGTCGCAAATCGATACTGTACTGCTTGATATGGATGGCACTTTGCTGGATTTGCATTTTGACAATTATTTTTGGCTACATCATTTACCGCAGCGCTATGCGGAGATCCAAGGCATCAGCCTTGATAGTGCCAAAGCCATGTTAAAAAGCGAATATGACCAGCTACAAGGCAAGTTGGAATGGTATTGTCTCGATTACTGGGGTGAGCGGCTGCAACTGCCAATCGCCGAGCTCAAACGGGAAGTGATGCACAAAATTCAAATGCGCGCTGACGTGCCAGAATTTCTGACGGCGTTAAAACGCAGTGGCCGTCGTATTGTGCTGGTGACTAATGCGCACCCAGCCAGTTTATCGCTGAAAATTGAACGGACTGAACTGGCAAATTATATTGATGAGCTGATTTCCACCCACGAATTTGGCGTGACCAAAGAGCAACAAGCATTGTGGCAACAGTTACAAGCTCGACTCGGATTTGCCTCTGCGTGCACCTTGTTCGTCGATGACAGTTTACCGATTTTGGCAGCTGCACAAACCTTTGGCATCAAACATCTGCTGGCGATCAAAAACCCAGACAGCCAATTGCCGGTGCGCGACATTGCACAGTTCCCAGCCATCAGTGATTATCGTGTGCTATTGGCGGATATCGAACAACAGCCACGCCCTGCGAGTGGGCTGCATGGTATTTAATCTACCCGAACGCTGCTGAAGCATACCCGTCTACGCAAGCCAACGCTTAGCCGCTGGGTTGCGTGAGCTGGGAAAACAATCAAGAAGAGCCACCTGGCGTTTGCACCGCGGCGACTCGTCTCGCGCCAAGCCTCGATTTCGGCTTGGTTGGCACGGTATCTGTGCGAAATGCAACATCCGCATGTCTGAGCACGGATACAGCAGCTATGCGTGCGCAGACATACTGGTGGTTATTGCTGGCGAATTTGCCCCGCTAACTGGATAGGAAAGGCACCATCTGCATTAGCTTGACCGACAAACTGCATGGCATCATGCACTTCACGTGGCATGCTGGCATCGGGTTTTAGCGTGCCACTCAGGCTATAAGCGCCGGCATCTAGCTTAGCGGTGACCGCTAACCCCAGCGGATTTTGCCCATCGGTCGTCAGCACTAAACTACCATTGTCACAACGAAGTACACCTTGCAACTGCTGCAAATCCAACCAGCCGATCGGGGTTTTGAACTTGGCCTGTAACCAGCGCGTGTTGCCCGCTAGCTGTTGGCAATATGGTTGTCCCCATTGATAATCCACAATATCAAGCCGTAGCACACCCGAGGCATCGACTGGCATCGGTAAGGTAATCATCGGCAATAATCGCGCGACCGGTAACCGAATATCGGTGTGTTGCAAACGCAGTGACTGCCAACCGAATTCGGCCGATGTCGCCACGTAAAACTGTTCACTTTGTCGGATATTACCCGCGGTAATATTCACACCCAGTTTACCGCGCAGAAGCGCGCTGGGTTGCCATTGCCACCGCACATCCGACAACACTAGCGAGCCTTGTTGTATCGCTTGCACTTGTCCTTGCCATAGCGTGCCACTGGCCGGGCCGAGTTGCACATTGGCAGGCAACGGTAATCGAGGCAGCACTATAGCCGCGGGCACGGTTGCCACCGCCGTCACGATAAAACTCAGCACACCCGCACTGATCAGGAGGGATTTTTTTAACGCCATTCGACTATAAGACTCCACGCTGAGCGAACATTATTGCAACACGACTCGCCGCACTCGCACCATGCCTGGGCTGTCGGCGGCACTGACTTCCAGCAGCACGATCTGTACGCCTTGTTGCTGTTGCAGTTGATGTAGCCACTGTAATAGTTTATTAAACGGGGCATCCTCTAAGGTAAGTTCCAGCTGATCATCTTTCGGTTGCATCCGGCTGACCTTCAGCTGATATGAGGTCGCCGCTTGCGCGACCACATCCGGCAAACTGCCTTGAATATTGCGAACGCCTCCCTGCTGCAGCTGCGGTAATGCCGCCTGCATATTGTGTAATTGGCTTAATGCTTGCTGTAAGTCATTGGCTTGCTGTGCCCGCCATTGTTGGTACGGTTGCCACGCGCCAAAATACAACATCGCGACGGCCACCACAGGCGCAGCAATACTGAGCAATTGTTGCTCTCGCGGCGCCAAACGCTGCCACCATTGTTGGAACTGTTGTACGAATTGATTCATAGATGCTGCTTCACCGTCTTACTTATGCTTGACCGCGCAAGGTGATACCACCTTGTACTTTGCCATTAATGGTATTCAGCGCACCTTGCTCAACCTGCAAGCCTTGCTGCTGCAATTGGGTTTTTAAACGCTCAAAACTCTGAAAATCCGCCGCTTCCGCCTGCAGTTTCAGCTCGCGTTTGCTGTTGTCATACCGCAAGTTGAGTAGCCGCATATCTTTTTCACGCGCAAGTAATGGCTGAACTTGCAGCAAATAGTCGGTAAAACTCTGCTCAACCTGCCCAACATTGGCGAGTTTTTTCTTTAGCTGCGCGTTCAAATTCACTACGCGCTCACCAGGAAACTGCTGTTTATACAACTGTATAGCCTGCTGTTTGACTTGCTGGGCACGCTGCTGAGTCTGCCATCCTTCAACGCCCGTTACGGCCACATATAAAATGGCGGTACTGGCTGCCATCACCAGCGGCGTTTGCCATTTTTGTCGCCACGCACTGACTTGGCGTCGTGGTTGGAATTCACCTTGCAGTAAGTTAAAACTCTGCTGCGGCAACCCCTGTGCCAATAAAGCCAACGGCAACTCTGCGGGCGCAATATGATGCGGTTGAGCAATATCCGACGGCCAAGGGCTATAGCTGTGCAAGGTGGGTAACGCTTGCAGTTTTAAGAATATGGGCCACCATGAGCTTTCCACAACACAGGCCTGCCATGGGCCACTGCGCAATAACCAATCATGACCAAGCTGCACGGCAGCGGCGCTGATGTCGTTGTCACATGGTAAACACAACGCATCTGGCAGCATTTTCTCGACAAAAAAACCGGCCTGTTGCAACTGTTCCAGCCATTGTTGCAGCAAATCACGCCGCACCACGGCAACCGATTGTACATAGCCGGCTTGACCATTGGCATCTTGCTGCAATGGCCCCAATGCGACCACCAACTGTTCAATGTCCTCCGCCAGCTCTTCCTCTAACATGAACGGAATGGCTTGCAGCAATTGTCGATTGGGCTTGCTCGGTAAACTGACCTGCCGCAACGCAACATCTGCCGCCGGCACCAATGCCGTCACTGGCCGCGCGCCTAAGCGCTGCGCCAATTCCGGCAAGGCTGCCGCATTTGGCAACTCACCAGATGCTATCACTTGCTGTGTCATCGCCGACCACACCAACCAAACAATAGGTTGCGAGGCGTGGCTGGCGAGCCGAATAATTAACTGTTCACTCACCCTGGGCCTCCAAAGCGACGGGCAATCACTTGAATCTGCTGCCGTTCATCCACGCGCAGCGTCGAAATTAATCGAAAACTCCGATCAGGTAAGTCGACCTGAATTTCCGCTTGAAAATAGTTTGAGGTCACCCCAACCAAGGATTTGATCTCGTCCGGAATAGGACGTCCAGCAAAGGCTGAGGCGCCCCAAAATTCTTCCACACTGGGGAAGCCTTTTTCCGGCCGGCTACTGATCACATCCTTGGCTTGCTCGATGGACAGCTCAGGCACCAATGCCGCAATCAAAACCGCGTTTTCCTCGGTAACCGTATTCACATTTAGACGCTGCAAATAGCTTTGGGGTAACACACACACAAAAGGGGCCAATTGCTGATAATCAGCCGCCGTCATATCTAAAATCACCCGAAGTTCTGATTTGCTCACCATCAAACTGTTGGCGTTGTAAAATGGGAACACTAACGCGGCATAGTCGTTTTCTTCCGCGCCACCGGCATCGAGTAAATTGCCATCGGCATCAAGCCAATCGGTTAAGCGCGCACTCAAATACTCTGGCGGTATGGTGAGCTCCGGTGCCGCTAATAGCGCCAACCGCTGGAACACTTGGGCTGCGGGTAATTTGCCGCCCAGTACAGCTAATTCCGTGTTACCACTCTGCGGTGCTTCCGGTTGCGGCGCACCGCCTTCTGCCACAGGCGCCCCACCTTGACCATCATCACGTGCGGGGTCGCCACTGCCACCTTGTGACTCACCACCGTCGACCGGCGATTTATCCCCTTCCGGATCAGGCTTAGGTTGGCTTTTTTGCAGAGCATTCAAATTAAAACAGGCTTGTAAATCTTGCACGCGGGCACTGATGGTGGCGCCGCCCTCGGTTGGGAAAGTGGCTCCCTGCACGGCCCACTCTTGGCCTAAATTCACTGTGTCCTTGCCAACGGCGGTCTTTTTTAACAAAAGACGAATGTAGTTTTCGGCGCCCATCGCCAGCCAAAAGGCTTGTTGCCGCTCTTGCAAATTAATTTGTCGCTGCAGTTGTTGCTGCATACGCGTGGTCATACTGGCGGCGATAATGACCGCCAACGCCAGCACCATCATCACCATGACCAAGGCCATGCCTCGCTGCTTAGCCGTATGACGCGCTCCTGGTATCGCGTGGCGTCGGCTGAGATGTTGCGGCATCATTGGGTTAGTCCTGGGGGCATGGTAAACACGCGGTCAATTTCCCCAAGCTGCTCATGCACTATGGTGACTTTTACCAAGGCGGGTAAGCGGCTGTCTTCCCATGTATCTAACCAGTTCCCATCTTCATCATTATTATCATCATCACGTGACGTCGAGCTACTGCTACTATCGGTAGAAAAATCACTGGTCGAAAAGTCGGCACCGCTATCAAAATCATTGCTCGAACCTCTCGCCGAACCGTCACGGCCCGCCTCCATGTAACGAACCTTCAGGCCTTCCACCTTATCCATCAACACTTGCACCCGAGGTTCTGTCCCCGTGATCGCATCCGGATAAATGTAATACAACCGCTGCAGTTGTTTTTCTTTCAGTCGATATCCAACCAATTGCACTTCGCTGCGTGGCAATACCGCGCCCGGATTTGACCAACCGGCGTGGCTAAAAGTGACGCCATCATCATCACTTTCAATCCAATTTTTACCACCTGAAAACACCGCCTTGCTTGGTGCTTCGCCATTTAGCCGAATTTGTCGTGGAGTAATTTGCCAAAAATCACGCTCCATCAACATAAAACTTTGTTGCAGCTTTTGTAAGCGCTGCTGGGCTTGTTGACTGGCTTCATCCCCGCGCATCACGGCATCGAGCAATGCGGAAGACGCAAAACCGACAATGGCAAAAATGGCCATCGCCAGCATTAATTCCAATAAGGTAAAACCTCGGTTATGCATTCGGATCACTCACAAAGGTCGTCAACGTGACCAATACCCGTTCCGGTTGCTGTTGCGGGCTCACCTCAATGGTTAACATTTTAGAATTGTCATCTTCGGTATCTTTGGTACGAATCTTCCAAGTCCATTGCCGCTGCGCTAAGGTGGTTTGACCGCTTTGTTCCGCTTTGGGCGGCCACTGCGTCGCTTGCAAGGCGATTTGTAATTCATTTTCGGCCACATACGCGGCCAGCTGCTGCTCTTCTATCGTGGCCATAGCGCGCATATGGGCGCTGCTACTGCTCATCACTGCAACGCCAGCCAAGGCAAAAATAGCCATGGCGATCATCAACTCCAACAGCGTAAACCCTGCCTGTTTAGCGCCCGTCATTTAGCTCACCTCGCACTAGCGGCATGGTAAATTCGGCACTTAATTGCTGTTGCCAGTGGGGCTGTTCTTGTCGATCTTGCAGCGTGAGCCGAAATGGCGTGACCTCACCCGACGACAACAACAACACTTGGGGTGCCTTGGGCTCATCTCCGGTCGGTACTTCCGTGGTTAAGCCGGTTTTGATCGAGGGCAGTCCCGTCCCGCTGCCCTTAGGGCGTTCACCACGGGCTAAGGCTTCAGCCCGCTCAGCCTCCGCTTTCGCAGCTTCCGCTTTGGCTTTTTCTTGCGCCATTTCGTCAAAGCTGTTGCCTTCAAATAACGATTCGTTATCCTCGTCCACCAAGGTCAGCTCTGCTAACAGACTTTCTTTTGCCCATGGCAGGCCCTCGAGCTCGAGTTCAAGACTTAAACCTTCCGGCCACGAGTAAGGTGCCAGTCCCCGCGGTACTGTGATCGTCAGCCACCGATTTTTTTCAAACAGCATAAAGCGGTAGCCTTTCTCGTCCAGATGCACACCAAGCTCCAGTTGTCGCGTCAGGGCAACTTCCGCGGCAACCTGCATCATCTGATCTAACCGATCGAGCTCTTTTTCCACCAAATCCGCCCGGCTTTGGCCAACATAATTGATCATGACGGCACTGGCGATCAGGCCGATCAATAAAATAACAATCATGATTTCCAGCAAGGTAAACCCTTGACCCGAGCGGCGGCGCTGCATTAGTTTTGCTGTTCCTTGCCGTCCATGTTCCAGTTACCGATATCGTCATCCGTACCGGCGGTACGATCAGGGCCGTTGGAGAAAATATCAACAGTACCCATTTCACCGGGCGATACCAACTGATATGGCTGACCCCAAGGATCATCTGGTAAGCGTTTGATATAGCCACCTTGTGGATAGTTACGTGGCATCGGTTCAGAATTAGGTGCCGTCACCAACGCTTGTAAGCCTTGCTCAGACGTTGGGTAATACCCCTGCTGTAGCTTGTATAAATCCAGCGCATTCTCGAGCTGCTGAATATCTACCGCCACTTTTTGTTTATCCGCGGTGTCTTTGTTACCCATTAAATTCGGCACCACCATGCCTAAAATGAGGCCGATAATGACCAGTACCACCATGACTTCTAAAAGCGAAAAGCCGTTTTGTTTTTTCAAGTTATCCTCCAGCAACCATATTATTAAGCGCCATGATGGGCTGTAAAATCGACATCACGATAAACAGCACCATCCCGGCCATTACAGATACCAACAGTGGTTCAAACAGTTTTAAACTCACTGCGACTTGGGTTTCAAATTCACGATCTTGGCTATTGGCCGCACGCTCTAACATGCTATCCAGTTGGCCACTTTTCTCACCGCTGGCGATCATATGCAGCATCATCGGTGGAAACAATTTGGTTTGATCCAATGCGGAGCGCAGCGAGGTGCCTTCCCGCACACGCGCTGTAGCTTCACTGATCGCTTGCTGCATATAACGGTTATCCAACACATCAGCGCTGATGCGCATCGCCTCAAGTAACGGCACCGCACTGGCGTTTAAGATACTTAATGTGCGCGCAAAACGTGCCGTATTCAGCCCGCGGTTGACCTTGCCCAAAATAGCCACTTTCAAGAGCTTTTGATCGTACTTCAGCCGAAAGGCTGGGTTTTTTAAGGCATGCTTCAGTGCAATAATCGCCAGCACTATCGCCAGCAGAACCAACAAACCGTAGTTGCGTAAAAAATCACTAATCGCAATCAAGAACAAGGTGGTATCAGGCAGGGTTTGCCCCATCTTGATAAATTGATCAACAATTTTAGGTACGACGGTTGCTAGCAAAACCGAAATAATCGCGATGGCAAAAAACGTTAAAATAGCCGGATACATTAAGGCTTGGATGACCTGACTGCGCATATGTTGCCGCTGTTCGGTGTAGTCCGCCAAGCGGTTTAACACCGCATCCAAGTGGCCCGATTTTTCTCCTGCCGCTACCATCGAGCGAAACAAGTGATCAAACACGTGCGGAAACTCGGCTAACCCTTCGGCCAGACTATAGCCTTCCACCACCTTAGAGCGGACCGCCATCATCATACTTTTCATGCGCGGTTTTTCACATTGCTCCGCCACCGCCATTAAGACACTTTCAATCGGCAAAGCCGCTTCCACTAAAGTTGCGATTTGGCGGGTGATCAGCGCCAGATCACTGGCTGAAATCGAGGGTGCAAATAACGAGCGACTGGCAGCACGCTGCTTTTCTTGCTGCGAAACCGCTTCCAAATTCAGTAACGTCAGTTTTTGCTCACGCAAAATTTGCCGGGCATGCCGAGCGTTGTCTGCTTCCAGCACCCCTTTGGATTTCCGCCCTTTGCTATCCAGCGCTTGGTATTCAAAAGCCGCCACTATGCATCCTCACGCGTTACACGTAACACTTCTTCCAAGGTGGTGAGGCCGGCCAGTACTTTGCTAAATCCATCCTGTCGAATACTCGGGCTCTGACTGCGAATGTATTTCTCAATCACCTGCTCACCTTTGCCATTGTGGATCAGTTCACGGGTATGTTCATCCACCACAATCAGCTCGTGAATACCGGTCCGGCCTTTGTAACCGGTCATATTGCAGTGTTCACAACCTTCAGCGCGATAAATCACACACTCATCTTGTTTACTCACGCCAAGCAAGTGTCGCTCTTCTTTATCGGGCGCATGTGGCGTTTTACAGTGCGGACACAGGGTTCTGACCAAGCGCTGTGCCAACACGCCCAACAAACTGGATGATAATAAAAACGGCTCAACACCCATATCTTCCAAACGGGTGATGGCGCCAGCGGCCGTGTTGGTGTGCAAGGTGCTGAGCACCAAGTGACCGGTTAAGGAGGCCTGCACAGCAATTTGCGCGGTTTCCAGATCGCGAATTTCGCCCACCATCACCACGTCAGGGTCTTGCCGCAAAATCGCGCGCAGCCCCCGAGCAAAGGTCATATTCACTTTATGATTCACTTGCGTTTGACCGATACCTTCCAATTCATACTCGACGGGATCTTCAACCGTGAGAATATTGCGATCTTTGGTATTGATATCGGTTAAACCGGCATACAAGGTGGTACTTTTGCCCGAACCGGTCGGGCCGGTCACCAAAATAATGCCATGTGGTTTTAGAATTAATTTGGCAAACGCATGCTGTACGCTGGGTGTCATGCCCAAGTCGGCGAGGTTTAAATGCGAGTTGTTTTTGTCCAATAACCGCAACACCACCCGTTCGCCATGACTCGATGGCATGGTCGATACCCGCACATCCACCGCACGGCCCGCAATTCGTAAACTAATGCGACCATCTTGCGGCACACGTTTTTCGGCGATATCCAGTTTGGCCATGACCTTAATCCGTGACACCAACAAGCTGGATAGCTTGCGATTTGGCCGAAGCATTTCGCGTAAAATGCCATCGACGCGAAACCGCACCACTAAGGCTTTCTCAAAGGTTTCGATATGAATATCTGATGCGCCAAGCTTGATGGCTTCACCAAGCATCGCATTGATTAACTTGATGATGGGCGCATCGTCTTCGTTTTCGAGCAAGTCCTCAGTTTCAGGGATTTCATCAGCTAGAGAGACTAAATCCACCTCGTTGCCAATATCTTGCATAATTTGCTGCGCTTCGGAAGAGTCACGCTGGTAGGTGGCTTCCAGCATGGCTTCAAACTCGACGCTATTGAGCAATTGCACGGTAAATGCCTGCCCCAGCACCCGCCGCACTTCTAGCAAGGCTTGCGGATTGGTTTGTTCATGAATGTACAGCAGCGGCTGTGCACCATGCTGCTGCAATAGCACACCTTGCCGCTTGGCAAAACTAAACGGCAACCGCACCGGCATGCGCGGTGCGACGGCGCCCTCATCGTTCACGGCGAGGACGTTCATTTATCATTTCCTTGTAATGCAGCTGCCGGATTACCTGTGGTCGATTTTTTCTGCGTCGCTTGTTCTTGTTCCATTTGCTCTAAGCGTGCTCTGATTTCCTCAGGTAACTCTCGATCATTACCCCAGCTTGGCAGCATCGGTCTATCGGTATTTGGCATCAAGGCGATACCCGCATCTTGCAGTTGCAGCTGCTCGGCGCGAATGTAATTGTATTTACGTTGGCTAATTTGGTTCATGACACCGCCATCACGTAAAATGGTGGGGCGGATAAAGACCATCAAATTACGCTTGCGCTTGCTGGTGTTGGTCGAACGGAATAAGTGGCCTATGACCGGAATGTCGCCCAGCAACGGCACTTTGGATTCACTTTGCAACACATCTTCATCGATCAAACCACCGAGCACCACAGTTCCCCCGTCTTCCGCCATCACCGTGGTTTTAATTTCACGTTTATTGATGATGATGTCGCCATCAATGGCCACGTTACTACGGCTGGAAACTTCTTGCTCAATCACCAGTTTTACCGCATTGCCTTCGTTAATTTGCGGCGTTACTTTGAGTTTGATACCGACCTCTTTACGTTCGGTCTGACTAATTAAACCATTACCGCCCGTGCCGCCGACGCCGGTGTTGACCGTGCCTGTTTTCACCGGCACATCTTCACCGACAATAAAGGTAGATTCTTGGTTATCCAAGGTCGTTAAATGCGGCGTGGCCAAAATATTGGAGTTGGAGTCGTTACTGACCGCATTGAGGATGGCCCCGAAATCCTTATGGACAAAGCCCAGCATGGCGCCACTAACACCAGCTAATGCCTTGCCAATAGGCTCGTAATTGCGCGGCTCTAACTGTGGTTTGGTGGTGGTGACAGTACCAGTGCCATCTTTGGTTTCTACCAAGGCACCCTGTTTCTGCTGATTGGCAATCAACACCCCACCTGCGACCTGACTAATGGACGCACCCGCATTAGGAAACTGCTGGAAAGCGCCATCTTTATGGCCCCACTGCACACCTAAGTTAATGCCCGCGTTATCACCGACTTCAACAATAATGGCTTCAACCAGTACTTGGGCTCGTCGAATATCCAACTGCCGAACCACGTTTTCTAGGCTACGTAACATATCTGGCTGCGCGGTAATAATCACGGCGTTGGTTTCTGGATGCGCTTCAATAGTAACATCACGGCCCGACATACTGCGCCCCGCACTGGCACCATTACTTTGCTGGCTTTGGCTTTGCGTGGCGGCACTAATACCAGAGCTGACCCCATTCAATACTTTGACGATGTCTTCCGCTTTGGAATACTTTAAGAAGTGAATCCGAGTATTGCCTTGATTTTCTTGCTGAGCATCAAGACGTTTGATCATCTCGTTGATACGCTGTCGCGCTTGTAGTTCACCCGAGACAATCACGCTGTTGGTGCGCTCATCGGCAACAAACTTTGGAATAAGGAAATCCGGTTGATCCGGTTGGCCTTGTTTTTTGCCATAGATGTTTTCCAGGATCCGCACCATCTCGCCGGCAGAGGCATAGGATAGACGAACAATATCCACCTCTTGGTTACCCGCGCGGTCGACCAACTTGATAATATCCACCAAGCGGTTCATCACCTCGGCTTGCCCGGTCATCATAATCACGTTCGATGGATCGTAATGCACCACATGGCCGCCACCGGTTTGGTCAATAAACTGCCGTAGCAAGGATGACATTTCACGTACGGGCACGTTTTTCACTTGCACCACACGCGTCACCATTTCGTCGCCAATGCCTGGATTCTTATCACCGACGACGGGGATATTGGAGGTTTTGGCATCTTTTTGCCGCACCACCTTTAATACACCGCTGTCCATTTCGACGATGGAGAAGTCATACACTTCCAAGACGTTCAAAAAGAACTGCCAGTATTGCTGCTCATTGAGCATCTCATAACTGCGCACGTTGATTTTGCCGCGCACCGTCGGATCTACAATGATGGTTTTGTTGAGGTTTTTACCAACAATGTTGATAAATTCTTCAATTTCTGTGCCTTTGAAATTTGGCTGATATTCTACCGCCATCACAGTGGCGCTGAAGGCCAGTAAGCCTGAACCAAACCATGCTAAAAGCGCCTTGCGACCATTAAACCTTGACTTCATCGGATGTCGACCATGTTAAGCTGAAAATTTTAGTGTGACAGGCTAAATTGAATTTCCTGAATTTGGCCATCACGCTCCACTTTTATAGAGGCCGAACTTGCCTCGCGTAAATCGTTCATCAAACGTGCCGCCGCTTCGAGATTATTTAGCGGCTGGCCGTTGATTTCGATCGCAACATCGTTCGGCCGCAGACCAACCCGCGCAAACAGCTCAGGATCTTGGCCTGGGAACAATTTAAAGCCATACATCTGGCCATTACGGTAGTCTGGGGTTGCCCGCAGATAATCCATTAGCTTGCCTGGCTCTTCGATCAATTCACGATCCAATTCAGTGACCTCCACCGGCCCCATGGCTGGATCAGGCACAAATTCTTGCAGTTGCCCTTCGGCAACAGGCTCACCTACTGCGCCGTTCTGCGCGCTCAGTTTCTGATACTCAATACCATCGAGCATCAAGGTTTCCACCCGACCATTGACATCCAGCAGTACGCGATCTTCATACACTTGACGCAGTCGCGCACTGGTACCTTCAATTTGCTCTTCGACACCATAGACTTGCTGCAAACCCTGACTTTCAATGACGGCCGTGCCTTGCTCCGGCTTTCCGCGATTCGACACGACCCCGGTCAGACGCAGATTAAGGCTGGTTTTTGGCGCATCCGTGGTCACGGGCGCTACAACTTTTTTGGCTTGATAATCGCCAAATAAGTTCGCCGCCAGCAATGAAGAAATATCGGTGCTGGGTTTGCCATTGCTCGTCGGCGCGGCAGCTACTACCGTCAAGGGTTCCACCTGTGGCGTAGGCACGACTAACCAAAGCAAACGCGCCACTAATGACCCCATCAGCAGCACAAGCAGTACTATCACCCAATTATGAAGATTTTGTAAAGGAATACGCGTCAGTATCGGCTGTAATTGCTGCATCCATTGCGCGTTTGTAATTGACTGCCAGTTCATGGTTTGTCTTCTATTTTTTATTGAAATTTTATATTACTCAGTTGCGCCTACCATAACAAGGGGCGGCGTGATTGTCACTTCTTACTAACATTCACCAGCTAGAGCGCTCGGCGGCATTATGCTAAGGTAGGCAAGTTCACACGGGGGCATTGAAATGACAGCACACAATCAGCCGGCGCAGTCTGCCACAGCTATGTTACGTTTAGATAAATGGCTATGGGCCTGCCGCTTTTATAAAACCCGCGCCTTGGCAAAAGACATGATCGAAGGTGGTAAAGTGCATTATAATGGCCAGCGCTGCAAAGCCAGTAAGACCGTCGAGCTTGGCGCCACGATTCGACTGAGTCAAGGTAGCGATGAAAAAACCGTTGTCGTCCTTGGCATGTCAGAGCAGCGTTTGTCGGCGCCATTGGCGCAAGCTTTATATCAAGAGACCGCCGAGAGTATCACCCAGCGGCAAGAACGCGCAGAATTGCGCAAATTAAACGCATTATTTGCGCCGCATCCGGACACCAAACCCGATAAAAAAATGCGGCGCCAGCTGTTGTTACTTAAAGCGCAGCAATAAAGCGCCATACTTAAATAACACAGCCACTACAGCACCGAGGTTGTTATGTCACATCATGATCAGTTAGTCCGTTTTTTGTTTCAGCAAAAAGACGTGCGCGGCGAAGTGGTACAAGTTCAAGATAGCTTGGCGCAAATGCTGCAAAACCACCATTATCCGCAACCTATTAAACAGTTATTGGCTGAATTGGTTGCGGCGACTAGCTTATTAACTGCCACCATCAAGTTTGAAGGGCAAATTGCCGTTCAAATCCAAGGCGATGGCCCAGTCCGGTTTGTCGCGGTGAATGGCAACCATAAGCAAGAATTCCGCGGTATGGTGCGGTTACAAAAAGAAATACAGCAAGATGACTTCAAAGCGCTGATAGGCAATGGCCATATGTTAGTCACCATCACGCCAGATCAAGGTGAGCGTTATCAAGGGATTATTCCGTTGGTCGGTGACAAACTGAGTGATGCCCTCGAAGCATATTTCGCGCAATCCGAACAGCTGCCGACCCGCATCTATCTAGCCACCGATATCAATGCCGAACAAAGCAAAGCCGCGGGCTTGTTATTGCAAGTGCTGCCCGTCGATGCCGATAAAGCCAAACTTGATTTCGCCGATATCACGACCTTAAGCGATACCATCACCACCGATGAACTGTTGAACCTAGATAGTGAAACCTTGTTGTATCGCCTGTTCCACCAAGAAGTGGTGGAAGTGTTCCCGGCACAGCCAGTGCGTTTTGTTTGTGGCTGCTCACGAGAAAAATGCGAAAGCGCCATCATGAGCCTGGGTAAAGACATTGTGGAGGAGCATATCGCAGAGGGTAAATTGGATATCACCTGCGATTATTGCAACACAACCTATCACTTTGATACACCCGCACTGTTAGACATTAGTCGCGCTTTTTAGTGGCGGCACCCAGTTTAGTGGTGACACTAAGTCGCACCCGCGACCTAGCTTGCTAAGCCGCTACCTATAGCCTAGCCACAGTCGTTTTGACACTGTGGCTTTTTTATGTGCGTCCTGCAACAACGGATACTGGCTAACAACGGATGTTGGTTCCCGCAGTAGCTCTGGAAATACTGAACATTCGACCGCCAACTATCGCACCACATAGCGCCAGCTAGGCACTGCATATGTCGACAACATGCCATCAGATATTCTGCTCCACCGCAGGTCATATCCACGCCAACGCCTTCTCATACAAAATTTGTGATCAATTCTGTAAGTAAGGCAACATCACTTTCAGAAAATGCTGAAATATAGCGCAGCCTGCATGCATAAATATGCGTAAAGTTACGAAAAAGCTTGCATATTTGATTTTTGTTGCATTTGTTGTGCAATAAAGTGTCGCTGCGCTGCATAAATTACGGTAGAATGGCTGAAAGCATTACATGCCCTACAACATAACTTCTGTACCCTTAGGAGTCTGCCACTCATGACCACCCAAACAATTCGTCATGTTGATTTATCTGTCGCTGATTTGGTTGAACACGCCATCCGTCGCCAGGAAGGAACCTTAGCCGACAACGGCGCTTTAGTGGTCAAAACGGGTCATCGGACGGGTCGCTCGCCGAAAGATCGTTTTATCGTGCGTGAAGCCAGCACTGAACAAGATATTCAGTGGGGTAATGTTAACCAGCCGGTTGCTGAGTCCGTGTTTAATGCCCTGTGGGACAAAGCCGCTACCTATATTTCTGATCGCGAACACTTTGTGTCGCACTTAGAAGTGGGTGCCGACCCAGAACACTACTTACCCGTCGTCGTCACCACTGAAACGGCGTGGCAGCATATTTTTGCAAAAAACCTGTTTATCCAGCCTGAAACATGGAACAAAGGCAGCAAAGACAGCTGGCAAATCCTAAACGTACCTGGTTTCGTCTGTGAACCAGAGCGCGATGGCACCAACAGCGACGGCACCGTCATGATCAACTTTGCCGCTCGCAAAGTCTTGTTAGCGGGCATGCGTTATGCCGGTGAAATGAAAAAAGCCATGTTCTCAGTGCAAAACTTCCTGTTACCCGCCAAAGGTGTGTTACCGATGCACTGCTCAGCCAACGTTGGCGAGGCCGGTGATGTCACCTTGTTCTTTGGTTTGTCAGGTACAGGTAAAACAACATTATCTGCCGATCCCAAACGCTTCCTGATTGGTGATGATGAACACGGCTGGGCACCAGGTAGCGTCTTTAACATTGAAGGCGGTTGCTACGCTAAATGTATTGATTTATCGAAGAAAAACGAACCAGTTATTTGGGATGCTATCCGCTTCGGTACTATTTTAGAAAACGTGGTACTGGATGCCCATCGCACACCAGATTACAAAGATGCGACCTTAACGCAAAACAGTCGTGCCGCTTACCCATTGGCGCACGTTGAAAAACGCGTATTAGAAAACCG
>JACCDR010410429.1_pt1 | contig 38773 bp, 53 predicted proteins | sample 7446431 | NCBI WGS metagenome assembly JACCDR01 (sample SAMN15323443, study PRJNA562643) | freshwater metagenome | isolation source: river surface water | place: USA:Blue River Watershed | collected 2017-08-17 | reverse complement strand
GGGACGCGAAGCTGCGATTGAACCAGACACGACCATCTCAAAACTGAGACCTGACACATAAACCTAAATCATCCCGTCAACGGGAATCAAAAATGAATTCATTCTCTCCAAACAGATACCGCGCTCAACTCAAGCAATTCAAGGCGCTTTGCGCAATGAATCGGCGACCTATTTCATGGAAGCCATCAGGAAAGCTGACCCCGGTATACAGGCGCTTTCTTGGATTCACTTTCCATAAAGCATGAGAATCTTTCTCATAGACAACCAGACAGACCACCAAGCAATCAAAGACATGAATAACCTCAATAAGAATCCACAATACCGCGAAGTCAGCGTCACTGCGCTATCACCAAAAGTAGAGCGCAGATGCATTCCAATCTATAAAGACACAGACACGCACGAGGGCTACGGCATCATAGGATTTGCCCGCAAGCCATCATCCCGCAAGGCTGGCGTGCATTACTTCTTCCGCGAAGCTGAAGAGCCATTCAAGTCATTCGCAAGAGCATCACGGGGCGAGATGTGGGAAAAGCCATCCATTGCACCATACGTGCCGCATAACATCCAGCATAACAAGTATCAGCCAATCGGAACCGATAACCGCAAGCGAGAGCGCGTGCAAAAAGCGCGTGAGATGTCTGCAAATAGCGAGTTCCGCGCAAGACATGGCGTCGTCTCTGATGACTACGACCAACGCATTGCGGATGAAGCGGAGGCGCTAGCTATCAAGCATCACATCGCAGACTAATGGCAGAACAGCAGGACTCCGTATTCCTAACGCCAGAGAAGGCGCGTGCGCTTCTGGAAGCCAACCAGAAGACAATCGAAACGATGATAGCGGATGGCAAGATCCTACCTCGATACATCACGGAAGAACTACGAGCAACTGCTGTAAGTGACACGCTGGGAAGGAGTGCAAACCCTTCCCAGCTATACGCGAAATCCAAGGCGGAGCTTGCAAAGCTGCTAGGCATCAGCAAGCCGACGCTCGACACGATAGCAAAGAAGCCAGGAGCGCCAGGAGTCGAAAGCAATAACTCCTATAGCGTTGCCAAATGGCGCAGATTCGGAGCGCAGCATACGCGCAAGATCGCAGCAGATCCAGAGGAAGCCGAGAGCGTTCCGAGAGATTTAGATCCGGCATACATAAGAGCCAAGGCGCAGGCAGAAGCCGCGCAGCTAGCGGTATTAGAGCGCAAGTTCGATCTTGAGCTTAAGCAATCGCAATACATCAAAGTTGCCGATGCCACATCGGAAGTGTTGCGATGCAACGCCGTGGTAAAAAGAGAGATAACGCGAGGGATCGCAGCGGTTGATATGCCGCCTGAGATCCGAGAGAAGATCGAGAAAGCTATACAGAACGCTTTCGAAAACATACACACAGGAGATTTCAAATGACAATTCAGGAACAAGCTGCAAAATGCCCGCAAGAATACGGCAAAGCCTTTGCATTGTGGAGCAAGCATCCAGAGATACAGAAGCTTTCGGAAATGATCGCAACGGCAGGTTATCCTCACCTTGCTATTGCTGTAACCAAGGGCAAGAAATACGTCAACAGCATAGCCAGTTGCCCGCTGGCGGAATTAGATTTGCAACTCCGCTTATCTGAGCAAGAGGCATCACGAAACGCAGACAACGAGCCGAAAGCGAGATGGCAAGATGCGCTTATGATAGCCATCAAAGCAGTGCAAGCTTTCTACGCAGGCAAAATAAACGTCGCAGGCCAGATTCACGAGGCAGGATTTTTCTTGATTGTTTGCGACGAAAAGCACAAGATTGAGGCTGACATTGACCTTTCCGGCATCATCAAAATGAAGTAAATCAGCAGAAGATCCCGCTTATATACGCCAAGGGGAAGGAAGACAAACACGGCGATCATAAATAGAACATAAGAAATACATACGATGCATCCATCCCACTTTGGCTAGTTAAGCCGCAACTCAGATTTACTCAAAATACCGCTGACATAGTGATATGTCAGCGGTATTATCGTTTAGATATACAGATATGAACGCAATAACAGAAGCATACCGTGAGTCATTTCGGCAAACCAAAGACGAGCCTATATGTGAATGGCTTAAGCGGTTGCCATTGCCACCATCAGCACCGAGACCAGGACGATATGACGTTGCAGAGGTGCCCTATATGCGGGAGCCGCTGGAGATGTGGCAATCAGGAGCGCCTCACGTCCTAACTATAGGACCAAACCAGGGCGGACGGACGACAGGACAGACGGCGGCGATGATTTGGAGCGTTGCAAAGCGCACAAGCCCAACGCAATGGAACATGGACTGCGAGCCTAACGCAATCTCGCAGGCTTCAGAGCGCTTTTTCCCGATGATGTCGTGCGTAGGGACGCGTCCAACGAACGAAACGCCGGAAGATATACGAAGAATATGGCCAGTTGACGCTAGCTATGCAAAAAAACAGGCAGTTCTGTGGAATACTGGCGTATCTTTAGTGATTCAGCACTGCTCTGAAGGCAATTTGCAGAGCAACAGCTTTCGATTCCAGTTCAACGATGAAATATACCGCTGGCCAGTAGGAAGGCTTGGCGAGGCACATAGGCGCGTGATGGGGGCCTATGCGCTCAACGGTCAGATATGGGACGGATCTATTCCAGGACTCGAAAAAGAGGTATGCCAAGCGTATGCGCAGTGGATTATAAGCTCGCAAGGTGAATGGTCGTTCAGTTGTCGCAAGTGTGACATGGTGCAACCGTATAGATGGATGCAAGTCAAATGGGATACCAACGAAAAGACGAGACCAGGAGGCAAGATCAACGAGATAGAGCTGAGCCAGACGGTTAGGTATGAATGCGCGAATCCACAATGCAACGAGGTGTATAGAGACACAGACCGCGAAAGGCTAGCTATGAATGCAAGATCTCGATACGTGCATGCGCATCCATTCAACCGCATCAAAGGCTATAGATTCAACGTGTTAGCTGTCAACTGGGCAGGCGTGACATGGGCAAAAGCTGCCATCATGTTTTTGGAAGCGAAACAGCATGCAAAACAATTTGGCGACACACTGAAACTAAAGCAGTTCTTTCAACGATGCTTGGCAGAATGGCCATCAGAAGACGAGCTGAAGGTGGAAAAGAGATCGCAAAAGACATTCGCTATCTATTCACAGATCACAACAGACTGGAGAAAAACAAAGTGGGAGGATGAGAAATACAGATGGATGACAGTCGATAAGCAAGAGACGTATTTCCGATACATCATACGCGCAGCCAAAGACAACGGAGACAGCAGGCTATTGAAAGAAGGGCGTGCGCATTCCTATGAAGAGATCGCAAACATAGCTGATGAATACGACGTTGTGCGCGACGACAAGAAGCGTTCCAAGCTGCCCCGCGTGCTTATAGATTGCAGCTATGAGAGCCGGGAAGTGTATCAGGCTTGTATCAAGTATGGATTCCTTGCGATGCGAGGTGAAGACAAGGACGAAGGATTCACTCATACAATCGACAGACCAAACGAGAAGCCATTATACGTCAAGCGACCATACAGCAAGCTGATAACGCTTGATCCAATGGGAGACGGAAACAAGACAGGGAGATTCTGCAACGTCATCGGATGGAGCAACCTACAAATAAAGGACCAGCTTGATAAACTCGTGAAAGGTGAAGCGGCGATCAAATACGACATACCTCAAGACGTGAGTGAAGACTACAAGAAAGAGATGGCTGGCGAGGTGAAAACTATAGTCGAAGGCAAAGTGAGATGGACGAATCGAGGACCGGGAGGAAAGGGATCTCAGAGACCTAACCACGCATGGGACTGCGAATGCATGGTTCTCACGGCAATGATTATAGCAAAGCTTCTGGCATCAGATTCTCTCGAATAAGAATTGACCTAAAACCACAAACCTTTATGATATTGAAGATGAAAATATTCTTCACTTTATACGCAATCAGCATCCTAATGTGTCTATTTGGATGCGCTGGCGTAGGCGGATCTATCTCATATCCCGTTAACGGGAAAGTTATCACACTGTCAGTTGATGACAAAACCGTGAAAGCGCCAGATGGCAACAAGTAATCCATTCAGCGGATTTACGCTGGAAGAACTTAACGAATTCCGAGCGGCGTATAAGCAATGCCTATTGGACATTGCAACAACAGGGCAAAGCTACTCGATCAACGGACGCAGCTATACCGCTGCTGATACGGATAAAGTCACTGGCATTCTCAAGAACATCAACGACGCCATAGCAACGCTAGGCGGCGCGAAGTCATCATTCGCGGTAGCTGTAACAAACGGAAGATGAAAACGATATACACGAAACACGACACATCCGATCTCGATAGCAACATCGCTAGGCTTGTGTGCACGAAGGAGGAAGCCAAGGAAAAGGGCATGTTTTGCCTGACTAGCAGGATTAACCCATTAGCGGAATCAGACGCGCTGGCGGGCATCCTAGCGAGCCTGAAGGGCATTCCTGTAGCGCTCGTTCCCATCGGTCGCCGCAATAATTACCAAGTATGGAGGTCAGGCAAGCAATCAAAGTGATATGGATATTCTTCAAGTTGAAACCATAGAACACGATCTCAGAAACCTAGTGACAGTAGGTAGAGCGTGCGACGCATGGCTTGCAAAGCGCGGATTGCATTCGGATTACCATTTAGCGAAAGCTGCTTTCCGAAAGATGGGAGCAGGATGGAGAAAGAAAACCAAGAAAAACAATGAGAAATAAAATCCCGTCAACAGGAAAACCAACGATGCTAGATCGCATCGTCAGCTATGTATCACCAAAAGCAGGACTACACAGGGAGATAGCAAAGCAGAAGCTAGCGATGCTCCGCGCAAATGGAGCCATCAGCAACGACGCAAGAAGGAATGCAAGCCAGCATTCCAACCTTGGGGAAACAATGCGCGGACAAGTGGAGCGCAAGCAGTTGATGTGGAATGCAATGGAGTTGATAGAGAACTCAGGGATTGCATGGAAAATCAAGGAATGCTTCGCAAACTATACCGCTAGTCATATCCGCATTCAGGCGAGAACCGGAGACAAGACGGTAAACGATCAATACGAGCATTATCTGAAAGATAAACTCGGATCCAAGATGATCGACTATAACGGCAACAGCACGTTCAGCGGGTTGCTCAGAATCGCAGTTGGTGGAATGATTGTGAAAGGCGACTGTGGCATGAACGTAGTGCATCGAGACGGGACCATATGTCTGCAAGGCATCGAAGCGGATCGCATTGGAGATCCAAACGAGTTCAAGGCAAGCAACGAGTATATCGGAGGTATCCACATCCGCAACGGACTCAACGCAGCATATGACATCTATACACGGGAGCCATTCTCAGGTCAGTATTATTTCGATAAAACGCTCGATAGGTTCTCGATGGATGGGCAGGAAAACTTTTACTTTGGATTTAACCCTATCACATTCGACGATAGGCGCGGGCGTTCTGCATTCTCTCGAATGATAGATAACTTGTCATACATGGACAAGATCAGAGCATGGGAGCTACAAGCATTGCAATGGGCGTCATCGCAGTCCGGCGTATATAAGACGGTAGGTGGATCACTCCCAGACGGGCTCAACTTCGATCCAGAGTTATCGACAACGGACAACGCAGGCAACGAAACAAAGCGTTACACCGTCAAGCCTAACACTATCACAGCGATAGGAACTGCGGAAGATGTAACCATGTTCCAGCATGACAGACCATCGCCTAACGTGCTTGGACTATGGAGAGAAACGAAGTCCGACATATCCGCAGGCGTAGGATTGTCAACTCAGATGATCACTGGTGTATATGATGCATCAGGACCAGGAGTAAGAGCCGGATCTGTATCAGATCGCCGCACGATTCAGGTATGGCAGGGAATCACAAAGGAAAGCTTTATTTGCCCACCAGTGGAGAGATTGCTATGGATAGGTATTTTGAAAGGCGAGATCCCATATCATCCGCGATGGAAGGAATACCAAGTAATCTTCCCACCGCATCCTACCATCGATGCCGGACGCGATAGCGCAGCCGGGCTCAACGAATACAGCGCAGCAGTGACCAGCGGAGCCAAACTAGCGAGCGAGAGCGGCGACGACATCGAGGAGATTCACGAGGAATGCGCCAGCGAAGCAGAAGACTTGATATCGCTATCTATCGCAGTGGCATCAAGGATCACGGCACAGACTGGCGTATCTGTTAGCTGGCAAGACGTTCTCAAAACCATGAAGAAGGAAGCTAGCGCAGAGGTAGCCATCGAGAAGATCAAGAAAGAAGAAGACAACGCAACAACAGACGGAGCAACAATAGAATGAGCGAATGTTATTCACACAACCATGAGAACTGGTATACCGACGAAAATGACGCAATCCACGCAGCGGTGGAAGAGGCAAAGAAGCAATCCATCGGGCCGCAACTAGAGGAATACACTGTTACAATCTACAAGGGCGATCTGATTTGCAAAGCCATCACGGCGTATGTTCCAGACATCGCAGACTCGATTATGGATAATGCATTCGATGAAGGATACGAATGCATTATCCATTGGCTAGACGACATGCGAGAGCACAAGAAGGCGCTGCAAGACATCATAGAGAAAGCCGTTGATGATTACGCAAATGCCCACGGACTCCAGCCAGACTTCGGAGATGTAGTAAACATTCAGGAGCAGGAGGTCGATGTCACAATCGACAAAGACGGCGAATGGGATTACACCAATAAGTTATTATAAAAAGCACGGCTCATATTTGACAAAACAAGCAAAAAAACGCAATATACTAACATGCGCACGAAATTAATCTCACTGAGACAAGGCATATCCGCACGCGCAAGCGTGAAGGATAACTTGATCAGTGATGTTGCGTTGATGACGGTCGGTCCAGCAGCCGGGCACTTCGAGAAAGTTAACAAAAAAGAGCATCAACTTGCAGTCGATGACATCACTCTGCAAATGCTCGCTAAACTCGCAGAAGCGATGCCAGATGGCATTCCTTTCCGTTGCAATCTGGCAACGATGGATCACGCTAAAGGTCCAATCTGCGGGCGCATACTTCCCGGAAGCGTGAAGATAGTTGACGGATCGCTTAGAGGCGACGTTGAGCTTGAGAAGAAATTCCGAGACTGGGAACACATCGCCGGACTTGCTGAAACGCAACCGACCAACATCGGAGTCAGCTTCGAGTTCAATTATTTCGCAGAGCTTATAGCTGACAACGCTATATTTCGCCCGACAGAGATTTTCTGCGCGACATTAGTCGACAGACCAGCAGCAAACCCGCAAGGATTGCTTTCAGAGAACCCGCAAACCACACACAAAACAACAATGGAAAAAGAAGAAGTCGAGGCCGTATGCCGTGCAGTTTGCGCGGAAGTTATGGCACCAATGACAGAACAGCTTGGCAAGATGGCGAAGCTGCTGGAAGGCATGACGCCGCCAGCCGAAACAAAGCCGGAAGAGAAGCCTACAGAAATGGCAGCGCTCTCAGCCAAGCTTGACAAAATCACGGCGCTAATCAGCGCAACTACTGGCAACCCTGCTGCTGCTTTGCAAGCCAAGACAGAGAGCACGGGAACCAGGCACGCGTATTTGCAGCGCGTGGAAGCCATTAAGCGCACCGAAGGCGTTGACGAAGCCAAAGCGCGAGCATTGGCAATCCATCGATTCGGCGATGACTATAACAAGTGGATGGCGGAAGGAGCGCCAGCTAACTAAACTATGACGACGACACTTAATGGCGGTATTTTATACGCCACAGCTACTGCTGTAGCTATCGCACGAGGCGTGCGCGTAACGCTGGATAGCAACGGTCTCATCAGCGCAGCAGGCGCAGGAGTGCTGGGCATCGGTGTAACAGCGCAAGAGATCGAAGCCAGCGGACGCGGAGCGGTCCACCTGTGGAACAAGGAAGGATCACTGGAAGGCGTAGGCGCTTCTGGGATTACCTTCGCGCCAGGGGACACTATCTATACCGCAGCTGCGGGTGAATTCACCAATGTTGCATCCGCTTCCAACATTCCCGTAGGCATCGGACGCACGACAACCGCAAGCACCGGACTAGTTAGCTTTTTTGCTCCCAACTTTCCGAATGTTAGCGGCACCGCTGCAAGCATCACTGTGGATGCGGCTAATGGGACCGGAAGTTCTGTTATCACTGGTCAAGTCAAGAATGCAGCAGGAGCAAACCTAACGGGGACGTTTGTTTTCCGTGTATGGTTCTCGACGGCAGCGCTTGGCGCACCAAATGACTTTGGAACGCTAACAGCGACCAACGCAAACACTGTGATTCTCAAGGAAGACACAGACGACGCACTTGTGCACGGTGTGCGCACGCACACAGACGGCACATACAGCCTAACTATGACGGGAGCAGCGGCAACTATTCACGTCAACGTAGAAATCAATGGTCTGGTTGCCACAGACAGCGCAGTAATCAGCTAATAGTTATGCCAGCCTACACTAATGCAGTTGCCAGGCCAAGAAGCGATCTAAACGTCGCTATTGTGCAAGGCCGATCCCAAGACTATATCTGGGATCAAATCTTCCCGCTTCATGGATCCGAAGATCGCGAATGGATGATGCCGAAACTAGCCGCCGTCGATACGGAGGCAGCTCGCATCATCAACTCTCTGATCGCGGAGCAAAACCAAGAAGCAGAGGAATTCACAATGTCCATCGACTCCACTACTGGAGAAATGGACATCCGCAAGATTGCTTGCAAAATCCCTGATGAGGAGGAGATGCAATGGAATGCATATTTCTCCGTTGAAGGGCATGCAGCATTCCGAATCGGGCAAATGCTCGATACAACGGATGAATACCTTGCAGCAACAGCGTTGTTTAACGAGACGACGTTCGGAGCAGCGACAAACTCAGCCGTAGCATATACGGAGGCTAACATCGCAACTATCAGCTTAATCGCTGACATTGCAGCAGCTACAGAGCGAGTGCGAGCCAAGCTACAGAAGCCGGACACCGTAGTTATTCCGCGCATTGTGTTTAATCGCGTTCGTCGCGCAACTACTGTTCGCGATTACGTGACTGGCTCAAACAACCCATCATCCGGCATTACACCAGCACAACTAGCCGACGCGCTGGCAGAATACGGCGTGAAACGCGTGCTGATCGGCGGCGCATACCGTGCGACTCAGGCTAGCAATAGCAACACGCTGGCTACGACAGCAATATGGTCCAGTAACTTCATTTGGGTTGGAGAAGCTGGAGCATCATTCAGCGGAGTTGTCGAAGGCATCGATGGCGTGATGGGATGCGGCGGTTATATGTATTGGAAGAAGATTGGCCAGCGTGCCGTTGATACATTCCGCTACGAGATCAAGGATTGCAACGTGGTTCGCGGCAAAGCCTGCGGCGGACCAGTCGTCCTGAATGCGAACGCAGGAACCCTGATTGCTACGCAATACAGCTAAGATAAAACATGGAGCCGCCAGCGTCAAAAGCGCTGGCGGCATAACCATTTATGGCGATAAATACAGCAGCACTAGCAAGACACGCAAGAGCGCAGATAGCAGCGCTGACAGTGACTATTCGTCATAGTGGATTAACAGACGGAGAAGGAACAGCGTCATTCCAATCCAACAATGCACCGATAGTAGCGATTGATGGATCACTTAACTTCATGGCAGGCGGTAGCATAGTTGTGATGAAAGACATCTTCACAAAGCTGCCAAAGCAAGACGATGTTATCGAAGTGAAGAGCGGAGAGATATGGAACGCATACGCTATCGACAACATAGGAGGATTGGAAGACGAGAACAATCCGCATATGCAACTTTTGATCTCGCCGCAAGGAGACTAAATGTTACCAGCGCCAGAAGACGCAATAGAAGATGCAATGCAAGCGTGGATCGCAGGGAACGTAGACGGCGTGACAGTCCGCAAATGGGCGTCCGAGGATGCGCCAAAACTCCCGATAGTAGTTGTAGAATGCAAGTCTCTTGTCCCGTTGACGGGAGGAGCAGTAAAGGTGCAAAGTCAGGAAGACTATATAATGAGAGCAAGCATGGGCATCACAATTAGATGCCAAGCCGAAAACTCAGAGCTTCCAAACATTAGCGCTCAAGTGCACTTCGCGATGAAAAGACAGGATATGGAATCGGATATAGTTACGATTCACGGATCAATTTTCAACAGCAGCCAAAAGCAAAACTTTCGATCTAATGAGAGATCAAGAACCATAACATACGACGTAGTATTTAATTTGAAATAACATCATGGCAGCAGTATCAATCACAGCAGCGAACGTACTCGCTAGTTCAACAGCAGAAAAAATACAAGGCATCCTAGGAGAGACAGTGACAGCAGGAATGCCTGTGTACCTAAAGGCTTCAGATGGCAAGTATTACAAAACCGATGCAAACGGAACCACTGAAGAAGCAGCGGCAATCGGCATTGTGTTATCATCTGGATCAGCAAATCAGAATGTAGTTATCGCAACTAAAGATCCCAGCTTCACACCAGGATTCACGATGACCATTGGCGCAGTGTATGTTGTCGGAGCCGGAACAGCAGGCGACATCAACCCTGTTGCAGACCTTACTACAGGATGGCGCACATGCGTTTTGATGGTAGCCAAGAGCACAACGCAAGCAGTGTTAGGCGCAGCAGTTGGCAAAAAGAACTTCATCTACACAGCAGTAGCGACGTAATCTATGGAGCCAATTCTTAACAACTTATCAGGCGCACAATTCCTGCTCGATCCAGAGTCAGGGATCATCATATCAAGCTTTGATCGTAATGTAGGGGCAGAAACAATCTTCGTTTACGATCACAGCGTAGGGTATGACGTTGGAAGCGTTTACTTCAACGCAACCGCAACTTACGCCATCAGCGGCATTCTCAACAACACTTCAGGCATAGCAGCAGCATCGCCGGGAATCGCGTTAGTTCTGAGCAACACAACAACAGGAAACGGAGTTGACGACGGCGGAGTTTATACCGATACTATCGGAATATCGCACGGAGAAAAGGCATTACGCTCGATCTCAGTAAGTGCCACGCAGAAGCCAGGGATACCTTAACAATCAAAAAATACATGAAACAACGATATCAAGAAACACGCCACACAGTCCGGGACGTAAAATGTGCAAGCGCAATGTTAGTTCGCGGCTATCCAGTGGCACCAGAGCCAGTGACACGCAGCAAGGACAAAGGACGCGACATCATCACAGTGCACTTCCTGCCAGTCGGAACTTATATGGATGCACAAGGCGTGCAGATCCATATCAGAGAGGCTATCAACGAGTATAGGCATCCAGTGCACAAGGAAACAATCTGGATGCAAGATGCATTCAACGCTAGGCAATTTCTGCTAGATAACTTCGTTCATGAGAAAGTCAAACCGTTGACCGTGCTGCCTATAGGATCTTGGGGAACTGATTCACTGGTGATGGCGTCTGCGTTGCACGCAGGGCGCAACGCATGCATGGGATTCAAGGACAGGAGATTTTACTTTACGGAAATGGCTAAGATCGAGCGAGATACAGCCACGGCAACATGCCGCTACAACTGGGCATATACAGCGCTGCGGCAACTTGATTTACTGATGGCTTTAGTTCGCGAACAATCAGAGCTGAGAGAGTTCCGGCACAATAAAAGGCTTTTGCACATCAAGGCAGACGCGCCAGATGAAATCGTGCGCAGAAACCTTGCAATCCTTTACCAATAAAAAACATGATACACACGATAAACGGAAAGACAGCGGCACCATACTCGCAAGGCGCTAAGCTGCTATGGTCGCAATTCGTTCAAGACGAAGACGGGACAAAGCTATACGTGGGAATCCTTGCAAAAATCCTGATTGACCTGCAAGCGGTTTACGAAAAAGCCACAAAAGAAGGGCGCAGCGAGACGATAGCTTGGCTGGAAGCAAAGCTGTATATATTCCGAAAGGATGCTCAGCAGTATAGATGGGAAGTGTTTCAGTGGATGGAGACGCAAGACATTGAGCAAATGACAACAGCCATCAATGCAATTCTGGATGAGGAAAAGAAGAGCCGATTCCAGCAAACCACAGAGCCAGAGCCGGGAAACTAACGCCGCCTGCGCTTGAGTCTTGGATAGCAAGCATATTCCCGTTGACGGGATTAAAGCCTATAGAGATAGAAATGGGCGTATCGATAGCGCAGGCGAGGCGATATATTCAAGCAAAAAGCTGGATTGATGGGCACAGAATCTATACAGTCGAGCAAATAAATAGCTTAATAAAATGAAAACATTCGACAGCATACAAGAGGCAGCGACAAAGCTGGAAGAGACGTTCAAATTGTATGCTGTATTGAATGAAAGAGAGTTGCCAACTATAATAGCGGATCAATCAAGGCGTCTCATCGAGCAAGTGTATTTCAATACAACGCGAGCAACGCGTGAGCAAATAGCTGCTGATGTGATGAGAAATGCACCAAGATTTAAGCGAGCACCAAAGCGAGCTAGATCTAAGGGCAAGAAGACGCTGAAAGTGCAAATACAAGACGCCATCAAATATAGACAGGCTCAAGTAGGAGCGCTGAGAGCTAGCTTTGTGCTAGTGTTGAGACAGCTGGGAAGCACCTTGCGAGTTGCGGCTAGCCAGCAATTTGTTAACTCCGATGCGGCAAGATTGGAGCAATCATTCAATGCAATGGAGGTTGTGACGAGGTTCCCAGGATTTGCAAAGATCAATGACAGGGACGCTATTGTAGAAAGAGCATTCAGGGATAGGGAAGCTGATTTACAAGTCTATATAGCCAGAAAGAACTCGGAGATAGCAATCAAGGCGCTGGAGACCATCAAAAAATGATTCAGGAGCAAGAAACAAGGATTAAGCTAACAGGCGATTCTTCATCGCTTAATCGCGAGTTGAAGAAGGCCCGCGATGAATCCAAGCGACTAAAGGATTCCGAGAAAGAATTATCTGAAAAGCGAAAGCAGTCTATAGAAAGAGAGTCAGAGGCACTACAGGAGTTAAAAGGAACGCTAGGCAGCGTATCAGGTGCATTTAAGGACACTGGAAGCGTAGGCTTGGAGGCTATAGGAGGAATAACCGACTCTCTAGGATTGCTGGCAAACCTAGCTCAAGCTGCCGGATTAAACATAAGGCAGCTTCAAGCCAGATTTACATCCCTTGCAAGATACGGAATAACGCCCGTGAGCGTAGGATTAGGACTGCTGGCAGGGCAGCAGATAGCAGCAGGAATAGTCAGCCTGACGAAAGAGCTAGATACGCTTTATGATACCCTTCAGCGGGACATGAAAATGTCATTTCGCGACGAGGTTAAATCAACAGAGCAGCTAAAGAGCGAAATATCCGAACTAACTCAAAGCCTAAAGGCGCTCGAAGAGGAAGCCAAAGCTACGGAGGGCATTGGCGGGGCATTCCGGTCTATGTTCAAAGCGATAGGTGAGTTGGGAACAGACGCGATTAGTGTTGGTCCTTTTGCTATGTTTGAAACAATGCAAAAGGTTATCATGAAGTCTGCTGAAAATATGGCAGCAGAAACAGAAATGGCAGATCAAAGGAAGGAGGCCATAGCGAGAAAACAGGAGGTTATAGAGCGAAGGATTTTGCAAGTGGATCAAGATAGACTTGAGGTTGCAAAGCTTTTAGGAAAAGGAAGGGACATGGAAGCGGCACAGCTTAAAAAGCAGCAAGCTAACATGCGAGAACTGCTAGGATTAGAGGGTGAAAGATTCCGAGTTGTAAAGGCAAGGCAAGAAGCGGAAGATGAAGCAAACAATCCACTCAGCGGAACTAGTGAGATGGACAGAAACAGGCTGCGCAGGGAAGAGAGAAAGGAGGATAGAAGACTAGAGAGAGAAAAGCAGCGGCGTAAACAAAACGAAGGACTCGACAGAGTGGAGAGAGATGTAAACGGCAACGTGATTAGCGGTATAGATCCAGAGTCAGGCAAAAGAATAAGAATACCAAGATCGGAAAACCGGAAGGTAGGAGAAGGTCAGGAATTTAAGGGACTTGATAGGCTGAAAGAGATACAAGGTCCACAAATACCAGTAAAAGAGCCAGAGAAGCCAACGCTGCCAACGCCGCAAGAAAAAGCAGCAGAAGACGCAATAAAGGCAACAAAGCCAGTGGTTGACGAAATCAAACTACTAAGGCAAGACATCAAAGAGGGAACACTAAAGTAATGCAACCTATAATCAACTTACCATCAGGGCGATTGATACCGCAAGGCGGCGTCGTGTTCCAAGACAGCGCTGAAGGAACTGATACATACACGCGGCAATTCATTTGCCGGACATCAGAAGCAAGGGCGTTGCTACCTGCAAACGGCGACAATGATCCTGTAGATCCATCGTTCAAGATCACTTCGCGCAGGATCATTGAGGAGCGCGGCATGTTGTCAACTATCGAGATAACGAGCCAAGGCAAGCTCGATAAATCAGGGCGATCTAAAATAAAGGTGTCCGGCAGAAAGACGGAGGCAAGCGTTCAGGTGACATTAACTACATCGCGAGGCGCATTCAATCGCGGCCCTGTGTTTTTGGTGCCGGGACAGATGGCAGCGGACACAACGACAGGCGCAACATATCCGAGATTGATAGTTAAAGACGATCTATCGGAAGTTGATGATAACGAGGAGCAAGCCAGCGTTACGCTGAGTTATATATCACCGGAAACAACATTCCGTTATTCAGTCGATGTAATGCCCAAAGGACCAGCATATGACGGATTGCTTTTGGAAGCAGTTGCCGAGATGCGCATCATAGATGTTACACCAGCGCGATTCACGGGACGCCCTATGTTCCAATGGGTAGTGCAAAACAACGGATTCGAAGTTGAATATGACGGAGGATATTGGAACATCGTCGAGACCAACAAAGCTATGATAATTTCACGCAGGGCATTCTTTATACAACGATGGGGAATAACGCCGCCTTATCCGTTCACGATCAACGAGAAAGATTTGAAATAATCCCGTTGACGGGATAAAAGAAAAAAGATATGGCAGTCAACCTAGAGAAGTTCAAGCAAGGACCGCGAACAGCAGTTGAGAAGCTCAATAATATCATTGATGAAGTTGAGCGCATAAAAAAACTCGTCAATAGACAGCGCAACGGAGGATCGCTACAGATTTATGTAGTTGTGGATGGGCAGCTATACCTAGCTGACATGAAAGGTGATCTATTGCAAGCGGTATGAGGGCAACGCATTTATTGCAAGCGCGATGCACGTTGGCAGCAGGGATACCACCAACGCCAAACTTTGATTCATCCGGCAACAGGCAAGCGGCAGCATTTGACAAATTCTTTCCAACGCCGCCAAAAGACGCCAGCAACTATCCTAATATATTCGCTCTGATACCATTCCCAACAAATGGATATGGTGAGGTGCAGATTGATTGGATGGATGCCATCAGAATACAGTATAGGGTTAAAAAATGGAGAGTGTCTTATAGTTTACACGCGGAGGATGTTCCGGGAATGGTGGAAGCTAACGCGGTTGGAGCGATAAACATGGACAATCCGGGATACAATTCAGCCGGAACTATAGCGAGAGTCGAGGATGAGAGATACTTAGGACCGGGATTTTCTGCGTGCACTATACCTATTCTCTCTGGCACTGGAGAGATAAACATAACGCTTTATCCACCTAAAGCGCCAGAGGTTTACGAGTTAGAAGAGTTATGGTTATTCGGCATAGGTGGAAATATAATCATGCCAGTGGGATCTGGCGTTTCTGAATGCTCGATAGGAAGCGGAAGTGGAGGCGTTGGCGTATCAGTAGATGGAAACTCAATAGGAGGGCAAGTGATTGATCCAGTGAATTTCCCAATGACTGGAAGCATAGTTATAGATGCTGCGGAATACTGGGAATATAGAGACGACAGGGGAAGAAACCCGCTATATGATTCGATAACTGGTGAGCCTTTGTAATTGACAAGACAAGGCAAAAATATAAGATATTTGAATGTCCGACTATAAAGAACGGGTAATAGACATCAACGGAGGAGGTATATTTACCTCATTCAACAGCTCGACTAGAGAAAGAATAGATCGAGTAACACGAGAAGATGGAATGCCATCACGCTTCAGATTTTGCGAACGCACTGGAAACCCTGGAGCACCGTGGAAAGATATAAACCTAACGAATGCAACTGTAACAGTTGCGTTAGGAGAGCCGGAGCAACCTTGCGCTGCGGGAACGTTTGATCTGACCGTAAACGGAAGTGGAACTAGCGTATCTGACCTAGCAGCAGGTATTACGGCATCAGCGCTGCAAACAGCGCTGAACGCAAACGCAAACATGAGCGGACAGGGCGGATGCGTTGTAACAGCCATGCCGGATGGCGTTAGCTATCGTATTGTGCTCAATACCGTCGGCAATGGAGTAACGCTGGCAGGAAGCGCCACGGGACTCATACCTAATGGAGAGGTTTTGGTCCAGCAACTAACAACAGGCGCAGGAGTCAACGAGAGTTACATCCTCACAGTGCGCAGAGCAGCTTATGCAAGCGTGCAAAGCACTGGCGACTATGCGACAGGAGCGGCGACAATTACAGAGGTGCAAGCGGGATCTGCAACTCGCAAGGAAGTTCAAAGTATCACCTTTAACGTCGGAGCCTATGACGGAACCTATACGCTCAACTGGACAAAGGCAGCGCAATATACAGTCACGGCATCCGCAAACACTGGAGGCGCTCTGGAGGTATCTACGGTTACTTTTGTTAACGATACAGGAGGCAACAAAAACGGACATTATTTTGATGTATATGAAGATCCAATCAATGTTCGCAGGGTTTACCTATACAACGGAGTTACTGACATAGTTCCTCCTACGCCAGCGAACGGATCTGTAACGCGTGTTACTTATGCCAATGGTGATACAGCATCAACAATAGCACCAGCAGTGCAAGCGGCGGTTGATGCTCTCGCGCAATTCACGGCATCGGTAGCAGGCGCGATAGTTACTATATCCACTGTTGTAAAAGCTGATGTTCCAAGCATCAGCGGCAACGCAGACTTTACTTATGCGGTTGTGCAAGCAGGAAGCAATCCAGCGCTAACAGGTAAATACTTCAGCGTTCCCGGAAATAACGAGATCGTCGGAATATGGATGAACACAGGCGGACAACAGCAGCCTAGTGACGCAGACGCAACCCGATGGATTGAGGTAACGGCGACAAGCGCAACAGCAAGCGGCATAGCTAGTGCCATACAGACGGCAGTAGATGCGGACGCAGCCTTTGCGGCATCGGTATCAGGCGCTAAGGTAACTATAACGGACTCGACAGGAGGCGCACGGGAAACTAGCATAGACGCGCAGAACAGCGGATTCGGCGTGTTGCGCACTGTTGCGGGCGGATCAGTGACCGGGACAGTTCCATTCAATGCAACAGAAGAGCAGATAGAACTAGCGCTAGATAACAACTGGCAAGCCAAGCGCAAGAGCAATGGATTCACATTGACAAATCGCATCCCCGGCGATGTTGCATTGATAGCCATTGACATCACGCAGCTGATATTTGCAGATGCGGTAGATGTTCAGTTGAATCTATCAACTGCAAACATGACATATGCTTTTGCGGAGACTGACGACGATGAGTTGACGCTAACATATCAAGTTCGAATCCAATACAGCGGGGGGCAACCTGTCACGATATACAAGGAGCGCATTAAAGTAGATCGATCTGTCATCCTCACAGGTGGAAGCGTATCTAGCTCGATAGCCAGTGCAATAGGGCTGACAGACGGCGACAAGGGTGATATCACGGTATCAGCATCAGGCGCAACATGGACAGCAGACCCAACAATAATCAGCGGAAAAACAGCAGACGCAAGCCCAGACGGAGCCTCAGACTATGCGCTAGTTTTGGATACCAGCACCAACACGCTGAAGAAGGTATTGCTCGACGATCTGCCAGGGGGAGGAGGAAGCAGCAGCATAGCAACCGGAAATCTCGTGTATGTTGATGTAGACGGCAACGATGGAACAGGACTGCGAGAGCGTTTTGACAAGCCATTTCTCACGATTGAAGCGGCGGAGGCTGCTGCTACATCTGGCGATACAATTCAGATAAGATCCGGAAGCTATTCACCTACCGCAACACTAGGTAAAGTTGGCATCACTTACGAGTTGATGCCGGGAGTGAATATTTCGAGCGCTGAAAATGACGGCACGTTTGGTGACTCAGGAAGCGCGAAAGACTTTGCTATCATTGGAAGCGGAACCATTACTAACACGGGATCGGGAGGCGCAGTGCAACTGACCGCAGCCAGCAATGTAACCGTGCGCGGGGATATCGTGCTTGATGGAAGTGGAACGGCAGCAGCATATATCAATGCACATGCTAGCGCAGTTTCATACGTAAACGCACGGCGTGTGGCATCCGGAAATGCCGCGCTAGTAAACGATGGAACCTGTTATTTCTATGCTGATTTTATCGATGCAAGACAGGGATTAAGCAACTCAGGAACCTGCTACTTTGCATTCCAAAATGCCGCCAGCGGCTCCGCTCCCGCTGGCGCATGGGCAGACATTTACGGCGGAACGGCCCACATTAAAGGGCAATACCTAACACTTTCCGTTTTGCCGTCAGGCACACCACAGGGATTGGCGCTAGATCACGCAGGCACCAAAACGATTTGGGACGTTGCGCAGACCGTTGTAAACGTGAATTACAACGCACTTGGAGTTTCGGCTAGCGGGCTCGTCGTAATGCCTTGCGATATCCGCACGCCAAGCGGCTCATATTTTGCAATTAAAGCCGCTTCTTCTACAGCGGTAACTATTGCGGGATATGTCACTAGCAATGCAAACGTTTCTAACATAACGTATAACCAAGGAGCAGTCCTAACAACACAAGCGCTAGTTGGCACAGTTGGCACAACAGACAACAGACTCCTGCGCGGAGACGGCACCGGAGGTTACACGCTGCAAAATAGCACGCTTGGACTAACGGACGAAACGGTATATTCGTCGCAATACTACATAGCGCTAAAGGCCGAAGGAGCGCAGACAAATAATCATGTTGTCGTGTGCACAAGAGGGACAGGAGCTTTTATTCTAGGACCAGTGCCAGACGGCAGCAGCACTGGCGGCAACAATCGCGGCACATATGCGATTGATCTACAATTAGAGCGTAGCGGAGCAACGCAAGTAGCTTCTGGATCAGGAGCCGTAGCAATCGGATCGCGATGCACATCAAGCGCATCCGGATCAGTAGCTATAGGTTTCAACGCTGTAGCCGGATCAAGTAGTTACGCAGTAGCTATAGGAAAAGATTGCACAAGCACGGCATCAGATGGAAGCGTTGCTATGGGTGTAGGCTGCACTGCATCAAGCTTTCATGCAGTAGCTATGGGCGGAAGTTGTTCAGCAACGGCAGTGGCATCGACCGCTTCAGGACTGAATTCGGCAGCTTCGGGCAATGGATCTGTAGCTATGGGTAACGGATGCGGAGCCAGCGCGACCGGAACAGCTGCTTTCGGGCACACTGCCAGCTCAAGCCGACACGGAATGCTTTCATTTGCGGGGGGCGCATTTAGTTCCGGCGGAGATGCACAACAGATAATATATGTGCAGCGTATCCGGACAACGAGCACGAGCCCCACGCTATTAAGGTCTGATGGCAGCAGCGTAAACTTCACGATACCAAGCGGAAAGGCGATAAGTGGCTATATTGTAGTTATAGCAAAGCAGGCCTCTAGCGCTAACGCATGTTCGTATCACATAACATTCACAGCAGTAAACAACGGAGGAACATCTACGCTTCCGCAATCCGCAGTAACCGCGCTTTACGAATCCAACGCTTCCGCAAATTGCACCATCGCAGTCGATGACGCAACCGATAGCATACAGCTAACATGGACAGCGCCAGACACTAATCAATGGGACGTTGTATCAGTTGGGTATTGCGCAGAAGTGGTATAATTTTATGAGAACTACATCACAAAACGAAGTTGGCTGGATTCCATCCAAGACGTTACAAGACATAAACAAACCGATACCGTTGGATGAAAAAGGAGATCCAACGCAAATCGCTATACCGTTGATCAAAGACAGCAAGCCGGACGGCATCGGGTGGAAAGACTATCTAAGTTGGGGATCAGACGCAGTGTATAGGTTGTGGCAAAAAGGAGAGCCAACGCCGGAAGAACTGCGAAAGGTATGGAGGGACGGCGAAGCGTTCCTGGATAGCTTTACATTGCAAGAACAGGCAATGATTAGCCTATCAAACAATCCGACTATAGCAGCGCTACGGCTTAAGATGTGCGCAAGAAGGAGTCCCATATGGAGCGATGATCCGCTAACACAGATGGGAATAACCGCTTTGATCGAGCAGGGCATCATCACAAACGAGAGAGCAGAGCAAATAATGGGGAAATAACTATGGAAGAGAAGGCAATATCATTAGTTCTGGAACACGGATGGCCGACTGCCATAGCATTTGGACTTGCCATCTTACTCAATCACTCAATTAAGTTATTGAGAGAATCAACCAAGGAAAGGTTTGAAGATATGAAAAGCAGAATAAGCACGTTGGAAGCCGTATCTGCCGAATGTCAGAAAGACAGAGCTGGATTGCGGGATTTGATCATCACGCAGTTCATCAAGGAGAAAAACAATGAATAGCACACTAACAAGAATCGCATCCATACTATTTGCGGCAGCATCGCTGGTATTATGGGTATCAGACCGCATATACCAGCTTCCATTGCCGCCTGTTGTGGCTCAATATTGGCCGGGAATACTGGCATTGGCCATACTTATTGAGGGTTTGCGGCGAGGAAAAGTCACACAAAAAGACGTGCAAAACGCAATCGAAACATGGGCACGGATACCGTTTGAAAAACCAATCCCGTTGACGGGAAATGAAAAAAACACCGCTCAAAAGAAAATCAGCCCTGAAGCGGAAAACGGGACTGAAGGCGACGGGAAAGAAGACTAAGGAATGGAATAAAGCGCGAGAGACACTAAAGAAAGAGTCTCTCGCGCTTGGCATTACTACATGCGAACTCGGATGGCCGGGATGCATGCACGACAATTACCTCGGATATGCGCATAGCAAGAAGAGGCGAAACATAGTGACAGAAGCAGAATTATTGGAATGCATATTGACATGCAATGCCTGTCACGACAAACTAGAGACTCGCAAAGACATGGAGTCTATTGTCAAAACCACGATACAAAATAGAAGATATGAGTGACACACTACAAGTGATGCAACAAGCGTTAAGCGTTCAACAGGTGGATATTCTACCGATTGCAGCGCTGTTACAACGGCTGCTAGCCGTTCAGGAATGCATGGGAAAGGCCATGCAAAAAGATGTCCACTATGGCATCATACCAGGCACGCAGAAGCCGACGCTTCTTCAGCCGGGAGCGCAAATGCTATGCACGTTATTCCGGCTCGCTCCCGAATACTCCACGGAATACCGAGAGCAAGGAGGGGGGCATACAGAGGTAATCGCCAAGTGCCGAATGACTTGCAACGGAGTGTTCGTCGGAGAAGGTTACGGATCATGCTCCACAATGGAGAGCAAATACAGATTCACCAGCCTATCCGAGAAGGCCATACTTGAGGATACGGCATTGCCGACATCATACTGGAATCTGAAGAAGAAAGATCCAGATGCAGCGCAGAAAGTCCTGGAAACTATGGCGCAGGGGCGTGGAGGTGAGGGCGTTATCTATACACCAGTGAAGGACGATAAGGGTATCTGGCGCGTAGGATACCGCAAGCACAGCGAGGAAAAAGCGGAACATCCAAACCCGACAGATCACCGCAATACGATTCTGAAGATGGCAATCAAGCGGGCGCTGATAGCCGCAACGCTCGGAGCAACAGGAGCTAGCGACATGTTCACTCAAGACATGGAGGATTTGCAAGCCAATGAATCAGCGCTCAAGCCTAACGCTGCGCAAAATCCCGTTGACGGGAATGACACGAAACCAGCGCCAGAGAGGCAACCCGATGCACGCAAGGTAGATACACGACCAAAGCAGGAACCAATCAACCGCGCAACAACGAAAGAGAAAGCGCTATCCACGGTCATTCCGTGGGAAGGCTGGAAGCGCAGATGCTTAGGAGAGGCATCGGAAGCAGAGCGCAAGACGCTCACAAAATGGGCAGCGGAGAACGGCAAGGAGCCATTTGCGGAGATGATAACTATCGCATTTGCGCCAGCGGAGAAGAAAGAAGATACGCAAGCGGAACCGCTACAAGCAAGTGACGCTATGCCTATAGAGGGATCATCTGACATACCATCGCAGCGAGTGCAAACTATTATACTGATTCAGGAGCAGATCGAATCGCAAGGGATAACAGTTGACGAGTTCATCGAAAAGGCTGTAGCAAAAAGAGCATGGCCTGAAGGCATTGACCGCAAGCTATCGGCATTGCCGGATCAATGGTTGAGTGACCTTCTCGGGCAGATACCACTGTATGTTACATCGTGGGGGATGAACAACACGGCACGCCGTCAACCTCGCAAGCTGTAATATGAACATCATACTTGATATAGAGACAGAGCCAGCATCAGACGACATCCTAAACGAGATGATGCCGATGGCTATTAGGAGCCCACAGATGCCGCCTGATATAGCTAGCGAGGAAATACCAGAGTTCCACAACAAGGCTATTAAGGACGAGGCCAAGCAAGCCGCATGGAAGGAAGAGAAGATCAAATCGCACAAGGAGGCAATGCAAGCGAAGCGCGACAAGTGGGAGCGCGACGTTTTGACAGGACGTCAACAATGGATAGACGATTGCGCATTGCGTGCGGAAACATCAGCCATCCGCATGATAGGGATGTGCGAGCTATACAACCCAGAGCAAGGCGAAATCCTCGATCATTACCTAGTGCATGGAGCCGATGAGTTATCGAGACTGGAACACGACTGGATAGATAACTATGTTGACGAGAAGCAAATGCTTCTGGCGTTCTGGCAACATGTGGAGAACGCAACACGGCATGATGATCCGAATTGGATCGGCTGGTATAGCAATAAATTCGACTGGCCGATGATTTGGAGGCGTTCGGTATTGTGTGGAGTCAAGCCGATGAATATCCGGCATGGCAGATACTTGATGGCCAGATTCGTCGATCTTCACGAGCAATGGCAGATGGGCGACAACCAGTGCAAGCTATCGCTGGCGACAGCAGCCAGAGCATTTGGGATCGAGAGCAAGCGTGAAAATGAAGGCGCTGGATTCCACAGGTTGTTTCGAGAGAACCAGATGCGAGCGCTGCAATATTGCCAGAATGATTTGATTATCACTGCGCAGATTGCGGAACGTATGGGATACAAAGCTGGCCGATAGCTATGGCAAGATTACGATTAGACGATCTCCCGCCGCATATGCGAGCACAAGCTGAGGCGCAGATCAATAGAGACTGGGCACCGGAAGACGACGGGAGATCGTCTATCGCGAAGAAGGTGGATATAATGGAGATTGACGACATCCACGCGCCTATTGTCGCATGGTTGGAGCGTCATGGCCTATGGGCATCCACTATCTACAGCAGGCCAGACAAGAGATCGACCATCAAAGAAGGATGGCCGGACTTCACAGTGATACACAGAGGAAAAGCTTGCATGGTGGAATGCAAGCGGCCAGGAAGCAAACCAACGAAAGTTCAGAAAGAACTTATTGACAGCCTCTTACACAAAGGAGAGAATGTCATTGTTGCATACAACGCAGATCAAGCAATCAGATACATTAGAGAGACCCTATTAAATGAGCATGACTAGAAAAGAACTGATACTCGAGCTTTGCAGGCTCGTTATCGAGATTGAAGCAGAGCGCGAAGGAACACAAGGCAACCTTAATATGGTTGTTTCAAGGCTGGATGAATGCCAGAAACGCATCTCAGTTTTGGAAGCCAAGGGGGACGAGGCGCTTGAAAGGCGAATGTCAAATTACAGCCCATGGGATGAGCTGGAAAAAGGCAACGCGGCTATCATAGATAGAGATGCAATAAAACAGGCTATAAAACCAAATATAGCGACTGGAGGCGAGATCATTGGACATACCGGAGTCACTGTAGGAGCGAATATATGAAAATCAGCGCTCAATTACTCAAGACGTTAGCTAAGTGCGCCAGCACCTCCAAAGGTAGGGAGTCAATAAAAACCGTATGCATCGAGAAAACAAGCAAAGGAATGATGGCTATCGCTACGGATGGTATTCAGATGGTTATCTGGGCAGAGAATGACAAGTGTATATCGGAACCGCAGGGCGAGCAGTTTGTTATATGCACTGATATAATCGAGATGCTTCATTGGAAGCTGGAATACGGCATCAAAGAGACCAAGGGAGGGATAAAACTTAGTCCAACCTGCGACGTTAGGATTCCCGATGTGATACAAAACAGCAAGCATACCTATCCAAAATGGCGTGAGGTATGCAAGCCGCTGGCAGGGATACAGCATACGAGGCAGACATATAGCGTCTCCGCTGAGTGTGGAGCATTCAAACCGGGAGTGATCGATAAGCCAATCGCAGCACTATGCAAGGTGATTGAGAAGCCTATCATACAGGTATTCCCGGCATTACGTCATGAGCCTTGGCATATGGTTGCAACATCAGAGAATGCAACATGCGAGGAAGTTGCTTATGCGGTTATCATGCCGGCCATCAAGCCTAAGTGATTTATGAATAAAAACATGGAACTGCTACACCATCATTTGAGTGTAGCCAAAACCACAGCAGAGACGATGATAAAACTGGAGAGCGACCAGGACGCTATCAGGCATCTTGCGGACTCAATGCAACACGCTCTCGATAGCGCATGCGCTTTATCATTCCTCATACGGGAGCGAGTAAAGCGACCTATGAAAGTCGCGACACCATTGCCGGGAATGGGGTCTATCGAGTCAGGAGCAACAGGAGCAGCCAGCGGGCACTAACCTATGGAAAAGATACAAGATACACTGCCGGACGATTGCCTTGCATGGGTGAATAAGAAGAGGAAGGAAGGCGCTATCACTGTCAGGATCATGGATGCATTGCGCGTGATCATGATCTATACCCAATCGGGAAGATACAGATACTCTCAAGCCATCGCTTTTGAGAAGCTGATAGACGCGGAAGCAGGATGGAAGTCTGTCATTGAGTGGATATTGCGTTACATGCGCAAGGAGCTAAAGAAAGGACAGCGCTATCGCGGAGGCATGCGGAAGCCATGGCCTAAAGTTAAGCGTTGCAACTGGATGATGGAGTCCAAGAACTGGGAGGATTGCAACGCACCTGCCAGTCATACTCACAACGGATTGTATTACTGTCCGCAGCATGCATCGGCATGTGATGAGATGGGACTCGGATTTGATCTCAAGAAAATCAGTGATCAAACAGTATGACACTCCATTTCGTTATACGGTATCATCTGATACCGTATGGAGGGATAGCTATCTTGTGGAATTGGATGCTAGCGGTTGGAATTGCAGTTGTCCTGCTAGTGTTGAATGCAAGCACATAACGAGAGTAAGACGGCACCTTGCGAAACGGATTGAGTCCGGCGAGCTTGGTGAAGAAGTAAGAGCGAGAGCGATAGAACTGCTGAAAAGCCACTCATAAGACCGAATAGAATAGCCTCACGGTGTGCGCAGGATTGCCGCTGTGAGGCTTTTATTTTGTCTAAGGGTAAGGACAGCGGACACAAAAACAAAACGATTCTACGATAAATTATATGAACCATAACACTAGGAAATGCGTTGTATGTGGCGCACATTCACAAGACCGTAAAACGTGTGATTCAGTTTGCACTAGGGCAATGAGGGCTAGTCGCACGAGAGAACAGCAATACATCGCTGACATCCAAGCGGAGGAAGAGGAGGAGCGCATAGAAGCTGAGATACAGAGGATGATTGCGAAAGGAGTGAAGGGGATATGATAACAAAAGAAACGGCTACGGTTTACCGAGCAGCAGGGCGCAGATGGTTCACATTTCGTGCTGCATGTTACGCAGCAGCACGAGCGAAGATAAACACGAGATGCGATTGCGATCCGGGATGGATCGAGCATGGGGAATCATACCCCGGAGTGGCTTGCGACTATCACGAGAACCAAGAGCGATATGCAAGGCTCGTCAAAAAGCTTGCAGCCTATTACCGCAAATCAATCAAGCCATGATCGACTTCAGCGAAGCATACAAGATACTCAGAGCGAGGAAGCACACAGGACATGCATCGTTCCTTGCTGGTGCATCAGCTTGGAATAAGGAAAAGGATAGGCCAACAGAGCCGATAGCATTAGCTGGATGGATAGATGCACAAGAGAAATGGAGTAAGACGTTGTTAGCCAAATATATGCCAGAGGATGACACATTCCACGGCATGCATGGAGTTAAACCAACCAAATAACCGATATGAAATACACACTGATACAATTAATAAAACTGGCTCGCGAGATTGAGCCGTTGATCATCCCGCTTGGATTTCACTGCTCCATAGGAGGGAGCTGTCTACATAAAGGCAGCAGCGAGAAGGACTTTGATATAATGCTGTATCCACATCAAGAGGATGCAAGAGACTTCACACCTGTGTTAGTTGAAATACAGAAACATTTCGAAGACTCAGAATGCCTGCTTAAACCAGGAAGCTACCATGTCTTCATTCTAAAGACATCAGAAGGCGTTCGCATCGACTTCATGCTCCTCACAAAATCATGATCGTAAAAGTAAGAAACAGAGCCCGAGAAAACTTCACAATCATCAGCAACGATACGCTGAGAGATAAGAGGCTGAGCTTCAAAGCTCTAGGCTTGTTGGTAGAATTACTATCACACAACGATCAATGGACCGTTATCAAGGATGCTTGCGAGCGTGATAGCGACGGGGAAAAGGCTATTGCGAGCGCTTTTAAGGAACTTGAGACGCACGGTTATGCAAAGCTTCATAACTTTGGGGACAAGTTAGGGCAACGCTGGATCGTCGGAGAGACGCCGGAAAGCCTGACTCAGACACTCGCTGACCTCCAAAATGGCGGTGAGCGAAATGAGCGCTCACCCCGGTTTTGTCGCCCCGCTCACCTCCAAAATGGCGGTGAGCCAATCCTCCAAAATGGCGGTGAGCGAAATTCAGAAAAACAGGACTTAACCCTTGATGATTCAGGCACTTATGAAAGCGCTCCCGAAGGACATAGAATACTATCTTCTAAGAAGAACAATATTAAGAATAACAAAGAACGTTGTTCTTCTATTCAAGTCCTGGAAGACGCTAACGTAGAATCGTTACTGGTATTGTTTCCGAATAAAGGAGATATACAGAAAGCGAGATCGACAGCACGAACTGCCATTCGTAAACTTACCTTCGAGTTCTGTAAACAACAGGCATTGAAGAGAGCGCAACCGAACCAGGAGCCGCAATGGTTCTTTTATTACTTATACACTGACTACAATGACAAGAAACCACGTGCAACGACGGATGCAGCAAAGCCAGCGGATCAACCAAAGAAGATCGTAACAGACGAGGAATGGCAGGCGCACGAAGCTGCGATGGCCGCAAAAGCTATGGAGGCTCGGAGAGCGCGGAAAATGGCAGAATCCAAACAAGCCTAGAAACCGTTTGATACCTCCAGATGGACAAACATACCCAAAGACAAAACAAACTCGATAGCGCCAAACGTCGCAAGCGCGCAAGCCATTCCAGAAACCTATCAAACCTCCCAAAATGAACTACGGAAGCATAATCAAAGAATGTATTTCATGCGCGAAAGTGCAAAACAAAGGAAAAGCGCTATCAGCCATAATAACCAGCACGCTATTCCGAAAGCTATGCAATCAGATCGGTATTCCATCTGAGGCAAAGAACGCTGGAGAGATCTGGTTATTCGGAGCAGAGGTAAAAATAGTCGAAAGCAAAAGAATCGCAATCGTAGCCTTCCCGAAATCCCGTTAACGGGAATATATGGAAAACGATAACGTCATATTCCCCCACAGTGAGGAAGCCGAGATGGGCACGCTATGCTCAATATTCTTATCACCAGCGCAAAGCATGGATGCATGCGAAAGCGCTGGAGTGGATCAGGGATGGTTCTACATCCCGAAGCACGGAATGATATATGCAAGCATGCAAGCGCAATGGAAGAAAGAGCGATCAATGTGTATGATCCTGTTGACAAGCCGATTGCATGCGGCTGGCGCATTAGATCGAGTAGGAGGGCCTTCGTATATTGCAGAGTTAAGCGACTACGTAGCTACGGCATCAATGATCGATGAATACCTGGATATCCTTAACGGATTCAGGCTCAAGCGCGAATTGATACGCATCGCAGTAAAAGCCAGAAAGCTAGGCTTTGCCAAAATGGAGCCGCAAGAAGCAATCGATGCGGTATCAGAGATCCGAAGCAACATATCGGCACTCACAGAGTCAAAAACGAGCGGAGAATGCACTAAGTCAGCATTCGAGACAGCGCGAATGCAGATCAATAAGCGGCGTAGCGGATTAACAGATCCACTAGGTATGCCAACAGGGATAACGAAATGGGATGAAAGGTTGAAAGGCTTGCATCCGACTGTGATGTATGTAATAGCAAGCCGTCCCGGCATAGGCAAGACAAGCGCAATGGAAAAGATGATAGAGCGCACGATAGCTTGCGAACGTCATTGCCTCGTAGTTCAAAAAGATATGAGCGTGGCGACAATGATAGGACGCATGGCAGCAAGGAGGGCAGGCATCAGTTATCAGCGATTCTTCCAAGGCACATTGACAGAAGAAGAGATGCAAGCATATGAGGACGAAGTTGTATGGCTTGAACAGAGACAGGAGTTCATGCACTTATACAACACATCAGGCATGACAGGAGAAGCATACGCAGCATTGATACGAAAGCACAAAGAGAAGCACGACATCAAGAGCAGCTTCCTTGATCATTTCCTGTTACTCAGGCATGGAGAGCGAGACAGTGTAATGGGATTCGCAATGAACTCCGTAGCAATACGGCAAGCGATCACAGAGACAGAGACAGCAGGCGTGATCCTTGTGCATATCAACCGCGAAGGGGGAAACAAAGCCAGACCAACCGCGAACGACATCAAGTATTGCGATCAGCTATATTCAGACGCGGACGTGCTCGCTATATTATTTTCGGAAGTCGATCCGAAAACATTGACTAACGGAGAGAAACAGCCGATAATAATGGCCATCGAGAAGAACCGCATTGGAAATCCATGTGATCTAACATTGCAGTTTGAGAGAACAACAACATCATTCGACTAACATGCAACTCACGATAAACAATATGATGCCGCTGATAGCGGCAGAAATGGAGCGAGCCGTCGCTAAATTTCCATCATGGCCCCTGGACGCAATCCATGCAGCAGGTGTAGTCAACGAAGAATCAGGCGAGCTTATGAGAGCAGCCGTTCAGTTCAACTACGAAGGCGGAAGCATCGAAGAAGCCAAAAAAGAGGCAGTGCAAACCATCGTTTCAGCCATCAGATTCCTAATGGCGATCGATGTTTACACACCGCAGCCATCCATACAGATGCGCCAAACGGATATATTGCACGTCCAACGCCCTAAATGGGAGATTAAAACAAAATAGCATGGAAGAAGAATTAAAGACGATGGTTCTGGCGCAAGCTTCAGCGCTTGCTTCCATGCTAGGAAGAGCGCAACAAGCAGAGCATGCGCTGCAAAATATGGAAAATAAGGATGAGGAAATCCACGATCTCAAGGAATCGCTAAGTATCGTTTTAGAATCCCGGAAAGCGCTTTACACAGCGCTGGGAAGCTTGCATGACCAAGACGCGGCACTAGCAAGAATCGGATACCTGAAAACAAAAGAAGCAGCATACGACAAAATACAATAATCAAAATGATCGCACTCGTTATAGGCCACGGACCTAAGATAGACAAAGGAGCACAGAACGCAGACGGAAGCGTAACTGAGCTTGAATACAACACGGAGTTGGTTAAAGGCATCGCTGAAAGAATGAAAACAGCGCATACCGTGATCCATCGACAGACCGAAAAGAATCCGCCAGTGTCACAAGTCAACGCAATCTACGGATGCGTAGCAGCGCTTGAGTTTCACCTCAACGCATTTGACGGCAAGGCAACAGGCATAGAGATGTTGCATTCAGGCGGAACAAATAGCATAAGGCTTGCAGGAAGCATGTTGACAGCAGGCCATGGCGTTCTTCAGATCACAAATCGCGGACTCAAGAACCACGCAAGCGGAAGAGGCGGAGCATTCCTAACACGCACGCATCCACCAGCATGCATCGTGGAATCATTCTTCATCGACAACCCGCACGATCTTGCAATAGGATTAGAGCGGATGTCTCAACTTGCATCAGCCTATGCATCAGCACTTGATGCATGGAACAAAGCATCAAACTAGATCCCGTCAACGGGACAGATACACGATATTTATGGATTACGATACATTTCTCGACACAAAGAGAAACATAGGTGACAACTCAGGATTCGAGCCTATAACAATGCCTCGATTCCTATTCCCATTTCAACAGCAGCTAACGGAATGGGCGATACGCAAAGGAAGAGCGGCCATATTCGCTGACTGCGGATTAGGCAAAACGCCCATGCAGTTAGTTTGGGCTCAGAACGTAGTTGAGTTCACAAACAAGCCAGTGCTGATATTGACACCGCTATCTGTAGGATCGCAGACAGTGGAAGAGGCGATGAAGTTTGGCATCAGCGCAATGCAATCACGCGATGGAAGCGTGAATAGCAAAATAGTTGTGACTAATTATCAAAACCTACACAAGTTCGATAGCAATCAATTTGCTGGCGTTGTATGCGACGAGAGCGGAATCCTGAAGAACTTCAAGGGACAGACTAAAGAAGCAATCACGCGCTTCATGCTTAAGATACAGTTCAGATTGCTATGCACGGCAACCGCAGCGCCTAACGATCATGTAGAGCTAGGCACATCAAGCGAAGCGCTAGGTGACCTTGGATACATTGAGATGCTACAGCGTTTCTTCAAACCGATTGAAGGCGGAAGCTATGCGCAAGGCGGATCAGGCGGAGGAGGAATGAAGCGATTCAACAAAGAGCCGTATGGATCAAAGTATAGGTTCCGAGGACACGCAGAGACGGACTTCTGGCGTTGGATATGCTCATGGGCGAGAGCATTACGCAGACCATCGGACTTAGGTTGCGATGATGCTGGATACATATTGCCAGAACTGAAGACCTTCGAGCACATCGTGAAGGCGAGAACAAAGAGCGATGAATGGCTATTTGATATGCCAGCAATCGGACTCAGCGAGCAGAGAAAAGAGCGCTCTCGCACGATAGAAGAGCGATGCGAACTAGCGGCATCGCTCGTAGCTAACACAGGAAAGCCTGCTGTAGCATGGTGCCATCTGAACCCTGAAGGAGAGTTGCTAGAGAAGCTGATTCCCGGAGCTGTAAACGTAGAAGGAAGCGATGACGAAGATTTTAAGGAAGAAGCCTTTCACGCATTCGCTAAAGGCCAGATCCGCGTTATAGTTACAAAGCCAACCATCGCAGGTTTCGGACTTAACTGGCAACACTGCGCACACCAGACGTTCTTTCCATCGCATTCATTTGAGCAATGGTATCAGGGCATAAGAAGATGCTGGAGATTTGGGCAACTCAATCCAGTGCGCATTGACGTGATAGCTAGCGAAGGCGAGCAAGGCGTATTAAAGAACCTGAATCGAAAAGCATTGCAAGCGGAAGAAATGTTTGCAAAACTAGTCAAGCTGATGAATCAGCAACTCAACATCAAACGAGTAAATAACCACAAAAACAAACAAGATATTCCATCATGGCTATAATTGAACAAACCATCACGCCGCAATATGCACTCTACAATGGAGACTGCATGGAAGTTATGCGGGACATGCCAGAGAAGTGCGTTGACTTCAGCATCTATTCACCTCCTTTCTGTGGACTATACAACTACAGCAGCAGCGAGCGAGACTTGAGCAACTGCGCAAGCTATCAAGACTTCTTTATTCACTACGGATACGTAGTCGCGGAGATAGCAAGGATGACGAAACCAGGGCGACTAACAGCAGTGCATTGCATGGACGTTCCCGGCAAAGGCAACGGACCTACGGCACGCATGGGATGCGGTGCAAATGTTGGATCTGGATTAATAGACTTCCCAGGCGACATCATCAGATTGCACGAGAAACATGGCTTCCAATATTGCTCAAAACGCGCTATTTGGAAAGAGCCGCTAGGAGTTAGGTTGCGCACAATGGCGAAAGGATTGGCACACGCACAGATTGTGAAAGATGCAACGCTAACAGACGTTGCAAGCGCTGACTATCTTCTGATATTCAGGAACAAAGGGGAAAACAAGGTGCCAGTTGCACACCCTAACGGGCTGATGTCATACGCAGGTGAGCGAGTCATCCCGCACGAGCTACAGCAATACAAGGGATGGAAAGGTGACCAGACTGAGAACCGCTATAGCCACTGGATCTGGAGGCAATACGCTTCGAGTTTCTGGGATGACATACGCATCGACAACGTGTTGCCGTATAAAGAATGCGGAGATCCAGACGACGAGCGGCATGTGCATCCGTTGCAACTGGATGTGATCGAAAGAGCCGTAATCCTGTCATCTAATCCCGGAGAGGTAGTGTTCACTCCATTCATGGGAGTCGGAAGCGAGGTATTCGGAGCCGTGATTAACGAGCGAAAAGGCGTAGGTGCGGAACTGAAAACCGCATACTATCGGCAGGCAATCAAGAATCTGGCGGCAGCAAAAGACCGAATGCAACAAGAGATGCTGATACCGATGTAATCAAGACACAAAGAAGCCCGGATCATTTACGATCCGGGCTTTTTCGTTTGGAGGATTAAGCGGCTTTCAATTTCTTCATTTCCTCTGCGAGCGTCCACAGAGCCCGATTGAGCGAGGTATTTTGTTCAATCCCTTTCACCTCGCGAGTCTTGCGCATCGCCTTGCGCCTTCCGTTGTCATCACGTTGCACATATCCCAGACCGCCGCGAATCACGTTTTCTTGGATCACGTTAAGAGTGTTCCAGAGAGTAGGAGCGGCATCTTCATTGCGGCGAACGGTCAGCAGCGCAGCAGGTGACACTGGCGCGTCATCTTCGTATCGGAGTTGCAAAGCAGCCTTCGCGAATGCGGCACGCTCTCCCGCTTCCAGCTTGAGAGAATCCATTTCGCGAACAGACTCGGAGACTTCCGGGAGCTTACCAAGGATCTGCACGCAACCATCAATCACCTCTGGGATTGCGTTGCCAGTGTGACGAACTCGAACCTCATCCATTTCGCCGTCACACACTACCATTCCATTGGAGCAAACCATGCGGAAAAGCCCTGCCATCAGCTGATATGACGAGGTGCCATCGTGAGCGTTAATCATTACGATTTCACGGAATGCGCCGCCGACTTGCATTTTCGGATCATGGCTATCGTGACGGAAGCGCACGAGATGTTTCGTGAATGAGCGCTTCTCAGCGTCTCCAGATCCCCCTTGGCGCACTTCGTATGGACGGAAGCCTTCCTTGCGCAGAGCCGTAAGAACTTCGATTGTGGGAATGTAGGAGAAACGATCAGAGCGGGAAGAGTGAGCGCCTTCCGCGAAGATCGAAGGAGCCGCTTCGCGGATTTGATCATCATTAAGGGGATACGCGGAACGAAGAATTGAAGAGCCGCGTCCGAATTTTTGAATACGAGTAGATGACATATTAGAGTGATTGTATTTTGTTTCCCGGACATCAGCGGATGTCCGATGGATGGACAATACCGCAATTCCCGTTGAGCGCAACAGGAATCTGAAAGTATTTTCCCGTTAACGGGATGAAAGATTCCAGAGCGAAAAAGAAGCACTTGGCATGGAAAATAAGCGTCCAACGGGAGCGCAATGCACTTCCCATGCCAGATCCAAAGGTTTCTAAAATGGCTCAGGAACGCACGACGTTGCCCGCTATCGCGTCGGAATACCGCAGGGTATAGACATACCACCCAAGGCAAGAAAGCGATTCTAGCGCAATCGTGGAAATGCAGCCCGCAAACCCTGTATTCATGGGCGTTCCACGGCATGTTCCACAAAATCCCGTTGATTCAAGAAGCATGCCAAACGGAATGATGAAATTTCAACAGGAAAAGCAGAATGCCAGCGAGCTTGGCACAGCGCATGAATATTCAAGATCCATGCCAGCACGAGAAAGAATCGCATCCCGTCAACGGGAATAAAAATGATGGAAAAAGAAAATAGATGTTGCGCTCAACGGGAAATCTGCGAATGTGATGGCGTTCGAAACACCGAACATCCGATGGCAATCCGGTCCGATTGCTCCCGCTGGGACAGCCGCAAAGCTCCGCGACAGAGAGCGCATAAAATATGAACGCAGACTTGAACGCTATTCGCCGCATTGTTTCAGCCGCTTATGATCGCGGCTCGAACCCTCTCCCATTCCTCCGGGAGACGTTCCCAGAATACCGCTGGGCATTTGCGCAGTCTCTTGGAGGTGAGAACAGATGGCAGTCTGCTGGATATAATCCAGACGGTCTCACCCGTTACGTCTCGCCGAAAGGGGAGACATGGACTCTCCTCGTGACGGTTAATGACGATGACATCGCTGCTGCATGCTCAGGCGTGCTCTACATCGTTCGTGATGTAGAGGAGATTCGCGCCGCGTGGAAGGCGGCCATTTCCGCACAACGAGACAGAAAAGGCAGTGAGGAAAACCTCACTCGTGAATATCGCGCCGCGTGCGCCGTAGGCATTCAACACGAGTGATCCACACGCCCGAGGCGCAGCGGGCTTTTTTCGTTATCAAAACCGCAGCCGGGAGCGTTTATCCCGGCACCTATACACTATGAAAATCACAATCACACGCCCAGAAGTCAAACCACTCAACGTAACAGGAGCCGCACTGCGATCCGTCCAAGCGGCAGACGCAGCAGCAGACGCAGCGTATAATCACCTCGCCAATATGGCGATGGTATGCGAGACTATCATGCTACGAGAGAATCCAACGGCATCAGACATTGCGGATGCAATCGAGGCGCTAGCGCGAGTCCAAGAGGCGCGCAAAGTCGTCGAATCGCTGGCACCAAGACACAACAAAGTGCAGGTCATTTACTCATCAACATGGCCAATCGCTGGAGGTATTTACACATCAGCGGAAAACGCAATCGAGACAGCAGCTAGAAAGCTACGATTCGATCTCATTGCAGCAGGTGTATCAATGCCGATACCACTGCACGGCGTAACGGATGCGGCACAATACTGGAGGGACGCAGCAGCACGCGGATGTTAGATCCCAATCAAATCACAATCGAAGACATCAACTACGTAACCAAGCTCATTATTTGGGTATCCGCCGTCTGGATTGGCGGCGGATTACTCGGATGGTGGATAAGCAAGAGATTTATTGAATGAAATTACCGCCACTGGTGAAAGCGCTATTCAGCGAGTGTGATTATCTGAAAAACTGGGAATCCTTCACAGAAGAGCAGATGATACACGCGAAGAATCATGCAGAAGCATGCCGCAAGCGGACTATTAAGGTCGGATACTGGTCAGACGCAGGAAAAGCAAGATACGAAAGAAACGCAAAACGTGCGCACAATGCTCAATTAGCATACGAAAAATTCACAACCCAAACCGCATGAAAAACAAAGATATTATCGCAAAACCTTTATACTTCCGCGTAACTCTCAACAAGACAATGCGCGGAGTCGATTGGGTAGAGTTCTCCGGCACCATCGAAAGCTTCATCGAAAAGATGGAGAGCGAAACAACATGGAGCATCCAACAAGACGGATTCGAAGTCGGAGCCGAAGAAATACTTGAGAATCCGCATCAAGTATTTGACATCATCGACAAAAACGGCAAAGCTATAGGTGAAATACAAATGGAAAAGCCTATTGAGGATGTGCCAAGAAGCCGTCCTAAAAAGGCAAAAACCGAAGCAAAAACGACAACAAACGACAACAAAATGGCAGGAAAAAAGAAGAAACAAGAAACAGGATTGCAACCAATCTCGCCAGAGCGCGAAGCAGCTATCGAAGCAGCAAACGCTGCCACAAAAGCAGCAGCAGAGCCGCCAGCGCCCCCGGAGCCGCCAAAGCCAGAACCTCTTGTGATTGTTCCTGTTGCACTCGGAAAGCGCGAGCTTTTCGCAGGCGTGACAGTGACGGCAACAGGGCTCACATTCTCGGAGAAACCAACGCTGCATACGGTTGCAGGGACGCTGCAATTTTTCGCAAATGTCGATAATCTCAGCAAGTGGGCGCTTGGCGATGCAATCGAGAAGGCAAGCGAATACTACAGCCCGGAAGAGATCGAGCAGGCATGCACCGCCGCTGGCGTCAACTTCAAGACGCTTCGCAACAATCTATCGGTCACGCGAGGCGTGCCGCCAGAGAATCGCCGGGAGGATCTGAGTTTCACGCATCACGCTGAAGTGTGCAGCCTGGATCATGTGGAGCAGAAAGAATGGCTCGCAAAGGCAGCGGAAAACAAATGGTCATGCTCTGACTTGCGGTTAGCTATCGCAACAAGCAAGGCAACTCCATTGCAAGGCACCGAGATCCCAAAGACGCCAGCGCCTAAACCAGAGGCACCTATCGAGCCGCAAGCGCCATCCACGCCAGCTCCGGAGCCTATCGAGCCAGCCGGAGCCAATACTCAGCACAAGGAGATGGAAGGCGCGAAGCAAATCGAAGTGCAAGTTATCCCGCCATCTCCACAAGCCGGGACAGCACCAAAGCCTACCCCAAATCCCGTTAGCGGGAAAAAGGCATACGATCCAATCGTGGAAGTCGAAGACGACAACGCGCAAAACTCCATGCAGCAGGTAATTGCGCATCTTAATTGGGGACGCTTCTCCGAACTCAGCGACCAGCGCAAGTTGGACTGGAAAAAGATGGCGGTTGATTTTGCGGAAGCTATCAAGACGGCGGGACTCGCCTCTGTCAGCTAGCAATTACGGTCTGTAGCTCAATGGATTGAGCGCCCGCTTGTTTAGCGGAGGGTTGCAGGTTCGATTCCTGCCAGACCGATAGATTTCAAGACTTTATAGCACGAAGCTATAACCCTCCGCTAGATAGCGATGAAAATTGGCTTAGGCGTCAGTAATCACGAAGCTAGCGGAGGTAACTTCAACAGATGCAATATGCCAAGGGGAAGAAAAACAAAGGATCAAGCGCCAATCATCCTTGCGAGTCCAAAAACAACGCACGGCACATACCGATCCTACGAAGTAGATAAATGCAGGTGCAAAGAATGCAAAGCATGGAAGCGAAAGAAAAACGCAACATACTACTACTCATAAGCCTAGATACATGAAAACATACATAACGATACATCTGATAACGATGCTGATTCATTTCTGCGTCATCACAGCGGAATTCTCCATCCAAAAGAGATGGCCGCGAAACAAGGAGATCACAGAGGCAACAGCACTCAAATGGTGGAGCGCTCTGGCATGGATCATTGCAGCAGTCTGGTTGATCTCAATGAAAGGAGGCAACTAATGAGCAATGCAAAGGCATTTGACTGGCTATCACGGGAAACCAGAGACCTACCATCAGTAGAATGGGATCTGATGGTGAAATTGCATCCAGACCTTCCGTCATTCATCGCAGATCCGAAAACAAACCTAACACGGCGATCATTCGCAATGGATGCGGGATTCTTCACATACGAGACACAACCTATCGCAAAGAGCGGAACACTCACGAAGGTGAAGGACAAAGCAGGAAACCCACTGTTATTCATGGCAGTTGCATTATCATCAGAAGACACAGCATGGATACGCAACACGTTCCCGCCTGAAGACAAGAACATTGAACTACCTAGCGAGCCGTGGGTATTCTGGTCAGAGCCAGCAGTAGGAACGCTGGAAGAGGTAGCGGTAAACGCGCTGATAATCGCTAACCTCGTTATTGATTGGCACAAAAAGCACCAGGAAACTAAGTCAGAGAAAGCGAAATGTCACTGGTGTTCTCACGAAACAGAGAGCAAGCAATTCGTGCAAGCAGTAACAGGCCGCGTATTCTGCTCGCTGGAATGCTGGAATGATTATCTCAGATCGGAGGGATTTAAGGTATGAACGGAACAACCATAGAGCTATGCAAGATCATAGCAGAGATGGCAGTAAAAGCAGCCATACTTGATGAGGTATGCGAGATGATCGCAGCCACACCAAAAGGGCTGAAAGAGAGTCTATGCGCAACGCTAGAATACAACAAAGCCAGCCATCAAATTGAAAAGCAACTAGACGAGGCGCGAGAAGCACACAAAGCAGCAAGCGAAGCAGCAGGCAGATGGATGAAGCTGCATGACGCACAGGTGGACAAGTGCAACAACTGCGAAATGCACGACATAGCAGAGATCAACGCATCAAAGAACAGGTTGATGTCAGAACTTGAAAAGGAACGCGAGGCATTCAAAGACTTACAGGAAGCGGCACAGCGATCAGCAGCAAGAGCGGCACTATTCGAACGGCATTACAGAGACATTGCAACGATGGCAGAAAACAAGTCATACTCCAAAGAAAACATTATGCACGCTATCAAAGCAGCTGGCATATGAACGAGGCACTAGAAGTAGCACTGGTGAACCTGGAGGAAACCGTATTAAACCTCACCAAAGCCAGAGACGCACACCGCAAAGCAATGCAAGCAGTAGGCTATCAAATGCGAGTCATAAGGCATCAATGCAACATGCGACCTAAGCAAGTAGCCAAGAAAGCAGGCATCAAGTCAGAAACATATTGCGCAATAGAATCAGGCAAGTTTAATCCTAATCAAACCCATCTGATATGGACTTGCCTAGCAGCGATGAAAAAATAATTAATACATCAAGACATCTCTTTGAAAATACTATACCTCAGGAGGGACGCGAAGCTG
>JACCDR011589829.1_pt1 | contig 38779 bp, 42 predicted proteins | sample 7446431 | NCBI WGS metagenome assembly JACCDR01 (sample SAMN15323443, study PRJNA562643) | freshwater metagenome | isolation source: river surface water | place: USA:Blue River Watershed | collected 2017-08-17 | reverse complement strand
GAGGAAGCTTGCCCACAAGCAGCTCCGCATCGACGAGGAGATGCGTCGGGTGAAGCGTCGCTTCGGGGACGTGGAGATCGAGGGCATTGTGGGGAACCACAAGCACACGCCGCTCGACGAGTGTGGCGCGGTTTACAAAGACCTGGATGAAGTTTTGCGTACGCTCGAGGCCGCTGGCATCGCCGAGGTGAAGAGCCGTCTCTACCCCGTGGCGAACCTGAAGGGAACGGATTGATCCAGGTCATCGGGAAAACGGTTGACGATCGAACAGTCGTTCAAGGGGTCTATCGTTTCTACGAGACCACGGGAGTCCCTCTCGACGTCATCTTGGACCAGCTCCGAGAGCGGGGTGTGGTTCCTGATTGGCCTCAATTTGTGATCGAAGCGGTCGAGGCAGGAATGTCGGTCCCTCGAGCTATCTCTCTTTTGGAGCCCGCCCTCGCCGATTCCTTTGGGTCCGCTTTTTGCGATGTGGTGGTGTCGCGTCTCAAGCTTCTATTAGACAAGCGGTGAAGTGCTCGGGCAGTGTATCTGGGGCCGGTGATAGGCTGGTCCAGTCGTAGTCGGCGCTCGTCAGAACATGAGAAGTGGTTGGCATCCCTCACGCCTTTGGAGCGCGAGGAAGAGGCCCTCTACCAGAGGATGGTGAACCGGCGGTTCTTCCCCCTCTTTGGATTGTTCGGGGTCATCTCTTTGGTGTCGGTGGGGGTTGCTGCCAAATGGGCGAGCCCGCGGGATCCCTTCTTCCTAGGGATCCTCCTGGTGTCGTTGTACTTGCCGTACATGGCTCCTTTCCTTTGCATCCCGACGAAAGAGCGATGGAAGGAACGGCGGCGGTGGTTTGAAGCGGTGTATTGTGGTTCTGTGATTCGTATCAACGCCGAGGAAGGGGAGGTGCCTCCGCAGGCAACCGTGTGTCTGTATCTTTTGGCGCACGAGTACGAGGCGATCTTCGCCAGAGTAGCTCAGTACGACGCCCCTACGCCGGAGCAAGGCCTGGCCGCCATCGCCGCCGTTCTCGGTCAAGAAACTGTTGACCGTATGCAAGGCGAGGTTGTTGGGATGTTGATTGTCGAAGAACTTCCGGACGATCGCTTCGAACGCCTCTGACATCACGGTGTAGCTCTCGTTCATGCCTGAACGGGAACTCTATTTTAGCGTCGATGTGGAAACGAACGGTCCTATCCCTGGGCCCCATTCAATGTGGAGCCTAGGAACGGTGGCTCTCTTCGAGGACGGGACGATAGTGGGGGAGTTCGAACAGAACCTTCAAGACTTGGAGGGCTCTGCGGGCGATCCTGGGACTCTGGCTTGGTGGGAGAAGCAGCCGAAGGAGATCTTCGAGGCTTGCCGGCGGAATCCTCAGCCACCTGAGCAGGTCATGCTGAGCTTTGTTCGGTGGGTGGAGGAACTAGCGGACGAGCACCAAGCGACCCCCGTGTGTACGGCCTATCCCGCCGGCTTCGACTTTCTCTTTGTCTACTGGTACCTCATACGGTTCGCCCAGAAGAGCCCGTTCAGCTTTTCTTGTTTGGACATGAAGTCGTACGCGATGGCCAAACTAGGACTGCCCTTTCGCAGGACAACGAAGAAGAACATGCCGCCGCATTGGTTCGAGAACCTGCCGCCGCACACGCATAGGGCAAGTGATGATGCGAAGGAGCAAGGGCTTCTCTTTGTGAACATGCTCCGAGACAAGAATGCCTACCCCTGAAGAGGTCAGCGCTTGGTCTTTTGAAGAAATCTTGGCGGAGACCCAAGCGCTTTTGCCCAAGGGTTCCGCGGCAGATGTGAATCACCACCCGGACGGCTATTGGGTTGCGTTTGTCGAACGCACTACCCCAGAAGGGAAAGTCGTCGATCAGGAAGAGACTCATCCCGATCGACGTATGGCCGTCCTCAACCTATTCGGAAGAATTTGGTTGAACGGCCTGCCTAAGCCAAGTGGGAGCTCTCCTTGGGTTCGTCGACGGGAGTTGAATCGCGAGGCGGTGACTCGCAAAGCTTTAGGGATCCCAGACCCTGAAGACTTGGACCCTGTTGAAATTGACTTGGTGTATCAGACGTACCGAAAGTAGGAGATGTAGATGCCGATCAAAAATGGACGCGACGCTCGCCAGCTCTTGGTCACAGGTGTTCACAAGGTTGCTTTGGCGGTAAGGGTCACCCTCGGGCCCCGCGGTCGAAACGTGGCTCTTGAGAAAGCTCTTGGAGATCCCCTCGTCACGAAGGACGGGGTCTCCGTGGCCAAAGAGATCGAGCTCCCCGATCCTTGGGAGAACCTTGGGGCTAAACTAGTGATGGAGGTCGCTTCGAAGACGAGCGACGACGCTGGTGACGGCACGACCACTGCGACGGTGCTCGCCGACTACCTTTGCCAGAAAGGCGCTGCACTGGTCGCCGCGGGTATGGCTCCGGTTCAATTGAAGCGGGGTATGGATCGAGCCCTCGCGGACATCACGGACGCCGTTGTGGACCTCTCGATTCCGATTAAGGACCAGACGGACATCGAGAACGTTGCCACCATCAGTGCGAACGGAGACCGAGTCGTTGGCAAAATCATTGCGGACGCTGTAGCCAAGGTGGGCCGAGACGGCGTCGTGAACATCGAGGAAGGTCGCGGCACCACGATCGAGGTCGATGCCGTGGACGGGATGCAGTTCGACAGGGGCTGGGTTCGTTCCGAGTTCTCGTCGAACGGAATGGATATTGTGTTCGATGCCCCCTACATCCTCGTGACGGACCATGTCGTCTCCGCATGCCGGCCGTTGCTGCCCTTCCTTGAGGCGGCTTTCAAGGAACAGCGAGCGGTGGTGGTCATCGCTCCGGATTTTGAAGGAGAGGCGATCCCCTTGTTCCTTCAGAACCACAAGAAGGGCGGACTTCAGAGCTGTCTCGTGAAGGCTCCTGGGTTCGGGGCCAATCAACTAGCCCTGCTCGAGGATCTAGCGGTCTTGACGGGAGCTCAGCTCATCACGAAGACGCAAGGGCTCACGTTCGATTCGTGTTTCAGTGAGGGCGACCCGCTTGCGTGGGCTGGGGCTGCAAGCCGTATTCGAATCACGGCCAAGGACACGACGATCCTCGATGGGAAGGGTTCTGAGGAGGCGATCGACCAAAGGATCGAACGTCTGCGGCACGAGATCAGTGTCACCGGTTCTGAGTACGACGTGGACAAGATCAGGGAGCGCCTTGGAAAACTACAGGGTGGTATCTGCGTCATCAAGGTGGGGGCTTCTTCCGAGATCGAGATGAAAGAGCTCAAGGCCCGTATGGAGGACGCCCTCTACGCGACGAGAGCCTCTATCGACGAAGGTGTGGTGGCCGGTGGGGGTTCAACGCTCCTCCGAGCGGCACAGACGCTGCAAGTCCCTGACGGACTGAGGGAGGAGGAGGTTGCAGGGTACAAGCTGGTTCTCAAGGCTTGCGACGCTCCTCTCGCTCAGATCGTGGAGAATGCCGGCCAGAGCGGGCCGGTATGGGTTCAGCGGGTCAAGGAAGCCGGAGATTACGTTGGGGTGGACGCCATGGATATGACGCTCAAGAACCTCGTAGAAGCGGGGATTTTGGACCCCACGAAGGTCGTTTTGAGCGCCATCACGAACGCGGTTTCCGTGAGCAGCACCTTGCTCACGACGGAAGCGATCATCCGCAAGCCCGAAGCGAAGGGTGGGGACGCCAGGCCCCAGTTCTAGGCCCGGGCTTTTCTTCTTTTGCTTTTGCTTCGGAGGTGGATAACCGCCTCTTCCAGATCACGTCCAGACCGTCCCGGCTACGAAGGCAGGACCTGCCTCTCGTAGCTCGGGCCCTGGTGTCGCTCTATCGTCGCCAGGCGAAGGTCGAGACAGGGTTCGTCAGGAACATCGGCTATGTCCTGATCACGGCGTCTGACTTCAAAGTTCAGATCTTGGCCTCTGATTGGGCGAAGATCTTACCTCGCATTCAGGACGAGAGCTTCAACCAGGTCGTAACGAAGAGCCAGGTTGATTCGGTCTACATCGATCCTTTGGCCTCGCACGCGAGCTCCATCATCGATCACACCGATCGGGAGTACTACCTGAGGGTTCTGTACACCCTTCAAGCCCTGTTCTCTGAAGCCTACCCTACGTCCAACAGATGAAGATGGAGATCCTATGATCGATCCTAAAGGTACGACCCCTGGTTTGGCCCCTGGAGCTCAAGAGGCCCCCTCAATCGTGAACATGAAGTGTGCGGATTCGAAGTGTGCCTCGATTGAAGCCACTGAAATCAAGGTGGAGGTCGCTGAGCACGTCGGGCAAAGGGTCTACCGTTGCACTAAGTGTGGTCGCACCCGGTCCCTCAATATAGGTGGCCACATCAACATTTGAGGTCAGCTATGGATGTCGAGACACTGAAGCAGCTCGAGGAAACGCTACGCAAAGAGGTCCCTGGACTGAAGGTGGCGTTCAAAAGTGAGTCTTGGGTTCAGAAGGTCGTCGGCACTCTATCGGCCCCGTTCAACCCTCGGTACTTGACGAACGTCAAGACGACGTACGGCAAGACGATCTATTTCCCGACACGTGACTCCTACTACAAGGACCCCACCGCCCACATTTTGTTGGCGCACGAGTTCGTACACGTCTGGGATGCAGAGAGGGACAAGCTCTTCCGCCTGAAGTACGTCTTCCCTCAAATCCTCGCGGTGATCCCACTGATCGCCTACGCCATCCTGGCTGGTAAGTTCGCGTGGATCTTGTTGGTCCCCCTCGTTGGTTACGTGATCGGAGCGGCTCTTTGCCGAAAGGCACTGACACTCTTCGTTCTTTTCTTTGGGGTGAGCGTGTTGGCCATGTTGGGCCTAGGTTGGCACTACACGGGGTGGAAGCTCCTCTGCCTGCTCGGCCTTGTGGTGCTTGCTCCGTGGCCTTCGGCTTGGCGAAGGGATATCGAGCTCCGTGGCTACAGCATGAACGTCGCCATGCTTCAGTGGTTGGATGGCAAGGTCTCCAGTGAGCGGATGAACGCCATCGCTGGGCATTTCGTCGGCCCCGTGTACTTCTTCATGAGCTGGAATCGTTCGAGCATTTTACGCACGCTCGAAGCTACACGACAGCAAGCTCAGGTGGGGGCTTTACAAAGAATTTCACCATACGGTGTGGTCTTCGATTTTCTTTATTCACGGCGCCTCTTGCATCGCATGTGAGAGCGCTCATGAGCGAGAAAGAGACGACGAAAGAGCACGGCTCGCTACGTTGCACGCGGTGTAGCAGTTTGAACCTCGAGCGATCGGGCAAGGAACCGTATCGCTTCGAGTGTAAGGACTGCGGGCAGCATCATTTCATTGTGATGCAGCTCGTTCCTGTACCCACACCGAACAAACGTACTTTGGAGCCTTTGCTTGCTGAGTCAGATCAAGGGACAGCCGGAAGCCGTCGCGTATCTGAAGAAGGTCGTTGAAGGACGCCTCTCGTCGCCTCTGCTGCTTGTTGGCGATGAAGGTGTAGGCCGTCGTTTTTCAGTGGTGCAGACCGTCAAGGAAATCTTCTCCGGCGGCGACGCGAAGAGTCATCACTGCTTTCAGATCGATCAGGGCGTGCATGTGGATTTCACGTGCGTAGCTCCTGAGGCCGGTAAGGAAATCGGTGTGGATACCATGCGGGATGTTATCCGCAAGGCTTACGATTTTCCGATGATTTCGCCGAAGCGTTTCATCGTCATCGACGGGGCTGACCGAATGACTTCCGCCGCAGCGAACGCTTTTTTGAAGACGCTCGAAGAACCCCCGAAGCTTACGCAATTTTTTCTGATCGCAGAATCCGCTGAAGCCGTGCTTCCGACCATCCGTTCACGGTGCGGAAAGGTTCGATATAAGCGTTTGAGCGAAGCGTTCATCGTCGAGGCTCTGCAAGACTTCGTGCCCGACGCCGCTAAGGCTCTTGTGTACGCGCGTCTTGCGGAAGGTTCGATCGGAAGAGCCTTCCTCTTCTACGGGTCCAACCGCCTAGAACTCCGAGACCGTGCGTTCGGTCTGCTCAAGGTGGGTCTTGGAGGAGACTTGTCGTCTCTGTTTCTTGCCGTCGATGCTCTGAAAGATGACCTTCCGCTCGGTATCCGTTTTCTCGAACTAGTCCTGTACGACCTCGCCATGCTCTCTCAGGATCCGACCCGTATCACCAACCTGGATCTGATTGAAGAGCTACGTGTAGTTGGCGCACAAATTGGAGCGTCACGTGTACGATCCCTGCACCAGGGATTGCGTGTCGTGCAGGACCGATCGCAGAGCACCAAGATCAATCTAGCCTTCCATGTGAAGGCCTGCCTCGCCGCTGTCTTCTCGGAGTGATGTACAGATGGCGAAGTCTACAGGGCCTTTTGTTGTCGTTTATGGGGATGAGGACTTCCTGCTGGATCGCTTCGTCGAGAGGCGAAAAACAGCATGGAAAAGCCGTTATGTCCGTGTACGTGATGGGGCTACCATCAAAGAGTCGGAACTCGTCAATCTCTGTGAAACGCAGACGATGTTCGACGAGGATGGGCGAGTTGTCATCCTCGACAACGCTCAGGACTTGAAGACCGAGAAGGCCTTGGAAGCATACATCGCCGAGCGAGACCCCAAGGACATGTCTTGCATCCTTCTTGCGGTGGTTCGAGCCAAGAAACTACCCGCCGTTTGGAACGAGGCCTTGAAGAAGGGTGCTCAAGCTTCGTACTTCAAGTTCCGGCCTTGGGAGACTCAGAAGGTCCTCGATCGTATCGAGGAGGAAGCAAAGTCCTTTAACCTGAAGCTTGATGGGGGTGTCCCCGAGCTCATCTTCAGATCTCTGGGGGACGACCTCCGTACGACCGTGAACGAGCTCCAGAAGCTCTCCTACATCGTCGGTGCTGACGGTTTGGTCAAGAAGGAGCACGTCTCGAAAGTTATCGCGATCAACGTGCCGGTCGAGGCCTACCAAGTTGCCGATGCGGCCATCGCCAAAAATGCACGTCAAGCGATGAGCACGATGTCCCTTGTGTACAAGGCGCTTGGCGAGAGCTCTTGCGTTCCGGTCACGTCAGGGTTGCTTCGCCAAGTGGAGAGGACGCTCGTTGTGCGACAAATGCTGGACAAGGGGGACGATGAGAAGGTCATCGCTGTTCGGTTTGGCGTCCATGAATTTGTCGCCAAGAAGACATTGATCCCTATAGCCCAAAAGCACTCCGTGAAGGCGCTCGTCGGGCACATGCAGAAACTATGTAAATTGGACGCACAGGTCAAAGGTGCAGCTCGTTCTAAGCGAACGCTGGTCGAGTTGGCCATTCTCTCAATCGCCGCGTGAGGACCCGCCCAATGGAGATCGTCTCAACCACCCCTGTTGCTAGGCTCCGTCTTCGTGACGACTTTTTGAGTCCTTACCGTCGCAAGGGTGACCCTTTCAAATCTTTGTTGGCGAGATCGACCTACCTCACGAAGTATTGCCGAGGCGGCACAGAGACTTGGACAGACACGATTCGGAGGGTGGTCGAGGGCAACGTCACCCTGGCCCCTGGAGTGAGCGAGGCTGAAGCAGAGCTTCTCTTTCACTTCTTCTGGACGGGGCAGGCATTTCCTCCTGGGCGAGGTCTTTGGACTGGCGGCGTGGAGGGCATCCCGGCGGATGCTCGGTTCAACTGTTGGTTTGTAACGCTCTCCAGCACTGAAGATTGGTGCTGGGTAGCGGATCGCCTCATGCTCGGTGGAGGGGTGGGCCTCGGGCTCAATGACATGGGATCTCTGGATTCGGTTACGACGGCCCCCGCAAGGTTTGCCATTCATTGTCGTGACGACCACCCGAACCTTGATGAGGTGAAGCCTGAAGGACCTGCATTCCTGAACGGCTCGACCCCGGTCTACCGTGTGGAGGACTCTCGTGATGGGTGGGTTACGGCGCTTCGCCGGGTCCTCAGGGCGTCTTACGAAGGCCGAGACCTTGTGGTTGATGTCTCCGACGTTCGCTCTCGAGGGGCTCTCATTCGGACGTTCGGGGGTATTGCTTGTGGCCCGGGTCCGCTTGCTCACTTGCTGCGTTCGGTTTGGAAGATCGTTCGAGGGGCGGCCGGCCGTAAGCTCACGAGCGTCGAGGCCCTCGATATCACCAACCATATTGGTCTCTGCATCAAGAGCGGCAACGTACGCCGCTCGGCACTCATTGTTCTCGGGCAAGCTCAGGATCAAGCCTTCCGAGACGCCAAGAAGGACTTCGACGCGGTCAACAGTCACCGACACACGTCCAACAACTCGATCGTGTTCCGATCCTGGGAGGAGTTGGAGAGCTTCGATTGGGGCTCGTTGGTCGAGGACAACATCAACTTCGGTGAGCCAGGGATCTTGAACCTTCCCCTCGTGTGGAAGACAGATCCTGGTGCCAAGGGTGTAAACCCTTGCGGTGAACAGGCCCTCCACGACTATGAGGCCTGCAACCTAGCCGAAGTGTTTCCGGCGCAGTTCGAAGATCGCACAGATCCTGTCATGGCCTTCCGGCTCATCACCCGGTACGCCCTACGACAACGTCTCACACCCCTTTTGGATCCGAAGAGCCATGCCGTTGGGACGCGGAACATGCGCATCGGAGTCGGCCTCGGAGGCTTGTGTGACTTTGCGTGGACCCCCGAGACGTTGGCGAAGTGGTTCGGCGTGTGCCGCAAGGAAGCCGACAGTTATGCCGACGAACTAGGTGTGAATCGCCCCATCACCGTCACCACGGTCAAGCCGAGCGGCACCATCAGCCTGCTCAACGGATCGTCGCCAGGTATCCACGCCCCACACGCTCCCTTTTACATCCGTCGCACGCGGATTGCGAAGAACGACCCCATGGCGGGGGCTATGATGGAAGCTGGCGTGGCGTTCGAAGAGGACGTGTACGACCAGAGCGGGCACACGTGGGTCTTCTCGTTCCCGATGAAGGCTCCGCATGCGAGGGTGTCTTCTAGGACGGAGACCATTCGCGACCAGTTCGTTCGTCAAGCTGCCGTTCAGGAGTGGTGGGCCGACAACGCCGTTTCGGCCACCATGAATTTCGATCCCAAGACGGAGCGTGAGCAACTAGCCGAGTGCCTGAAGGAGTTCGTACCGAGACTCAAGAGCACGTCGTGCCTGCCGAGGTCTCACGGTTATACCCAGGCCCCGTACGAAGAAATCGATGAGGCGACCTACCATCGGTTGGCCGGCATGGTGAACCACGACCATCCTCTTGTCGGTGGTGGAGACATGGAGGTCGAGGAGTGTTCGGGGGGTGCCTGTCCGGTCCGGTAAACCATGGTCAAGACGATTTGGTTCATGTGGAAGCCCGGTGAAGAGCGCACCTATGCTCTCACCGTACAACCTTCAGAGTTCTGGGTGGCCCTCCAAAAGCGTGAGGGTTTCAACCTTGTGAGTTTTGAGATCGAGCTGCCTGATCTCGTCGATGCCAAGTTGGGCAAAGTTTTCAGTGTGGAGTGAGAATGCAAACGGTGAGCCTCGAGGATTTCAGTCGGGAAGAGACAACGGCCGTGGTTCGGAAGAGGAACGGCTCTACCGAACCTTTGGATCCAAACAAGATCCTGCGGGCGGTTCAGCGGTGCTGCGACGGTCTCCCTGATGTCGAGGCCAAGCGTGTTGCTGCGACGGCAATCCGAGGCCTCTATGACGGGGCGACGACTCAGGAGCTGGATCGTCTCTCGATTCAAACTGCCTCCACACTGATCGCCGAGGAACCTCAGTACTCCAAACTAGCCGCCCGTCTCTTGGCCACCTACGTGACCAAGGAAGTGACCAACCAAGGGATCTATGCCTTCTCCCAGTCCATCGAGGTTGGGTATTCCCTCGGGCTGGTGAACGACCGCTTGCGAAATTTCGTACGCGACAACAGCCGTAAGCTGAACGACTCCATCCGTCCCGATCGCGATCGTGAGTTCGAGTATTTCGGTCTTCGCACGGTCTACGACCGGTACCTGATGAGGCACCCTGAGCGGCGTCTCGTGATCGAGATGCCCCAGCACTTCTTCATGAGGATTGCCTGCGCTCTCTCGAGGACCGTTGCGGAAGCCCTTCAGCTCTACGAGATGTTCTCGCGTTTGGAGTACATTCCGAGCTCACCGACGCTCTTCAACGCAGGTCTGCGTCATGAACAGCTCTCGAGCTGTTTTCTCCTGGATTCTCCAGAAGACAGCTTGGACGGCATCTACCAGAAGTACTGGGACGTGGCCCGACTCTCGAAGTTCTCTGGGGGCATCGGGATCGCCTACCATCGTGTACGTTCTCGAGGGTCTTTGATCAAGGGGACTAACGGTCTCTCCAACGGCATCGTGCCGTGGTTGAAGACCATGGATTCCTCGGTCTCTAGCGTGAACCAGGGGGGCAAGCGCAAGGGAGCCTGCTGCGTCTATTTGGAGACATGGCACGCGGATATCGAGGAGTTCTTGGAGCTTCGAGACAACACCGGCGACTCCCAGAATCGCACCCACAACCTGAACCTGGCCAACTGGATTCCAGACCTTTTCATGGAGCGGGTGGAGCAGGGAGGGGACTGGAGCCTGTTCGATCCGAAGAAGGTTCCCCACTTGGTTGACCTCTACGGAGAGGAATTCCGCAAGGCCTATGAGGAAGCCGAAGCCGCAGGGTTGGCCGCTCGAACTCTGAAGGCCCGAGACCTCTACACCCGTATGCTGAAGACGCTGGCGCAGACCGGCAACGGGTGGATGACCTTCAAGGACAAGTCCAACATCGCGTGCAATCAGACGGCTCTGCCCGGGCGTACCGTCCATCTCTCGAACCTCTGCACGGAGATTCTCGAGGTGACGTCGACGGGTGAGACGGCTGTGTGTAACCTTGGATCGATCAATCTTGGCCGTATGATCGTGGGAGGTAAGGTTGATTTCGACAAGTTGTCTACTACGGTCGCTGCTGCTGTACGTCAACTAGACACGGTCATCGACCTCAACTTCTACCCGATCGACGAAGCCCAGAGGTCGAACATCCGGTGGCGCCCCGTCGGTTTGGGGCTCATGGGCCTTCAGGATGTCTTTTTCCAACTAGGCCTGCCGTTCGATGGCCCGCAAGCCCGTCAGATCTCGAAGGAGATTTCGGAGGCCATTTACTTCAACGCCCTGAAGGCTTCGATGGAGCTGGCTGTGAAGTACGGAGCGCACCCAGCCTTCCAAGAGACTCGAACAGCTTCTGGACAGCTCCAGTTTGATGCTTGGGGAGTCACCCCAAGCGATCGTTGGGACTGGGTGGGCCTCCGGGAGAAAATCTGGTCTCACGGGCTTCGTAACTCTCTCCTGATCGCGATTGCTCCGACGGCCACGATCGCTTCGATCGCTGGCTGCTACGAGTGCATCGAGCCGCAGGTGTCCAATCTGTTCAAGAGGGAGACCCTCTCAGGAGACTTTCTTCAGGTGAACAAGTATCTCATTGAGGACCTGAAGAAGCTTGGGGTCTGGAACGATGATGTGAGGTCTCGTCTGAAAGCCTCCGAAGGTTCGGTGCAAAGCCTTCCTGAACTTCCGAACGACCTGAAGCTGGTATACCGGACGGTGTGGGAGATCCCGATGAGGTCCCTCATCGACATGGCGGCCGATCGAGGAGCCTTCATCGACCAGAGCCAGTCTCTGAACCTCTTCATCGAGAGCCCGAACATCGGGCAGCTTTCGTCGATGTACTTCTACGCTTGGAAGCAGGGTTTGAAGACGACCTACTATTTGAGGTCTCGCCCGGCTACCAAGATCGCCAAGACAACGCTTGCCCCGACGCCCTCTCCGGAGGCGGAAGTGGCGGCGGTTGTCTGCTCTCTCGAGAACCCTGAATCCTGTGAGGCCTGCCAATGAGCACATCAAAGCTTCTGGACCCTGGAATGTCTCTCACGCTTCGCCCGATGAGATACCCAGCGTTCTACGATATGTACAAGGCGGCCATCAAGAACACGTGGACGGTCGAGGAGGTGGACTTCTCTACCGATGTGGGGGATCTCCGATTCAAGATGACACCTGCTGAGCGTCATCTCATCCACCGGCTCGTGGCGTTCTTCGCAACGGGAGATTCGATCGTCGCGAACAACTTGGTGCTGAACCTGTACAAGCACATCAACTCGCCTGAAGCGCGGATGTACCTGTCCCGACAGCTCTATGAGGAAGCCCTTCACGTTCAGTTCTATCTGACCCTCCTCGACACCTACGTTCCGGATCTTGCAGAACGGCAGCAGGCGTTCATGGCGGTCGAGCAGATCCCCTCGATCCGGAAGAAGGCCGAGTTTTGCTTTCGGTGGATCGATTCGGTCCACAACCTGGATCGTCTGGAGACCAAGGATCAGCGTCGCCAGTTCCTGTTGAACCTCATTTGTTTCGCGGCATGCATCGAAGGGCTGTTCTTCTTCGGAGCGTTCTCGTACGTCTACTTCCTGAGGTCGAAGGGGCTCTTGCACGGTCTCGCTGCGGGCACCAACTGGGTGTTCCGTGATGAGAGTGCGCACATGGCGTTCGCCTTCGAAGTGGTCAAGAAGGTCCGTGAAGAAGAACCGGACCTGTTCGACGCCGAGCTGTCTCGGCGGGTCGTGCAGATGATCGAAGAAGCGATCGAGTGTGAAGTACAATTCGCGGCTGACCTCGTGGGTCAGGGGGTCGCAGGCTTGTCGGTCAAGGACGTTCGGACCTATCTCCAGTTTTGTGCCGACCAGAGGTTCCAGGTTTTGGGGATGCCGCGGCTCTACAAGGTCAGGAACCCCTTCCCCTTCATGGACCTCCAGGACGTTCAAGAGGTAGCCAACTTCTTCGAGCGCCGGGTATCGGCCTATCAGGTGGGCGTCGAAGGTTCTGTCAGCTTCGACGCTGCATTCTGATGCCCACCCCTTCGCTCAATAGCCTCGGCCACATCATCGAAGGTGTGATCGAACGGGACCCGCTCACTGGGCGTGTCCAGATCATGACTGTCGAAGAAGGCCGTGCGAAGGTCACGGACGTCCTCGAGCTCCTCGAGGGGTACGAAGGCAAAGAGGTCCGTCTTACCCTGGCGTCGTTCGAGAATTTGGCGACCATCGCTCAGATGGTCGAAGCGGCTGGGGGCGGACAAGTCAGTGGTGTGCTGCCTGACGATTTGCCCGGAGTTCCCTTCAATATCGCTCGCCGAAGCTCCTGATCTTGGTGTAGTCCACGGGGCATGGACCCCGTGGAAGAGGCGATCCTAGGTCGAATCAAAGAGCTGGAAATCAGGCTTCAAGAGGCGAGTGCTGCCTATTACAACGGCACACCGATCGTATCGGATGAAGCCTACGATGCTTGGCGCGATGAACTGGTTGAGCTGAAGGCTGACAGCCCTTCTGTCCTAGCGATCGGCGCTCCGGTAGGGACCTCTGAATGGGTGAAGGTTCGACATTCCTTCACCATGGGGTCCCTGGACAAGGCTCAGACTCCGGAAGAAATGCTGGCTTGGTACGCCAAAGCCCAGAGAACTCTGGAGGAGAAGTTTCTCGTAACCGAGAAGCTCGATGGGATCTCGATCAGCCTTCGTTACGAGAACGGAGAGCTGGTTCAGGCGGTGACACGTGGCGACGGAACTGTAGGGGAAGACATTGTCTCCAACGTCCGCCGGATGAAAGGGGTGCCGAAGGTCTCGCACCCGGAGCCCTTGCTCGTTCGAGGGGAAATTGTGCTACTCAAAGACGACCACAAGAAGCACTTCCCCGACAAGGCCAACCCCAGGAACGCGGCGGCGGGCACTTCCAAGCGATTTGATGGGCAGGGCAGCGAGCACCTCACGGTCATCGTCTACCAAATCGTTGAGGGGATCGACCTCAAGACCGAGGAGCAGCAGTTCAAGACCCTGGAGCATCTAGGCTTCATGGTTCCTCGTTGGTCTGTCGTGTGGTCTCCGACCACGGTCACGTCCATGTGGCGGGACTATGAACGTAGAGTCCGCGAGGGCCTCCCGTACGAGATTGATGGCCTTGTGGTGAGGCTTGACGATCTCTCGTATCAGATCGGTCTGGGAGACAACCATGGGCGGCCGAACGGTGCGGTGGCTTTCAAGTTCACGGCCCCGGCTCGTGAGACAGTTGCTCGAGAACTGATTTGGCAGGTTGGCGGGACGGGTCGTATGACGCCCGTCGCGGTCTTCGATCCTGTGAATCTTGTGGGGGCCGAGATCACTCGAGCAAGCCTCTACAACCTCGCATACATCGAGAAGATAGGCTTCGATGTGGGTGCCACCATTCTGGTGTCCCGGTCGAACGACGTGATCCCTCGGGTCACACAGGTTATCAACAGGGTGGGGACAACTGCGGCTGCCCCCAAGTTGTGCCCAGCCTGTGGACATCCGACGATCCGGGACGGTGAGTATGTCGTGTGCCCTGACGTGGTTGGGTGCCCTGCTCAGGCGGTGGGGCGCATCAAGCAGTGGATCGGTGAGCTCAACATCTTGGAGTGGGGTGAAACGCTCATTCAAAAGCTCGTGGACGAGAAACTCGTCACGAACGTAGCCGATCTGTACAGGCTCAAGAAGGAGCAGCTAGCAGGGCTTGAGAGGATGGGGGACCGATCTGCCGAAGCGGTTCTCAAGACGCTTTGGGCCTCGACTCCAATGGCTCTCGAGAACTTCTTAGGGGCCCTCAGCATCCCGCTCTGTGCGACGTCCATCATCCGTCTGATCATCGACGCCGGCTACGACACGCTCGAGAAGATCCAGGGCATGACGTACGCACAGCTTTTGGAGATCCCGGGTCTGGGTCCGAAGCGAGCGGACGCCATCCACGACGGTTTGCGAAAGAACCGTCAACTCACCTCCGACCTGTTGGCATCCGGGATTGTTATCAAGGAGCGAGCCAAGGGGAGCCTCACAGGCAAATCGGTGTGCTTCACAGGCAAATCTGTTCGCAAGCGAGCCGAGCTGGAGCAGATGGCTGTGAACGCTGGAGCCGCTGTGAAAGGGAGTGTTGGCAAAGGGCTCACCTACTTGGTTATGGCCGACCCTGCGTCGACATCTTCGAAGGCTGAGGCCGCTCGGAAGAACGGTACTACCTGCATCTCGGAAGACGACTTCGTTTCGATCAGTGGAGGCGTTTGATGATCATCGGCGTGAGCGGTTTCTCGGGTAGTGGTAAGGACACGGTTGCGGATGTCATTTGCCAGAATCCCGCGTACACCAAGTTGGCCCTGGCGGACGGCATCAAGAGGATCTGTCATGAGGTCTTTGCCTTCAGCTACGGACAGTTGTGGGGTCCGTCCTCCACACGCAATGCTCCGGATCTTCGCTACCCTAGAGCCGGTGGACATCTTACGCCTCGGTATGCTCTCCAGACGTTGGGGTCTGAATGGGGTCGTGGTTGTTATGAGCATATCTGGGTGGAGCTGGCGTTGAGGATCTCGAATCAGCTTTTGACCGACCCAAAGACGAAGTACTCCCCTGTGGAGGGGGTCCGAAGTACCGGCCAACTAGTGACGCCCCTTGTCGGGGTGCTCATCACGGATGTGAGGTTTCGGAACGAGATGGAGATGCTCCGAGCCTCGGGGGCCAAACTAGTGCGGGTGAGACGCTTAGGGTTGGAAACCCCTCCGTACGATCACCCGAGTGAAACTGAACAGACGACTGTAGCCGATGACTTCTTCGACTACGTCATCCACAACGACGGATCGCTCGACGACCTGTCTCTCAAGTGCGTTGCCATGATGGAGGAGTTTTCGAAATGAGTGAACTAGCTGACGAAGTGAAGGGTCTGTACTTCCCTGTTCTCGACCACGGATTCGTTGCACTGGTCGACTACATGGGGGACGACGCTGCTGTGGTGCAGGCTGCTCGTGTGAGTTACGGCGCCGGCACCAAGAAGGTGAGCGAGGACCGTGGGCTCTTGCGTTACCTCCTTCGGCACAAGCACACGACACCCTTCGAGATGGTCGAGCTGAAGTTCCATGTGAAGCTTCCTATCTTCGTGGCCCGGCAGCTCATTCGTCATCGGACGTCCAACGTGAACGAATACTCGTTGAGGTATTCGCTCGCCCCGCTTCAGTACTACCTACCCGAGTACGAGGTCTTTCGGAAGCAGAGCGCCGCCAACCGTCAGGGTCGTGGGGATGCTGCCGACAAGGCCGTTTACGAGCGGATCACCGAGGCTTGGAAGAAGCTTTTCGAGGCGGCTGGGGACCTTTACAAAGAGGCGGCGCTCGTCGAAGAGATCGCACGCGAACTAGCCCGGCTGCACCTTCCTCTGAGCCTCTACACGGAGTGGTATTGGAAGATTGACCTCCACAACCTCTTCCACTTCTTGAAACTTCGGAGCGATTCTCACGCCCAGTGGGAGATCCAACAGTACTCAAACGTGAAGGCTGGCCTCACGAAGCTCGTGGCCCCCATGTCTTTCGAGGCATGGGTAGACTTCTCCTACTGTGCTCGCACGTTCAGCCGCCTCGAACTAGTCGCACTCGAAGAGACCCTGCGAACAGGTGTGATGAGCGAAACACGACTTGCCGAGATCGGCCTCTCGTCTCGTGAGGTGGCGGAGTATATAGCGAAGACGAAAGGAGCCCCTGAAGTTCCCAACTTCGACCTCAATCTGGCTGATGCGAAGCCTGCCAAGTACTTCGAAGACAAGGCTGAGGCCGCGGTGCCGAAGTTGCTCCAGAAACCCGAGGTGTGAGGTTGTCTGATTCCATTCCCGGGATTGTAGACAGGGTCATCTTCAACCAAGGGACCTACTACATCCTAAATTTGATGAGCTTGTCGGAGCCCGACGATGAGTTCGAGGAGCAGGTGGCTTCACGTCCTGTCAAGGTGAAGGGGCATTTGTACGGCCTCCTTCAGGTGAGGGAGTCTACGTCCATTAGGTTGGTGGGCAAGTGGGTCCGTCACCAAAAGTACGGGCGAGAGTTTTCCTTTCAGAGTTGGGAGCCCTGTGCGGCGACGCCTTCGGCAATCGTTTCCTTCCTCAATACGTGCGTGGAAGGTTTCTCTGATCTTCGCTGGGTACAGGCCTTGGTGCATCGCTACGGCACCGAGACTTTTGAATGGCTCACGAAGCGCCCTGGAGCGATTCAGGCGGAGCCTTTTGAAGGGATCTCGGAGGCCACCGTAGAGAGGGGTTTGCTTGGTTGGGAGAGGTCCCTTGCCCACAGAGATGTGTCTCTGATCCTGCAATCAGGGGGGCTCAGCGGGACCGACATCCAGATGGTCATGTTCAAGTTTGGGATGGAAGCCTCGAAGATCGTAGCGGAGAACCCCTTCCGCTTGTTGGAGATCTCTGGGTTTGCTTACGGCAAGGTGGATAGGCTGGCAATTCACCTTGGTGTGGATCCTGAAGATCCCCGTCGTGTTCAAGGTGCTGTGCTTTGGGCTTTGCGAGAAGCCGCCCAACAAGGGCACCTCTACATGCGCCGAGGAGAGCTCGGGGCGACTATTTCGAATCTCACGCAGAAGGAGGCGATCTACCCGCTGCCTCTTGGAGACGACCCTAGCAAGGCCTACAACGATGCTGTGGTTCACCTCCTTCGGCAAAAGGCGGCGATTCTAGACCTCGAGGCTGGACTCTACCTACCGGACCTTTTCACGTACGAGCGTCAGTCGGCTGCCTTACTGTCCACGCTATTGTCGGACACCACGGTCGACATGGACATCGTGCCGTCGATCGAATCTTACGAACGGTCGACCAGCCTTCAGCTTTCAGCCGCTCAGCGTCAGGCGGTGGAGCTGCTAGCCCAACATCGTGTCTTGGTCATCACTGGCTTGCCAGGCACGGGTAAAACGACGGTGCTCCGAGTCATCGTACGGGTGCTCGAGAACGCGAAGAAGAGGCTTGCTTTGATGGCCCCTACGGGCATCGCTGCCAAGAGATTGTCGGCAGTCACTGGGCACGCGGCGTCCACTATCCACCGGGCTTTGAAGTACGACGGGGAAGCCTGGGGGTACCACGAGAACAATCGCTACGTTGTCGATGCAGTGGTGCTCGACGAAGCCAGCATGATGGACCAAGAGCTGTTCTACCGGCTTCTGTCGTCGCTTCGTCCAGATACTCGCTTGGTGCTGGTAGGTGATGACGCGCAGCTGCCCTCAGTGGGCCCTGGTAACGTGCTCCGAGAGCTCCTGGATTGTGCCCAGGTTCCGCATGTGAGGCTTACCGAGATCTTCCGTCAGTCGGTTCAAGGCGAGATCGTGGGCAACTCCCACAAGATCAATTCGGGCAAACTTCCGGATCTCGGGGTTCAGGACAAGGATTCCGAGTTCCGTTTTGTTCGATTGAGTGATGAAGAGCGCATCGTGAGTCTCATTGTAGAGATGGCCGTCAAGCTCAAGGCTCGAAATGCGAACTTCCAGGTGCTGTCTCCGAAGTACGACGGCCTTGTAGGGGTGAACAATCTGAACGAGAGGCTTCGAGATGCCTTGAACCCTGAGGGCCCCAAGGAAGAGAAGTACGGAGACCTGCGTTTCCGGCAAGGCGATCGGCTCATGGTCGTTGCAAACGATTACGAGCTCGGGGTCTACAATGGTGACGTGGGCAAGCTTGCTCACATTGGTAAGGATGAGGTTGTCGTACGTATCCATGGGGTTGGGGCCAACGCCATGGATACCGAAGTTGTGTTCAAGAACGCCACGATCAGAGAAAAACTGCGCCTTGCCTACGCGATCACTGTGCATAAGAGCCAGGGATCGGAATTCGATACCATCCTCATGCCCATCGTGCGTTCACAGGGCAGGATGTTGCAACGGAACCTGCTCTATACGGCGGTGACTCGAGCACGCAAGCGTGTGTGGCTTATTGGAGAAGAGACCGCTGTACAGAAGGCCATAGAGAACAATAAAGTGATTCGACGCAACACTGCCTTCTCGAAGTCTGTCACGGCTTGCTTGGCTGCTGGTGTACGGCTTTCGAATGATGACTCCGGCAAACAAACAGCTCTTACAGGAACTGGAAGCACAGATCCGCTTCGACAAGGTGACCCTGTCGTTCTCGATCGAGGATCGTGATGCCTCCGGTCGAAAGAAGAGTGCCTTCTACTCGGTCACGACGTCGAGAGGCACTACGGAAGGGCAGACTCTTGGTTGGGATGCCAAAGAGGTCCAAGTGGTGCGCTGCTTGATCTCGAAACACGTAGTCAACGCTACCTATCACGATGCGGTGCGTAGAGGCATCGTCAGTGGCAAAACCGCGGCGGAGGAGGTCAAGGCAATCTTCGAAGCCTACGATGCCTCCATCGCCAAGATTCTAGGAGACACGGATGACGCCGGAACGGGTTGAAGAGATCTACAACGAGCTGGTCACGCTGGTGATCGAACTAGACGCGGACCCTACCTCGAAGGGTCCCGCCTACCTTCAAGACCTCATCTCGAAGACACGCGGGTACCTCAATCGAACGAGTCTTTTACTCCAAGAGGTCTACCGTGAGCAACACGGCCTGGAGCGTCAGCTCAACGCTTTCGAGACGGCGTTTCAGGCCAGCTCGGACGAGCTCCTAGCCGATGATGCTCGGGTCACCCGGTTACCGAACATCGACGACCGGAAGGCCATGATCAACCTGCTCTTGCGTGATGAACGGGCAAGGATCAGCGAGCTCAAACGGCAAATCAAGGATCTCGGCTTCGTCGAGAAGGCAGTGAAGCATCGTCATCGAGAGCTCGACAACACAACCTCAAGCATTCGTATGCAAAAGTCCCTCATCGACACGGAGATCCGTACCGGGGCCGTCTATGGGGATGAGACGGACACTTCTAGGGGTACGGCCTACGCCGGTATCTCCGACATCGACGAGGCAGAGCTAGCTCGACTCCTGGACGGAGGATCGGAAGCCCCCGCGCCAACACCTACAGAGGCGCCCACGGTCGTCGAGGAAATCACCCTCTTGGAGGAACCCCAAGATGTAGGGGTTTCCGCTGAAGAGCAGCCCAAGACCCTGGAAAAGCCTTCGTCGGAGGTTGACGAATTTACGAAGTTCCTCGATGGCGAGGACTATTCAGACCTCCTCAACAGCGTTTGAGGTGTAGCTAAGACTCGTTCGCTTGATCTCACCCTCCATTACGGCTTGTGACGATCGGGCGACCCTAAAGAGAGAGAACAACCATGTCAGAAGATCTGGATACCTACGAGAACTACGACGACGATGTTGGCCTTGGTGCTGAAGACAAGAAGCACGCAAAGTCGAACAACCTCGAGTGGTTCAAGGGTGAGAAGGGCCGTACGTACCGTGTGGCCCTCGTCTACTTCCACCCGCTTGAGGCCAACATCTACGCGGCTCTGAAGAAGGCCAACCCGAACGTGACCAAGGCCGAGGTTGCCGAGAAGATCAAGGCGGCTCTTGCTAAGCGTGCAGGAGAACTAGGCAAGGCGGTGGACCAACTAGCTCCGTACGAGAAGCTCGACACGAGCAACGTGAGGTTCAAGAAGATCGAGGCCCACTACAAGGAAGGTGTGGGCTACGCAATCTCTCGGCTGGGCAAGGATGGTCCGGAGGCCGATCAGGTCTGGAAGATGATGGGTGATCCGAAGAAGTACTTCACGACGGCCATGCTCATCTACCCGACCAATCGGGAGGGCGAACTAGTCAAGGAGCAACTAGCCAACGGGTGGGTTGTCGTCCCGTGGCGCTTCTCCACGAAGGTCTACGCCACCTTCCACGCTCGTTCGAGTGCTTTGCGTGAGAACAACCTGTCGATCGCCTCGCAGGACCTGAAGCTCACCTGCACGAACACGGACTTCCAGAACTTCGACATCGACACGGCGGGTCCGGCGCTGTGGCTCAAGAACCCCAGCTTCGCGTCGAAGATGTTGGCCAAGGCCCACGGACTCTACGAGAAGCTCGTGCCGTTCCGTGAGCTGAGCACTGCGGACCTCAAGATCAAGCTGGGCATTGGGGGTTCGACGGCGACTGAAGACGGCGTGAGCGACGACGACTTCAACGGCCTCCTGGATCAGGTCTGATCGGAGAGGCAGGGGTTAGCCCCTCTGCACCTATGATCTCCCTTGGCGTTGACCCCTCTCTGACGGGTTTCGGGTGGTGCGTGCACAATCCCGGAGTTGTTGGAGAGGGGCGTGTCATCGCCAAGGGGGTCATTCACACGACAGCGAAGGAAGTCTTCGTCTCCCGTTACATCACGATGCGATCGGAGTTGGTGCGCCTTCTTGAGAAGTACCCGGATGTTCGAGCGGTAGGAGTTGAGTCCCCTCCCTACGGGGAGCAATTTTCGGAAGGCCTCTACGCGCTCTTCGTCTTTGTGAACGAGGCGATCTATCTCTCTCGTAAAAACGTTGTCTACTTCGATCCGAAGACCTTGAAGATGCTCGCCAAGATGGACCCTAATGTTCGTCGCGGCACCATGGACAAACTCGACATGATCGAGGCCGCGAAGGCCGACACGGGGATCCGGAGATGGACCAATGATGAGGCGGATGCCTACCTGATTTCTAGGTCAGCCTCTCGCTTCTGGGAATTCGAGACAGGTCTCATCACGGCAGAAGATCTCACCCCCTCGGAGGCTCACTCCTTTCACCGAGTACACACCTTCGTGAGGGGGGCGAAGGCAGGCAAAACAGAGCGTCGAGGCCTGATTTTTCGTGAAGACGACCGGTTCTACAGATTCGAACAAGTGCCCGCTGATCCAGAGGAAGAGGAGTACCGTAGATGGCTCTCGCGAAGAAGTTTCAAAAAGGTGGAGGTGGGAAACCGCCTTCCGAGCCGCCTCCACCCCCAGACGAAAAGGACACCCCATCAGTGACCAGTGAAGAACCTACGACCGAACCGAAACTGGAGCCTCCCAAGGTCAAGAAAGCGCTGCCGGTGGCGAAAGCTCCGACGAATACCTTGAGTGCCATCCGCAATCTGGTTTTCAAGGTCACTGGGGAGAAGCCCCTCTCAGAGAACAAGGGGCCTATTCCCGCTGCCCCGAGCGGGTCAACGTGCATCGACGACCTCATAGGCGGAGCTCTTGCAGCGGACAAGAGCGGCCCCAAGTGCCCGGGCTACCCGAGGCGACACATCACCGAGATCTACGGCGCAGAGTCGTCTGGAAAAACAACGGCGGCTCTACAGGCTATCGCTGAAGTTCAGAAGAAGGGGGGCACCGCCATGTTCCTCGACTTCGAACATGCCCTTGATCATCAGTATGCCCGTCGCATCGGTGTAGACTTCGATGAGAACCGGTTGAGTCTCTACCAGCCCGATACGATGGAAAAAGGGTGGCAGATGATCCACATCGGTATCGCCGGTGGTGTAGATCTCATCGTCGTGGACTCTGTTGCGGCCATGGTGCCGGACGCCGAGCTCAACAAGAAGAAGGCCGGCGAGGCTCCTAAGATTGGCGCTGTCGCGGCTTCCATGGCGTCGAATCTCCCGAAGGTTTGTAACTGGCTCTCGTCCCCGAAGTATCAGAAGAATCCGAAGGGCACGGCCCTCATCTTCTTGAACCAGATCCGTGCATCGATCTCGACGGGTGGCGGTGGGGGTCAGGGCACTAACGAGAACACTGCTGGCGGTTACGCGCTCAAATTCTTCTCGTACCTTCGCATCAAGTTCACGAGGATCCGCACAGAACGTCTGCCGGGCAAGAAGAAGGACCCGTTGACGGGCAAGGAAGTGACGCTGCCGTACGGCAACCTCACTCAGGTTAAACTAGTGAAGTCAAAGGTCGACGGGAAGCAAGGCTTCACGACCGAGATTTTCATCCGGTTCAACCACGGTATCGACGACCACTACTCGCTCATCGAAGCGGGGGTCTCTACCAAGGTCATCTCCAAGTCGGGCGCCTTCTACGAGTACGGGGGTCAGCGATACCAGGGTCGTGACCGCCTTCGTCGCTATCTCATGGACAACCCGAAGGTGTTCAACGAGCTACGGGTCAAGATCTTGAGCCGTGTCCGTGACGACGTGAATGGGAGTGATGAAGAACTGAAGGATGCGGAAGACGACGACATCATCCTCTTCGAGGGGGACGACGAAGCCGAGGGGGGCATCGCTGCCCCTGAGGAGATCACAGCCGAGGACTTGGAAGGTGGAGAGGAATCGACCGAGTGATCGAGCTGGAGGTACATAACTTTCAGTCGGTTCGTTCGGCTTCGATGAAGGTGGACGGCTTCGCGGCCATCGTTGGGAAATCGAACATCGGTAAGAGTGCTCTCGTGAGGGCGGCGCAATACGCCCTCACGGGGGCCGTTGGCACGAACTTCGTTCGCCACGGTCAGGAGTGTGATCGTCGGGTCAAGAACAACAAGAAGTGCAAGTGCTTCTCCAAGGTCGTGATCCGTACCTCCAAGATGAAGGTCACCTGGGAAAAGGGTGACGCCGTCAACAAATACACGGTGCTACGAGCTGGGAGTGACACCGAGGAGACGTACGAAGGGTTGGAACGTGGGACGCCTGAATTTCTCTTGCCGGACTTTCAGCTCGTCAAGGTAGGGGACAACAAGGAACTGATCCAGATCCCGAATCAGTTCGAACCCATCTTCTTGCTCAACAAGTCGGGACCGGCTGTTGCCGACGTTCTCAGCGACGTGGCGAGGCTAGATCGCATCAATTTAGCGATGACCCTCGTCGCAAAGGACCGTAGAGAGGCCGTCTCCAAGCGCAAGGTCCGTGAAGAGGATGTCCTCGCATTGAGAGAGGCCGCCTCTAGGTATGAGGGTCTTGAGGATGTGCCCCTCGATCCTTTGCTCAAAGAGCTCCAAGACCTGACAGGGAAGCGGACCACGCTCAAACATCTGGACGGCTTCATCGCTCGTGTGCAGGCGTCGAAGATTGTACTTTTGGGCCTTGGGGAAGCCTTGAAGCCAGGGATCCCTGTCTACGAACCCTTGGAGGCCCTGGCTAAGAACCTGGAGCGTGTGGCGGGTTTCTGTGACGAGTACAAGCCTCTCAATGAAACCGTAGGTCAGCTAGAGAGCTCTTTGGAGCCCCCCTTTCCTGACTACGATCACTTGAAGAAGGTGAGCGAGGACCTCCACAAGATTGACAACCTCGTGACAGGGCTGACTGAGAAAGGTCCTGTGCTCAAGAGACTCCTGGAGATCGACAAGATCCAGGTCCCTTCGGAGGGGTACCGAGAGACCTACGAAAACCTAGTCCTGGTGGAGAACCTCAGAACACGTTGGGAGGCTCTCGAAGCTCAAGTGTCTCGTTGGGATGGGATCGATGTGGACATCCCGGACCTAGACCTGGTTAGGGTTATCGTGGACGAGCTCGTCAGGGTGGAGACCTTGATCGGTAGGGGGAGGGTTCTTGCTGAGGCAAGTGTGAAACTCGATGCAGACTACAAGGCTGCCGTCGAGGACGAGGGCTCGATCGTGAAGGAGATGGAAGCGTTGGGGGTGTGTCCAACCTGTGACCGTCCCCTCGGCTCTAATGAGCATCTTCATCTGGAGGAGAGCGCGTGAAGTTTGTCTTCCGGACCGATGTCCATGTGGCGGATAAGGGCCCGATCTCCTGGAAAGGGGATTACCCATCGGAGGTCCTCAACAATCTTGTTCAGATCGGTGAACTAGCTGATGAGCACGGAGCCCGGGCCGTCCTCGACGGGGGTGACTTTTTCCATGTGAAGGCCGCCAACAGGAATTCACACGGCATGGTGATCCGAGTGACGGAGATCCATCGGGACTACCCGTGCCCGGTCTATTCCATCGAAGGTAACCACGACATCACGGGCAATAATTTGGAGACGCTTGAGCATCAGCCTCTGGGGGTGCTCTACGCAGCGGGTGTGTTCCGACACCTTAGAGAGGAAGTCTTCGAGGAGGATGGGCTCACCGTCCGCGTGGTGGGGATGCCTTATAGCCCAACTCGGAGCCTTGAAGAGATCCAAGAGATCCGCAAGCAGCCCGGCGACGACTTTCTCATCGTCATCGTTCATGCGCTTGCTGGGGAGAACCCTCCAGCACATGTCGAAGAGTTCTTCGGGGAACCTGTGTTTCGCTACTCGAGCCTCATCTACGAGAACGGCCCGGATGTCTTTTGCTTCGGGCATTGGCACCGAGACCAGGGGGTCGTTCAACTAGAAGGGCGCCATTTCGTCAACCAAGGGGCCGTCTCTAGAGGGGCCCTGACCCGAGAAAACACGGAACGCACGCCCAAAGTCTCGATCATCGACGTCACGAGAGAGGGGGTCACGGTCTCTGAGGTGGCCCTCAAGGTTTTGCCGGCTGAAGAGGTTTTTGATTTCGAGCGCAAGGAACGGCAGGAGAAGGAAACGCTCGTCATCACCCAGTTCGTCGATCAGCTCCAAAGAGATGTGCAGGTCGATCCTTCACAGGACGTGGAGACCAATATCGAGACCCTGGACTTTGATCCAGAGGTTCGGTCTCGAGCTTTCGCCTACTTGGAACGAGCGAGGTCTGGCTGATGTACTTGTCCTACTCCGGTATCAAGAAGTTTCTGGATTGCGCGTTCGCCTATTGGAACGACTACATCAACAAAACCAAGGTCGCGGACCACGTTGATGACCGGCTTGGTTCGATTTACGGGTCGGTGGTAGGCAAGCTCTTCGAGGATTTCTACAACGACAAGATGTGGCGTCTAAACGAGCCTCAGGCGGCCCTCATGGCTCGGGTGGACGAGACTCTCGCCAAGACAATTCGACGAGAGACCACACCTTGGAAGGACAAAAAGGGTGGGACCCTTCTTTGGAAGGGTACAGGTCCCAATCAAAATCCCAAGGGGATGTACGCCAACAAGGAAGAACTAGCGGCCGATGTGCGGGACGCCGTCTCGCGAGGGTTTAGGATCATTCGTCACTACAGGCTCCTTGGGCCGAGGACGGACGCGGAGTTCAAGCTCGACTTCACGACCCCTGAAGGGCACATCCTTGGAGGTCGTGCCGATTTCATCGTCGAGCGTACGAAGCCGCACAACGACCTTGTCATCGTCGACGGGAAAGGTTCTCGTCACCGTGGCAAGTACGTAGACCCTCGCCAACTTCAGTGGTATGCGATGCTCTTCTGGCTGCACGCCCTTCGGGAGGAACGCCCGAAGAAACTCCCTGACAAGATGGCCTTCCTCTTCTGGCGGTACGACCCGGAAGAAAGCATGGATTGGCTGGGGATCACGGAGGACGAGGCGCATGAGCTCTACAAACAGACCGTCGCCACCGTCGAAGAGATCCAGAAGCTTGAAAAAATGCTCCTCCCAAACGCGCCTCCTGAGGGAGCTCGAGGTGTATTCCTCCCGAACGCCAACGAGAATAATTGCCGGTTCTGTCCTTATGACTCGATCTGTCCACCCGGCGCTAAGGTCAAACAGAAGCTGAAAGAGAAGCAAAGATGACATCCCTCGAACAGATCCGTCAGAAGGTTGAAGAACTAGGCAAGCGGTACAAGGCCGCCAGCAGCAAGAAGTCAAACCTCAGTGGCCTGTTGCAGGCCAAGAAGGACGAACTAGCGGCGCTCAAGCGTGAGATCGAGTCCGCTGGTCTCGATCCGAAGCGGCTCAAAGAGCGTCGTGACGAGCTCCAGACGGAAGTGGTGGCGGCCATCGAGGATTTTGACCGCAAGCTCACCACGGTGGAAGAGGCCTTCGCGGCGTTCGACGCCAAGAAATGAGGAGACCATGAAGATCAGGATGAATCTTTCGGAACTGACGGCGGCCCTTGACCGAGCTTCAACGGTGAAGCCGTCCAACGGGAACAGCCAAAGTGCGTACCTGTTTACCGTGAAGGACGGCCGCTGCTACATCCATTCGCAAGACGCGGAGGACTACGTGCGCACTGAAGTTCCGCTCCTCGAGACGATCGACGGGGAGGAAGGCTCTTTCGTGTACCCCGCGGACCGTACGGACGCTTTGAAGTACCTCGATGGTTGGATCGAGATTGAATCAGGGGAAGACGACGGCCGGTTCTTCCTCAAGTACAAGACCGAGGGCGGAGCCACAGCGAATCGTACGACTTTCGATCCGCGGCTCTTCAATTCCTTGGAGGCTTCCCTGGCAGAGGCTGCCACCGAGCACTTGTTCCCGACGGTTTTGCTTCGTGAGGGTATCGCTGCGACCTCCCGCTATTTGGCGGACCAGGAGGACTCCACGATGCCTTTCAAGACCATCCAGATCTTCGACAAGAGCAATCCGGAATGGGAGAAGGGCGACGGCACGATGTTCGCCGCCGATGGGCAACGGTCCTGTTACTTCATGAGTCCTGCCCTGGCAGGTAAAGGTATCGCGGTTCACGAGAAGCACGTTGCGCACCTCACGTCCTTCCTCGCGAAGTGCCAGAAGACCGTCAAAGTCAAGGTCGGTAAGTCGATGACCTTTGTCGTCGATCAGGTGACCGACACGGATGGCTCAACGCGCGAAGGTTCGGTCTTCGGGTGGATTCACCATGCTCGGCTGCACCCGAAGTACAAGTACTACCCGCCGAAGTTCGACAAGTTCATCTTGTTGGTTTCGAAGAACCTCATCTTGAAGACCCTTCGACAAGTTCGATCCGAGCTGAAAGGGACTGGCAAGGAGAAAGTTCGGGTCTCCTACTCCAACGACTCTCTCAAATTCATCGGGAGCGTCAACAAGGAGACCATCGAGTCAATCCCCGTGGGTGTGAAAGCCCTCCCGTTGGAAGACGCCGGTGTATCGGGCCCTGAGTTTGCGGCCAACGCCAACATCAACTTCCTCATCGATCTATTCGAGATGGCCAAGAGCAACGAGGTCGAGCTGCGGGTGGCATCCGTCGACAACAAGAAAGCTCTCTTCCGTACCGTGGAGAAGTTCCATCTGAACGATGCCGGGAAGATCGTGATTGCTCCGGAAGAGTCCAAGGAGACCACCTACGAATGCATGGTGACGTACTTCTCGACCTCGATGGACTGAGCGACCTCGAGCGCAGGGTCCGTGCCGTTCAGAATACTCGCACACGTCTCACGACGCTTCGAGATCAGATCGACACGGACCTCGCAGAGAGGGAGCGAGAAGTGCAGCTTCTTGTCTCCGAGATCGAACTTTTGTCCAAGGTCGGTGAGCTGTTCAAGGTGCTCTTGGACCAACTCATCGAGAAACAGGTTCGTATCGTCGAAAAGATCGCGACCAAAGGTCTTCAGACGGTCTTCTACGACAACTCCCTTTCGTTGGAGGCGGACGTAGACCCTAAGTACAACAAGATCGCGATCGAGTTTTTCATCCGCAAGGGGCACAAGGATAACCCGTCGTCACATCGAGGACGCCCGTTGGATTCGTTCGGGGGCGGCCCGTCTAGCTTCATCTCGCTTGTCCTGCGTATCTTGGCGGTCAAGAAGCTGAAGCTCTGGCCGGTGCTGCTCCTGGATGAATCTTTGGGAGCTGTTTCGGACGAGTACATCGACCTCACAGGTCAGTTCATTCGGGCGTTCGCAGAGAAGCTTGGGTTCGACATCATCCTTGTGACACACAAGCCAGCCTTCTTGGACCACGCGCACACGGCCTACCGTTGCACGGAAGAGACCGAAGAAGACGGTGCCTCGACTTACGTAGTTTTGAGGAAGGCCTCGTGAAAAACTTTGATGAAATTTTGACACGAGCTCGAGAGCTTGTAGCCGCAGAGCTGGACCGACGGCTCACCGAGGCTTCGCTCCGGCTCCCGCATCTCTGTGTTCACAACCATCGGCAGGAGCTCGACGTTCGTCCGATGGTTGAGGGTTCACCCAACCCTACGTTCAATACGATAGCGTACCAGCACGGGCAAACCATTGGACTATGTATGCTCGGGGCACAACGGTCTGAGGATGGTCATTGGGTTGTGACGGGATCGGACCAAGAAGATGCCAAGTGGTCGGGGACCATCTGTGAAGATCCGATCGATGCTCAGCGATGCCCGTATTTTGATCCCACCCTAAACAAGGAGAGGGTCCTACAAGGGTTTGCGGCCGATCTAGCAACCCCTGTTTGGATCTCGGAGCACATGCCCGAGCTGGCCGCGCTTCTTTGGGTCCTCGACACAACAACACCCCCGAGGCTTTCTTGGGTGCAACGCTTGACCCTATACTTCAGAAAAGTTGTGTTGGAGCCGATCCGCCCAAGTGTGGACCCTGCACAGCTATTGCCCGGATCCTAGTGAAGGCCTCCATCCTCGAAAGGTTGATGTCTGTTGATCGGCATCGACCCAAGATGGTCGATGTAGGTGTTTTCACTGCACCTGTCGTGATGAGATTCGCCAGTGGTCCTGAGGAGGGGCCGTGGGTGACCTCTCTTTCGACTGGCCGATTCACGCTGACAAGGCCCAACAAGGACGGGGATGTTGGTCAGGCCTTTGTTCTGAGGCCTCCCGATCAAGAGGACGACCTCTTGAAGGAGCTGTACCGAACTCTGTGGACCCTTTCTTTAGAGCACCGGTGGGGCAACCGGTGTAGCTCGATTGGAGAGGCCGTTCAAAGGATGCTTGCGTTTGGTTTGCAGCCCAAGACCTTGACGGTTCCGTTCGAGATGTTGAGAGAGATTGTGGGTTCAGAGTTGACAGAAGAAGAGGCTGACAAGCTGACGTTGGCCAGAGGCTTCGTGACCGAGGTGAGCGGTGTTCAGGTGATCTCCGCTCGTCAAGCTCTGGAGAAGAACACCGCCATCCTTTCGACCCTACGACCGCTGGTTGGGCACTACACCAGGGTCCGCGAACACGTAGGAGTCACCGTTCTGCAAGCCGACAGGTCTTTGATCTTGGTAGGCGGGGATGCGGTGGCTTGATGAGTTTGTTGCGTTCGCCAACGAGAGTCTGGGCGAACGTGAGCTGGAGGCCCTTTGGACGCGCGGTGTAACCGATGAGCAGATCCAGAGTTTTCGCATCGGTTACCTGAGGTCTCTGCCTGCATCCTTAGGGATCCCCAAAGACTTCTCGAGTTGGTGGGCTGGTAAGAAACTCGAGGACGTGTTCGTTTTTCCCTTGACGAACTCGCTGGGGCAGGTGAAAGGTTTACAGTTTCGGCACGTTAGACGCGAGGTAAAGGGCTACCAGGACTACTTCTTGGCCAAGGACGAGCCGGTTTACTTCGGGCTCGCCCAAGCGATGCCTCACGTATGGGCCACCCGCACCATCTGCTTGGTCGAAGGTGTCTTCGACCTCTTCCCTGTGCAACGTGTGCTGCCGAATACCGTTCCGACTATGACTTCAAGCGTGACCAGCAGCTTTCTCAGGTTCCTGAAGAGGAACGTTCGTGAGATCTGGTTCTGCTACGACATGGATTCGGCTGGCCGTAGCGGCACCTACACCTTCCTGAAGGAGCACGGATCCGAGTTCGACCGAATCAAGGCTCCTCAGTTGCCCCGCTTGAAGTTCGCCGATGGAAAACTGACGAAGGATCCTTCGGACGTGTGGGAACTATTGGGGGACGAACGCCTTGGTGTATACCTGAAGTCCGCCTTCGAAAGATGAGAGGAAGATACAGATGGCAAAGACCTGGGAAGAAGCGAACGACACCGTGGGAGTGATTGCTGGAGGGCTCATCCCCAACTATCACCCTGAACTAGCCACCGCCCGCATCCAGTATGTTTTCGTGAGCGAGGCCTCCTCCAAGGGAGGTCAGGAATTGCTCGGACGAGTCAAGAAACTAGCCGGGTTTCTCGAGTGGTCGCTCGAATCTGACTACGTGATCGAGGTTGCCCAAGACAAGTGGACCAGCCTCGAGCAGCACCAACGCACCGCCCTCGTTGATCATCTCCTCGAGCGGTGCACCGGCGAAGAAGACGAGAAGACCGGCGAGATGAGGTGGAAGGTCCGTGAACCGAACGTACAGGAGTTCGACACCATCCTCGATCGTCACGGCGCTTGGCATCCCCAACTAGCCGGGTTCGTCAGCATCGCCAAGCGCGTGAACCTGGACGGCCTCCTCGAAGAGGAAGAAGCAGACCTCAACGACACTACGGTAGCGGTGTCAGAGACAAACGCTGACGACTCTGACGACTCGGAAGAGGCCCCTGAAGTGTGATTGCTTGAAATCTCCTGAAAGGGGGATCAGGCCAATTCAAATTCTTCTTCACAAGCGGCGATCTGCCGCTTAATGCTCGACGATGAGTAGGCGTACAGGAACGATCTGATGTGGGATGTCCGTTACAGACCAATGCGCTTCACCGATGTACTCGGCCAAGACGGGGCCGTCCGAGTTCTCAAGGCGCGGTTGGAGAAAAATACGGCGCTCGACACCTCGTACATCTTCAGCGGCGGCCACGGGCAGGGCAAAACGACCCTTGCCCGTATTCTGGGCCGGGCTCTGCTCTGTCAGAACCTCACAGCGGAGGCGGAGCCGTGCAATGAGTGTGAGAATTGCACGGATATTTTGACGGATTCTTCGGTGGCTTTCTCCGAGATGGACTCGGCCAGTCGAGGTACCATTGAGCACGCGAGGGCCATCGTCGATAGCCTGGCCTTCGTGGTGCCGGGAGCTCAGAAGAAGGTCTACGTTTTCGACGAGAGCCATCGGATGAGCCGGGACGCTCAAGATGTCCTGCTCAAGCCCGTCGAGGACAAGAAGATGGTCGCGATCTTCTGCACGACGGAGCCTGAGAAGATCCGAGGCCCCATTCGTTCGCGGTGTGAAGCTCACCAGATCCGGAAAATCACCCGCGAGGATGTGCTACAGCGGATGAAGTGGGTGCTTGCCCAAGAGAAGGTCGAGCATGAGGATGACGCAGTGCTCATACTCATCGATCACTCGGGAGGGCACGTTCGTGACGTACTGAACAAGCTCGAGATGATCGCTCAACTAGGCCCCGTCACGGTAGAAGCCGTACGAGATCACTTGAATTTGACGGTCGTCTCGACGTACTACCAAATATTGCTGTCGCTCTCAGATGCCGCGGTCGCGGTCAAACTAGCCGAGGACGCCTGTGAAAGGGTGGGCCCCGAAGAAGTAGCGGAGGGCATAGCCGAAGCGGCTATGAACTCTTTCCGTCTAGCCCATGGCATGTTCACGGAGTTTTCGTTCGTCGATCGTGGGTTAGCGGAGAAGGTCCACGGTCTGTACGGAGACGCCGTGACAAAATTCTCCGAGTATTTTCTCCGATCGTACCGCGTCACGAGGATCGGGTTGTTTAGCGACATCCTCGCGTGCCGAGCCGGCGTCCCTTCTACGCAGGCTGCTGCTCCTGTGGTCGTACAAGTGCCTGTGGCCGTGCAGCCTGTCCAACTAGTTCAACCCGCTCAGGCTCCGGTTGTAACCCACACGGTTGAACCTAAGCCAACCCCTGTGGTTGAGACATCTAAATCTACACCACCACCAAAGAACGGTGGTGGCGCTGCTGGTAACCGACGCTCGGACGGCATCGGGAACCTGGGGTCCGGAGATCCGGCAGCGCTCACGAGTGAAGACACGAAGGGCGTGCCTCTAGAGCCTTCAAGAGGCAAGGATTTGCCCAAGCCGGCGATGCCGCAGGCCTCAAGAGAGATGTTCCTCACGCCTGAAGAATGGCGTCGACGGTTCATTCAGCGTTGCTCAATTTTCGCCAAAGGGGAGGTATGAGTGGGGCAGTGGGTCGTCCTGGAGTTGAACTCGCGTGGGGAACAGGAAGACCCTGACCTCGTCCGAGGATCCATCGCACACACGCTGAAGGCAGCCGAAGTCTTTCTTCCGGCAGTCGTGACACAAGTGGGCGACGATCGCGTCATTCACTACCTGGTGGATGGGTACGCCTTCGTGAAGTTCGACCGACAACCGGTCGATTACTTCCGTCTCGAAGGCTCGAAGTATATCCAATCGATTTTAGTGAAGCCTGGGGCTGGCTCGCGACATCGACGAGTCTCGACGGTTGATGACCGTGATATCCTGCGAATGCAGGACCAGATCAAACAACTAGTGGACCAGGGGATCGGGATCGGAGACGTGGTCAAGATCACGTCTGGTCCCTACCGCAACATGCAGGCCACCGTAGTCGAGGAGATCCCTGAGACACGGTCCGTCCAGGTTCACATCCGCCTGAGGTCAAAGCAAAGCCTGGTGACGCTGCCCAGGTCCTTCCTGATAATTGTCGAGAGGGCCCCCTTCTCCGCTATCAGCAACCGGCTGTCGGCTCTTGCTGAATGGACGACACTGTCTCACCCCATACTACAGTGGGACGCAGACCCGGGCCATCTCTGGAACACGTACAAAGAGCTCCACCAAGTGGAGTACTGGCGTCGCAAAGGCGAGCGCCTCTTCACGGTCGTGAGCTTCGGGTATGTAGGGTTCGACCGTGAGTTGGAAACAGTCCGGAAGAAAGCGGCCGAACTAGAGAAGGTCTCGCGTTGGTACCAGCGGGCAAACCAGCTCTTCAACTTCATCGTTGGCTGCCATGACCAGGGCCCTCTCAAGCCAGGAATCCTGGATGGAATTCAGAGCAAGTACCTTGAATTGCTCTATATCGACGACCTCTTGGAGCGCATCAGGATGCTTTGGGAAGAGGTGGACATCATCTCGAGGGACGCAGCACGTAAGCAGGAAGGCAAGAGCATGGTTCAGAACGTTCTGGTTGATGGGCACAACTTGGCTTTCCGCTGCTTGTACGCCCCAGGGATGCAGAACCTCATCGACAGCAAAGGTCGCCCAACGGGCCTCATCCTAGGCTTCTTGAGAAGCTTAGGCTCCCTGAAGAAGCGCTACCCTGACGCGGTGATTCATGTCGTCTGGGACGGGTCCTCCCAACGTCGTAAACGCAAGTTTGGTGAGTACAAGGCCAATCGGACCCCCACCGCCATGGCCAAAGAAGCGCCCTCAGGGATCCGTTTCGACCCCGTTCTCTTCCTGAGAGAACTTATCCCACTTTTCGGGATACGTCAGGCGTGGAACCCTGAAGAGGAGGCCGACGATGTGATCGCCACGCTTGTGAGAGGCGAACTAAGCAAGCAAAACAACGTCATTTTCTCGACGGACAAGGACCTGCTTCAACTAGTGACGCAGAGCACGTCACAGCTAGTGCCTGCCGTCGGTAGCCGTAACGAGATTCTCTTCGACCCCATCACGGTGCTGAAGACGATCGGCGTCTCCCCGGAAAAGATGATCCAGCTCCGGTCCCTTTACGGAGATTCGTCAGATAATATCCCGGGCGTCCCCCGTGTGCCTAAGAAAGTGCTACGGTCGCTGATTCAAGCGCATGGATCGATCAACGGTCTCTATCAGTCTGGCCTTGCAGGACTCAGCAAAGGCCAGTATGAAAGATTGCGCGCGGCGGAACCTCAGGTAAGAATCAACGTCGAGCTGATGACCCTCGTGGACGTCGGCGTCACGACTACACCGCCAGATGTAGATCCAGATAACGTAGCGGAACGGTTGCGCGAGTTGGAGATCAACCCCGACTCGTTGCTGGACACGTTTTTTGGGAGCGGACGCCGATCATGAGTACTGGCTATGTCATTCCTGTCGATCCTGCTGAACTCGCAACACGGTTCTCTTGTGACGACCCTAGATTCGACAACGAAGACGAAGGCCAGGAAGAGGATGAGATCGGGAATGTGAGTGCTGATGCGCTCGCAAACTACCTCCCCGACGGCGATTATGAAAGCAGAATCGCTCCGCTCCTCGATCGAATTCCCGAGCGTGAGGCCGACCTCATTTTTCTCTACTTTATCAAGAAGAAGAGGCAGGCGGACATCGCCACGATCTTTGGGGTGACGCAGGCTGCCATCTCCTATCGTCTCGATCGAGGGATTCAGAGGCTCAAGTTCCTCTTGCAGATCCCCCAAGTCACCGAAGAGGAGCTCCGCGGTGACCTCCCCGAGATCTTCCCGACCAAGTCTGGGTGCCCCCGCTGTGATGCCCTCCCTGGAGGAGGCTGTCTCATTTGTGCTGGGTCCAAGTCTATCCTCATCGACGTCGAGATCCTGGTTGGCATGTGGGCCACCACATGCCAGTCGGAGGTAGCCTCCAAACTAGGGTTGACTCAGGGAAGAGTCCGCCACCGCTTCTTCAAGGCCGTCAAAACCTTGGAAGAGATCGCCAAAAACAACGAGCGGTACCAGCCCTATCAGCAGATCTTCTCTGCGGTGGCCTCGAAGCGTTTTAACATCCTTCGCGAGGTGCGTCTTCCACAGTGGCAAGACCGCGGCGGCGATGTTTGTACATGAATCTCAGCCACTACAGGCATCGGCGGTCGATCAAGCTTTCCCCTGAGAAGGCGGCTTTGATCCGTCAGCGAGCTCAGGAGACGACCCACGCCAGGGTGGCACGAGAGTTTGGGATTGGGCTCTCGCTGGTAGGGAAGATCGTCCGCGGGGAGAACTGGGCCTAGCTAGGCGAAGAAAGGGGCGAAAAGCCAGGGCTTTTCTATTTATGTCCCTCCTGTTGGCGGAGGAGTCTATCCTTGTCGATTTCCGCCGCCAACATCAGCGCCCAAGACGTAGGGTTCAGCTACACGCTGAACGGGCGCGTATGGAGATGGAAGACCCGGACGGACCTTTCTGGGGTCTCTCCGACGTTTCAGGTAATCGACATCATCACACCGTTCGGGGTGTTGAGGGACAGCATCCCTCTCCCTGGTGAGGTCGTGCAGGCGATGAGCGAGTCGATTGATGCTCTCGTCTCGAACTTCAAGGCGAAGCTTCTGGTCGGCCCTCCGACGTCACTCACGTTCTACGTGGACGAGGGTCGAGGATATTCGTTGCCACAAACGGCGCAGATCACGAACAACGGTGTGTACGGGTCGTTGCTTGCCGGGGCCCTTTCGACGTCGGCCCCGTACATCCATGTGGATCCAACGTTGGTCGGGCATCTTGCGTTCAACCAGACGGGGTCGTTCGAGGTCACGGTGGACTCGACGGATCTGTTGGCCACGTCGAGTCCTTACAGCGGGTCGATCACGATTCAGGATGCGGCAGCATTGAACTCACCGCAGACGTTGCCGATCACGATCAACGTTCGCCCGAAGGCGTCCATCAGCGCGAGCCCCACGCAGGTCAATTTCTCGGCGGTTCGGCCTCTTTCTGGGCCTTTCCCGACGATTCCGACCCAGCAGTTCACGGTGCAGAACAACGGGCTGTCGGGTTCGGTGCTCGACTATCAGATCGTGCGTCTCACAGGGCTATCGGACAACTGGCTGTCGGGCTTCACACCTCTGACGGGCACTCTCAATGCGGCTCAGACGCAGGCCATCACGGTGACGGTGGCACCAGTCGAAGGCCTCATGCCTGGCACCTACCAAGAGACGCTTCGCATCAGCGGTTACAGTGTCAACGACTACTTCGACGTTCTCATCCAACTGGTGATCACATGAGCGACTTCAAACTAGGCGACATCCAAGGCGGCTCATCCGGGATGGACGCCTTCTTCGAAAACGAACCCAGCATGATCACGCCGTTTGGGCAGAAGGCCGCCGCCGTTCCGAAGCAGAGGATCAAGGTAGGGTCCCTGGCGCAGCTCGAAGGGTTCCATCGGATCTCTGCCGAGACGCTGGTTCACAAGTCCACCCAGGACCTCTGGAGCATAAAGAACCAGGGTGGAGAGTTTATCATCGAGCGTCTTTTCCAGGACGGCACACCGGTAAAGGGCTGAGCTTTGGACCCTAGGAATCGCCTGATCGCCAGGTACCGCTCAGAAGAGCCTCAGTGGCATGGGGAGGAGCCTCTTGTGAAGACGGCGGCTTTCCCTCCGATGCCTCCTAAGGAGGGTTTGGACGGGGGCGAGGGTCCGATGCCTCCCAAGAATGACTTGGGGGGTGGCGGTAAGAAGCGGAACATCCCTAAGAACCATCCCTTTGATCCAAAGTCCTTGAAGCCGCTGGCCAAGGCACTTTGGGCCTCGAGCGTGGCCATGGGCCATGCCCTCACGGCGTACCGTCACTTGAGTCGTCTGAAAAGTGCGACGATCAGTCCGGACGGGATGCTCGGTGGGCGAGGTTACGTCATGGACGTGGCTGAGATCCGCAAACGCCTCAACGACGCTTGCGAGTCTTTGAGCGCCATCACCGACACTCTTCATGACGAGATCAGTGCCCCACACTGGCAACCTCGTATGTCGGAGCTCGACGAGAACGAGGCCGAAGACATCCAGAACTATCTGGGTAAATCTGAGGAGATCCTCGAGAACCCTGAAGAGGACGCGGAGAACGAGATCGAGGCCATCGAACAGCAGAACGACCTCGACGAGATGGACGGTGTCGACGAAGAAGGCAACCTTGACGAAGAGGGTGAAGGCGACGTTTCGCTCGAGGAGTCGGAAGACGCCGAACCCGCGGATGCTGAGCTCGAAGAAGGTGAGGAAGAAGAGGGTTCCTGGGAGCCAGCCGTTGGCGATCCTTCCGAGGAAGAGGGCGACCTCGAAGAGGAGTCGGAGGAAGAGTCCGACGAGGAAGAGGATGAAGACTCGGAGGATGAAGAAACCTTCGAGATGGACGAAGAAGACGTAGCTACTGCGGAGAAGGCCGCAGAGGCGACGGATGCTTTGTGGGGACAGCAGGGCGAATCTGAAGAGTCTGAAGAAGACCTTGAGGGAGAAGAGCTCGAAGACGAGTCTGAAGAAGACCCTGAGGACGCTGACGAGTCGGACGAGACCTCCGAAGAAGACCCTGAGGACGCTAACGAGTCGGACGAGGACGAAGAACTAGAGGAAGAGCCTCAGAAGCTCAAGAAGAAGCTCAAGAAGAAGGGTAAGCCCAAGAACAAACCTCCGGTGGCTTCCGACCTCCCTACGGGGGGCAACGCCGAAACGGACTTGTCGGAGAAGACAAATACGTCTCCTCAGATCCGTGAGGCTTCGGCTCGTCGAGGAAACTCCTCGCTACCGGTAGGGACCCTTCCTGGTGGACCTCGTATCGAGCATTTGGATCGTGAGGACGGACCTCCCGAGAACGGTCCGATTGTGCTTGATAACTGGGGTCTCCCGAGTAAACGTGAGTACCTCTACCAAACGCCTTGGGAGAACGACTTGCGGGAGGCTCAATCGGGTGTCCCGGATGCCAATACCGACGACACCCCAACCGAGGCTTGGGATTTTGGTCTAGGTTATGGAGCCCGGGGTCAGGGGGCTGGAGATTACGCGAACCCTTCGGGCGAGGGGAACAACAAGGGTGTGTGGGGGCCCTCGAGCGGGCTTCCAGGGTCTCCGCCGCAGTCCTCTGGGGACACGACTCCGAAGATCGATATGGAGTTGAATGAGCGGAAGGGGTCGATCGCGACCTACGAACAGGTTGGTCAGTATGCCCACTACGCCCAGGGGCTGCTGCCGAACGACACTGAGAGACCGGCGGCTCGTTCGGACTACTATCGTGGTGACCGAGGGAATCTCGTCAACACACAGTCGGGGCTCCCCAGCGAGCCGGCTCCTGGTGGACAGCTAGCACCGAGCCTCGTGAACACCGACTACACCCACGAGGACCTCTCGACCCCCTACGTTCGTTACGACTACTCGACGCACGACTACAGGGACGACCCTCTACATGAGTGGCCCCAAGCCACTAGGCAGGAATGAGCAACGATGGCTGACCTTGGTGATCTCACGGACTTCATGAAGGAGGGCTCTGGCGTCTCCAACCTCAATTGGTTGGACGTGAACGAAGAGGCCTACCGCGAGATGGAGCCGGTTCCTCAGCAGAATCTGGACATCGCTCCCGATCTCCTGGCCCTTTGGAGGCATCAGGACGAGCCGGCATCGAACTTCGTGCCGAACACCGGGGCTCCGAGGACCATGGGGGATCTCTCAGAACTCCACGGTCCGCTTCGCACTGCTTCCTCGGACATCGTTCGTACGGCACGCCTCGCTATCATGCAGTCAACGGATCCCCAGAAGATCCGGAGCGTTCTCTCGTCTCGCTACGACATGACAGCGCTCGAGGCCTCCAAGGGGGATCTCGCAACGGTCTTCATGGAACGAGGCCTTCTCGGCCGTCTCTACATCGAGGCATCTGACTTCCCCGACTGCTCGACGGGTTCGAAAGCGGCGTCGGAATTCGTGCGTCGGTACGCCTTCGAGTCGAAGTACGTCGTAGCCAAGACGGCGTTCGGGTATTGTCGGCACCGTCAGGTCATGTC
>JACCDR011309216.1_pt1 | contig 38782 bp, 77 predicted proteins | sample 7446431 | NCBI WGS metagenome assembly JACCDR01 (sample SAMN15323443, study PRJNA562643) | freshwater metagenome | isolation source: river surface water | place: USA:Blue River Watershed | collected 2017-08-17 | reverse complement strand
CATGTTTGTCCGTACCAAAACCACCGATGTAGTCATGAACATGAATTCCATGCTCTCTTAGGTGGTCTTCCACTTTAGATTGATGTTCGGACTTATGATCTGGAAATTCCAATGGAACATGAGTTCTAGTTTCGCCTTTTCCGAATGCATGGTTGGACCAAGCATGTTTTCCTCTTTTCCAAGTATCAACATCAGCTTTTTGTTCCGGAGTCAATGCCTCCAATAATTGTTTGAATGTTTTCATTTAGTTCACTCTCCGTCCCTTATTCTATCTCTTGCAGCAAGCCTAACATCATCGTCAACATCTTTCAACCCAATCATAAAATGCCTTTCGGTTGCCTTATGGTGTCTTAGTGCCGCTCTCCTCACAGTCCAATTCTCATCCTTCAATCCTTTATCAATGTGTTCTTCTGTTGAGTTAGGATTCCTTAATGTATTCGTCCTAACTTCAACATCCTCATCTTCTATTCCCTTATCGAAGTGTTCTTTGGTTGCGTTGGGGTGTGCTACTGCGGAATATCGAACATCACTGTCCTTATCCTGCATTCCTTTATCCAAATGCTCTTTAGTGACGTTTATATTTTTGGAAAACACCCTACTTCTCACACTAACAAAGTGATCCTGCAACGCTCTATCTAAATGCTCATGTGTGATGTTTGGATTCTGTAGTGTTCTTATATGAACAATTTCAGCGCCGTCTTGTAGTCCTTTGTGCAAATGTTCTTTTGTTGCATTAGGATTCAAGACCGCATTGACGCGCACGCGGGCCTCAATATCGTCCAATGCTCTATCCAAATGTTCTTTTGTTGCTTTTGGATGTCCTGCGGCCATACTTCTAACATACACAAAATCATCATCGAATGCCTTATCAAGATGTTCTTTAGTGACGTTTTGGTTTGACAGCACACCCATACGAATATTCGGTGCAGGATCATTCATTCCCCTGTCTAACTGTTCCTTTGTTGCGTTTGGATGTACAATCGCACTGTACCTCACACCCTCTTCTTTGTCACCTAATCCCTTATCAATATGTTCTTTGGTGGCGTTTGGATGATCCATTGCGGCCTGGCGAACATTCCAACTCTTATGATTTAATCCTATATCTATATGCTCTTTGGTGAGATTTGGATTTTTGAATGCCTCTACGCGAACCTCTGTATCTTCGTGTTTCAGTGCCCTATCAAAAGATTTTTCACCAAGAATAAATTTTTCACCGCTATCATTATATAACCTATTATCTTTCGTATAAATCCCATCCTCCTTACCAGGAAAATGTTTGTTGACCCAACGGTTAACGGTGTGACTAAAGGCATCAGGAGCATTACCGTAGGTCCTGCGTTCCGGCCTCAGAATGATATCATTCCTAGTTTTACCTTTATCATGGAATGGCTTAAGAGCAATCCTAGCCAGAGGTTTCTCTATGTCTTTATCGTCCTTGTGAACCAGATAAGCCGCATGGGTTCCGTGCAGAACATCTTCTTTTAAGTATTCTCTATAAGATCCCTTGGAGAAGTTCATGCAAGACTCATTCTCCCAAGACTGTCCAGAACTGGTCATTCCAGCAATATCGTGAGGATGCTTAGAAACTACTACATGGTAGTCCTTAAAGGCCTTGAGTTGTTGTCTGACAGGATCGTTAGCGAATCCATTGACTAAATGGGGCTCTGCTTTGGTTTTAACCAGTGCTTTACCGATAGAGACTTGACGGCCATGTTTGTCCGTACCAAAACCACCGATGTAGTCATGGACATGGATTCCGTGGGATTTGAGGTGAGATTCTATATTGGACTGATGGGCTGATTTGTGGTCCGGGAATTCAAGAGGAACATGGGTTCTTTCTGAGCCTTCCGGAAATGCATGATTGGACCAAGAGTGATCGCCTTTTTGCCAATATTTATCAACAGAATCCTTTTGCTCTGGAGTCAATGCTTCTAATAGTTGTTTAAATGTTTTCACTGAGAATACAGTTCCATTTTTTGTTATAGGAAACTGTATTTAGCTGGAAACCCCCCGGTGACTCGCACACCGTATTACCTGGGTTCAAAGACCAGTATCTCGACTACTTCGATTTGGGGGCTATAAATGGTGCCTTCCCTCGGTTACGATCCGAGCTTTAATCCTTTTCAAGGATTCACTTTCACCAGATTAGTTTGGAAGGCTCTTATCTCTATGCCTATGTCTTACTTTCATTATTTCTGAGTGTTTTTTCTTATATTCATCTGAAAAAGGCTTTCTTTTCCTTTCTTTCGCCTTTATGGAAATTTTCATTCTAACCTCATCAGTAAAAATGACATTTCTTTCTAAAGATTTTTTTCTTGATAGACCTATATTCCTTTTGTGTTCCTCTGACAAAGGAACATTTTTCCTAGCCTCGCTCCTTATTTTAGAATATTTTTTTCTAAAAGATTCGTAAAGTCTAGAGTTTATATTATGATTTCGTGTCTTTGAATTGGCCTTGAACAACATCAAGGCATGTAGCATTTTTTTGTACTTTGGTTTATCATGTTGATTTATTCTCACCAACAAAGCATGGCATATGAAATGCTCTCTGCCTGTCAATAAAACCAAATTACTCTCATCATCTGAGCCACCAAAAGACCTAGGTATGATGTGATGCCTTTCATAATAAACACCGTGTCCACTTTCCCTATTTTTAGGCCGTGAACTTTCGCATATGTTATTATAAATTTTGCTATAGTTCATCATTACCTTTAAACTGGAGCGTCTAGACAGTAACTCTCTGTCTTATTCTAGTTGGCAACCAGATGCATTAATTTTATGCTATAGACGCATTATATTGGTGCCCACAGGAGGTACTGACCCTCGCTCTTGAAACTTACCAAGTTTCTGTGCTACCTTTATCACTATGCGGGCGTTTTTTCTTCTGGATCCGAATTACCCGCCTTAAAGGGTGTGTTGCTCAATTCCAAAATATGCTCAAGATTATTTATCCTCAAAAGAGACATAATTTCTTGCATATCCGAAGATTTTGTTTCTTTATTTTTTAGAAAATCCTGGATTCCATTCTTGCAACTCACAAGATTATACACCAGAAGTTGATTCGTTGTCAACTGTTTTATCATACTACCTCTGTTGTTATGGTGGGTCCACCTGGAATCGAACCAGAATCAAGCCGTTATGAGCGGCACGCATTGACCACTATGCTATGGACCCAAATCTTTTAATCGTTGAATACCGTGGCATATACAGGCAGACCGGCGTTGGTTTTGCCTTCGAAGTGCATCAGTTCGGTGCCCTCCTGCTCTTTCAGATACATATTGACCTTTTTACCGGTGACTTGGCTAACAAGAATGAAGCCAACATCACACGCATCATCGTAAAAGCGACCGAGTACTCCTTTGAGTTCCGACAGGTCACCGAGAAACTTGCCCGAAACCTTGTCGTAATAGAACAGATTGGTGTTGATTTCTTTTGCAATGATAGCCATGTCAAAGTTCCTCACTGATTAGGTAACCATATTACACTGAACCAGTGAGGAAGTAAACAATCAAAACATTTTAAATATCAATGACTTACGGGTTTTACTGTAGGGTTGGTGCTCTTGGCTTTGAATTTCCTAAAACCACTTTCGACACCTCATTACTGTATGATGATTCAAGTCCATTTGTTGTTGTTGCTGTTGACACAAAATACCATGTTCCTTTTGGAACTGTAATTGTGGTGGTTGTGTTTGGAAACGTAACGACTCGACTCAGCGTATAAGGTCCTGAGGCAGTTTGTCCGTAGTATACCTTGTAGGACACGATTTCACCAGAAAGAATAGCAGTACCATCTTCATAGGTGGTCGGTGCTGTCCATGTCAGTGTCGCATCACCAGCTAATGCTCCGGTAATAAGTCCAAATGTCAGTGCAATTGTCGCTAGAAACTTTTTCATTCGATTCTCCAGTTTGGTTGAAAGTCAACCATATTTATGCTGGGTTATATTTTCTATTGTACTTCCGTACGAACGGACACACTGTTTTTTGTCGACCGCATTTTACAAGACGCATTTTTGTGGTCCTGTTTTTGAGGTGCCTTTTGAAGGGACTATTTTCAAAGTCGACCATAATCATGATAAAATCTCACTCTTCCTTTTTATCGGAAATCTTACTGTCAGGCTCACTACTTTCTTTGATCTTCAATGCAGCACCGCCGGCAGCCAGAACCGCGGCGAATCCTGCTCCCCATGCGATGAAATCAAAATTCTTGTCTGCGACTATGCTGTAAAAGGTTATTCCCATGAATTCAATCACACCTATAGTCCAGAGAATTCGTCCTATGTCCAGTGAATAGTTATCCTTGCCGCTGAACAAATCTCTAATGATATAACCAAAATGTGTTTTCGGTTGCATCTACCTTCCTTGTTGTGTTTAAAGAAGGTATTTATGAAATAGTTTGGTGCCGACTGTGGGATTTTAACCCACAATCTCCCGATTACGAAACGGGTGCCTTGGACAGGTTGGGCTAAGTCGGCGGAAATTGGAGCCCCAATCCAGAATTGAACTGGAATCAACGGAGTACAAAACCGTCGTAATTGCCATTATACTACAGGGGCATTATTCTTATTTAGACGCATTTCTCTTGATAGCCTGATAGAATTTTCTGCTGGTATCAACAGAATTCACCACAGTATGCGTATAGTGGGAGATTTCAGGCATTCCAGTTTCTTCGTTGAGAATCATTTCACCTTTCTCATCGAAGGCAAAGACTGGTTTGCGATTCTTCACCGTATATTCCCTTTCTTGGGAAGGATGATAACCGATCATCTTACGGAGTCTTTTCGCTTGCTTCAAATTCATAACAATGTCTCCTCTTCATTTTAAATGGTAGGTCCACCAGGAATCTAACCTGAATCTTGAGTTTCGTAGACTCATATGCTTTACATTGCACCATGGACCCATTAAATTGGCATTCCCCGAGGGACTCTAACCCACACCCCGCTGGTTCGAAGCCAACTGCTCTGTACAATTAAGCTAGGGGAACTCAATACAACACTATTTATAATTTGGTGGTCACACCTGGGATCTAACCAGGAACTCAAACTTAGGAGGTTCGGATGATATACAGTTTCACCATGCGACCTTAAACTTTTATTTATTTCTCCATGTATAAATGGAACCGCTTCTAGTCTTGAATACCACCTCATTTGGAGTATCCGAAAGAATTTCTGTTATCGGTGTAGTTAACCACCAATCTTGATGTTGCATTGTTCGCGCATAACTAGAACCAACTCTCATCGCTTTACCAACAGCAGGTCTTGCGTCACGTTCATATACAACTTCATTGTTTTTGTCTAGGTGTAAGGATTCACAGAATGATCCTTGGTCACCGCGACCTCTTTCATCGAACATCCAGTACACGTTAAATACTCCTTGGCACAAAAGACAATATTTCTTGTAAATTCAGTAAGAAAATAACATCCTTCCTATTTAACTTCAACCATTCCACCTTTTCTTTCTGTTGCAGATATGCCGCTGGATTTTTAGGATCCAAATAAATCTTGTGTTCTGGTAAGTAGAAATCCGGGAAATAATTCCTGCTTCTACCCATCTTATCAACCCATTTAATAGGATCCGGTCTATCCCATTCTACATTTAAATCATCCAGTCTCATAGCTAATTTTTCTTCCCATGAGGAGTCCAACTTAACTATACTACCATCCTTTTTAATGTAATCTCTAATCGATCTTACCAATCTTCTATGTGGAGAATTTAAGGCACATTCTCTCAATTTATCCTTACATTCTTCTGTATGCCTGTTTTTACCATTTTTTTTACGGGTCTCTACTATTTTTCTACTGGTTTCTTTTGTATATTTCCCGGACCGATGCGCCCTGAGAACCCCTTCGCGGGATTTCCGTCTGGACTCTACCGTCTGCAACTGTGGACAATTATTTGCATAATTACTTCTGTTGGGGTTTCCGTGGCACCATCTCACATGATTTGCTATCGCGGAAGCTGACATATCCAATAGATGTATATCACAAAAAGGGCAATTGATGAGCTTTTCCTTCTGTTTCTTGCCGGATCCATCACAAGATTTCTCATGTTTTGATGCATTACCACCTTTTAGAGTAAATTCACCACCACATTTTAAACAGACAGTCTTTCTCATCGTTTTATATTCCTTATAGAAATTGGTACCCCTTGGAGGATTCGAACCTCACACCTTCCAACTCGGCGTTAAGGACGGGCTTAGAAGACCCGGACCGAGACAAGGGGCTCTATCTCTATTTATAAAACGAAGGCTACTGCTCTCTCCATTGAGCTACAGTCCCATTAAAATTGGAGTAACGGACAGGAATTGCACCTGCATGATGATGGGTTGCAACCATCCGCCTATCGATTTCAGCCACCGTTACATTGTTCATTTTCTATTTATACCATTATAGAGGTTTTTCTCTCAAAAATCAACCTTTCAAATAGTATAAGAGATTATTTTTACTCCTGCTTCCTTGAGGGCCAGTTCGCAAATCTCACACGGTTTGGCCATCTTGGTGTTTCCTTTCATATCAACCCGTTCAATGTGTATTCGATGCGGAACACCGCGACACTTGATCAGGGCAGAAATTTCCGCATGAAGATAGATCGCACTAGGTCGACCTGCCCTCTTGGCGAATTTCGCTTGGAGGGGATGGCTTTTCTGGTAAGAGTTATGTCCTACCGAAATCACCTTACCCCTCTTATCGAATACAGTCGCCGTCAATTGATGGAAATGCTTCGACATAAATTAGACCGGCAGACTGTATTGGCACTGACGGTCGATTTTACCGGCGGTCTTACGGACGGTGTAGGTCATGCCTTGTTGAATGCGACGATGAATCGCCTTACCAACAGGAACCTTCGTACCACAAGTTGCGGTGTAGACGATCTTGACGGTCTTGCGCGCCGGTGCCAGATTCTCTTTGTGGCAACGCTCACCAGTACCACCCAGCACGCGACATACACGCTTCCATCCGCCATCGTGGTTGCGTCCAAGAAGAGGAGACTTGAAGCACACAAGGTGCGCTACCTCATGGGGCACCGTGTCCTCCAGAAGATCCTGGAAAGACTCATCACGCAGAAGTACGGGATTGAATCGCAGGTAATAACTACCGCGTTCAACACCAGCCTGACCGGCTGCACGACCACGGAGGTCGAAGTAAACTCGCACAGGCGGAACTTCGACCAGAAACTTGCTCTTGGCTTTTTCCAGAAGTTCCTTGACCTTGGTTTCGATCTGGAACATACGCTCGCGGCGAAGATTGGCGGTAGTCATCATTTCATAATCACCATTTCGTTGAACATGGAACCAGTATACTGTAATCCATGCACAATTCAACGTCCAAAACCATAATAGGATCAATGACTTAGCGTAAATGGAGAGGTCTGATGGCAACGATCCACATCTCCTGACTGGACGCCAGGCGCATTCAATATGCTAAGACCTCATTTGATTGCGGCTTTACATGTTATCCGCCAGCGAACTATTCATTGTGCGGTGTATGAAGAGACACCGAGAACAGCCCTACAGATTTGGTGGGACCGATGGGATTCGAACCCACAGGCTACTGACTCTCATTCAGTAAGGTATACCAAGATTCCCTTCACGGTCCCAAATTCTGTTAAATTCTCAGTTCGTTGTTCAATGTTCTAATGTCAGATAATACAGAGGACAATTTACATCGAATATTTTGGATTCTATTGCCCATCGGTGTGACAGTACTTACATCAGTATTCGGATTGTTTTTAACTGTATTATCGCCACCGTTAGATGTTTGTCCGGGAAGAATCGGAATCAACCTCTTATACAATGCAGACAATTCTTCTGTTATGGCTGCCACATTTTTCTCTAGTTGTTCCAGTTGCTCATTTATTTCAGACCTTCTTTTAGGATCCTGGGAAACTATATCACTCTCCGATAGATCGCGTCCGGAGGGCGAATGGTTTACTTTGGGCTGACCAACGATTTGGACGTAATCAATCCTAGACGGACCTGTTGCACCGGGACCTGATGGGCCAAAAGCCGTTCCATTCTGTTTGGACTCGTAATATTCGTCCCTAAAAAGTATGCTCATAATAAAACTCCTTTCCATCAAATGGCGGGGATACAAGGAATCGAACCTTAACCAAGACCTTCAGAGGATCCTGTGCTACCACTACACCATATCCCTACTATTTCTAAAACTGGTGCCGGCAGATGGAATCGAACCACCTCTACTCCTTTTACAGAGGAATTTTTGGTTTGCAGAACTGTTCCTGACAGGAACATTTTTTATAGTGTGCTACCATTACACTATACCGGCATTGTTGGTGCCTGCGGTGGGATTTGAACCCACAATGACGCCTAATTTTAAGTCAGGCCGATATGCCAATTCTCTACACAGGCTTTGATTTGGTGCGGAAGGTGGGACTTGAACCCACAGAACCTTGCTTCTAAGGCAAGTATGTATGCCATTCCATCACAACCGCTCAGTCAAACTATTTATATCACTCCTTCACTCCGATTTGCCAAACAGCGGCAATATCATTCATACCAAGATCAAGTGGCCTATTGGCACTGGAAACTGTTTCCCAAAGCCATTTTCCTTGCTCCATTCTGAATGAGTAGCAATCGAAATCGTGTACATAACCACTCTTGTATACGACACGGATGGTAAAGATTTTTCTGGTTTCTGGTTTCATTGATTGCACTTCCTCATATTTTTCAGTTGGTGTTTGTTTCTTCGGTCTTCCCGGTCCTCTCGTCATTTTCACTATCTCCCTTGTAGGCACTACAATGCATTGTTCTTGTATTTCTTCGACCATTTGTTCTGGTATGACATAATGTGGAATTCTCCCATTACGAAACCAGTCCTTATGTAGGCTCAGTTCCTCCGCCATCTGGCGTAGATTTTCCACACTGTAGGGAACACAAATCAAATGTCCTTTTTCACCGCAAAAGTAAAGAAGATCAGGCATTATACACTACTCCTATTAAAACTTCAAGAGATTAAACATGAGTAGAGGAAATCTTTCATTCTCATCCAGTGGAACCGTTGCGATAGATGTGACATTATCGTTCAGGTCTGGTTCGGCAAAGTACTCAAATGGAATAGCACTATGCTGCAAGAAATGTGTAACAGCCATAAGTGCTTGTTCATTTCTGACACCGACAACAACGAAAATCGATTCATAGTCGGCCTTTCGCGTATTGCCCAGTTTCAGAGCAACATGGGCCGTTTGTACAAGTTGTTGTTCTGGACTAATGTCCTGGCGAGTGAAAAAGTAAATGTATTGTTTTTTATCAGTATTCATCTTTAGGTTTCTCCTTAGGTTCAAAAAGTTTGCCGAGTGGTCCGCACCAAAGGGGTGACGAATACAGTTCACCGCTGAGATACACTCTCCTGTTTATACAATTAAGGCTGAAACCGAGAAATTTGCCTGTGACTGGCGAGAACATCTGATTAGAAGGTTCGGTGCACCAGTAATGTTCTTCCCTCGGCTCGGCTTCCGGAAACGGAGGATCAAATTTACAGTATTTACAGTCTATACAGAGTTTCTTGGTCACTTTCTAGCATCCTCTTCGATTTTCCGCATTCGTTCTTGAATAGCATCTATCCCATTCTTTTCCTTAAATTCTGCTATGAATAGATTCCTCTCCGCGCTAATATGTTCTTCCCATGCACGATCAGCATCATATAAAATAGAACGCCATTTGTTCCATAAATCGAAATATTCTTTCGGTGTGCAGTTTTCGCATGAACCAAAATCTATTCCCATGGAATATCCACAGTTCGTACAGTCATAATGTGCCATTCAAGCTCCCTCTTAATATAAATTGGTGCGACGGGTGGGACTTGAACCCACAACCATTCGGTTAAAAGCCGAGTGCTACTACCATTGAGCTACCATCGCATAAAACAAATTTGGCAGGCCAAGTTGGAATTTAACCAACACCAGTGAATGCGCGCAGCTTCACTGGTAGCCAAAGCTTTTGACCTATAACATTCTGGACAGTCGAATGTCAAGTATTAATTTTGCCCTCACTGTATGGTTTCCCATTGCGATCAAATCCAGTATCAGAGTGTCCACATGATGGACATTTCAGGTAATCGATGATTTTGATGGTATCATCATTGAATACCTCATATCTTGCCCCCAAACAACCATAAGTCCACCCGTCATCAAGGGCAATACCAGCAACCATTTCAGTATTACATCTTGAACATTTCATTGTGAGGCCGTCTTGGTTTGGCGAAGGCAAACAAAGGTGGTTTCCTTTACTGTGCCGGCGGTGAGTACCTTTGCACGGGAGCCTTCCGCATTGCATTCCTTCTGTGTTTCGAAACCGGGAATTACAACGGAGGTATTGCTATTACCATCACCCATTACACCAACATGAAAGAACAAAACCAGAATCCAAGTTGCAGTAGTCATTTTAATTCTCCTTCCTATAAAACAAACTCTTCTTAAAGACACCTGAGTCTACCTGCCCCGCAAGACAGGTTCGCCAAGTTGCGGCTCGACCGGCTATTCTAGGATTTCCGTAATGGGGTGTGATCCTATACTGCACCGCTCAAGTGCCTTTAAGAAGAATTGCAGTCCGTTTTTATACAGAACGGACAAACTGGTACATCTTTACAGAGGTCATTTCCTACACTCTGTGAGCCTGCACAGCATAGGCATGTGGTCAAGACACTTCTACTAACCCGTAGGCATTCTAAGCATACTCCACTCTACCGTCATCAAGGGCGATATTCAACTACTTACAAAGGTATCCTAGGACCGGTGTCTGTACTTTTTCATACACTCGGTTTACCAATGCTTTCGTTAGGAACTACCCACTACCTCAGAGTTCCCATTTTATCTGTATCTTGCTCTAGGGGAAGATGGTTTGCAACTTAATCATATGACCTTCCTTGCTTCACAACAGACCGGACGATGGGGACCGGTATTTTAATTTTTGACTATTCACAGGAGTCGAACCCAAACAACCCATATTAAACATAAGTTAGAGCATAGTGTATCAAACTGACAACCCAGACAATAGCAAATATTGCTATTGCAGCTATGAAAATTTTCACTTCACCGACTCCCTCTTGCGTATGAGTTCGAACTGGAAGCCGTCATTGCATACAACCTTATCATGGCCGATATCCATGACGAAAAGATTACTTATACCGTCATGCTCGGCACAATATTTGTTCGCCTGATTGAGCGACCAGCTATCCACACTTCTATAGCAACCACTCAAAACAACAGCAACCAGAACAACAGTAAGCTTTTTCATTTTACTCTCCAATTTTGATTTCAGTTTCAAAAGGCAATTCAGAACCAGGTCTGCAATACTGTCCCAATGATTGCATTAAAAGCCACATTTGCCATTTCGAATAACCTTCAGAATCCGTCTTGGGTGGAGTGAATTCTCCTATTGCCGAGCAGAAAAGCCTTAATTGCTCATGCTCCTCTTTCAATTTTTCTAGTCCGAGTGGGGTGAGTCTTACCCGCACATACCCATTGATATTGAATTTCATTTTACTCTTCCCATTGACCAAAAGGTTTCCATCGGTTCATGTCCACAGGTTCGAAGCATGTTAGCTTCATGGCATATTCGTTGCCGTAATGATCATTTTTCCACAAATCGGTGAATCCTATTTCCTTCACCTCTCCAACGAAAGTGTGTGGATCATTTTCATCATAACCGTTTGTCTCATCGACAGAGCAATGCCATTCTAATTTACCATCACAAACTTCACAGACACCAGCCTCTATATTCTTCGGTACCGGGCCGTAAACAAGACACATGGATTCAACAGAACTCATATGTCCGCGCTCACATAGGTAATATTCCACTCCTTCATATGACATTTCAATCAACCCCAATCTTTTCGGTCGGTTTGTTCCAAGTAACCCCTATTGTACTGCGCCACTTCTTTATCGGTGAGGTCGGTTACCCTATCACCATGATAAGTGCCATTCGGGTACTTATGTGGATCCATCGGTCGACCGTAGTATGCATCTGCACTGCCACGATCATAGGGAGAACCATGCGACTTATTCATTCTCACCACCCCATCGACTTCAGGCGCTCTTTCAGCTTGACCTGGTCAGCAGTGTGTTCGACCTGCTCCCAGAGACCGGTCTCCGTGTTCTTCCACAACTTGATATCGTGGGCGTAGACCGACCCGATTTCGGTGTAATGGCCCTCGACTTCGACCATTCGGGTGTTGCCCTTTTTGTTGTCCATCACAGTGCCTTCCCAGCCATTCTGCAATTTGACGCGCACACCCTTTTTCAGATCGTTGGTTTTCATCGTCACATTCTCCGCTTGTTTTCAAACTCTATGTAAACCAGTCTACAGGTAATCAGGACTTTTTCAACAGATTTTTCACTTTGGAAATCAATGACTTAACAAACGACTCTTTCTGCGCAAACTCTTTGCCTAAAGCACCACAAAAATCTTCCTGCTGTCTGGCCCTGTGACAATAAGTATATGTCTTATCACCCGTGATTATGTTAATTCTGGTGGCAGATGGGTGTGAGCATACCGGCATCAGATGAAATAATTTACTCTTATAATAAATGCAATTCTTACAAATTTTAACCATTGAGCAATCCTCTTACATACACCTGTTAAAAAGTCTGGATGCGTACATCAAGACCTTTAGTAGAGTTTCATCTGATAGTTTATCGTATGGATAGTCCATCAGAGAACATTTTTCCATAAGCTCCCTCTGCTTTTTTCTTTTCATTGAATCGAAATCCGTATAGTCCAATGAACAGAGAAATACGGCTAGGCCATCCCATCGCATCGACGGTGTGGTTGGATGCATATTCAAAATTTCTTGTATGATCAGTTCGCGCAGCATATCATTTAATTCCGTGTTTGAATTTTCACGCAGCCTTCAGGAAGGTATCCGTCACCTCTTGTGACAACCATCGCATCAGACACACCACCTGGATAGTCCTCTCCACCGGCAAATACCTCTCTGTCACCATGTTCTTTTAGTAGAGCCTGTAGCTTCAATATCAGTTCACTCAGTTTCATTCTTATCATCCTTATTACTTACCACCACCAATGAATCAAACACTCGGTCACACCGCGGCTCGACAGATATTCATGTATCAGAGGATAACTGTCACTGTCCTCTATGGCTTCCCAATTGTAATAGAAATAGTCATTACCAAACTCACAATTTTTCCACAGTCTTTTCACTTCCTCTTTGACCTCGACGGGGCAATTTGTCCATTGCACCTCAAAGACTGTTACTTGCTTGATACAATCGGGTTCGGTATACACTTGCTGTTACTCCTAAAACATTCGCTTATACTGCATCCATTACACGCTTCATATTTTTAATTATTCCTTCAGCCGTGTTCAGTTTAATTTCCAACTGGTAAGAATTTGCGCGTGCCGCTTGAAGAGCAACTGTCAATGCTTCAACAGTATATTGAATCCATTCACCGTCAGGAGTATTCCTCCAGCACAAAACACCATTTACAATCTCTTCTTCATAATACATGGCACACCTCTTTCATTTTGCCCCCGCTAATGCAGCCGCCAGCACTCTACGCCAGCAAGTGAATGAAATGCCGTAAAAGGCTTGATCAATTGCGCCGCGTTCAGCTTGTTCTTCCTCACCCCGCGCCCATCGCGCCAAGGCATACTGGATGACCATTCGCGTATGTGGTTCGGAATACCCACATTCAGCAAGCTCTTCCATTCCAGCGTCAATGTTCACCTTGTCTACGTTATAACCTGCTATCAGTCCTTGCCTCATCACTCCCCCACCACCGCTGTCGCGGACTGCGTTGAATGTTCCGTTGATTCCAGCTTCCATCCGGTCACACACCATCGGCAGATGTCATATCCGTCATCCTCATGGTTTTTCAAAGTGTCACCGCATTTCACGCAACAGGTCGGCTTTTCCTTGTGCATCTTGTCACCCATTGATCTGTCCCCCGTCGCTGAGTGCGGCTTGTAGCGCATCCACAACTGACCCTTCGATGCGGCAACACTGACGGCGGTTGTTGTGGATTGACACGCCCAACAGCATGTCCTTCGCCGCATTTCGGACGCGCTCAAGCTCGGCGCGGAGCCTCTCGGCTTCGTCGTATGCATTGGTTGTACGCAGTGCTTCCCTCAACGCGACAGCACGCGCCTCCTCAAGCTCGGCGTGCTTGTGGGCGTGCTGCGCCTCTGCATATTCGCGTGCTGCGCGCTCGGTCGCAAGCTCGGTGCGTAGCGATTGCTGGCCTGCGGCGTAAGCCGCTTGCCATGTCAACCATGCATCGTCCACCATAACGCTGTGGTAACCAAAGTTTTTGTCCCAGCACAATTCGTAGGAATCAAAACCCCGCGAGCGCATGTGCGCCTCAAACTCCTCTCTCATTTTAGTTTCCATAATTGGAACTCCTATGGATTTATCATTCATGATTTGCTTTATTCCCACTTGGGTGTTCCTGTGATTATTATGCCATCAGAGCATTTTGCCACTAGATACCCAGAAGTTTCATGTTTTAGAAATCTGATACCTCCGTGAGGAACGCACCATTCGGTTCCCATTTCAATATCGCTTTGTGTGACCTCCCCTCCGCCGCATCCAATAAGAAACAACATTCCGAATACTGCAATTGTACGTTTGATCACTGGAACTTCTCCCTTTTGCTTCCTATGAGTCCGTAAATAGACACAAAGATGGTTTGTAGAAAAGATGGATCTTTTTGACTGAAGAACAATCCATCCTCGCCGCAGTAGAAGTTGCGTCTGGCAGTGCTGCAATATAGATGGTTTTCGATTCCAGTGACAACATCGGTTTTGGTTGTCTTTGGATGAGTGCAGTAATGATCCTTGCAATTGACTTTGTGAAATTTGCAGTTGATGCATAGTTTTTGATAATCTTACTGTCGGATAGTCGGGCGAGTGATCGGTGTCCATGCAATGACACCTCGCAGTGGCTCCCGTGAATTGTGTTGTTGTTCCCACCACTCACCGGCAAGATTCATAAATGCAACCAGTGCATAATTATTACTCCATGATGGATTACGGTGTCCATCGATCCAAACCAGTACCTCTGTCATGGGTTCCGGTTTACTATGATTACAATCGTTCCAGATCATTTCTCACTCCGATGTAATGTGGATTTCATAATCTTACTGACAGTGACAGTCAACAACAAACTCATCGCACAGACTCAATATTAAATTTTCTATTCAGCAATTTGATAAGAGCCTTGGACGCGGTCTCACCGAATGTGTTTTTAGCCCATCCTTTATATGCTGCGGCTTCGCTGCGGAAGCCACAATGGGTGCAATTTGGATTGTCGATGGTCTTGTATGCCCATGTGCCACCCCAACCCTTGTCACATCGTACAGTGGTGACGCCGGCTAGAATGGCAAATTCTTTGAGGTTATTCATCAAAACTCACCTTATACATGATTAATAATGGTAGCAGACCTCCGAGTCGAACGGAGTATCACTGGCTTATGAGACCAGTATGGTTTGTGTGTCCGTTCCACTCGCCTGCTATAGGAACCAGTTTACAGATATTTGGGAAAGATGCAATACATTTTTAATCTTGGAAATCAATGACTTAGCATTTCAGCATATTATTCGTTTAATCCCTAATGTTAAGGATTTCTTTCCAAGAAGTCTCTCCTGGATCGATCACCTTTTCCAAATCGGACGCCAACTTGTGTGGCTTCGTTGTATGGAAGGAGGTTGTTTGGCCTGTTCTTGTGAACTTGTGATTGAAGCCGCCGCGCATTGATGCCATTCGGATTTTCTGATGTTCTTTATCAGTCAATGAGACTTTAAAGGCGCTTTCGGAAAGAGTGTCATTATTTTCCTTTACTTTCCTCCAAGTGCCTGGGCGCTCAAGATTTGTGTACCTAACATGCTTTTCAAAACTTCTGTTTTTGAGTTTTTCATTTCCTGTTTTTTCCGCATCAACAGCATCTCTCCAGGTCGAATCAACCTTTCCTTTTAATTCATGGTGTCTTTTTATTCTTCCTAGAGTGGAATGTTTCCCAACAACCAGTTTTTTCAGCAAACTTCTAGAGGTGCTCTCGGATAGTTCACCGTTCTGTCCATAGGACTCTTTTCTGAGCAACTCTTTAGCTTTTGTAATTCCAGCAGATCGTCTATCTGCTTTGGTATTCAGTTTCCAGACTTTTTTCCATTCGCTCTTTGCTGCATCTGGATTGATTCCAGCAAACGGTTCTTTCTTCATCGCAACCCGCGTTTGCTGACCGGCCTTTCCGTGCAATCTGCGTAGATCCTTCGGTGCTTTTGCGAGGTAGGAAGAAAGTGTGTCTCTGGAAATCTCATCAAGGCGACCGGCTTCTTCTCTTGTATAAGTCATCATGGCACCGGGATCAATACTTCCCTCATTGTCATATCGATGCTGCACGCCTTTTTTACCCGACTTTTCCAGTTTGGCCATTGCGGCTTCTGCGTCGGCAATGTTCTTATGTGTACTTGTTTTAACCCATACCCCCTTGGAGTTTCTGTAACCAACGTGAATGGTTTCCTCATTCAATATGGCTTCTTTTAGTTCTTTTTTGATGTGTCTTTGGTGAAGTGTCTTGAGAGTCTCAACCGCATCTTCTTTGGATTTGTGTGCGCCATAAGTCAGGCCGGATTTGTTGTGATATGCTTCCCAACTTCCATTCTCCGGGCTTTGTACATGACCAACAGTCTTTCCCTTATATTTGACTCTATGAAAACCTGTCATCTTTGTGTCCGGGCTCCATTTAGCAGCAGATTTTGCTCCTCGTTCAGAAGGCTCTACAGTCCAATTCTCATAGATATTCAGTCCATAACCAAGCTTTCGCAGTATGGCTTCTTTTAGTTGTTTTTTGATGCCCATCGACTATCACTCCACTGGTTAATAAGATGTTGTGATAGTATTTAGTCTGATTTGGTGCTCCATCCGGGACTCAAACCCGGTTTGGCAGTTTTAGAGACCGCCTATGGCATCGTGCTGGAGCCAAAACTTTGTAAACCCAAAACTCAGAACCCATCTTGAGCCTTCTTCTATTTTACTTACCTTGTGGTAGTACTGATCGGCTCTGAATAGGTGTATTCGATTGAACAGAGAGAATACGACTTTCTGCGATGAGAATTCTCCTCCTCTTTTCGCTTTCCATATCTCTATATTGAATCTGTAGTGAGGTCCGTACTTTGCAGGATCTTTGTGTTTTGGTATAAACGATCCTGTTGGATAATGAAACAAGTAACAGTCGAATCGAAATCTTTTTGAGTAGAACAATGTGAAAATACTATAACCAGTGTCATGAATATCCTTTCCCCATTTCCACAATTTCATTGTCGCTTTCTGTTTCTATTGCTTCATTTGCTTTCTCCTTTAAGTTTGTTCGTATTTTTCCCAATCGCCCGACTCATAATTCCAGTGTCTTGTGTCATATACATGAAACTCAACTGTGACACCGAGTAGAGCCAATTCAATCCTAACCCCTGCGTGGTCGCATCGTATTGTTTTCTCAAAACTAATGCAAAAAATATCGGTTGTCAAATATGTGTTGAGTTCTACTCCCGTGTGTGGAGCGATCAGCCAGTTTTTATGGGTCAGACCCCTGAAACGGGTCGAGAATGGATTTGTGATTCTACAGGTTAGATTTATCATGATGATGCCTGTGTGGAATTTGGTGGAGGATATCGGTAACGCTCCGATCAGCCAGGTACAGTGCAAGTGTTCCGCGGGTGCCTTGCCCATCCCCCAAATTCTTGGTTGAATAAAAGCCTGAGATTACGGCTTTTGTATTTAGACTTCGGACATTATTCACATCCTTGCGGGACGCTTTCTTCCGATATCCACTAGATTCCTTTCGGATATTCCAGTATCTAAACAGCATCGCTTTTTTTAGCGTCTAGCATTTGACGCATCAACAACAACTACTCTATACCTTCTTCTCCGTTGGTCTTGCGGACCATTAAGACTTGCGGTCTACGAAACTTCTAGTATAAATCAACTTCGCCTTGCGAGCTAGGTTGAACTACATTCTCTTGCGAGTGTAGTATTAGATGCCTTTCGTCGTTGTCTGGAGCAGACTTTGCTTTTTTGTTTAAATTAGGTCGGTTTGAATCGACTGCCTTTTCCTTAAATGGGAAATGCTCTACTATGAGCTACTATTTTGCTACCTACCGTGATGTGCTACTCCTGCTGCTGAATTAACTTTTGGTCAACCCAATACAACACACCACATACCTTTCCCTTCGCGTGGTACTCAGCCATGTTTCACGATTTCTGTATCGAACTCTATGGTCTGCTTTCGCCTCCGTTGTCGATCCAGTAACCATTAACATTGCGATATCGCCCTTGGATGCTACTCCTCAAACAATATCACTACTCTTTCCAATACCAGTTGACAAGTTGGTTAGTTGTGAGGACGGCACCACCCGTTTCTCTCCTGCTATACAAGTTCCCCTTGCGGGCTTGTGAATAACAGTTCTTTCCACAACACTTGCTTTGCTGTTACCTCCAACCGTCTTTTAGTTGAAGGCATCCTCACGGATGTTGGCAAGCTTGTCTAGACGGACTAACTAGGAGCGCAGGCTTGTAGGAACCTCTGCTTTGGGTGCCTCACGGCACTTATCCTTCACCAGGTTTCCCCGGTGTGGAGGCTAGACCCCCCATAAATTCTTCGTTCATTCTACATCAATTCCAGAACAAAGTCAATCTTTTTTCTGGAATGTTTAAATTAGTGGCAGACCGTGTAGGATTTGAACCTACGCTGAGAGATTTGGAGTTTCTAGTGCTACCATTACACCAACGATCTATTTAAACTATTTATCGAAATTGTGGTCAGTCTGGAGAATTTTGAAATCTCGACCTCAGCGCCCCAAACGCCGCGCTCTGCCACTGAGCTACAGACTGAATAAAATTTAATAGCGTCACGAATTTTAGCTATTCCCGTTGCCTTCTCGTTACATGCCTTCATGTCCCTTTCGTACCATGCGATGGTAGCAACTAACGTCTTTATCAAGCAACCTCAAAACGATTCATCTTATTTATCATCCGGTTGCCAACTTTCAAAAATATTTTTCCTTCTTGTATTCTATTGTGCCTTCTCTCAGACACAAGAACCTTTTCTCCTTCGTCCGTTGAATACCTGTAAGTCTTGCCTACAGTATAACGGAATTCTATGTCGGATGCAACTCTTTGTCCGTTACCACCCAGAAACACACAGATTCTTTTCCATCCTTCATCGTGCATGTACCCCAAAGATGGTCGTATCATGCAAACGATGTGTGCATATTCATGTGGCAGCACTTCATCCAACAGAACTTTCCATGAATCTGAATTCAATACAAATGAATTCAGATTGATGAATAGTCCATCACTATTCCTTCCAGCGATACCTATTCGCTGACCCCTAAGGGTGTAGAGAACATTCAGCTTGAACGGATCGATATCAAGAAACTTATTTGCTTTCCTCGCCAGTTTCCCAACTCGACTCTCTATCAACGCTATCTTGTCCAACAGTTTCAGTTCAAACGTCACGTTATGCTCAATTTGTTCATTTTTTGAATCATCAACTTTTCACCATACGACCTGGTATTGAATGCCGCATATGAGCCATCCGAAACCTTTTTCATCTTTGCATCACGATTGAAAAAGTGCTTCTGTATGTACTTGTCACAGAATGTCATTGCTTCCTGTAAGTCATCCGTATATCCCAGTTCCATGTATACGAACTCATCTGGATCACGCCAGGTGTCTGCCAGATTGACTTCAGTGAATATTTTGTACATCGTCAAATTACCTTTTCTGAAAATGACTACGCAGTGCGTCGGAAAACGTCTTACTGGGTTTGTAGTTCAATGCCGATGGGTCTCTCTGTGAGAGGCAAACCCCGATACATTCCCCGACAATGGCTTCTGCAAACTTTGCTAGTTTGTCATCATCAATGATATAGCAGTTGGTTTTTCCATCATACCTTTCGGCATAGCAACCAGTTAAAAAAGCAATCTGGTCGATTCGGTCGTGTCCGAACATTTCGGTCAACTCTTTGGTTGTCCATTGTTTATCAGTCATGGTCAAACCTCATGAGTGTGTTTGCACCTATGACTACAATGCCTGACAGGATCAACCAATCAGAAGAAAAAACAGGCACATGAGCCAATTCGATCAACACATATTGGAATGTGATATGGACCATCGAAGCGCCTAGCAAATAGCGTAAAAACATTTCGATCACCTTCATTGTCTTGATTGGAATATCATACACAAAAAACTCATTCTTATCAAGACTTATTTTACTTTTGGAATCAATCACTTAACCGGAGAAGGCTCTTTCATATTCATCACAACGTCCGTTTCTGTCTACAGAACACCTAAGCTTCATACAAAACTTAGGCAAGAAATGCCGACATTCATGACATACATTATCACTTGGCTTAATGTAATTGTGCGCTCTTAGTATAATCCTTTGCATAGGAAAATCATAGAGTGTGTTCTCAGATACAAGTCCACCCATTTTTTTGGAAGCCATAATAACCTCAACCAATCGCTTCTCTAGCAAACCACTCATCCACCGTCAGAATTTCTGGTGGGTTGAATCCTCTTTTTGGAGGTAACAGACCACCTCTTCCGTCGTACATGAAAGCGGGAAGAAAATCTTCTGTGTTGAAGGTTCTACCACAGAAAACGAACTGACCGACTTTTGCATCATATGCAGCATAGAATTCGTCCTCGAAATCTACGAAAGCATCTTCTGCGGACTTATAGACCAATGGAATAACCTCATCACAAGAGAATGTGCATCCATCACCGATGGTGTATAGAAGAACCAATCGCATAAATCACCTCATAGCAAACGAAAGTGGCGCCTGCGAAGGGGATCGAACCCTCCTGATCTTGCTCGACAGGCAAGTGTTTTCACCAGAAAACTACGCAGGCAGAATTTGGGGTGTCATGTGGGACTCGCACCCACTATATCCTGTTCGGACTCCGGGTCACAGCCGGATGGTTCGACTACTTCACTCATCATATGACACCATTATAATATAGAGACACTAACGTCTGGTCCCCGAACCGTCATGACTTTAGGTAAGCATGATACCCTACATGTTCTTGAATTGCTTTCATGATTCTAAAAATTTAATTTCCTACCATAACTCCAACCTTCAGGCAATTCTTCATTTTTTTTAATTTTTCGGCTGAGTTTTAACTCTTCTGAAAATATCCATTTTGTGCCGAAGGAAGAATTCCTTTCTCCAAGTTGATTCAATGAATTTTTTGATCCGATTTTTCTTTTTGTTTCTTCCGAATGTGATTTTCCTTTCCAAGTTCCTTCTGGGTAAAGTTGTTTTTGCTTCATTTTAGCCAGAGGAGCTATTTTTCTCAAGTGTTCTATTCTATTTTTCCTAAAATTTTCATCTTTAGCGAATTTATCTCTTAAAGATTCTGTTCCGGACTTACTCCAGTTTTCATATGTGTGTGTCCTCAATTTTTGACCTTCATATGAATTGTTATAATCCCATCCACCAAACCCACCTTTCTTTAGGTTGTAGGTGTTGGATTCTGTTAGGAACTCATCATCAACCAATTCAGACTCTTTAGAATACATTTCTTCTGGTGTATCAAACACATAGAGTATTTCCTTTAGGAAGTTCTCTGAGCCATGTTTTTCAATGGCCCTCTTCAAGTATTTACCAGAGCCCATGTAACCATCATCAAGATTTTTGGTCTTATGTGATCCAATATAGACCTTGCCATTAATCTTGTTTGTAATCTTGTAAACTGTATAGAACATAGTTGTTTCCTCCTATGCTTATATAGTCAAGATTCGAGTCCTGATGTGGACTCTTATGTCTGGAAGGCAGGAATCGAACCTGCTCTGCGAGATTCCAAGTCTCGACTGCAACCATCACACCCCATCCAGATAATACAACAAAATCTTTGATTGTTTACTACAGGGAACAATCATAATCCCCAGTCCACCTTACTCTAGGTAGGTTGGATGAAAATGCTGGCACGGTAGGGATCGAACCTACGATGGATTTCTCCGACGGATTAACAGTCCGCTGCATTACCGCTCTGCTCACATGCCATTCGCAATTGTGGAGTCTTGTCGCTAGTTACCCCTACGCTATCATTTTAAATCATATAGTGATTTTTTGGCTCCAGTGGTAGGCTCCGCCCCTACATTCTCTCGCTTAACAGGCGAGCGCCTTACTAAATCAGCCACACTGGAATTATTCTTAATTCATACTTAAATCAACAGCCAAAATATTTACGATATAATCACTGGCTGTATCGCTCTCCTCCCATGCCTTTTCCTTGGCATCATCTTCATCGTGTGCCGTGACATGGATATTCTTTATTTCTCCACGTTCATTTATGTATATGACGCAAAACCCATACATGTCATTTGCGCTGGTCATGTCACACTCCACATATTAAAATTCTGGTAAACTGGTAAACTAAAAATGGTACCTCTTGATGGTTACGCTCCACCGACTTCTACTTGTAAGGAAGGCGTTTTACTATTAAACTAAAGAGGCTCTAAAATGGTGGTTCCGGAAGGTAACGCTCCTTCATCTTTCGGTTATCAGCCGAATGCATAGACTTCCGTGCTGCGGAACCTAAAATCTCATCTGGTACTAGGCGAGGGTAACGATCCCTCCCGTCGCCGCTAATCTGGCAGCTTTCCCGGGTCTATAAGGCCCAGCCGCACACCTATGCTGCCTAGTATTCTCAGATATGGTACTCTAAAATTGGTACTCTGCTGGGGTTCTGCCCCCCACTGAACGGGTTGAAAGCCCGTTGACCACACTAGCCGTCCCGCAGAGCATTAAAGCTCGCCTGTGTTTACCCTCTCAACAGGCTTTGAGGATTTGGTGCGTCCGGGAGGACTTGAACCTCCATCTTTCTGGTTAAGAGCCAGATATAATGATCCAATTATACGACGGACACAAAACATGCTTTAGACTGTCGATTGCATAAATCTTACGGGGAATCGAACCCAACTATTCCTCCCGCTTTCGGCGGACGTGCTATCCATTACACCATAAGAACTAGTTTCGTTTTCATCCGGCAAGACTACTCACTTTACCGTGCAATCTATCGTCCCAATCGGTTGCCGCCGATTGCTTCTATCAATTTCCCAAAAGGTACTATGTTTAACGTAACCTCACGCGGTTACGCCTCACATCTGATATTCTGTCTGTTTCCCAAAAGGTACTATTGATTGAGATTACTACAAGGGATTCGAACCCTCTTTTTCCATGCCAGGATTTGCACCGGCTCTCTCAACAACCGACAGTCTAAAGCATATTGAAATTGGAGCGTGCGGGGAGAGTCGAACTCCGCGATCTGAAGCTTGGAAGGCTCCTGGTTGCCCCTTAACCTGTCCACACGCATGTTAAAAATCAATTTTGGTAGACCACCAAGGTACTGCCCCTTGTTAGCCTGGTTAAAAGCCAGGTACATCACTATTAATGTTTGCGGTCCATCATTCTTCAAAATTAATGCGGTTCTGCTTTGGATGCCTACACGGATCGTGGCCACAATCCTATCGGATATATCTAACCTCTGCACCTATTCTTCGGATTAGTCCAAGATTGAAAGTAATTATACGCAACTGCCTACTGGCTAAAGAAGCGCACAAAGGAATCCAATCCCAAACTTGACAACTCTATCCATATCGTTGTCATTCATCTTTTCACCTACACCGCAAGGTAAGGCGTCCTGTCTGACCGATAATCGGTTTCGTCCGAATCTCACGGACTCATCAGAGACATTATGGAGTTGCGCTAGAAGGAATCGAACTTTCGGTGGTGTTACCCATACCATAATCAATGGGAATCGAACCCAATGGGTAATCTAACCTTCCCCCTACCATAGGTAGCACACACTATAATTTGCGTCTCCGGAATCGAACCGGAAAGTCCGTGGACGGACCTATACCAACAACAGCCATGCATAGCCGTTTAGACGCAAAATTGGTGGGTTGTGTAGGATTCGAACCTACTAGCCTTGCGGACCGCGTTTACAGCGCGGTGAGGACCTCCAACTCCCCTGACAACCCATATCTTTTGATTGCACAACACAAAGACGGCAGTTCTTACCGTTCTCCGGGCAGAGTAAAGGCTCGTGGGCCCGATTAAGTGTTCTTTCTGTAACTAGCCAAGCAATTCTTGAAACTGGTCCCCGTTGTGGAGCCCCGAGGTCAACCTTTGCGGTTGATTGCTTTATCCGGGGTCACTTGAATGTGCAAGGGGAACCGCACCTGTTTTATTTTCAATATTCCATGGTTACCTTTTGTCCATGGGGCTATTCTCGCATAGCGGTGATCATAAGGCAACTAAATTTACCTACAATCTGCGTCGGGTTGGTTTAACCTCCACCCACAGGGTTTCTTTTTGGCTCCATCTTTTTAAGCAACAGTTGCGGTGCAAGACCGAAACTTTTCGATTTATTATTTAGCGCGATTTACGAAGTATTCTACGCTCAATAACAAAAAAAGTCAACAAATTTTTTCTCTTACTTTTCAATATAGTGGAGGATGTTTTCCCGGCTTGAAACCAACAAACACTCCATTTTCATGCACCATTTCATCCCAATTTTTCATCGTGTCCTGATACATTACTCTATAACCAGGATATTGAAGATTTGAATATTCCACTACATTCTCGGCGTCATTGGTCATGGAACGACCGACATCCATATCGGTAAAATAGACAATCTTTTCTGAATGATCTATCGAATCCATGTAGAAACTACTCTTACATGACATTTTCATACTCCAGTGCCTTGTTGCAAAGTACTTTCAGACTGCATCCTTCCAAACTCATTCGATAGAGATTGTAGTATGCTTCTTGATTTCCTCTTACATTCTCAAGGTCGAGACCAAGAGAATCTTCGATTTCTTCAATCATCAGTTCAACATCAGACATCCTGGACATTTCATTTCACCTGTCGAACTTCAATGTAATCTGCATCACCATCACGGAAAAGTTTTTCGGACTGTTTCTTGTTGGTAACTATGTGTGCAACTTCCATTTCAAAATATCCATCCCGATACCCATCTTGTGGATGCCATCGTGTATATCTGTAGCACACATAGACTTTCATGTTTTGTTGTCTCTATTCTTACCAATCTGTTTTTCAACTCTTTTTCACATTCATCCTCGTAGTAAGAGCCACCGTCATCACAAACGCAGCAAACCAATTCTTGAGTGAATAGGCGATGCTGAGAGAAAACAGTGTATTGAATGACCAGATCAATGCCAGTGGCATACACGCGGCAACAATCAACAACCCAGCAATAACACCACCAATATATGCAGCTTTCATTTTACGTCCTCAATAGCATACCATTATAGACTGTTCAACATCAAAAAGCAACCGTGAATTTTGCACTCAGGATACTTTATTCAACCATCCTGGACATTGGCATCAGCCTCAACTACGATAAACATATTTGGTTCTGCCAAGTAATCTTCTTTCCTTGGCTGTCTACCCGGATAATTCCAATGGTTGTTGTATTCGACCCGAACCTTCTTTGGTGTGAATGCGATCACTTTACCCAAACAAAACATTCTGTATCCTGGAGCATAGAAAGCAACAGAATCACCAATCTGAATTGTTTTTTTCATGAAGTCTTTCATTATTCATCCACCTCAAATTCTTCGCAGTATCCTCGGGAAAAGTCTCCCGGTTCGGAACAATTCAACTCAGAAGCCCGCTTTTTAGCGGCTTTTTTGGAGAGAAACACACCATCCACGGAAGTTACGGTGGTCGTAGAATCCGTGCTGTATTCCCACACAGTATAATCGACTGTTACGACATAGACTTTCATGTTTTCGTCCGTTCTCAATCATTGAAGTCCATTCTATTCGAAATCAGTCTGAAAGTAAACAACTAAAACTCTTGAAGGATCAATCACTTAGCTTTCAGACCGTTTTTCACTATTTCCTGATGCATCCAGTGGGAGTCGGTGGTTACATGGTTCGGTCGAACATACTTGGCCACACTGCCTCCAAAGTCTTGGAGGTCGAAGCCGTCAGCCAGACGCACTACATAACCCTCTTGACCTTCTTTCGGCTCCAGACTCTTCCAGTCGATCTGGTCGAAGTCACCTTCATACAGCACAGGAACAATCGAAACACCAAAGTCATTCAATACACTCTGGGTCAGTTCCCAATCAAAACAGTACTCCTGGTCCCATAGGGAAAACGCAAGAAAATAAGAGGGAAGATTCTCATAGCCGATGGAATGTCGAGCATACAGATTTTCACCACAGATTCGCGTCCAAGGATTAAAATTGTGTCGGATACTTCCCCAGAATGCTTTTACCCACTCACGGGAAACGTGGTTACCAGAATCAAGGCTCCTCGCATGGACTCCGCTATAATGCATGGTGGTATTCTCACCATCCATCTTTTCGGTGACAATCACGCGGCGACCTTTGAAGTGGTCGACACTCTTCAACATCTTATCGTCCGAGGTCGCACCAGGCGACCAGGGAAGATGAAATGTTCTCGGATATTTGTAGGTGTTCATGGCACGCTACCTCTCAAAATTGAGTAACCAGTCTATAGGAAACTCAATTTAAAGTAAACAACTAAATTGTCTTTGGAATCAAGAGGTTAGTTTTCGCTGAATTTCCAAGTAGAAGATATGGTACTTGGTCATACGGAGGATGTCTTTTTCGGTGACACCCTTCAATCGACGGATATCGCTATTGTGCTGGAGGTCGCACATTTTGACTTTCATTGCGTCGGTGTTTGCGAATACCCGCGCCTTGTACTCATCGTGGGTTTCACCCGGAATCTTTGTCAGTGCCCGGATTCCATCTTGAACCCGCTGGCTGATACCTGCATTCCGGAGTTCCTCATAGGTCACTGAGGTATCTTCGATGATATCATGTCCCAATGCGATGCACTGGAGTTCTTCATCATCGGTATTCAATAGGTACATGACGGCTAGTGGATGAAGGGCATACGGTCGACCACCTTTGTCAAATTGACCAGCATGGGCGTTGGTCATAAGAACCAACATTTTGCTCAACATTTCACCGTTCTTCATCATGTAAAATCTCCTTTCTCAAGGTTCCACTATACATACCAATGTTCTTTTGGTCAACGTGGAAAAAGTCAATAAAATCAACGTTATACAGAATCAAACATAGTCAGACTTCGCATATTTCAGAAGTTCGTTGATTTCTACTTTAGTCATAGAATAGACTTCCTTGACTGCTTCCTGTTCGATAGGAATCAATATCATCTTTCTACCAGCCCTTGTCGTATACTCCCTGTGTCTGAACTTCTTTGGATCGGCATAGAATATCTTACCCCCATGCCTATACTTTGGATCCATAAGAGGTGGCACAGTAACGAAGTAGAGTTCATCTACTCTTCTACATTTCATTAGCTGATTTGGACGGAAAGAAAAGGAATTCATCGACACAAAAGGTTGCTCTGTCTTTACTTCGACCGTTTTTCCATCGACAATATAATCCTTCTCGGAATCAAAGTTGTCGATGGATTCCACCAAATTCTTTCCCTGTGATCGCATGAAGTTGGAGAAAATCTTCTCGCCAGTCCGGCCTAAAATGGAAATTCTCTCTTCATGATCAATTGGTCGTTTCATCGCAAAGCCCTCGGTATGTGCTGTGGTTTTTGGAATTTCTTGTACAGTGATGGATCGTCCGAGTCCAAAATCCTCTCGTTGATTTTCATCAGGTACTCACCATGCATAGTCGGATAGAGTGACTTAAAGCACTCATGGTGATACGGGAAATTCAACACTCTCAGATTTCTTCCTTTTGTGTAGAGGAAGAGTCCAACCAGTCGCTCTATGATGAACGAAAAATGAGGTAAGGTCTGTCCACCGTAGTGTGCAGGCTTCTCATACATGAACTTTCTCAATTCGGGAACAGAGGAACTTATCTCTATACAGGCGTCTGCAAAGCTTATCCAAGAATCCCAGAACTTCTTATTACCAATATAAGACGATGTATACATGAACAGATTGATAGGAAACGGATGGTGACCTGCATTATTGTCATGATATGTTCCCGGATCCGGATGATAGTACTTGAATTCTTGACCGAATACTTCCGTCAGATTGTTCACCAGACAATCAAAATAGGATCTCATTCCGGGATGGTGTCTGTCTCCTTCAGTCATTGGATTCATTTGCAACGCAACACTGTCCATGAAAGGATTGAAATGATAAACATCATAGCCGGGATTAGACTCAATCCATTTGATGTATTCCTTTCCGTCCAGATGTGTTTTCTCTTTCCATCTCCATGACACCATGCCCCAGTGACCCGGTTTCTCTTTTTCGTATAACCCTTTCAGTATAGGATACTCTCGCAGTTCCGGTCTTTCATTGGTCGTGTTGTCATACGGAATGAAACTTGGGTCGAGTAGACCCAATTGATCATTGGAGAAATAACACTGATAGATTTTCATATCTACCTCTTACGTTTTATCGGTTGTGTCGATGGATTTTTCATCATCTTTAACGAACGGCATTCTCAGATCGATGTGGTCTACTGTTGGAGACAGTTTAACAGTAACATCATCATATAAATTTTCATTCTTCCCAAGTCGGTTGATTTTATATTTAATATGTTGGTCGAAACTGCCGGTCATTGGTTGCACACTAACAATATCCTTTGCGAGTATGTGTGGTGCTCTGGCTTTCATTATCGGAACTCTAATAGACCTAACAGGATTCGTATCTTCTTCCTTGTAATCTTCACCAGTCAACGATTCAATCGCATCTTTCTGGGTCACACCAAACTTGGACATGACCTTAGCCAATTCCGCTGGATCGATGGTAAACCCTCTGGCAGCATACTTGATGATTCTTTGGATCGTCTTGACTTTATTATCCGTATCCAGAAATTCCATTTTCCTGTGCATCAGGTATTCATCAAACTTCTCATGATGATAGATGTATTCACCATCATAGGCTACACAGCACATAGCAAGATCGAATTTACGCAACTGTTCTTCGATGGGCAAATCTTCCATTTTATCCATATGGATGATTTGGACTTTCTTTCCGTCGATATCAAAATTGGTAAAGTTTCTACCACGCTTTGCTGGCTGATGACCAGCAAAGAATTGCAATGCATTCGATAGAACATGCGGTTTTTTGTAAAAGATATCATAGTCGTTCACTTCATAGTCCAGTAGTGTTGCTAGAATGGCACCACCACCTACATATACAGGAACTCTGGCTATTTGTTCTGACATATACGGATACTTGCTTTCATAGGCTTTTAAAGCATCTTCCAGTTTGTCAATAATTGGTTTGACAAACGCCGTCAATTCCGGAAATGGATTAACCCTTTTGACAATCTTGAATTTGTCCTGTTCTTCCTTCTTCTTATCCTGTGGTTTTTCATTCACAACGGAAAAAAGATGATCCAGGATATCGTTATCGATTTGTTTTTTCATCGTGTTCGCCAACCGGTTCACATAGGCATCAATTGGGGCACCAATTGGGCCATCAATTGGAGGGGCACCAATAATCGGAAAATCATCAACTGGCATAGTAACTGCTCCTGTTGTTCGAAATGTTTCTTTAAAGGGAATTTGCCAAGAAAAGTCCGGATAAGCCATTGTCAGGACTTATCACGCAGCATGTTTATGAACAGTTCGCCTTGTTCGATAGCATCATCTAATGCTACATGAGTATGAGGTCTTTTTGAGAACCACTTACTAGGCATGTTCCGCTTGATGGTGTTTCTATACGGCATGTTCAATTTACACATAGCATAGCTTTTGATATCCAGTGCCGAGAAACTGAAAGGACTTTCTCCAGCGAATCGAATGAGATACCAGTAGACAAATAGAAAGTCAAAGCCGGCCGGATATCCCACAAATACTGGTTTTCCAGGAAGACCTTTTAGCCAAGACACATACCTCTTCATACCCACTTCAGGATAGATGGTATCCTTTCTTGTCTCATCGTATGCTTTTTGATTTCTTTTCCAAAACTCAGTCGTGTCCGGATCAGCCGTCGCTCCTTCCAGAGTCACCAGATTCATCGAATAGGTGTCCAGCATATGACCATCAGGTGAGAATGCTGCTGATCCTAGACTCAGCATGGAATGTGGTCCAGGAATAGGACCATCGGCTTCAATGTCAGTAGATACATAAATTTCATAATTCTTATTCAAAAGATCATCCTCCCCAAGGATAGCTAAGTGTTACGACAATCTCTCTAAAGAATGTCGATTTATCATTTTTTAAATTGTTTGTTCCTATTTCAAGAGGAAGCTCAACACCAAAGATTATTGGATATTGACCTCCTTCTATGTGATCGGCCATCCATCGCAACTGTCTTGCTATTTCTTGATTGGCCGCTTTTTCACCAATGGCATCCATGAGTTCATGGAAGTTCTTCTGGTCTTTCCCGAGAAAATTTTTATTGCTCATGAGATTTCAAAACCCTTGGCTATTTCCATTGAGACTTCAAATCCGGAAGCGGAATAGTGACCACCTCCACCAAATAGTGACGCGATCTTACTCACATCGACACCACCAGCCTCTTTGCTTCGGCTTCTCAACCCAAACACTCTGGTGTTTCCTTTGTCGTAATAAGTAGCGGCGAATGGCGCATCCTGTGCCATAATACTACCAGCTTCCGATCCATAGAAATAAGGCAGATTTGCTGCTGGTACGACATAACCACCGATCATAAGTTTGCGCGTAGCCACGGACAGAAACTCTCGGATATCTTTCATGTGTTTTCGCTCAAGAGCCAGTCCATCTGATAGCAGATCATCAGCATTCTTGTCCATGATTTTATCCCACAGATCGAAGTCATATTCATAACTGAAAAGAGCCATTTGAATCTCTTTGGTTCCGGCCAGTTTGAATCTCCAGAGGTCTCTGTCCTGAATGTGTTCGATCAGTCTGGGTGGTGCCTTTCCTTCGAAGAAATAGTCCCATGAAATCATGGCTCCACTGCGGTTCATATCGAACAACGTCTTTACATTCGACGGAAGATTAGATAGATCCTCTTCGGCCGATTTGTGGTGATCCAGAATGGTGATAGACTTGGCCCTGTCTGCCATTTCCAGCAGCACATTTCTCTTGTATGAGAAGTCTACCATCAATACATCCAGGTCTGTCACATCAGGTGCGGATTGTCCATATATTCCCGGATGAAAAGAGATATCGGTTTTCATTTCTTTATAGGCCTTTCGGACGGTCCATGCCGCGCCGAATCCATCGGCACAGTTTCCATGATAGATACAGATATTGCCACTCATGCTGTTTTTTGCTCCATTATTAATACTTTAGTTCCCTTGATCGCATCCAGCAATTCCTGTTGCGTCTTTTCAAATTTCACTTTGTTGTGGGAGGTAACCTGTACCGTAACATCGACACCAACCTCTCTCAGCATTGTTGAAATTACTGCTGTGAGGTATCCTTTTTTAGAGTGGGCTGGACCACTTATTGTAATTATCACACCGTTCATTCATCTTTCCTTTCAAAATAGCATATTGTTCCACAATGGGGACACCAGAGTTTTTTGGGATTCCAGTCATCCATTACCGCGATTGACCACCATAGTTTACAGTGTTCGCAGGTAAAATGCAAGATTTTTTCTATTGTGTAATTGGAGATTTTGTTTGGCATGATATGGTTTTGAAGTGAAAGGCGGTGTTTCCACCGCCTGGATTCTTTGGTTACAAGGCGTTTCCTACCCCGTATGGTTCACGCCGCTAGGCGAACACCATAGTCTGCATCATTTGCTGCATTTACTTTTTGCGCTTTAACTCAGTCGCCTAAGGACATTCTACTCAGCAGATATTTGTACGGTCGAAAACTATTTTATCCCCACCAAATTCCCCAAAATACCTCCTATATATTGTGGAGATGTGGGGAATTTGGTGGAGATAGACGGTACCGCCCCGTCGTCCCAATAAAAACACCTAACAGTATCAACAAACGTCAAGGTATTTATTATACAGGAGTAGCAACTTAATGTCAACGAAAATGGAAGAAACTAAATGTTTTGAGTGTGGGAAAATATTCCTTAGGGAATCTAGGTATATAAAAATTTCTATTAAGAAAAAAAGAAACATTTTTTGTGGCTTAAGTTGTGTTGGTAAGAACATGAACAAAAACGACAATAGCACAAAAAACGTTAGTAATAATAAATTCAAACCACAATGTCAGAAGGGATATACAAGAGCTGGTAAAAAATTCTGTTGGTTCATTGCCAGAGCAAATTCTAGGAAAAATAACAATGGTTTGACAGAAGAAATTTTAAACGCTCTGTGGGAAAAACAAAACGGTCGCTGTGCTATTTCTAATATAGAATTAGAATTGCCGAACAAATCCAAATCGAAGTTGTACCAAGCATCTCTGGACAGAATCGATTCAAGTAAGCCATATCAAGAGGACAACATACAGTTCGTAGCAATGCCTCTCAACCTAGCAAAAAACAACTTTCAGCAAAATGAATTTGTTGATTTTTTGATGGAAGTGTCGAAATCAATGTGTAGACAGTAAGGAGGGTGACGCTGTTGCTGATGTTACTCAGCAGATTCTTTATTTAGGTCAACTATCTTTTTGAATTTCCTTCGTCTGTTCTTTTTCATTCAAATATGATTCAAAGATGCGCGCTCTATTCAGTATATACTCTGAATTTCCACCGGCCGAAGGAGCATATGATTCGATAGAAAGCTTTAATGCAACCATCTTTATTGCTGTGCGATTCTTTAAATCTATTTCCTTCAACTCAATTTGCATGTTATTTCTCCTTAACCACTCGCAAGTAGTGACAATGAACGGATTGAAATTCTTTCCTTTGGACGGGGAGGATTCATAGCGTTTGCTACTTTTGATAAAATTTCATCATAGAATGATGGCTCAAACGGACTTGTGGAAGTTGTTATCACACCAGAACATAAATTTGTGACCTGGCCGGACTCATTATAATAACCAGCAGAAAAAAAGTAAGCTTGCATTTCATCCATATCGTTTATCCCACTCTAGCATCTTCAAATATACTTCATTACTCACCGTTGAAAACGTACCATCCCCATTATCAATGGTCCACTCATTTGTGTGGTAGTTCAATATTGGAAATGTATACACATCCTTCGACTTCATCGCAGTTTCAACGATACTTCTTGGAATGTATGGACAGTCTATCGCAGAGACTACATTGCCGTCAACATCTTTCTCTATGATAGGCTCATAGTCTTTGATTTCGTAAAGTGTTTTCTTGTCCATTAGTAGATCACAAAATTTTTATAATATGAATCGAAGAAAGTCTCCAGTCCATAACGACACTTGATTATGGAATTGGTGGATACATCAATTGCAGCATCAGCCATCAATAGAAACTGTCGGCAACTATGAAATCTACTATGGCCTTGCATTGCTCGATCCATATGATATTTTGTACGGAAGTAATACACGATGTTGTCAATTTGTATTTTATACATGATAACCTCTAATTTTAGTATTGCTTATCCGTATTTGGTTTTTCTTTCTTAGGTGGTACCAGAGGAATATTGCAAATACCTTCGATTATAGTAGCCATCGATTCAAACAGTTTCGGGAAAGCCCGAAACACTGCATACGGGATGTTGAAATATGGGAGGACCGAAAGGACCAGTCTACCAAGGATTGTCCCTACGGTCAAGCTTGGAGTGTAGTATTTGTCGTTTCGGTTTTTCATGTCACATGCATACTCTTCAATGAATGACCATACACTGTACACCAGTGCCAATGCCATCGGTAGCCAATATAGTCCAATGCTCATCCATGTATTGAACGAAACGAATTCCTTTGTGTATTGTATAAATTCTGCAATCATAGTTATTCTCCTGATTTAGTTCTTCTGAATTCATAATCTCTATTCGGACAAGCCTCGCAGGGTTGGTGTAGCATTGTCATAGAACATTCCGGGCATGTCAATGAGAACACAGATTTACCCACACCGGTGCCAGCAGTCCATACGTTCAATTCACCTTTTCGGATACCACCATTCATCATTTTTTCGAATTGATCATTCACAGACATACTCTCAACTCCTCGGTGTACCGACTTCAACTACAAAAAAGTCCCTCTGGTTTATAACACCAGCGGTATTGAGAAACCTGATATAAGATGACACTCTTTCACTGTTGACCTCATCAGTCAACAGAGCCGTGATTCTCATGCCAACAAAAAAACTAGAACAACTATCATATGTTCTGTATTCCCTAATGTATCTCGTCATATCATTATCGGAACAATAGCGTACATTGCAAACGTGTGGTCTAATTCTGAAATTTTCCTGGCTGACTAACAGAACATTATGATTTGTTTTTCCAATGTACTTCGCATATTGATTGATGAATGTCGTTTTCCCGGTTCCCCTCGGATAGGACAATTTAACCCGTCTGAATTGATTGATGTAGTTTACCGGACCTAGGCCTGCAAAAGTATTGGGAATTGGTTCGAATCCCAGTAGTTTGTCTATCTGATTGACAGTAGATTTGAAGTCGATAACGGAGGAGCGTTCTGATTCTAGTCCATTGAGACTTAGTTCGCTGAGAATGTGGGACAGTGTGTTTTCAGCCCTGAATGGATGATAGGGTAGTTCATCGTAAGCCTGTCGAAGTCTTGTGATTAGCTCATCCTTTTTCATTCTTATTCTCCTTTACTGGTTTCTTATGGCTATTACCATTGTTCAATTCCTCTGTTTCATGATCATGTGTACATTGCCCACCTCGGCAATGTGACAACGGTTTTCTGATTTCATCTTTTGCTGAAACTCTATGCGGCAGTCTCTACATGGAAACATACGGGGCTCTGTATGGCAATTGCTTTCGGCTTCCAGCCATGCTTCATATTTCTTGGAATTCTCAAAGCACTTTGGAAATGGATGGGACTTAATTTCACTGAAATAGATTGTTGACGCATCTTCTAGGGCCTTCATAATTCTCCTTATTTTACAGATTCAAAATCATCGTTAATTTCAAGATACGCCTGTCCGAATTTGAGCATCGACCACAGCGTAGCCGGTGATTCAACTTCGAAGGGCAACTTACCAATAAAGGAGAGGCTCCATTGTTTGGAACTTCTATACCATTGGACTATTGTATAGTCGCGGTAAATCAACTCACATTTCGTGAGGTAATCCAGATTGTCGTAGGTGATCTTCAGTGACATATCACCTACTTGTTTGATAACCAATTCTTTCATAGTGTTTCCAGAAATTCCATGGCTTCGCTCGGTGTTTTGAACACCTTGGTGTCATGTCGGTTGGTGCGGACGGTGATGAAGTTTCGATTGTAGATACTGACGGTCGCGTCCAGCGTCCGGGCGCGACCGAAGGTCACCGACTTGTATTTCTTACCATTCTTGTTGGTATGCTCACCCATCAGCACACCATAAGGCGCAGTGAATCCCCGATTACACGCCCATTCGAAAATGGAATTTTGGATTTCACTTGAGTTCATTTTAATAGCCTCGACTCAGTTTGATAATTTCAATTACATCTTTGAAACGCAAAGATACTCCTGCCGCCTCAAAGGTTTTTAGGTAGTTTCCGATAGCCTGTGCTTTTGTGAGGTACCTCTGATGAGCATAGCAAGACCAGTCATGTACACCATTCTCAACCTCATAAAACCAACTACAGCCATCGGTATGATTGTGATTGCAGATCAGAGAATGCAGTTTTTCCGCAAACTGGTATACAGTGTCAACCTGATCTTCTTTAATTTTCTTGAGTTTGGCAATCTGTTGTTCCAGATCACTGATTTGTTTGTCTATATCGTTCATGCCAACACATCTCCATAACGAACCTTCACAATGAAATCGCCTTTGAACAAGACAAAACCGAAGGAGCCCGAACCGTAAAGCTTGTCGGCATGTACGGTGTAGTATTTTTCACCCGTTTTCGCATCGATGTGACCATGGAACGTCACCGAATCTTTGGCCATGGACTCCATTTTGTCATTTCCTATGATGCCGCGAGAATCGCTGACAGAACAATCTTCATACTTTTCGACTGTGCCCAACTTACCGTTGAACACAATCCAGACCGGTCTGTCATAGCGACCGCCGGTGTTGGGTTTCTGCTCTACCTTCTCGGAAGGTTCTTTTTTCTTAAAAAATCCAAACATTACAGTAACTCCTCTTAGATGATGGCTCTGGGACCGTATTTGGCATCAAGTTTAAGCCATAATTCGCGCTCTACTTCTTCATCCGGATTCGGCTCATCGCCACCGGCAACGACCTCACCAACCATTCGCCAGGCGTACTCCGAGTCATCTTCCTCTCGGTAGAAATGGATTTCGACGACGAAGCGGCTGCCATCATCGTCAACAACAAGACGGATATCTCCAAATCTACAGAGAATTCCAGGTTTATCATGTTCTTCCTGGAGCTTCTTGATTGTCGCATTAACTTCGCAGAACTCGCGCAGGTAGAACATGTCCGTCAGGTCGATCTCTTCGGATCCGAGGCGAATCAATCTCCGTTCGGTATCTGGGTTGAGAATTGGCATCTTGTTTTTTCCTCTTAGATTCGGCAGCAGCCGAGTTTGGCCAGATTCTTCCAGTTGGTCGGCTTCGAAAGGTACCAGTCGCTGACCTTGTCGACCATACGAAGCGACAGTTCTCGGAACTTGTCTTGGTTCTCATCGATGAATTCGATGATTTCCGCCTCGGCAGCCTTGTTGAGGCCTTTGTCGCGGAGCATACCACCTTCGATGACCTGCTTGATGCGAACCAGATAGTCTTTCTTGGTTTTCATCGCCATGTCAAGATAGTTGGAGCGCGAAATCATGGCTTGAAGGTGCGGAGACAGTTTGCTGCCGCGGTCGATCATGAAGTCGAAATCCATGTTGGTGATGAAGATCACGGTGCCTTCGAATTCGAAGGAGCGCGGAAGCTGGTCACCAGCCTCATCTTCCATCTTGGTCTCGGTGAGCCAGGACAGAGTACGGACCTTGCGTGAATCACACGCGGCCTTGAGAAGGTTGAGGCTAACATCGTCGCTGAAAATGGAATCGGCGTCATCGAAAACGATGACCGAGCCAGGTGCACGGAATTCATGCAGAGTCTTGTAGAGGCCAGTCGGACGGACATAGCCGCTAATGTGAATGTGGTAGGGATTGTGTTTGGTCAGAATCTCGGTCACGCCGTGCGACTTACCGACACCAGCGGGACCAGAAATGATTAGTGCGCGAACATCGCCCTGCACAGCAGACTCGGCCATTTCGTTCATGGCCGAGAATCGCAGGGTGAGCTTTTCACGAATTTCCTGCTCGGTCTCCGTGGAGACAACAACAGGCGAAGTGTGTGCGGTCAGAACACCGGCATTCTTGTTGCCGATCTTGCCACCAGCAAGACGCTTCTTGGTCATTCGAAAACCACTCTTAGGTACACCGCGGGGCATTTGTCAGTCCTCATTGCATTTGATGGATCCATCTTAACGTATTAAGACGGAAATAACAATAACACAAACTCTTTATGGATCAATCACTTAGCGGAGGTCAAGAAAATCTTCCGGCTCCATGAAGATGTAGTCCTCTTCAGTGTATCCCAGACGGTCAACACCAAGACCATGACCGACAAACTTACCGTCCTTGTTGAAGGCGGAGTAGCCGTAGGAATCGAATCCTTCATCGTCATAGTTAGGAAAATGTAGCTTATCGTCGTATCGGGTGTTTAGACCCATTGTGCGATCAGTGATTTCCTGTCCATGACAGTTTCGATTGTAGACATAGGCGTTGTCCTTCGCATGAGGACAACGCGGAGAGTATTTACCTTGGCTCATGCAGCCACCCCCTGTTTTACAGCGTGCAGGTTTGGAAAGTATCGCTTGGAGTTATCGACGCGGCGGACGGTATCTTCTACCCGACCCTGTGCGTATTTCTTAGCATCTTCTTCGATCTTGGCAGTGTCGATTTCGACCTCACCAACAACCTCACAGTTATGCGCCCATACCCATGCGTCCACAACGCGATTCTGGTAGACTTTACCGTTACGCGCAACGAATTCAGAGGTCTTGTCGGTAGTAGCGATACCGATCTTGGAGCGCAGGGAGGTCTTGTATCCCATCGAATACGGACGCTCAATCACAACGACCACTTCACCAACCATGTTCTTGGCGGTGCGGCCACCGGTGACTTTGACTTTGCGACCTTTGATATCGGTACACTTAGCAGAATCTTTTGCCGCATAGGTCAGTCGGGCGACTTCGGTTTCGAAGGAATACTTGTAAATATCGTCGTAAACACTGTCGACCGCATCGATTTCGAACACGGTGCCAGCATCAGCCATGCCATCACCACCAACAATATTGGTAGTCAGTCGACCTTCCGGAGTCACCGAGTAGAGCATGGTAACCCACTCCCAAACGTCGGACATCACGCGGATGCTTTCGTTCGTTACGAACAGCGAACGGCCAACATGCTCGGTGACCATGGAGTAGTCATACTGCTTGGTTTCATGGTTGAATTCACACTTCTTGTAAGTAATCATGATAGGTCTCCGTGATTGATGGAACCAGTATAGTCCACAATTACACTTTATTCAATAGAATAAACTTATTGTAAATCAATCACTTAGCGAATACGCGATGTTGCTTGATGTTCCACTTGTCCACCACAGGCGAACCGTAGCCGTCCTCGTCGATCACGATGTAAGCCACAGTGGACTTAACATTCGCATAGCGAAAGGTCTTGCCGTCATCCAGCCAAATCTTGAAATTGAATCCATCAAAAGGAGTGGATTCAGCGACACTGTAATCGAAGTTTTTCCCGTATTCTTTTTCTACGAAATTGCCGACGATATTCAGTGAATGAAT
>JACCDR010903414.1_pt1 | contig 38830 bp, 56 predicted proteins | sample 7446431 | NCBI WGS metagenome assembly JACCDR01 (sample SAMN15323443, study PRJNA562643) | freshwater metagenome | isolation source: river surface water | place: USA:Blue River Watershed | collected 2017-08-17 | reverse complement strand
GCCGCAACGCTGCCCGCTGCACCGGCCGCCCCTGCCGCGCCGGCGCCTGACGCCATGAACGGCGCGATTGCCGCTAGGAATGCCATCGATACAGTCCTCCATCGTCGGTCTCGTCCACCCACTCGAAACCGAGTCGGTGCATCAACCGGTCAGAATCAGGCTCGTTGCGGTCCGCAATCGCGATCACCGGAACCCCGCGCTGGCGAATGATCTGCTGCATTTTCAACACGGCCTTGAGCGCCGTCGGGTGCCGCAGCCAGCGCTTGAACTCGGGACGGTACGTGCTGCCGAGCACCCACTGCCCGTCCATCCGCGCGATGCCGATGACCGCGTAGGCTTCCCCATCGGCAAGCGCGGCGATGGCCTGCACCGTCACCGGCGGTTGCCGGCCGATGACGGCGTCGAAGTCCTCGCGCGTCGCCCAGCGGGTGGTAATCACCGGGCGGTGACTGCCAGTACCGTGCAGGGGCGTGGGGCCGTCGCCTTCAGGCAGATCCGTGCGTCGGTCGTCCATTCACCGGGGAACTCGATCATGTCCTGGTCGTACTGCTCCCAGACGTAGTCGTCGCCGGTCTCCGACCAGGCTTCGATGTCGGGTAGCGGGTCCATCGTGTCGAACGTCGGCCCGAACTCGAGCCCCGCCTTGTGCGTGTAGGCGAGGATCAGTCCGAGGTGGTCGATGCGCTTGGAACTGTTCAGCGAGACGATGCCGTCGGGCATCGCGCTGGCGAGTTTCATCGACTTGAAGCGCGCCTCGTAGCCGAGACCGATGCAGGCACTGGTCACCGACTGCGACAGGGTGATCTCGCCGCCCGAGACCGTGTACTCGCCGAGGTCGGCGCCGTCGCCCCAGGCGATGACCGCCTCGCCCTCGAGGTGGTCGAGCCCGGCGATCGTTGTCGCCTCGGCGCCCGAGTACCGGTAGAAAGCGTCGGCCTGGCCGTTGAACGTGCCGCCGCGGCACTCGGTCTCCTGCGCCCACTTCTCGAGGTAGCGGACCGTGTTGCCGTCGACGGTGCGCTTGACGGTGTAGTAGACGGTGTCCTCGCCGGTGCCCGGCAGGACGGCCACGTCTTCAACCTCGCCGTCGGTCTCGACCAGCGTCCAGGCGAGCACGTTCTCGACCTTGTCGAAAACCAGTACCGCGACCTTGCCGTCGGAGCGCACGCAATGCACGCGCGTGTCCGGCTGGCGCTGGACGGCGATATGGGTGATGCCCATCGAGTTCAGGTCCGGTACCAACTGCGTGGCGTCCTCGAGCGCGTAGTCGCTCGCCTGCGGGTCGAACCCGAGCAGGTAGACGCGCGCGCCCGAGCGCTGCGTGAACACGCCGGTGTTATCGATGCGCTCGGGCTGCACCTGGGCCGAGCCCTGCGTCGAGCTTGCGCGGATCGCGAAGTTGGTCGGCGTCAGGGGTTCTTCGAACGACGTCGAGCGGATCGCCCACTCAGCCGAGGCGGTGCCGACCATCAGTCGCTGCAGCGGCAGCGCCCAGTTGATCGAGTCGACGGCGCCCTCGGCGATCGACTTGGAGATCGCGCCCGCGTCGCCCTCGGTGTTCGGGTCGAAGTCTTCGTAGGCGTCGGACTCCGAGCCCCAGATGTTGCCCTTGCCCATCCACCACAGACGACCGTCGTACAGCGCCACGGCCGACGGCCAGCCTCGCTTCGTGCTCCACGCACCTTCGTACCAGTCGGAGGTGGCGTCAAGACTGCCGAAACTCTCCAGCACGACAGCGCTCGCGCTCGTCCCGCTGGCGACGGCCGTGATCCGCGCCGTGCCCTCGCTGGTGCCGCTCGAGATGGTGATCGTGCAGACGGCCGTACCGGAGGTGTATTCGCCGGCCTTGATGCCGAGCCGGTAGTAGATCGACTGCCCGTCGAGGTCGTCGGTGTAACCGCGGGTGGTGTTGGACGTCCACGAGTTCTGGTCGACCCACGCGCCCGGCTCGCCGACCGAGTACTGCAGCGTGACCGTGCCGGCCCAGGTGCCGCTGATCGAGATGCCGACGCGGCGCTCGCCGCCGACGCCGTTCACCAGGATCGGGTCCGTGAACTGGTCGGCGCCGTTGGCACTGACGGTCGCGATCTGGCCGGTCGAGGAGAGACGGAAGAGCGCACCGACGTGCGTCGATTTGAACAGCGACTCGCTCGCTGTCAGCGTCACGTCGCCCGACAGCGCCGAGGGCGTGATCGTCAGGTTCGAGGTGTTGATCAGTCGGAACGGACCGTCTTCGGTTTCGTAGTTGACGAGCGACCAGGAGCGCGCGGCGCGGCGCTCGATCCGCCGTTGCTGGTAGCCCTCGCAGGCGATGAACATCACGTCGGCGCTCTGCGTTCCACGCACCTTCGGCAAGTCGGCCTCAAGCCACGGCGTCGCGAACGTGACGACCCCGGCGCCTTCGACGGCCACAGAGTCGACCAAGCAGGAGTAGGCGCGAGTGCTCGACAGTTGGATGTAGAAGTTGCCGGTCGGGGTGAACGCGATGGAGTGCGTGCCGGTGCGCAGAACGGTCTCGGTGACGTAGTCGTCGTCGCCGTTCGTCGAACCGACGCGCAGCGTGACCGGTCCGCGGGCGACGACGATTCGCAGCCCGTGCTCGACGTTCTGGTCGCTGACGCCGACGGTGACCTGCTGCGAGCGGATCGCGGCCAGCACGCCGGTGCCTTTCAGCGACAGGTAGCCGCCGGTGAGCCACGCTGAGGTGGCGCCCGATTCGTCCTCGTCGGTCCAGCCGGTGACGTTCGAATCGAACGTCCCGTTGGTCACCGCCGTCGACACGGCCGCGCGCGTGAGCAGCGTGTCGGCGATACGCACCCGCATCAGCGAGTTGGTGAGTTCAATCAGCGACGTGCTCGAGGCCGAGTAAACGAACGGAAGGTGGCGGGCCACGGCGTTGCCGTAGGTCGTGCCGATGTACTCGAGGCCGGGGCGCAGGCTCATCGGCCCGAGCACGCGCGGCATCCAGTTGGTCATCGTCTCGGCGGCGAGCGCGGTGCGCTTCAGGTCCAGCCGCGCAAGCGCCAGCGCGGACATGATGCCGCGGTTCAGGGCGAGCAGTTGTGAGGGCTGGGAGGTCACGTTTTAAGTCTCACTGCTTTGGTGCCGTCGTTGGTTCTAATGCGAACCGAACTTGCGTCGGCGTCACTCGGGTCGACCAGATAGACGGCATACGTCACGCCACCCTTGAAAACCCTCGGGCAATCGCCGGTCGGGGCATCGGCCGTGGCGACCAGGCACAACTCGCGCACCGCCCCACCGTAGTACGTGCGCAGGCCCGAGTACTGCGTCGGGAACCCGCCCCCGCCGCCGTCGCCGATCTCGAAGTCGATGGCGATGAACGACGGCAGCGTGTACGCGACCAGCGCAAACGCAACTGCTGCCAGCGCGGGCGGCGAGTACGACGACAGCGCCGTCGAATAGTTCGCCGTGCTGTCCGGCGTTGAGGCCGTCAACGCGAAGTCGACGGCGGTCAGTGAGGGGGGCGTATAGGTGCTCATTGCTGCAAGTACGGGCTACCCGGGGCCGTGTAGTAGGTGCCGCCGCTCTCGTACTGCACGAACGCGGAGCCCACCTTGCCGGTGCGGATGCTCGACGCCCAAGTGCCCCCAGCCCCAGTCGTGATCGTCTGTCGCAGCACGGCGTTCGTCATCGAAGTGTCGTCGGACTCGACCACCGTGACGATCGCACCACTGACCGGCGAACCGCCGAGCGTGACCGTACCACTGATCGCGAAAGTGGCGATCTCGTCCTCGTCCCACGCACACCGCACGGTGTAGTTACTGGTCGCGAACGGGTTACTCGCCGCCGCGCTTGCGATCAGTTTCACCAGCAACGATTCCCCCGGGCGCAGGACAAAGTCGGCGACCTCACTTACCAGTGACGGCAGTAGCACCCGCGCGACGATCCGCTCCGAATCCACTTCAAGCAGTTGCTGCTCGACCGCCGTGTGCATACGCGGAATCAATTGCGTCCAGATTGTGTCGCCGGCCGTGGCAGTGATCAGCGCGGTCTCGTTCGCCTGGGCACGAATCACGACCGCCGGGTCGCTGCTCTGGCTTGAGTTGAACGAACCCTTGACCAGTTCGACGCCACCGCTGACAGCCGTACAACGGCTGGTCTTCAGCACGTTCTGCACGCTCGTCAACACGGCCAGCGGGTCGCTCCCGAACGTCAGTCGACGCACGATCACGTTCACGCGCGAGGCGATGCCGTTCTCGATCACGAACAGGTTTTGCGCGACCGCGTCATTCCCGAAGATGTTCAGGGTCTGCGCAGTGCCGCGAAACGAAACCGCCATTTAGTTCTCTTCCCAGCACACATTCACGACGTAGTGGTTGGTCGCCGGGTTCGACGTGCCTGCCGCGGCCACGATGTGGACCAGCAGCGCTTCGTTCTGCCGCAAGACGAAATCCTGCAAGTCAACGACGATCGGCAGGCAAGACATGTCCGGCGCCAGCACCTGTCCAACGGCCGTGTGCAAGCGGGTGCCGAACTGCTCCCAGACGACCGTGCCGGCCGTCGCGGTCGGACCGGAGTTGGCGCCGCCGTCCGAGGCGGTCGAGCCGCGGACGATGGTGTTCGCGTTGGACGCGGCCGTCGTGTCGAACAGCCCCTTGCTGAGTGTGGTGCCGCCCGTGGGCACGCCCGTGGTGCGCGAGGTCTTGATCAGCGGGGACACCGCCGTCAGCACCGCAGTGGTGTCCATCTGGACCGTGATTCGACGCACCCACACCAGTTTCGTGGCGTCGATGTTCTCGATCGTCAGCAAGTTCTGCGTGGTCGCCGCGTTGCCGACTTGACGAAAGGTGGATGCCCCGAAATAGCCTGCCATTTATAGATCCGTCCTTAACCAGATTTGCCCGACCGCCGGTGAGCCGGGGTCGGAGGTGCGGTTTTCGATGCGAAAGGAAGTCGCCTGTTGGCCGTTGAAGTTGACGGCCGCTACCGGCGCTGAAACTTCGTCGAGCGTGTCGGCGGTGGCCGCGGTTCCGAGTCCAAGGGTTGACCGTTGTGCTGCGGCGTCAAGGTCGTCCAGCAGAGCACGACCTGCCGCCGTGCATGTGATCTCTTCCACGTCACCACTACCGGACGACGCGCGCCCAAGCACCTTGTCAGTAGCGCTGACATTCTGGAGCTTGGCGTAAGTGATGGTGTCGTTGCCGACGGTCCAGGTGGCGCCGCTACCACTGACGGTGATGTCGCCTTTGTCTCCATCGCTGACTCCCCCAGAGGCCGTGCCGAGTTCGAACCCGGTCTCGCCCGCGTTGACTCGCACGACCTTGAGCGCGTTGCCGGCGTAGGCCAGCGCGGCGAGGTCGGTCAGTTGCGTGTCGGCGGGCTGGTAGACGCCGGTGTGGGTGTGCGCGGCGGTGGCGAAGTCGGTGGCGTCGGCGGTGGCCGCCGTGCCGAGCGACGAGTCGAGGTCTTCGATCTGCCGACGGATGCGCTCGACCGCGAAGTCGGGGTCGAGCGAGCGGGTCTGGAAGTCGTCAGCGGCCATGTCAGCCGATCAGCGATCCACGGTTGCCGCGGTCGCCGCCCGGGCCGCGCGAACGCGAACGGACCCACGAGCCCGGCGGCGTCATCTGCGTCGGTTGTTCCATCGCGTCCGACGACTTCGCTTCACTGAGCGCGCGCGTCTTGATCGCGTTGATCTTCTGCCAGGTCTGCTTGTCCTGCGTCAGCCGGCCGATGATCGCATCCGCCAGGTAAGCCTCGACGTAGCGGCAGAAGTTCGGCGGCCACAACGACAGGTCGGCGCCGTAGTCGTCGCCGTTGGAGACGTAGCGCACGTAGATCGGGTCGATGTCCGCGAACCAGTACGGACCGTCGGTCTGGTACTGCAGCAGCGGCACGGTGAAGCGCTCGTCGCTGCACACGGCCACCGTCCTCATCAGGTCGGTCGGCCGGTCGAATGCGTAAGTGAACCCGAGGGCCGGCGTCACGCTCGGCGAAGGGGTGACCTCCACCGAGCGCATTGCAAAGTTCCACTGCCCCATCTGCAGGCACTCGTCGATCGCGGGGCGCTCCCAGACCGTGTCGAGCAGGCGGCGGGACTCGCGCGCCTCCGACAAGCTCGAGAGTTTCCGCTCCTCGCAGAGCAACAACGCGTTGTTGTAGAGGGACAGTTGGGTGGTCATGTCAGGCCGCCAGTGCCTTCAGGTAGTCGGCGAGGTAGGCCTTCGCCTGCCCTTCGCTCTCGAAGCCGTCCTTGACGACATTCTTGCCGCGCAGGATCGTCCACTTCGAACGGTTGCCGCGGAACACCACCTGGTATTCCTCGACCGCCTTCTCGTCGAGCACGGCGCGCTCGAGGCGAGTGTGCGAAATCAGCGACAGCGAGGCCTCGAGCCGGCGCGACCAGCGCACGTACAACTGTGCCAGCCATGCCTTGTCTTCGCTCACGACGGTGACCATGTCGTGCTCGCGGAACTGGGTGGCGACGTGCTGCCAGTAGTCGTGGCGCAGCAGGTCTTCGACCGTGACATCGGCCGGCACGACGCAGTGCCAGTCGCGGCGAACGAACTCCGCGGACTGCATCGCGTGGGCGGGGAGAGCCTTCTTTTCTTCGGACATGGGATCCTCGGGTGAATGAGGTCGGGGCGCCCCGAAGGACGCCCCTTCCCCAGTGGGTTAGGCCAGGATGGCCGAGGCCACGGTGGCCGCGCCGCCGGCCGTGACGGCCGAGACGGTGTGGACCGTGGCGCCAACGGTCGCGGTCGTCTTGCTGACGATCACGATGTCGTTGACCTTCATGCCCAGGTCGCTGCCGTTGCTGAAGTAGTCGGCGGCGTCCACGTCGGTGTGGACGTCGGTCGACGAATACAGCCAGAGGGCCACGCCGCTGCCGATGCGCGGAGCGACGAGGATGGGCGGGTTGGTGGTTGCGTAGGACATTGCTATCCCTCCGTTAGGCTGCGACCAGCGCGCTGCCGTCGTGATTCATCACGACGATGCCGCTGTTCTGCAGGATGTTGCTGCCGAAGTAGGCCGAGACGCGGCAGTACGAGTAGTCCTGCTCATCGTCGTAGCCCACCGCCGTCTGCAAGCCACCCGTGTTCACGGCGTGACCGATGGACGACTTGTGGTACAGGAAGCACTTCTCCGCGCTGGTGCCCTTGCCCGAGAGGTTCGGGTGGACGATCCAGTTGACGTCGAGCCAACGGTAGACGCTCGGACGGTCACGCCACGCCGGGTCCGCACCCGGGATCGGAGCGCCGTTGATGTACTCCCGGCTCGAGAACTCCTTCGTCTGCAGGAGGTAGGCCTCGAACGCCGGCGTGATGACGCCCCAGATGTTGCCGTCCCACGGCACGCCGCTGTTGCCGAGGATGGTCTTCGCGCGCAGCACGAGACCGACCGAGGCGGTGACCGCGGTGCCCGTGTTCACGGTGGCGGTGCCCAGCTCGGTGATGATGTCGGAATCCATCTTCCGGTTCATCACGGCCATCGTCGAGCGCTGCATGAGTGCTCGCTGGTTGCCCTGGCTGGCGAAGACGTTGAACGCCGTCTTGCGCACCAGGTCGTGCCACTCGACGAGCGTCACGCTGGTCTGCGTATTGTCGTCGGCGCGCGCGGGGATGAGACCGTTGACGCCACGGGTCACCGCCGTCGCCGCGCCCGAGCCCGCGACGAGGAAGGTTGCCGTGTTGCCCTTGATCTCGACTTCGGTCGTGACGGTGTCGCGCAGCAGCGACTGCTGCTGCTCGAACGTCGCGATCATCTCCTGTCGATACTGAGTTTGAAAGGCCGTGTCGGCCATGATTGCGATCTCCAGTTGAGGGTGGAATGGTCCCGCTCAACGGGGTGTCCAATTCTTTCGCGCACGGGGTGCCCTCGCGGGGCCGCGCGGTCGAAGTCTCGGAGCCGTCTTTGCAGTGTTGAATCGGTCAGTGCGGGGCCGGTTGCCCGGGTTGTCCGCGGGGTTCGACGTGACGGCGCGAACCTGTCGCCGATGATCCCGTCAGCTTGCCTTTGCCATGCGCTCGCGCGCGCTGTAGAGGTCGCGCAGACGGTTCTGCATCTGGGTGTCCTTGTTGTAACGCGAGCGGTCGGTCCGCATCACGTTCTCGATCGACTTGATCTCGTCCTCGAGACCCTGCCCCGGGTTCGACGAGTTCGGCACCAGCGTCGCCACCGGGTTGATCTCGCGCGCGGTCTGCGCGAGCCAGCGCATCGTCGCCGGGTCGTTGAGCACCGGCGTGCCGTCCGGCATCCGCCCGGTCTGCAGTCGCTCGGCGACACCGGTCGGCGCCTGGGCAAGGAAACTCTTCACCAGGTTGACGTTGGTGCGGTAGTCTCCGCCCCACTCGTCGCGCATCGCCGCATCGACCGCATCGAACGACGCCGACTCGCGCTCGGCGAACGTCTGTTGCTGCTTGTCGACGAAGCCCTGGTACCAGCCGACGAGCTTGTGCATCACCGCCGGCGGGGCGTTCAGGGAGTGCAACTCCGCGGCGACTTCGCCGAAGATCGCCTTGTCCTCGTCGCCGAGGGTGAGGCCGTCGGGCAACTTTTCGAGGTAGCCGGCCGGATCCTTCGGGATGCCGTTCTCGGCACGCCAGGCGTCGACCTGCTCGGGCGTGGCGTTCGCCGGCAGCGGCCGGCCGACCTCGCCTGCGGAAATCTTCTTCTGCGCTTCGAACAGCGCGTCGATGACGGCGCGCGGGGAGGCGTAGCGGTCGAGCCGCTTCAGTGCCTTCTCGTCCTCGCCAGCATAGGTCTGGCGCCAGTTGTCGCCCCACCCGCCGACGGCAGGGGTGGGCGGCTCCGCGGCCGGCGGCGGCGCAGCGGCGGCCGGTGCGGCGGGAGGCGTGGGGGTCGGGTCGATCGTCGGGGCCGGCGGGGTGTCCGGCGAGGCCGGGGCCGCGGGGGTGACCGGGTCAGTCATTCTTGAATTGCTCCGTCTTGATGTTGAGAAGTTTCACAATCTGCAGGCCGACGAATCGGCGGCCTTCCGCGAACGCCGTGTCCCGATCGCTGTCCGGTCGGTACGACAGGTCATACGTCCCAGCCAGCGACTTGATCACGTAGTCGAGCGCACGTTTCTGCAAGTGCGGTTCCGCGTCGCCGCGGGCGAGCGCCTGGAACGCGTAGGCATCGGCCACCTCCCAGTCCGGCGGTTGCCACGGGTGCTTCGTGGGCGTGCCCTTGATGCGCGACATCAGAACCCGCTACCGCCGAGTGCCTGGCCCGCCTGACCCAGCGCCGCGCCGGCCTTGCCCGCCTGCTCGAGCACGGCGGCGGCCTGCACGGCCTGCTCGGCCGCGACCTGCTGCGCCTCCATCTGCTCGACGACTTCCTCGTCGCGGGTCCACTTCGCCGGCGCACCGGCACCCTCGAGCGCCTCGCGCAGGGCGACCCGCACGTCGAAGACGTTGATCGACTTCGGGTCGAGTTCGGCCGCCTGGATGGCGAGCGCGCGCGACTCCTGGAACTTCGCGACCTTCTCGCGCTTCAGTGCGCGATGCAGCGGCGACTCGAACATGAACCGCACCTCGGCGCCACGCACCGACTGCGGGATCTGGTCGAGCGGGCCGAACGCGCCGACGCGCATCAGCGCATCGAACGTGTCCTCGCAGAGCGCGCCGTTGTATTCGATCTCCATCGGTTCGAACAGCGGCAGTGCGGCGCGGATGTATTCCTGCACGCGCTGCGCCGCCTCGAACGCCGTCATCTCCGCTTCCACGGGCGGGAGCGAGAGCTTGTTCAGGAAGAACGCCTCGGCGAGGGCCATCTCGATGCCGGCCGCCTGCTCGGTGCCGAACGGCATCGCGCGCTTGTCCTGCGTGATCGGACGCAGCACCTCGCCCATGCGCTCGTCGTACTCCGAGTCGACCCAGGTGATGCCGCCGGCGTAAAGCGCGACGTCGCCGCGGATGGCTTCCTTGGCGGCGATCATCGGCGGCCGCACGGCCGTCTCGCCAGCCTCGAGCAGCGTCAACGTCATCGCCTGCAGCAGTCGCGCGTCGGGCAGCGCGATCACGGTCGCCGGTGAGTAGGCGTACTGCGAGCCCGACACCGTCTGCCAGCGCGGCAGCGTGTAGATGCGGGAGTGCGAGCCGACCTCCTCGAGCAGGTGCTTGTTCTCGACGTCGACGTAGACCGACACCCACTCGGTGCGGAACTTGCCCGTCTCGCCGTAGCCCTGCGACTTCATCACGACGTGCCGGCACTCGACTTCGCGGTTAGGTTCCTTCTCGAGCAACCGGGTCATGTTCGGGTGCAGCTTGCCCTTGAAGCGCTCCGACAACTGCCGCACGGTCGGCTTCCACTTGCGGTGGACCTCGCACACCTGACCGGTCTCGTCCTCGCACCATGCGACGTCGCGCAAGTGCCAGTTGCGATAAAGCAGCGTGTTCCGGTTCCAGTCGATCTCGCGCGAGATGGCGCACTGGCCGAAGGTCGCGAAGTCGTTGTCGCCCTCCTTCGTCGCCCGCACGAACTGCGCGTGCCGGTCGTACATGGCGCGGCGCTGGATCGCGGTTGCGTGCTCGAGCCACTCCTTGCCGGCGCGGTCGAGTCGATCCTCGCGGTCGATGGTGATGGAGAACCACTCACGGTCGCGCGGGCGCAGCATCGCCGAGAAGGCGTTGCCGAGTTCGCGCCGGACCAGCAGCGGGCGCGAGGACATGAGGTTCTCGGCGAACGTGTCGCCAACCTGGCGCACGACCGTGAAGTCGGCGCGCTCCGGGTAGAAGTTCTCGGCGACGTCCTGCCAGAACGTCGTCAGCGAACGACGCTTGTCGAACAGCCAGTCGCCCTGCTTGACGAGGGCGTCGATGTCAGCCACGTCAGCCTCCGAGCCGCTCGGGGTCGCTCAACAGGGTCGAGGCCCGGCCGCTGCGCGACTGCTGTTTCGCGATCGACTTCTTGCGCGCCGCCTCGATCGCCGCCTCGTCGGGCAGGAGTTGGGTCTTCGGCTTCGGCATCTTCGGCTTGCTGAACATGGACGCCATCTCTCTACCCTCCGAGCTTTTCGATGTTGCCGACCAACGTCTTCACGGTCTTGTTGCGATTGCGCAGTTGCGTGTCGACGAGGCCGACTTCCTTGAATTCGCGCGCACCCTTGCGGTAGGCGTTCTCGCCCTTCGCGCCGTCGCGCCGCTGTCCCCACAGGTTGCGGAACGTGTTATCCCAACTGCTCATTTGCGCCTCCGACCAAAGTCGACTTGTGGCGTTCGGTTACGGCTCATGCGCGCCGGCCGGTTGTCGGGGCGCGCTTCGTCGACGATCTTCACGACGTTGTAGGTGTTGCGCAGTCGCACGTACCAGGCGATGACGACCGCGTCGCCCTCGTCCGGTGAGCGCCCGAGCAGCGCGACCAACTTCTCTTTCGGCGTGATCGTGATCCCGCGCGGGCCGACTTCGTACTTCGGCGCCGTCAGGTCCGACAGCAACTCGGCGCCGGGCGGCAGCGCGAGCGGCGAACCGCCGGGCTGGCCGGGGTCGAGCGCTTCGCGCAGTCGCCAGTAGGCCTCGCTGCGGCGGTTCGTGAACCCGAGCATCCGGTCGGCGGTGCGGCGCGGGGTTGCCTCCGCGCCCTTGTAGCCGACGACGTCGATGCCGTTGTCCTTCAGGTGTTCGTAAGTGGCGCCGCCGTAGCCGCCACCCATGTCGACACCGATGCGCGAGTCGTCGCGCCGGTGCTGCAATACGAGCCCTGCCACGCTCGCGCCCGTAGGGGTCAGGGTGCCGGGCACCTTGACCAGTGGCGCGAACCACCAATCGTGCAGGGGGGCGAGGACAGTACTGTCGTCGCCGCCTTGAGCCACATCGCAACCGATGCTGGTCTGCGGAACGCCGGGCGGTGGTCGCTCGGTCCATCGGGCCTGCGCGGCGCGGATCCACTCCGTCGGGATCACTTGCCACGGGTCGTCTTTCAATCCGAGGTCGAACCGCCCCGAGCGGTAAGCCTCGCGCAGTTCCGGCGGCAGCGCCGCCAGCACCGCGTCGTAGTTCGTCGCCGCCAGGTCGGGGTTGTCCGACAGGCGGGCGCGGATAAACGTGCGTGACCGAGCGACGACCTTCTCGCCGTCGACCAGGTGCGGCCCCGGTCCGTCGACCTCGATCTCGCGGCCGTCGGCGCCGGTCGTGTACCAGCGCAGGTCGCCCTCGCGCGCCGGCCGCGGGTGGTTCGGGTCGAGCCACGCCGCCCAGTGGCGGATCACCCAGAGCCCCTCGGCCGTCGTCGGCGGGTTGCCGGTGCAGAGCACGCGGCAGCGCTGGCCGGCGACCGCCGAGCGGTTCCAGGCGATGATGAATTTGTACTGCGACTCGAGGAAGTCGGAGACCTCATCGAAGGCAATCAGGTCGTGCGGGTTGCCCTTGTACCGCTGCTTGTCCGACTCTTCCTGGCACCCGCCGTAGTCGGTGACGCGGTCGCCGTAGGTGAGCGTCGTCGTCGGCTGTTGCCGGAACTCGTACTTCTCGCTGCCGAGGATTTCTTTCGCGCGCTCGGCCAGCGCCGCAGCGTCGGTCTTGTACCGGCGCAGGATCAGCGAACGGCGGTGCTGCGTCAGCGACAGCCCAACCGCGAGGTCAGACTTGCCGCCGCCGGCCTGCCCGCCGTAGAACAACTCGTCCGCGTCGGACTGCGCGGCCAGCGTCTGCGGTCCCGGGTTCGGGATCCAGACCAGGTGTTTCGTGCCCGCAAGCGCTGCGCTCGCGAGCGCCCCCCGCTGGTCGGGCGAGAGATCGCCGACCAGCGAGAGGATCTCGGCCAGTTGCATCAGGCGTTGGTCAGCGCGCTCGAGAAGACGAGGCGGCCGTTCGGCATCTCGAGGGCGAGGTAAGCCGCTTCCGTGCCGGTGTCCGTCCAAGTCAGGTCGATGTCGCCATCGGCCTCGCTCACCAGGAAGAACGCCTTCTTGGCGACGATCGCGAGCAGTGCGCCGTCGGTGCCGATCGCGATGCCGGTCGAGCCGCCGGTGCCGACGAACGCGTCACCGTTGGCGTCGGCGAACACGTAGGCCTTGATCACCTGACGGTAGTTGATGTCGTTGCCGTTCGAATCCTTCAACTGGATCGTGATGTTGCGGACGTTGGTGCTCTCAGCGCCGACGGTGATCGTGGCGTCGACGCACGGTTGCGTGACGGCGATGTCGTTCGAGACCAACTGGTTGTTGGCGGCCTTCAGTCCGAGCTTGCGCCCGTGCAGGGAAATTGCGGTCATTGCAGACTCCTGTTGCTGATTTGCTGTTGCTGTGGAGACGTGGAAGCACCGCGATTGTTCATCGCGGTTTGCAGGATGTGCGCCACCCTGCGGGCGATCTCGGTGTCGGACATCTCGCGCGTGGCGACCTCGCCCGAGTGCTCGACCCGATCAACGAACATGCCGACGTGCTTGCCGAGCAATTGCAGGGCGGCAGTCGCCCCGCGCGCGTCGAACTTCACCACCGCGCGGACGTCGCCGAACGAATCGGTGTCGAGCACCAACTGACCCTTCTCGGTCACCGGCTCGAGTTCCATGCAGCGGTTGACGATTTCCTGCAGGTTGCGGACGACGTAGTCCTGATCGAGTTGCAGGCGTCGGTTGCGCTCGTCGATCAGTTCCCCGACGCGGTGCCGGACCTCGTCAAGCTGCAGCAGGTCGTAGCCCTGCTTGCCGTTCTGGTAGCCGGCCCGCAGTGCCGCCGCCTGGGCGTTGAAGTCGACCAGGTACTGCTGGGCGAAGGCTTCCTGCTTGGGAACCTCGAGCGCGGCCATCGACTAGCCCATCTGCTTCCAGCAGTTGAGCGTCGCCGCGGTCACTGCCGTGGCGCCGTTCTGCAGCACGCGGATCTTCGCGAACTTGCCGCGGAACTGGTACAGGCGGCCGGCGACCGTGACCAGCACCGGGTCGTTGGTCGTCGCGCCGAAGTCCTGCAGCGACAGCGCCGCGGTCGCGTAGTTGGTGCCATCGAGCGAAACGAACACGTCCATCGCGCCGCCGGTCGACAGCAACGTGAACGAGTCGTAGCGCGAGACGTCGCCGGTCTGGATCAGGACGTCGTTGTCCGACGTGCTCGAACCGGTGATGCGGAAGCAGTTGCCGAGATCGAGGTTGGTTTGCGTGCCTGCGGCCATTGCGAAAGTTCTCCGTTAGAGTCCGACGCGCAGTCGGAAGCCAAGTCCTGAATCGAAAAGAGCACCGGACAGGGCCGTTGCCTGCACGGTGACCGTGAACGCGCTGCTCGCCTGCGAGCCGCTCGAGTTCGTCGCCGTCACCGTGTAGGGGCCGAACGTGCCGGTGTTGAGCGGGTTCCAGGTCAGCACGCCGGTGGACGTGTTGAACGACGCCTCGGCCTCAACCGACGGCGAGATCGAGTACGACAGGCCGGCGCCCGAGTAGATCAGCGACAGGTCGAACGCGACGGCCGGGCGGTTCTGCACCAGCTTGATCGGCCCGGCGTCGCCGACCAGCGTGGGCGCGGCGCCGGTCGCCGAGTACCCACGACGGACCACCGAGGGGACGCTGTCGGCGTACCCTCGGCGAATGACGCTCGCAACTGACATGTCAGCCCGAGCGCGTCAGGGCGGTCGGGGCCGAGCCGTCGTTCAGCGTGAACGTGGCCGCCGTCGTCGAGCCGTCCAACTTCTTGACTGTCAGCGTCGTGCCCGAGATCGAGAAGTCGCCGAGCGTCTGCTGGATCAGCAGCAATGCCTGGGCGACGGTCGGGGCGGCGCCGTCGGCCGCGTAGGACTCGGTCAGTTGCCGCGTGAACAGGGCGTCGATGCCGGCGTTGGTCAGCGTCACGCCGGCCGTGACCGATGCCACCGAGCCCACGACGTTGCCACCGACGTTGCCGGTGACCGATGCCACCGAGCCCACGACGTTGCCGCCGACGTTGCCCGTGACCGAGCCGACCGCGCCGGTGACGCTGCCGACCGCGCCCGTGACCGAGCCCACTGAGCCGTTCACGTTGCCAGTGACAGTCCCGACGTTGGTGACCGTCGGTATCGTGTTGCCCGTGCCGGCGTAACCCGTGCCGTCGAAGAACGCCTCGGCGTTGTCGGCGGCGGTCGCGTCCCCCGACAGGCGAACCGTGTCCGCGAACACGTACTCGCCGAACGTGCCGGCGGTTGCGTGTCCCGATCGCGCCTCGTCCCAGACCGCGTCCGCGATCTGCGCGAGCGTTGCCGCGTCGATGCCGAGCGGCGTGATCGCGAACACCGAGTCGCTCGAGGGCGCGGTGATGAACGCCGGGTCGACGGTCGCGACCTTGGTCGAGCCGACGTAGTCGGTGATCTGCCGGGACTGGCCGGCACCGGTGCCCGAGAGGACCGTCACGACCTGGTAGTTGTAGAGGTCGTTGGTCGCCGACGCGCTGGCATCGAGCGTGATGCTCGAGGTCGTGCCGGCCTGCGCGGTGGCCGAGCGAATGATCTGCCCCGCCTGGCCAAACGAGCCGGCGGCGACGTGATCGGCGCGCGCCTCGTCCCAAACCGCGTCGGCCACTTCCGAGGCCGTCGGTGCGGTCGCGCCCGGGATCGAGCCGAACGGCGTGATCACGAACACCGAGTCGCTCGACGGGTTGGTGACCCAACTCGAGACGGTCGCGACCTTGGTCGTGCCGTTGTAGTCACTGATGAAGCGACCCTGGCCGGCGCCCGTGCCGGCAGCGATCTGGATGATGGTGTTGTTGTAGAAGTCGTCGCTTGCGGACGCGCTCGCGTCGAGCGTGATCGTCGTCGACGAGCCAGCCTGCGCGGTGGCCGAGCGGATGACCATCAACCTGGCACCGAACGAGCCTGCGGCAACGTGGCCGCTTGCGGCTTCGTCCCAGACTGCATCAGCGGTCGCGGCCAGGCCCGACGTCGACAGCGTGACGCCGCCGCTCGAGAGCGAGACCTCGCCCGTGCCCGAGCCCGACTTGATCGTGACCTTGGGGTGGCCGCTCGTGTCCGGCGTGGCGACCGCAGCGCCGTTCCAGTACACCGTGTCGGCATTCACGCGGCCGCTCGACAGGCTCACCTGGCCCGTACCCGTGCCGCTCGAGAGCAACACCGAAGCGCCGACGTCGCGGCCGGTCTGCGCCGTGCCGCCCAAGTGCGTCGCATTCACTTCGGCGTTGAGGTCGAGCGTGACCACCGCCTCGAGGATGCCCGTGCCCTTGACCATGATTTCCACCGCACGCGCGCCCGAGGCGACCGCGGCGTCGGGAAGGTCAAGTCGATACAGGCCGGGCATGTTCGCACTCGACACCTCGACGAACCCGCCATCACTGTGCGCGCCGCCGACGGTCTGCGTCGCAAGCGTTATCGCCGTGGCTGTGCCACCGGTGCGGACGTAGTAGGCAGCGAGGCCCGACGTGTTGTACACGAGTCCTGTTTCGCCGACGGCCGTGGTGCTGTCGACAATCTGCACGTACACCGTGACGTCGGTCGAGCCCGGCTTCACTGAATACTTCGCCATGCGTGTGATCCTTTAGGCCGCGTTCTGAGCGCGGTAGAAGTGTGCGAGCGGCGCGACAGATGCCGACGCCGTGTATTCCTTGACCGCCCAATAGACGGCCGCGCAGTCATCAATCGCGGCGGTCGTCGGGCCGACTGGGCGGGAGCCTTGGCCTGCCGTCGTTTCCGAAAAAAGGCCAGAGACGTAGTTGCCAATATCTATGAAAAGGTCGCGGGAACTGTTTGTCCCGGGGCCGTGAACGCTATTCGCGCCTGTGTAATAAGCGTAATACCGGACGCTGTTTGTTCCCGGCGAGCCGTCATCGACGTTGACCTCGTCAAACGTCGAGTCCTCTGAAATCGTGCCGACGCCCGTAACGGCGGTATCCGTCGCCGCCGATTGCGCGACGGCCATCGCATACATGACGGTCGCGTCATTCGTGCGATTGACTGTGATCGTCGCATCACCCGTCGGCACTGCGCTGTTCAGCGTGAACAGGTCAACGCGCCCAGTCTCGCCCGCTGAATCCGTGGCCGACCCGCCGCTGACACGGGTCATTGTCGTCCCACCGTAAACGACGGACGAAATCAGGTCAGAGGTTGAGGCGAACGTCACCACTACAACCTGCACGCCTTTCGGCGAGCCCGCGCCCGTGGCCGTGAATGAGAAGTCCCCCGAGCCAGAATGGCCCGTGGTGCCGGTGTGGCTTTCCCACGCAGCAATTTTTGCAACGGCCATTTAAAACGCCCTGTAAAGGTAAACAAGGTCGGTGGACGCCGTCGGGGTGGAGATGCCCACATTGCTGCCCGCGGCTCCGAATATCAGCGCATGGCCTTGGCCCGAGACGAGTGGCGGGAGTGCGCAGGCCGCCGTTTGGGTGAGCGAAAAAGGAAGGGTGCCGACCGCACCACTGTTGCTGTAGGCGGGGAGGTCCGAGATGTACTCCCACGCCCCGTTCGTCACGTCGAGAGTGAACAAGCGGCCCGCCGAACTGAACATCACCCATAGTTTCGTTGGGTGCCCAACGTCGAGCAGTTTTGGTGCTCCACCAATCCCAAGCGTCAACTGCTCGCTGTTGTAAATCGGCAGAGTGGTGAGCGGGAACTCGACGGTCAGGTTGCTGTTCAGGCGGAATAGGTTCAAGCCGGCAACACCGTTGTAGGCGCCGCCTCCATACACCACAGAACCGGTACCGGCGTGATAGGCACCAACACTGTGGCGCTCCATCTTGGTCGGATCACCGGTCAGATCGATGACCTTTTCCCACAGCCTGGTCACCGGGTTCCATGCGCCGATCCAGTGAGCCGACGCGTTGATACAAATGAGCCGGTCCGCCGACTCCATCCAGGTGATGACGCCGGGGAAGCCGCTCGTCACGGACCAGCCCGACAGGCCGGTTGTTCCGATGGGGCCAAGGTAGTTGCCGGTCTCGGTGTCGAACTCCCAGAGCATCGGTGCGTTATTGATGGTCGCCTTGTAGACGAGTCGATAATGCCGGCCGCGGCTCCTGTCCGTCGCGTTGTGCTGGTAGGTGTGCCCGCAGCCGCCACCGGGGCCAACGCCGGACGGGTTGTTGTACTTCGTCCAGCGCCCCGTGCGATCGTCGTAGTGAATCGCCCACGACTGCAGGCCCGCCACGCTTGTTGATGAGGGGCTGTCGCTGGACCAAAGCGAGCCGACGCCGCCACCGACAATCATCATGCCGTTGCCGGCCCACTGAGTCTGCCCGGCCCAGTCGAGGTTCTTAAAGTCCTCGTCCTTGCCGAACATCGTTGACCGTTCGTAGATGTCGAGGCCGCTTGGTTTCCACCACTGGTTCAAGCCGAGCATGCTCGAGGTGACATTGCGGAACGAGTTGACCGCCATGCTCCCGCCAGCGACCGCTGCGGCAGCAAGCACACTGGTGCCGGGCGGCGGTGCTGCCACTACCCGGAGCGTGTAGACGGCGGTGGTCATTCCCACACCTGCGGGCAGGGGATCGGGTTCTTCGACAGAATGATCTGCGTGAACTCAATCAGGCTCGATATCCCCTGCGCCCCGTTGCCGTTGACGTAGTGGTTCGGGAAGTGCGTCGGGCGGAACGAGTTGTACGCCGCCGGGTTTTCGGTGTGGTTGCCGTATGTGGAATTAACGTCCCCGTACCGAATGGGTACATCGTCCATGTAAAAGACGGGCGTGTAACTCGTCTCACCTTCCACCGCAACCTGGATGTCGATCAATCCGTTCTTGTTGGGCGCAAGGCGGGGGTCGTCAAGCCATCCATAGGTGTACCCACTGGACGCCGCGCCGTATTGCAGAGTTTCCGTCGAAGGGTGCGTGACGTTCGTCGTCCTGTTCGTGCGGTTGATGTTGCGCGTCACCGTCATCTCGTCGGTGGCGTAGTTGATCGCCGTGAGCAACATGTCCTCGATCTGAGTCGTGGTCCCCTGCGGAGGTGTGACCGACGAACCGGACGACCGCACGCGGATGTAGTACGGGTACTCTGCGGGGTCGGGCCAACTTGCCAGCGAGCCCGGCTCACACTGGATCGTGTCAACGGGGTAACGCCTGGTCACGCCGTCGGCCTCGTAGTAGTCAAGCGAGGGGAGCGCGTTCAACAGGTTCGCGCTGCGGTAATAGTAATTCGCACCCGAGGGCTTGATGTGCAGCAACACCGTCACCCACTTGTCGGGCGGCCACATCCAGCACTTGCTGCCGGTCGTGTTGTACAGACACTGCGTGTACGTCGTACCCGGCTGAATCTGCGCGCCGGTGTGCGACGAGAACGTGTCCCGCGCAAACCAGGGGTCACCCTCTAGAACGGAGCCCGTGTTCTGACCGTCGAGGGTGATCGTGAAAGCGTCGGTGTGAATGCCGTAGGTCGCAAGCCAGTCCGGGTCGGGCGACGTGTAGCGCAGCGTCGACTGCTGCCCGCCCAAGGCCGAATAAATCTGCTGCGCCGACGAGCCGGACGCCGTCTGCAAGTAGAACGATTTGCCCCCGGGCAGGCTCGCGTCCCACTTGCTGGCCGAAACCCGGACCCGATACTGGATATAGAACTCGTCGCCCATGTAGGCGTTCGACACGCCCTGCCACGAGTCCCCTTGGACGCCGACACTGGGGTGCGCCCAATAGAACCCCCGGAAATTGTCGTGCCTCGCACTGCCCTCGGCGTTCCAGTTGTGGCCGTAGGTTCCTGCGCCCGGGTCGTCGTCGGCCTTCCCGTTTGCTCCCGCGGGCAGCGGTCCCATGACGCGCTCCCAGTCGGTCGAGCGCATGGAAAATTTTGAGCCCGCCGAGTGTGCGCTGACGGTGCCGTTGTTCCCCGTGTAGTCGTAGTCGGTTTCACGCAAGACACGGCAGTACCACTGCCCGCCCGACTGATACGGTCCCTCTTTCATCCACACAACTTCCGCCGTTCGTACCAGGACGGGGTACTGCGTTTCGACATCAAGAGGATCGGCCGTGGGGAACTGCGAGCCGTCGGTGATGTTCCAGACCTCCTCGGCCCCCCGCGTGGTTGCCGCCACGCCCGTCGCGAGCGTGGTGCCGACGATCCGGTGCATCAACACGCCACTGCGCCCGATGACGTTGGGCGTGGCCTGCAAGTCGGAGCCAATGGCGGCGGCGCTTGTGGCGCGGTTTCGCAAAAACGCCCGCACTTCCCCGCTCTCGCGGAAATCGTGCGCGAAGATCACGCCAACTCCCTGCGAGCGGGTCAACCAGTCCCGCTCAAGTGGCGTGGTCTGACTGTCGTCGGCCGTCAGTTCGATTTCGTAATCGCCGGCGGCCAAACCCGCAGCGCTGGTCAACGTGACGGTGACCGTGTCAATGACTTGTGCCGAACGCGAAGCAACGAGATCGCCAACTCCGATTGTGTACGGCTCATTCAAATTGGTCAGTGGGATGCCTTCGACCGTCAGTTCGATGTCGTCCTCGTCGATGTCTCGAACCTGAATCGTGCGCGTGAATCCAAGCTCCGAAGTCGCGTCGGTCAGTGCGAGCGCCGTCAGGAACTCGGGCTCGGTGTTCAACGCCTGCGTCGTGGCCGTTGCAGGAGTCGTCTCGCTGCTCGTATTGCCAGCCGAATCAAACGCGGCCAGCGTGTACGAATACAGCGTGCCTGCAGACAATCCCGTGTCGGTGTAGGACGTCACCTGTCCGAGCGTGCTTCTAAGCAGACCGTTGCGGTACAACCGATAGCCCGCCAACCCTGACGTCCGAGCGTTAGCCACGGTCGGATCGCTGGACGCCGACCAGGTGAGTGAAATTTGGGCTTTGCCGTTGGGTGTCGCGACAAAACTGGTGGGCTCGCTCGGCGCCGTCGTGTCCGCGTTGAGAGACTCAAGGTTAATCACGACGTCCGACGACGTGTAAGCGTCGGAAGCGCGGAACGTGAGGCTCGCACTTGCAACCGCGCTCGGCGTGCCACTTAGGATCTTGGACCCCGGGTTCCAGGTCAGGCCCGCCACGGGCGTACCACTCACCAGTTCGACGGTGGGCGTCGTTCCATCCTCGTCGGTCACCAACAGGCCGACGTCAAGTTGGTAGGCAACCCCGACCGTTAGTTCCTGGTCGGCGACGGTTTCCCACAACGGAGCCGCGTTCGGCGAGGTCGTCACTTCGATCTCGCTTGACGGCGTCGACATGTTCGACACTGCGTCGAACGCCGCAACCTGGTATCGGTAGGTAGTTGCGGGCGTCAGCCCCGTGTCCTCATAGGACAGCCCCGCCGTCGTCCCGATCGGCACCCCATTTCGATACAACTGGTACCCGGTCACCTCCCGATCGTCCGAGCTCGCATCCCAGTACAGGTAGGCCGAGCCCGCGTTTATCGCGTAGCCGGCGACCCCCGTCGGCACGCTGGGCGGGATCGTGTCCTGATTGCGCGGCGCCCGAATGCGTGGAACCTTGGGCATCGTTCAGCCGTAGAACGCGTGCAGCAGCACGGCGCCGGTGAACGCCGCGATCAGGATCAGGGCCAGCGCGGCAAGGAAGTTAGGCGAGAAGTACTTGAGCATGGACCCGCAAAAAAGAAGGCGCACCGAAGTGCGCCTCGAGGGGGTGGGAGTAACGATCGCCAGAAAGCAAAAAGCCCGCGGCAATGCGCGGGCTTCAGTGACACTTCTTCGAATCTAGTGCGTAGATACGCTTCGCTGGCGCCAGCGTCAAGCGATTCGGGAAACCCGTCCCGACATCGCTTGACCGACCCGCGACCGGATCAAGTCCCGCCACCGTTCGACGTCGGGCATCAGGGCCGTGTACACGCCCCACTGCGCGGCCAGCAGGCGCGACCGGTAGTCGAGCCGACTCAGGTTCAGGTGCCGCGCACGCGCGCTCTGCGGCGCCCTCATGCCGTACTCGACGCGGATCATCCGGTGCAGCGCCGGTGGCAGCTTGACGATCGCGCGGTCGACGGCCAGGAACTGGGCATCGCTCAAGTCCAGCACCCTCACCGCCTCGGGGATCTCGTCCCCGGGCTCGGCCTGGAAGCGCGGCCACGCACACTTCGATTCGGTCCTCGGAAGGCCGGTGTGGCGAGAATCATACTTCCACGCCTCGAGCAAAAGGTCGACGAAAACGACCTCGTCCCGGCCCTCTTCCAGGCCCACCAAAACCTCGCCGATTTGGGGGTCGAATTGGGTCATCGGGTTCCCCGCAGACGGCTCAGTTCACTTTGAAGTTTCGAAATCTGCTCTCGCTGGTGCTCCACCAAGGCCTGCAAGTTCGCGTTCTCCTTGCGCAACGCGGCCGTCGTCAGTCGGCTCGTCAGCTTGATGTTGAGGTCGGCCTCATCGGCCAGATGACACGCCTCGATCCACCGGCGCTCGGCCTCGGCGCGGCACATGTTCCCTTCCATCCCCTCGAGCAGTGGCATCTCCTCGAGGACGATCGCGACGATTGGCTCTTTGCGGTCTCGCAGTTTTGCCAACCACAATTGCTTTTCCTGCCCACCCCCCTCTTTCCGATTGAAGTAGTGCTGCCACAATCGACCCTCGATGTGACTCGACGATCCGATGTAGCGAATTCGCCACTCAGCCGGTTCTGCCAGCCCGTAGATACCCGACGTTCGCGGCTGTCCTTCTCGCCAACTGTTCGGCGGGCACGCCGCGATCAACGTGATCGCTCGCTGCCCGTTCTTCACCACCTCACATCTTTCACCGCCTCGCCGCAACTTCCCTACGACGGCCCGCTGTAGCGTCATACCCCTGTCGTCCCACGTTTCCTCAGCAGCACTATTCATCCCCTATACCTCCCAGTTGGTAGAAGGTGGTTAAGGTGGTGAGATGTGGTGGAAAGCCTTGCGGCGTGCGCGTTTCCGGCTCACCACCTGCCCCGTTTTTGGTGGTGAGAAAGTGGTGAGAGGTGGTGAGAATCACGATCCGAACCTCCACTTGCGAATATTGCGACCGTCTTGCCACACGAAAACTTTGTTAAATCCCGCAACTCGCAGAATTTTCCCAACGCGCATCTCTTGAGCCTTCCCAATTTTCGACACGTCGTGGCCTAGACCCTCGTTCAGCACCTCAAAGGTGGTGATGCCAACCTGCCCCCTGGTGAGGCCGTTCGGATCGCGCGGATCGAGGGTATTTACGAAGGCCAAAATCGACTCCTCCCAGGAGTCCGAGATGCGGAATTCCTCGTGGGCCTGCTGTGCCAATTCCACAACACCTTGCCAGCCGACGCCTGCGGCCATGAACGCGTCGCGCGCCTCGGCCCATAGCTGCAGCCGGTCGCGTTCGATGCCCTTGCGGTCGATGGTCCCGACGCGGATGGGAAGCCAGCGCCGGTTGCCGGTCTCGTCGCCGAGGAACTCGTCCTGGTTGGAGGTGCCGATGGGCAGGAACCGGCGCGGGTAGGTGGTGCTGAATTCCTGGTACTTCGGGATCCACTTCTCGTGCGTGCGGGTGACCCAGGCCTTGATCGATTCCATGTCCTTGGTGTGCAGGCCGCGCAGTTCGTTGAGTTCGGCGACCAGCACGCCGCGGGTGAGCCGGGCGATCTTCTCCTCGTCCTGGTCGAGCTTGACCTCGGCGAAGTGGTCGGGCGAGACGACGAGCGCGGCGACGGAGGTGGTCTTGGCCGTGCCCTGCTTGGAGACCCAGATCGGGACCATGTCGGCCTTGCAGCCGGGCTGCAGAACACGCCCGGCCATCGCCGTCCACATGTACTTGCCGATCGACCGGGCGTAGCTCGAGTCGACGGTGTCGAGGTAGTCGCCGTAGAAGTTCTCGATGCGCTTGAGGCCGTCCCACGCGGGGACTTCGTTCTCGAGCCACAGCCGCGCGGAGTCGAAGCTGCGCTCGCTGGCGACGATGTGGACGGCGGTGCGGACGATGTCGTCGGAGACGGGCTTGAACCCGAGGCCGTCGAAGAGAAGTCGCAGGCGGCCGTAGTCGACGTCCTTGAACGGCCGCCACTCGTTGCGGTTGCGGGGGCTGACCATGAGTTCGTCGCGGAACTCGTCGAACCCGACATCGATCCCGGTGTAGTCGGAATGGGCCAGTGCCTTGTGGACGTTGCCGATCGTCGCCAGCGGCCGGCCGTTGTCGTCGGTGCTGAAGTTCAGTTGTGGGCGGTGACCGTCGCCGGCCTCGACCACCTCGAGCGGCCCGAGGTCTTCGAACAGGGCGACGATGTCGCCGTTGAAGCCGTGCCTGCGTGCTTCGTTGAAGAGCGTCTGGACGGTGATCCCGTCCGGCCGTGTCTTGATGTGCGGCCAGACGTTGCGGTCGAGGAAGGCCTCGTCGTACTTCGCCGACTTGCGCGAGAGTTCGTGAGCCAGTTCAAGCCCCTCCTCCGACCCGCCGGTGGCGGCGTGGATGGCGAAGATCAGGTCGCGCCAGGGTTCGTAGTCGAGCTCGTGCTCGCCGGCGTTCGGGATGGCCGCGATTGCATCCCTGACAAGCTGCAGGTCGACCGGCGCGGCGGCAATGATTTCCCGTGAAATGGTTTCATGTGGAACCATTTCCACGGGCTCGGAAACCGGCCAGACCAGGTCGCCCGCGTCCATCGGCTCGAGTTCGAGCGGGTCCAGTGCGACCGACTGGCCGGCGAGCGGGAGGATGAACTGGTTGCCGAAGCCGTCTTCGGGGACGCTGTCCTGTCGCGGGTAGATCTCGACCTGGCCCTTGCCGACGCCGCCCGTGCCGTCCTCGAGCCCGACCTCGGCCAGCACCGCCCTCAGTGCCCGTCGAACGCTGTAGGCGTCCTGCGGCGCGTCCCAGAGCGCGTACAGGTGTATCCCCTTGCCGCCGTAGGAGCGGAACGCGGAGAGCCGGATCCCGGCTCGGGCCGACGCCTCCATGATCGTGATCGCCGTCTCGACCATTTCCGGCCAGGCGACCTCGCCCTTGTGGGAGTCGAGGTCGAGCGCGGCCGCGCGCAGCGTCGACTCGCCGGCGCCGATCGGGCACACGCCACGGGCGGGGCCGCCGTTGAGGTGCCGAGCGATGCGCGTCGGTGTCAGCGGTTCGCGGGTCCAGGCGACGCCGTTCTTGCCACGGACGGCAGTGACGTCGGTGCGGACCCGCTCGACCAGCGGCGCCAGCGCGGCGGCGCGTGAGTCGATTTCCGTTTTCGCTTGATTCACTCTTCCACCCGGTCTAGTTTTCAGTCTGTCGAATCGGAGCGGGACACACCCTCAAGCCTCACCGCAGCCCGCCGTCCACGACGCAAAACGCCCTCCTGAGAGGGCGTTTCTGCTTCACGTCCAGATGTCCGGCCGCAGTTCTCGCAACTTCACCCGCCCGCCGGTGGCGTCGTGGATGCGCTTGGCGAGGTTCGGCCCGGGTCGGCGGTGGCCGTTGGCGACCTGGGAGATCAGGCTCGGGCTGAACCCGTGCCGCTCACACCAGCTTCGCTGCGTCTGTCCGTCGGGGAGTGTCTGTAGGTAGCGTCCGATTTTCATTCGGGCGAAGATACTGTTTTGCTAAACTCCTACGCAACAGGGATTTCCTGATTGTCAGAAACATCCGATTAGCATCATAGTAAGGCTCACCGGATGAGCCTGGGCGTTACAATCATGGTGTGGACGTCTACTCAATCCGTAAGCAGAACCTGTCAAAGGCGGTCGAACTCGCCGGTGGGACGATCGCGGGGCTGGCCCGCGCGGCCGGCATCTCGAGCGCCTACCTGACTCAAGTTCTAAGCAATCGAACCAAACGGAACTTAGGGGCGGCCGTGGCGAGAAGAATCGAATCCGCGCTCGAAATGCCGGAAGGCTGGATGGACCAGGTGGACTCGCCGCCGGTTCGCATCAGCGATGAAGGCGCACGGATCGCGCGCATGTGGGACGAACTCCCCGAAGAGCAGAAGGCGCGCTTCGCGCAGGAACTGGCGACCCTCCATCGCTACGTCAGCCGACGCTGACCTGACCCCCTCCGACCCGTCCGACACGCGCTGAAAATCGCGCTGGTTCGACGCGACCAAGAAAATACTGTTTTGCTATTGCACCTCCTTTAGCAGTTTGCTATGGTTCCTACAGAGCAAATTGGTGAGGAGGTGGAACATGGCAACCGCACAAGCGTTCGACGTCTTCCTCGACGGCAGTCACATCGACACCGTCTGGTTCACCGACTACACGGCCGACGAGGCCCGCCGGTCGCTGATCGATCACGACGGCTACGACCCGTCGATTGAAGTGTCGGCCCCCGAGGGCAAGCCCTCCCCGTCGACCGTCTTCGACTGGAAGGACGGCGAGTACCAGTACTGCGCCGACCTCGTCGTCACCTGCGGTGACGAGAACGTCCCTTCGAACTGCCTGCGCTCCTACCTGATGACGCAGGTCGTGAGCGCCGAGAAGGACAACCGCAGCGACGTCGTCGCCGCGTTGCGCGTCCTGCTCAACGTCTGGGACGGAGTGGTCCAGCCGTGACCACCCCCGACCGCAAGCGCGCCGAAGGCCACTGGCAGATGCTGGTCGAGACCTACGCCCACAAGCACGGCGACCGCCTCGCCGAGCATCACGTCCAACTCGCCGAGGGCGACGTCAGCACCTGGATCGAGCGCGCCGGCCACAACGCCGTCTACGACCTGCTCGACTGGGCGACCGACGGCGAGCGTGCCGTGATCCACCAGTCGCTGCTCGCCGGAAACTCGAGCGGCGTCGTCCAGCAGGTGCTGCGGACGATCGCGCGCCGCCGCGCCGTCGAAGACATCCTCGCCGCCGCCCCCGAGGCCGTCGGCCGGATCGAACTCGCACGCGCCGAGAGGATGTCGGCATGACCGCCCGCAACCTCGACACCGGCCCGGCAATCGAGGTCGTGCCCTTCGACGCCCGCGCGTCGCACTTCCAGCACGACGGCCTGCCGGCGCTCATCCGTGACGACGTTCCGATTGGCCGACTGTCGCGCGCCCTCGCCAGCGAAGGTCTCGCGTTCACGGCCCGCGGCAACGTCCTCGTCATCCACCCGAGGGAGGGCAAGTGATGTTCGACCATGTTCCGCCGACCGTGTTCTGGCCGGGAGTCGTCCTGGTCTGGCTGGTCGTCTCCTACATCGTCGGCTGCGCCGTGGGCGCGGTCATTCGGAGGTTCAACCCGTGAGCGCAAAGACCCGCATCAACCGGCCGACGACGGCCACGCCGCGGCGCAACCCGCCCGGGCGGTTCCTGCACGTCTCGACCAACTACGCCTGGGTCGGAGTCGGACCCTCGGCGCGGTTCGTCAAGGTCGCACGCGGCACCACCTACGTGAGGTCGCCGTCGTGAGCGACGCGCAGATCGCCGTCGGCCTGTTGCTGATGATCGTCGCGACGCTGGCGTTCATCCGCTGGGCGATCCACCTGGAAAGCCGCGACAAGCGCGGCCCCTATTCACACATGAACTCGGTGACCCGGGTTCGCAACAACCACCGAGGAACGAGCGCATGAGCCTGGAAGCACACATCGAACAGTTGAACAGCAACATTCTCGCCCTGATCGGGGCGCTGAATTCCCTCGGCACGGCACCGGTGCCGGGCGAGCGTCCCGCCGCGGTCTCCCCTGCCGCGACGAAGACCGCCGCTGCGGCACCGGTGCCGGCGCTTGACCCGCCGGCCGAAGTCATCGACTTCGAGACCATGAAGAAGGCGGTCCTGAAGTACGCCGCCGTCTTCGGCCAGGCGAAGGGCCGCGAGTTGCTGAAGAAGTACGACGCCGCGAAGACCGCCGACGTGCCCGAGGGCTCGTGGCGCCAGATCCACTTCGAGGCGACGGCCGAGATCGAAGCCGCAGGGAAGGCCTGACCGTGGGCGACGAGAGCCAACACGCACGCTTCCGCCCGTCCGGTGCCGGCGGCTGGATGAACTGCCCGCAGTGGGCGGGCGGTGATGCGAACCCGAAGTACACCGACCCGGGCACGGTCGCTCATCACATCGGCGCCGCCTGTCTGACCGAGAACGTCGAAGCCGACTCGTTCACCGGCATGGTGTTCACCGAACTGTCGAACATCGGCATCACGACCCGCGTCACCGTAGACCAGGAGATGGCCGCGGCCACCCAGCAGTACGTCGACTACGTGCGCGACCGTTCGCACGGTCACACGCTGCTGGTCGAACAGCGGATCGACTTCTCGAGCGTCATCGGTGTCCCCGACCAGTTCGGGACCGGCGACGCCGTGATCATCGCCGACGACGGCTCGTGGATCGAGATCGTCGACCTGAAGTTCGGCAAGGGCGTCCCGGTTTACGCCGAGAACAACGAGCAGTTGCAGATTTACGCGGTGGGCAAACTCGCCGAACTGGAGGGGTTCGGCGCCACCTTCGAGCGGGTGATCATCACGATCCACCAGCCGCGCCTGGATCACGTCGACTCGTGGGAGGTCGAGGACATCGACGGATTCAAGGCGCGGCTGCGAGCCGCCGCGCAGGCCTGCCTGCAGGACGAGCGTCCCTACGTGCCTGGCAAGAAGCAGTGCCAGTGGTGCAGCAAGAAAGCGACCTGCCCCGCCCTCACCCAGAAGGTGCAGGACGACGTCGGTGCGCTGTTCGAAGACCTGACCGCCGAGCCGGTGATCGACACCGGCGACGAGGCGCTGGCCCGCGCGATGGACGCTGTCGACCTGATCGAGGAGTGGTGCAAGGCGGTGCGCGCAGCGACCGAGAAGGCACTCTTCGACGGTCGCGACATCCCCGGCTACAAGCTCGTCAACGGCAAGCGCGGCGCCCGCGCCTGGTCCGACGAGGAGCAGGCCGAGAAACTGCTGCGCGAGAAGTTCCGGCTGACGATCGAGCAGGCCTACAACCTGAAACTGATCAGTCCCACGCAGGCCGAGAAGGTGCTCAAGGAATCCCCGCGCCGCTGGGCGCAACTCGAGCCGCTCATCACCCAATCCCCCGGCAAGCCCTCGGTGGCGCCGGCGTCCGACAAGCGACCGGCGTACAGCGTCGCTGCTGAATTCGAACCCGTCAACTAATCAGGAGTAACGAGATGCGTATCACGATCAAGAACGCCCGTCTGGCGTTCCCCAGCCTCTTCGAGGCGAAGACCGTCAACGGCGAGGGCGACCCGGCGTTCAGCGCCAGTTTCATCCTCGACCCGGTGGCGAACGCGGCCGCGATCAAGGAGATCAACGCCGCCATCGACAAGGTCGCGGCCGAGAAGTGGGGGCCGAAGGGCAAGGCCCAGGTCGAGGCGCTGCGCAAGGCCGACAAGGTCTGCCTGCACGACGGCAACCTCAAGAGCGAGTACGACGGCTACGAGGGCAACCTCTACGTCAGTTCGCGCTCGAAGAGCCGCCCGACGGTCGTCGACCGCGACGGCAAGACGACGCTCGTCGTCTCTGACGGCCGGCCCTACGGCGGCTGCTTCGTCAACGGCATCGTCGACATCTACGCGCAGGACAACAACTACGGCAAGCGCATCAACGCGACGCTGGCCGGCGTCCAGTTCGTGCGCGACGGCGACGCCTTCGGCGGCTCGCGCCCGGCGAGCGTCGACGAGTTCAAGTCGGTCGAAGACGAAGAGACGATCGAGTAATGAATCACGGGGCGCGACCCATGCTCTGCGGTGACCCGGCATCGTGCTGCGTTCGCAGCGCGGGCCTCACGGCGGTCGCGCCCCCACGCCACCTCTGCCGTGAGGCCCACCCGGGGTTTATTCCATGACCAGGCCGCTCGCCGTACTCGATACCGAAGTCTTCCCCAACTACTTCCTCTTGGGGCTTCGGGCAATCGACGGGCATGACGCCCCGCAGTTTTTCGAGCTTGACGGCGAGCGGCCGTTTCCCGTGGCCGAGGTCCGCGCGGCGCTCAAGCGCTACACGCTGGTCTCGTTCAACGGCAAGAACTTCGACGAGTTGATGATCACCCTGGCGCTCGCTGGGCGCGACTGCGCGGCGATCAAGAAGGCCGCCGGGATGATCATCAACACGAACCTGAAACCCTGGACCGCCGCGGCGCAACTGGGCGTGAAGATCCCGCAGTGGGATCACATCGACCTGATCGAGGTCGCCCCCGGTCAGGCATCGCTGAAGGTCTACGCCGGCCGGCTGCACGCGCGCGAGATCCGCGACCTGCCGTTCGACCCGGAGCGCCGGCTCGAGCCCGGCGACTTCGCGATCGTCCGCGACTACTGCGCCGTCGACCTCGAGAACACCGTCGAACTCTACCGAGCGCTCGAGCCGCAGGTCCATCTGCGCGAGCAGATGTCCGAGCAGTACGGACAAGACCTGCGCTCGCGCGGCGACGCGCAGATCGCCGAGCACGTCATCAAGGCCGAGGTCGAGGCGATCACCGGCCACCCGGCGCCGAGGCCCGAGGTGCCCGACAGTCAGGTGATCCGGTACGTCCCGCCGCGGTATGTCGGATTCGACATGCCGGTCCTGCGCGACCTGCTCAAGCGCATCCGCGAGACCCGCTTCCAGGTGACCGGCACCGGCAAGATCACGCTGCCCGAGTTCCTCGAGGAGCCGGTGACGATCGGCGGCGGCGAGTACAGGATGGGGATCGGCGGGCTGCACTCGAGCGAGTCAAGCCGCGCGCTGGTCGCCGACGGCTACGAGTTGATCGATCACGACGTCGCCAGTTACTACCCGCAGATCATTCTCAACGACGGACTCTGCCCGCCGGCGCTCGGGCCGACGTTCACGAAGGTCTACCGGGCGATCGTCGACCGACGCCTGGCCGCGAAGCGCGCAGGCGACAAGGTCACCGCCGAGACGCTGAAGATCGTCGTGAACGGCAGCTTCGGCAAGACCTCGAACAAGTACTCGACGCTGTACTCGCCGACGATGTTCCTGCACGTCGTGCTGACCGGGCAGTTGTCGCTGCTGATGCTGATCGAGTACCTCGAGCAGAACGGCTACCCGGTCGTCAGCGCCAACACCGACGGCATCGTCGTCCGCACCGCACCCGCCGGCCGCGAGCGGCTCAAGAACCTGGTCGGCGGCTGGGAACTGACGACCGGGTTCGTCACCGAAGAGGCCCACTACACGGCGCTGTACTCGCGCGACGTCAACAACTACGTCGCGCTGAAGGCCGACGGCGTGAAACTCAAGGGCGTCTACGCGCGGGCCTCGCTCGCGAAGAACCCCGCCGGCGAGGTCTGCGTCGACGCCGTGCTCGCCTACCTGCGCGACGGGATGGCGATCACGAAGACGATCTACGACTGCAAGGACATCCGCCGGTTCCTGTTCCTGCGCAAGGTGCAGGGCGGGGCCGTGGATCAGGCCGGTTTCGATCTCGGCCGGACGGTGCGCTGGTACTACTCGACCGAGGAGACGCAGCCGCTGCGCTACAAGGTCAACGGCTACAAGGTGCCAGAGACCGACGGCGCGCGGGCCTGCCTGGTGCTGCCCGACCACTGCCCGAGCGACCTGCACCGCGCATGGTATGTCCAGCGCGCGCAGGCAATGCTTGATGACCTCGGCGCCACCCGTCGACAGGGAGACCTGCTCGATGCCGCGTGAGGTCTCCATCGAAGCCTACCTGGTGCGGGAGATGAAGAAACTCCGCATCGCCTGCCTGAAGTTCAAGACCCCCGGCCGCCGGCACGCGCCGGATCGCATCTGCCTGCGGGAGTGGGGGTACGTGTTTTTCGTCGAGACCAAGGCGCCCGGCAAGAAACCGCGCCCCGGGCAGGCCCGCGAGTTCGCGCGCCTGCGCAAGTTCGGGTTCCAGGTGTTCGTGGCCGACACGAAAGAGAAAGTGGATCAACTGGTGAGGAGGTTTGAGAAGTGCGACTCGTCCAATACGATGTGATTTCCGGCGTCTACCGGACCTACGAACTTGACCCGCTCGAGATTGCCGACGGGCAGATCGGAGAGGTGGTGGAGAAGGACAAGCTGAACAAGCTCGAGATGCTGCCGCGGCGCGAGCGCGTCTGGCGGTACGAGTACGACACCGTGCGCAACAACCGCATCGTGCGCGTCGTCGGCTTCGCGGCCATCGGCCGGTCGCCGAGCGTGTGTCGCCGAATGATCAACGACTACCAGCGCGAGATCGTCCGGCGGGAAGCGGCCTGAGATGAAATTCTCCCCTCGCCCGTATCAGGTCGACATGCAGGAGCACGCGTTCAACGTGCTTCGCTGCGGCCTGTTCGTGCCGATGGGGATGGGGAAGACCTCGGCGGTGCTGAACGCCATCGCCATTGAAAACGAGTTTGGCGAGTCGGGCCGGACGCTGGTGCTTGCGCCGTTGCGCGTCGCGCAATCGACCTGGCCCGACGAGGTCCACAAGTGGGATCACCTGAAAACCGAGTTTGAAGTCTCGGTCGTCACCGGCACGCCGAAGCAGCGCGCGGCCGCGCTTGCCCGGGACGCGAACCTCTACACGACCAACTACGACAATCTCGCCTGGTTGGTCGAACACTTCGCCGGCCGGCCGTGGCCGTTCCGCACCGTCGTCGCCGACGAGTCGACCCGGCTGAAGTCCTTCCGTCTCAAGGGCGGTGGCGTGCGGGCACAGGCACTCGGCAAGGTCGCGCACAGGGGTCCGAAACGCTGGATCAACCTGACCGGCACGCCGAGCCCGAACGGGCTGCAGGATCTCTGGGGCCAACAATGGTTCTTGGACGCCGGCGCCGCGCTCGGCCGCACGTTCACTGCGTTCGTCGAGCGCTGGTTCCAGCAGGGCTACGACGGCTACGGGATCACGCCGCTGCCGTTCGCGCAGGAGCAGATACAGGACCAACTGCGTGCGTCCTGCCTGTCGCTGCGGGTCGAGGACCATTTCGACATCGACTTGCCGATCGTCCGGCCGATCTACGTCGACCTGCCGCGCGCGGCGCGCAAGCGCTACGACGAGATGGAAAAGGAGATGTTCACGATCCTCGAGGGCGAGGAGATCGAGGCCTTCAACGCCGCCGCGCGCACGATCAAGTGCCTGCAACTGGCGGCCGGCGCCGCCTACCTGCCCGAAGACGAAACGAAGCCCGAGGCGCAGCGTCGCTGGACCGAGGTGCATTCCGAGAAACTCGACGCCCTCGAGTCGATCGTGCAGGAGGCGGCCGGGATGCCGGTGCTGGTCTCGTACTTCTTCAAGACCGACCTCGCGCGGCTGAAGAAGGCATTCCCGAAGGGGCGCGAACTCGACAAGAACCCGCAGACGATCCGCGACTGGAACGCCGGCAAGATCCCGATGCTGTTCGCCCACCCCGAGTCGGCCGGCCACGGCCTGAACCTGCAGGACGGCGGCAACATCCTCGTCTACTTCACACGCTGGTGGAACGCGGAGACCGACGCCCAGATCCTCGAGCGCATCGGCCCGGTTCGCCAGGCGCAGGCCGGCCACCCCCGGCCGGTGTTCGTGTACGTCATCATCGCCCGCGACACCGTCGACGAATTGGTGATGACCTCAATCGACAAGAAAGTTTCGATTCAAAACGTCCTGATGGACGCGATGCGGAGGAGGCATTGATGGACGCTTTCTATTTACTGGCCGGTGTCGTGCTGGGCTACGTCCTGCACTCGCTGGTGCGTGTGTGGTACCACAACGGAGAGTGACAGAGATGCTACGCGACCTTTGCATGGCCTTGTTTCTTACGCCTCTGCTGGTTCTTGCGGCGGCGGGGATGCTGTTTCTTTTGGTTGAGGGGCCGAGAGCGCCGTTGCTTTGTCTTTGGGCTGCACTAGGCACGTACCTGTTCCTGACTCGCCGTTAATCGCTTTACCGAGGTCACTGTGTCTCTACCCGCGTTTCTACTGCTGATCCTGTTTCTGATGTTCGTCGCCGCAGGCATGGGCAGTGCTGGCGATGACAGCGACGACGGCAACTTCGACTGACTGACCTAGAGACCGATGTTTCTCACTGACAAAGAAGTCGAGCAGATGACCGGGTGCCGCCAGAGCGAGCACAAGCCGGTGCGGCTGAAGAACTGGCTCGACGCCTATGGCTACGTCCTGGGCGTTACCTACTTCAAGCGCATCGACGGCTGGTATAGCGTCATGGCTCCGCAGTCCCGCGCGGTCGACGTCGGCCGTCCACGAGTGAGGCAACGAGCATGAGCCCGAAACCCAGAGCATCGAATCCAGAAGGATTGCCGCCGTGCGTCTACTGGAAGAACGGCGCGTATTGGTTGGTGAAGCGCCGCAAGTGGACCCGGCTCGCGAAGGACAAGCGCACGGCCCTGATGACCTACGCACGCCTGACAGCACCGTCAACGGGCGCGATGTCGAAACTGATCGACGAGGCAATGGTCGAGATTCTGCACCGGGTCAAGGCATCAAGCGGGCGCCAGTACAAGACCGCCGCAAAGCAACTGAAAGAGCAGCTTGCCGACTTCGACGACCCGACGACGATCACGATGGCCGACGTCGCCGCGGTCAAGCGCAACTATCGCGGCCACCCTCGAGCCGGCAACCAGGCGTTGAGCGTGCTGCGGATGGTGTTCATCTACGCCGTCGAGAACGGCTACTGCTCGCACAATCCCTGCATCGGCCTGCCGCTGTACGCGGTCGACAAGCGCGATCGGTTGATCCAGTGGGGCGAGTTCCACGCCATTCGCGCGCACGCCCCGCCGATGCTGCAATGCTTCATGGACCTGCTCGTCACGACCGGCCAGCGCCCGAACGACGTGCTGCAAATCAAGCGCAGCGACCTCACCGACGACGGGATCTTCTTCCGCCAGGGCAAGACAGGCGCGAAACTCCTGGTGAAGTGGACGCCGGACATGAGCGCGGCCGTTGAACGCGCGAAGACGCTGCCGGGCGTGGCGAGCCTGAACCTGTTCCGCACCCGCCGCGGCGCCGTGCCTTCGTACCAGAGCGTGTATGAGGCGTGGCTGGCAGCGTGCGCAGCGGCGGGGGTGACCGACGCCCAGCTTCGCGACCTGCGCGCGCTGGCGGGCACCGAGGCGCGGCGACAGGGCAAGAACCCGCGCGCCCTGCTCGGCCACACGTCCGAAACGATGACGGCCCGCTACCTGCGGGACCGCGAGACGCCCGAGGTCGAGGCGCCTTTTATTAGACATCCAATAGACAGTGCGAAAAAACACCGAGAAAACAAGTGAAAAACGAAGCCTTGGAAAGTGCGCCATTATCACCCGGAATCGCGCCTAAGTGCGCGGAATTTCTGGCGAATCAGGCCGACGGTGTCCAACACCTGACGCCCGATGATGGCGGCAAAAGCGTCGAAATATCCGCAGAGTCGCGCCGCGTATTAGACAGGCCGGCGGCGTATCCCGACGAGGAAGAAACCATCAGCCTCGAGGAGGCCGCGGCGCGACTCGGCATTGAACCGAAGCGCCTGCTCGGGTTCGCCATGCAGAACAAAGTCGGCGACCCGATCGGCGACGGCCGGTGGTTCTACCCCTCGAGCCTGGCGGGGCTCGCCGCGCGACTCGGTGCTGTCAAGTCAGTAGCTCCATGAGCAACTGCAAACATGGCCGGATGCCGGACCGCTGCACCGAGTGCGTCAAGGAGACGCACATCGAGCAGTTGGAGCAGGCAAACGCCCTGCTCCGCAAGGAGAACGGTATCAACCAGGAAGCGGCACGGCACTGGAGGGAGCTTGTGGCCTTTGCCGTGAACCGATCCAGCGAAGCCCTGATGATCGCGGCCAATCGTCCCCGAGAGGCCAGGGCAGCACGGGATAACGCCCTGTGCGACATCAACAAGAAACTGGGGGGCGCGCTCCGGTGAGGATTCTGTTTGATGTCAGCCCGAAGAAAATTCGGGAGTACACGAAGCGATACGGGTACGAGTTCTGGCAGCTGCGGACGCCGCTGACCGGATACGCCCGCTGCCCCGAGGTTCCGTGGGCGCTGGATAACGGATGCTTCTCCGAGTTCAAGCGGGACAAGTGGCTGCGGATGGTCGAGGAAACCGAAACCGACCGGCCCCTGTGGGTCACCCTTCCCGACATCGTGGGCGATGCCCTCCGCACGCTGGAACTGTTCGACCAGTTCAGCCGCTACGTCGAGCCGAGCCTCCGCGCCCTGGTGCTACAGGACGGCATCGGCAAACACCGCATCCCGTGGGATGAGCTTGGGGCGGTGTTCGTCGGCGGGTCGGACGACTTCAAGTATTCAGCCGAAGCCGTGAATGCCTGCAAGGCCGCGAGGATGCTGGGCAAGCGGGTTCACGTTGGCCGGGTGAACACTGCCGCTCGCGTCCGCAATTGGGCCGAGTGGGCCGATTCAATCGACGGGTCCGGCCTGTGCCGGTTCGATCACATGTTAGAGGACACCCTCGCCGCGATCCGTGGCGAGCATCCACAGCAGCAACTGGAGGTTGCATGAAGGTTTATCTATGCGGGCCAATCAATGGCTGCACCGATTCGGAAGCGATGGACTGGCGCGAGCGGGTGAAACAGATTTACCCCGACTCAATTGACCCGATGAAGCGGGACTATCGGGGCAAGGAAAAGGAGGACTACAGGGAGATTGTAGACCTCGACAAGCGGGACATCCGCGAGGCCGATGCCCTGCTCGTCTACTACGTCAAACCCAGCGTGGGAACGTCTATGGAGGTGTTCTATGCCTGGACGCTGGGCAAACCAATCATCGTAATGACCGAGCCGTATGTGTCTCTGAGCATTAGCCCGTGGCTGCGGTATCACTCGACGGCCATCGTGGTCGGGCTGACCGATGCCATCAAGAAGTTGGCGCAGCTGTGAGAGTCACTAATACATCCGCAGGTGTTGCTTGAATGTCCTCGACCTATTCAGCGGGATCGGGGGCTTTAGCATCGGCCTCGAGCGTGCCGGATTCAACACCGTCGCCTTCTGTGAAATTGACCCCTATGCCAGGCGAGTCCTCGCCAAGCATTGGCCCGACGTTCCCTGCTACACCGATGTCCGCGAACTCAGCGCAGCACGCCTTGCCGCTGACGGGATCGGGGTTGATGTCATCTGTGGAGGATTCCCCTGCCAGGACATCAGCACCGCAGGGAAAGGCGCTGGCCTCGCTGGCGAGCGATCTGGACTATGGTCTGAAATCGCTCGTCTGGTTGGCGAATTACGACCGCGCTTCGTCATCGTGGAAAACGTCGCAGCATTGCTTGGTCGAGGGCTTGGCGACGTTCTCGGAGACTTGGCCGAGGTCGGGTATGACGCGGAGTGGCACTGCATACCAGCTTCCCACATTGGCGCACCTCACCGAAGGGACCGAGTCTGGATCGTGGCCTACCCCTCGAGCGAATCAGGCAATGGCAGCAAGGATCACGCCGGCCAGTGCGTGGAAGGCAAACCGGAATCCGAACCTCAAGACAATCGTCGGTCGCAGGATGTGGCCCACGCCCACGGCGAACGACTGGAAGGGCAGCGGCCCCACGGTCATCAGGAAGGACGGAAAGGACCGATCCTGGGACCGGCTGGACTACGCGACGGAGCAAGTCACGGACGCGGATGGTGGCTCGCTGAACCCGACGTGGGTCGAGTGGCTGATGGGGTTCCCGACCGAGTGGACCGTCTGCGCTGCCTCGGAAACGCCGTAGTGCCGCAGATACCGGAGATGATCGGGCGAGCCATTATGAGAGCAACTAATGAGGCCGCAGTAACTCCATGAAACGAATCAAATGGCTTTACAGGACGCTTCTATGCCGCATCGGGCGGCACCGGCACACGCTCAGGGGCGGGCTTTGCGACTGGTGCCTGCACGCAAAAAAATAATTGTTTAGGGGTATTGCATCACAAGCGGCTTGTGGTATGATGTCTCCACGGTAAGGAGATACCAAATGCGCTTCCTGAACAAGTTTGCAGTCGGTGACACGGTCCAGTTCGACACGCAGAGCAACCTCGGCATTTGCCAGGATGTGATCCGCGACCTGTTCATCCAGCGCGACACGCTGGGCAACGAATACCCGGCAGCGGTTTTGACGAACCACTCATGGACCGCGCTGGAGAATTGCACGCTTGTTGAGCGTTCGCCCGCCCTGCCCTTCGGTCTGACTGAAGGAGACTTTCAGTGGAAACGCTAACCATCGACGGGCTGGAGATCGTCAAGCGCAAGCACGCATGGGTTGGTGTCTGGAGCGACGGCAACGCTGGGTGCTACCACTTCCGGCAGGTAGGCAGCAAATGGTTCTGCCGTCACCCGTTCGCGATGGAGGACATTTGCAGCGGGACGACGCTTGAGGCGTGCATGGGCCTTGCAATCGCCCACCACAAGCGGCTTGAATGCGAACGGGCTGCACGCCGCAGCCGCTACATGGAGATTGCAGATGACCGACAAGAAAGCCGTGCGCGAGTACCTAGCCAAGATCGGATCGAAGGGTGGGAAGGCGGCCGGCGAATCAAAGCGGCGTGACCAAGATGATCCGGACTACTACAAGAAAATCTCAGAAAAGGCCGCCGCTGCCAGAAAGGCGAAAAGGGCAAAGCGCGGCTGAGTGGTGGGTTTTGGTGAATGACTTGATTTTGCCGATGACGGATGACCATCGTCCAGCCATGAGCCTAAGCAGAAAAGATGTGGCCGACCTGGCAAGGGTCATCAAGAGAAACGCTGATAGCGGAACAGGGAGCAAGGAATGAACGAACGCAGAAAGCCGAGCGAATCCGAACTTGTCGTTGCCGAGTTGCAGCGGCTGATGAATGGTTTGACCGAGGCCGAGTGGAAGCAGGATCAGTTAATGAACTATGTGAATTTCCTGACGACCAAATGCGCCGAACTCAAGGCCCGCCCAGGCTCAGACACGATACACCCGAAAGCGTGGGAATCGGTAGGCGTGCGGCTGGCGATGCTGCGCGGCCAGTAACAGCGACTCGGGAGACAGGAGTTAAGCCATGAAAGTTTTAAAGATACCCAAAGGCGTTGACCTGTTTGAAAACCCTGACGGCACTTGGACCGTTCACTTGTTCGGGTTGCGCCGTGCATTCATCGGCACATACGCGCAAGCGGTCAATTGGATCATGAGGAACGCGTAATGTACGTCTACGAGAAAAGCGAACCGGGGCTGTGGACCGTGGGCTTTTACGCGCCTGACGGTCGCTGGGTATCGGAGAGCGACCACAGCAGCAGAGAGGCTGCGGCAGAGCGCGTTCACTGGCTCAACGGGAGCCGGGGCGAGCCTGACCATGGGTGACAACGGGTTCGCAGAAATGGCCCGACAGGCAGAAGG
>JACCDR010380904.1_pt1 | contig 38866 bp, 60 predicted proteins | sample 7446431 | NCBI WGS metagenome assembly JACCDR01 (sample SAMN15323443, study PRJNA562643) | freshwater metagenome | isolation source: river surface water | place: USA:Blue River Watershed | collected 2017-08-17 | reverse complement strand
TGCTGTCTGTGCGAGTTTCCCGCTGTTGAATCCAAACGGATCCGCCCTGGATGGATTAATAGTATTGAACGCCTGTTCAAATGTCGCAGGCGCCGAAGATGCAACCGGAGCTGGCGTATTACTCGCAATACTTGGTGCGCCAGGGGTAGGTTCAATCTTAATGGTAGCACCACGCGATTGAAACTCAGCATCGGACATATACACCTGCGCCTTCGATGCAGATGTACCAGTCCAATCGGCGTTATCCACCTTAACTAGCTGCCCGTTTACAAAGTTATATCCAGCCATGTTACTGCACCGTTCTTAACAACACCGTTGGGCCAGCGCTTGCGTCTGCTGGAGCCGGAGTCAGCGCAATCGAACCCGCTGCTACCGTTCCCATAATATAGGTACGGTTGCCACTCGCAGCACCTTGCACTGTAATCCTTTGGCCTTCAATAAACACACCCGCTGTACCAAGCCCGTTACCACTGTCCGTCAACGACCCAGATGAGAACGCATACGTCGTACCAGCTTTGTTTGCGCCGCCTTTGTCAAGGGAATAGCGACGCGAAGGTGAGCGCGTATCATTCAATCCAGCGCTGCGGCTAAACCCATTGCTTTTTCGTGTACCCAAATAACAACACATCACCCACCTCCAATGTACGTTGCATCTGATACAGCATACACTTGTCTGACTGCATTTGCAATCTTCCTCTCAGGCCGCCAATCCTGCTCAAAAAATGTCAAGCACATCGCATCCGCTTTATCCGGTGAGTACCCAAGCATCTTCTTCTTGTCATCTACCGTCCGGCGCATATCGCTGGTGAACACATACCCAACGCCCGACATCTCCATTATCAACTGCTCATCATACGGAATCGACACCTGATCGCTCTCGAACCACTCCCGCGCTCGAAACCATAACTCATCCCGCATACGAACATATTTCTTTTTATCCACGCCCTTCACCGTTCCCACGTTGCACCCTCTCACGGGCAACCTTAACTCCTTCAATCTATCATATACTCCAGCACCATAGCCAACAATGTCCACCACTATACTGAATGGCCGTTCAATCAACGGAAGGCTGTAATACATATCCGCAACCTTCCCGCATGTGTGCATCAAATCATCCGTTCGCCAGTCCACCACTTCTTTCAACACCCTGCCCTTACGCTTGGCCAGCACCGTCTTATCCCCATTGGTGGAACGTGCTATGTCCAATCCCCACACTTCGGGGCGGTTGTCCCGTATATCTCTACCAACCGCAGCCTCAATCATCCATCTTGGAATAATCGCATCGTCATCGCTTAATGGAAACTCACCCAGTACACCCACGCGGTACTCGTTACTGCGCTCCCCATGGGTGTTCATCATGTGGTCAATATACTCCTGCGATACACGGGTGCTGTCATGACACCGCACCTGCATCGTTACCCATCTCGCACGGTCACGGTGAAACGCGTTATAGAAAAATCCAGTTGTTCTTGTCGGGTTTCCAGTGAGTATCGTTTTCGCTCCATGAGTCGACATCGCCCCCTCCGCCGCGATAAACACCTCCTCCGGTATACCAGACGCTTCATCAGCCACGTAGAGCATGTTGTCACTATGTAGCCCCTGCAAAGCCTCAGGATTCTCCTTACGAGCCGTCTTAGCACGTGCAAACCCTCCGGCCAGCTCGATTTTGTCTGTTGAGACATGGTAATCAAGAAACGGTATCTGTATGCGTTTGATCCATTTCTTGCACTCCGCCCACAAAACGTCCTCAAGCTGAGTAGCTGTGTTCGCAGTACATCCAATCTTCGCATCATAATGCGTTGCCAGATACCATAAGATACACCATGCCATTAGAGTGGATTTACCAACACCCTTACCAGAACGTATCGCTACACGCGGGTTATTCGCTATAGCTTCCAGTGCTTCACATTGCCATACCTCTGGCTCAACCTCGAATACCTCACGCACAAACGAAACGGGGGATTGTTGCCAGTGGGAGATGAGGTCGTCAATGGTCATGTTAATAAAAGTTAATTTTCAGAATTTTTATTTTTTTCGGGGTGTAGCTCAAAGGCCGCCCCCACTGCCGCTTGTTTTTCCCCTGGGGTGTCTACGGCTATGAGTGGTGCGGTGCTCGCTGGTCGCTCGCCAGTAATAATAAGGGGAGATTCACGCCTTCTTAAACTATCAATGCGCTTTAGTACATCGCCAAGGTTGATGTTGACCTGTACGCCTTCACCTGCCTGACCAAGTAGATGCTTGCCCAATGCATTCATAGCCGCCGTGTCGCCCTTCATTGCACGATCATATTGTTTCTCACGTAATTCAGCTATGCCTTGCAACCTACCTAGTCGCATGGCCTCTTGCTCCTCATCACCATCGCAAGGGTAGCCAACCACGGCTTCGATTTCTGCTTGCGTTGCTTGTGCTTTGGCTAGGGCTTTAATGCGGAATAGGGACATGTAACCAATGTATTGTATTAATGTTTGACAGGCAAGTAGCAACATGTCATATATACTATACTAACAACTATGAAAGGTATTATATGACAAAAGATAGAAAGATATTACTTAACGCCACTGTTCGCCAAAGCGTTATAGAAAAGATAGAGGAGTTATCATACCAGCTTCGTATTTCAAAATCTCAAGCGGTAGAAAATGCAATAATATATTATCTAGATAACAACCCAAAGCAATAACCATGCCAAGTTACAGGGGTAATTCTACAGATAAAAATGTTTAATTACCCCTGTAATAATTAAGCAACATAGCGAAAAACCACTATACAAAGTAGAAAACCCATATGAGCAATCAAACCTAGAGTGGGAGCGGGTTAGAGGTATATATTGAATATATATAAAATATAGTAATAGTAATAGTTTTTAGAATGGTTCTAAAGGGCGTTAAAACCCCTAAACACCCCATCTATACACATACATTTAATAAATTAAATACTCAAACCCGCACTCACCCTTGCTTTGAGAGCGTTATATAATAGCATTATTGAGCATATAATGTATAATGTTGCCGATTTATCACAAAAGCACCGAATTAAGAACCATTGCATTTGCTGCATATGTGCTATGCGTAATTAGAATAAGATTTGTTCTCTTTGTTATGATAAGGTGTATGTATTAGATAGGAGTTGATATGCAAATAAAATTCATCGTTAAAGAATCATACGGACGGACATTATACTACTGCATGAACGAAACCGTATGCCAACTGGTGGGTAAAAAAACCCTTGATCTTCGTGATCGCAAGAATCTGATGTCCTTAGGGCATGAGATTGTTATAGAACGTGAACCACTTAAACAGGAGTATTAAACATGGGTAAACACATATACGCGCCCCACATTAAAAACCTTAACGAGATATTCACCGGCTTTGAATATGGTGACAAAGGAGGCGCGGGGAGTTATTATATTACCTCGCCTCTCTCTAAGCATATCGGCACGCATACTTATGACGCCAAGCGCGATGTTGTTAAAATCCATAAGGCGAGGTTTTGTAGCTTGCGAGGCACTGGAATAAAGCAAGAAATACGTGACCTTATTGAACCGCATATGATTGGGTATTTCGGAAGTTTCGAGATAGTCAAGCGCAGCACAGGTGAATATCTAGTTATTGTGCGCGATAATGAGGGTATAGGCCAACGCTGGATATGCGAATTGCCCGCCGATTATGACTTGATGCAACATGTTTCACCAGAAGCGCGGGCGATGATTGAAGCGAGTGAGGCAAGTTTTGCGGAGGCAATTAAAGACGCGCCGGACGGTAGTGCCTATAAAACTGAATCATATAGAAAGGCGAGAGCATGAAACACCGCTACAAATTCAGCACCCCATTCGGACATAAATGGCTCACCTGTACCCGGGCCCAGGCTTGGCGGCTGTGTGAGTTGAATAGATGGACGATATTAACCCAGGAGGCATTGTAATGACCACACCACTCACCCCCCAAGAATGGCAACACCTAGAGGAGCTGCAAGCCGCCGTTAGGTTCTGGATATGGCGCAGAGCCAAGCCGCCGATTGTACGATATGAAGATTTTTTAGAGGAGTTTGATATATGAAAAAATACGCAGTAGAAACGCAAATGTTAAACACATGGGAAAGTTGTTGGACGGATGACAACGGCAACCCAATCACCTTCGATACAATGGGGGACGCTCAGCAAGCCATAAAAGACCACATATGTGATTGTATTAACGCAGTGGAAGGCGGTGACATGCTGGACAGTCCCGACCCTTCAGAATTTCGTGTGGTAGAGGTTATATCATGAACAACCTACCCCGCCTATATACAGAAGATGGATTTCATGGTTATTCCCTATGTGATGAAACGGCATGGATGGAATGTGAGGAGATTGCACGCGAAATAGGTTGGTGTAAGCTAATCACGGAAGGAATTAAGGTAACAATGGAGGTACAGGAATGAAATATTGGAACCAATGGCGGCCGAAGACTCCACCGGTAAAGTTTTATGGCCGAGCAGCTGAAATACGCGAAATGCGAAAGGAGGGTCTATCTACACGCGAGATTGCCGAGGAGCTTGGTATATCACAGGCCAATGTAATGGAAACAATGAAAAGAAACGGGATAGGTTAAAACACCGGCTCACTGCTACCAACTTCGGGAAAATAACCATATTCCATAATTTTACGACCGGCCTTGTTATCACCCTCACGCACGGATATTTTACCCATCTCCACCAACTGAGACAATATATCGTTACGCCTTGCAGATGGTTGCAACCACTGCGCTTTCTTGATTATTTCAGTTTTGGGCAACCATTTGCAAGCGTTTGCGCTGAACACACCAAACAACTTGTTTACATCCGCTTCCGCGGCATTATCGCTCAAACGATCATGCACCGCCTTGATGAGATTGCTGCAACAATGAGTTGACATCTCAATACCCCAACGCATGACGCGCTCGGATATGGTAACTCCCTCATGGGCGACGAGGGCAAGCTTGATTGCATGTTCAGGGGCGCGGTTGTAAATCGCCGCATACCGTGAGCCATCCTTTGCTTTAATCCTGCATGATTTATTGAATTCGTAATATAATTTCCGCGCCTCATCCTCAAAATCTATCGTCTGTGGCTCTGGGGAAAAATTAAGACTGCCCTTCCCGCTTGTGGGCATGTTCTTAATGCGCTGAATGGTTTTTATAAGTCCCTCAGGAACTTCTTTCTGTTTACCAAGCAAAGGCTCAATCGCATAATACTGGGATTCGATAATCAACATGCGGGGCAAGAATCCATCAAGCACCTCGGAACTGGTGAGAGCCTCAAAGAACCGTGTCGGAACCGTTGTTGCGTACAGGCTGAAACAAGGTTGGTCGAGGTCAACCCGTGGGTTCTTTGCGTCCCTGTTTGCATACTGCTTGCCAAGATAATGGGAGTTAGCACTAGAAAACATTTTAGTCATAATCTCAGACACCTCCCTCACATGGGAAGGAGCGTTTGCACCTGTCATGTGCTTAAGTATATGGCCGAACTCATCCCATAACCCAAGCGCAACGCAGCGCGCATCTTCAATCGCCTTCAATAATCCAGCACCAGATGCAGCTTCACCTATAAGCATCTCACCCCAATCTGAAGCAGCAAGAATACGGCTTATAACCTGCCTTGCATGGTCTTTACCCGAACCGGATGGTGACAAACCGATCATGTAAATGTTGGTTCTGGCATCTGTTTCAGAGCGTATGCGCTGCCCATATAATGCACCACAAAAAGCAATAGAAGCGGCCAGCGCAAGGTCAGGCAAAGGATACATAGCAGTGCTATCAATGTACCTGGACACCTCACCAACAAGACCAGGGGCGTCAAGAAGGTGAGACGGGAAAGCGCTCGGTGTGTCGGATGTAAGATTCCCACCGGCCAATATATGTGTCAGTTCTTCAATCTTTGGCTCAGGCTTAGGACGGCCATAGAGATAGCTGTAATGCAGTAACGTACCAACTGTCACACCATGACCACGCGCTGATTCCCACACCTTTCGGATTGTTTTACCGTCGTATTTGTCGCTGGTTTGTGACCAGCGGTCGAATATATCAAACCCCGCATCACCAAGCTCGTCCTTAATGGCGAACATGATGGCAAGCCATTCGTCACGAGAGCAGCCAGCGGGTATATACTGCAAACACTCTACCACATCGACAGGATCGTTATTCTTTACAAAAGTTTTCGTCGGCACATGCCTGACAACTGTAAACCATTTCGCTCTGATATGGTTAATAACGCCCACATCAATATAGGGAAGCAAATGATGTTCATACGCAGACAATGGCTCACCCACGTAAGTGTATGGCTTGCCTGTGTCGGGATGTATGGATGGTGGTAATACCGTTTGTCTACCATGGGAGAGTATTTCAAAAACGACTTTACCGTTACGCTGGAACTGCTCTGTTTTTTCACCATTGAATCGGTAGAAGTACGTGACACCCTTAGCGCCAACCTTTTTAACTGGAGTTTCTGGCAGAAGTTTTTTTATTTCTTCGTGTAATCCATCCTCGTCATAATCAAAATCAACCGCAATGATTTTAGAAGCCCTGCCAAGGCAAACACCTATATTGGCATTTTTGTGATTCGCATACCATTCCATGTAATCCTGATCGGAAGGAGATACAGCGCAAAACCGTGTCCATTGTTTTGGGATTGGATATTTTTGACCAGAAACAAGCGGAATAACGCTATACCCAGCCGCACGTAGCGGCTCGGCCGAATCACGAAAAGACATACTATAACCAGATTATGATTTAATTTTTTTTAGCCTTGCAATTTCCCATTTCTTCACATCTTCCAGAGTCCAGGACTTGCGGCCCGTAACCGGATGTGTAGTAAATGGGATAGGATCATCTTTCATAATTTTGTTCCAAAAGTAAGTGTTGTTTACCTTTAGATATTTTGCAACTTCTATTGCTTTCATAAAATTCCTTTTTTTTGTGTTGACAGTTCTATTTATAAGGTATACAAATGGTGTTGTCAACATCAAAAAAGGAGAGATATATGTCTGACATGATCAACCAGTGGAAAGTTTTTAAGGATAAGGAGAGCGAATATAAAGAGCTTCGTTTGCGTATCGAGGAAGAAATACTTGCCGCGCATCCGAATGAAAAGAAGGTAGGTAATATTCGCATTGCTTATCGTGATACTGTAAAGGTGGATAGCGAGGCAGTAGCAAAACTTGATCTACCGTTTCTGCCCTTCAAAGTGGAATACAAACCTATCGCGGCTGAAATGCAAACCATGCAGGAGCATTATCCAGAGCATTATCGCAAGGTGCAGGATTGTCTTACTGTAACGCCAGCAAAGCCGAGCTTTACATGGAAGGAGGGTGAGTAGATGCACACCCATATGCTTAAATTACTTCAGGACTTAGACGTCATTATTCGCATGATGTACGATGAACAATTACAAATCAACAAGGAGTTAGATAATGTTACAGAACATCTCAACCGGAAAAATATCCAAACCACCGTTGATAACCATATACGGGACACCAGGAATCGGGAAATCGACGTTTGCGGCAGCGGCTCCGAAGCCTCTTGTAATTGACATTGAGGATTCTACCGGCAATCTTGACATTGCGCGTCTTGGTAGTGAGAATTTCAAATCACACCGAGATGTTGCAAATGTTATAGCGTCGTTATTGAAGGAGGATCATGACTATAAAACCCTTGTTATTGACTCTGCCGATTGGCTTGAGGCAATTATCTTTAATGACATCGCTTCCGCTGCTGGGAAGAAGTCAATCGCCGACATTTCCTATGGGGTTGGCTATAAGGAATCCATCAGTATCATGCGGTACCTTTTGGATGGCCTTAGGAAACTGCGCGATCAAAAAGGAATGGCAATAATCGTTGTCGCGCATGACCAGATCAAGAAATACGATGACCCTATCAATGAATCCTATGACCGGCACGAACTTAAGCTATACGCCGGTAATAGCGATGTATTGATCGAATGGAGCGAGGTTCTTTTATTCGCCACGCAAGAGGTGTTTATTGAGAACAAAGAAAAACGGTTCAACCGCACTGTAAACAAAGGGCGAGGTGGTGACAGAATTATGTACACCGTTGAGCAGCCTGCGTTTCGCGCCAAGAACCGCTTTAACCTGCCTGAGCAGCTTCCGCTGTCTTGGGATGCATTTGTAACCGCTATGAAAGGAAGTTAAAATGAGTAATTTAGGATTTGACGTATCAGAATATGAAACCAATGTAATGGAACCTGGATGGCAGAATCTTTTTATTAAGGATTCAGCTATTGATGATAACAAAAACAAAGATGGAAAGATTCTTAAGCTTACCATCGCGGTGAAGGACGGACAGTATAAAGACCGCCAGTTTTTTAAGAATCTTAATATCTTTAATAAAAACCCAACTGCCGAAACCATTGCTCGTGCAGAGGTAAGCGCTATCGCAAAAGCGATTGGTGTTAAGGCTCAGAACCATGAGGATCTGCGCTTTAAGCCGTTCCAAGGTTTGCTCGACGTAGAAAAAGATGAAGGATACGAAGCTAAGAATGTCATCAAAGGTGTAGGAACCGGATTGTCGGTTAAGCCGTTTGGTGAAGCTATCGTAGAGAAAGTTGCCACCGGCGAGGAAAAAGCGCCGTGGTAATGGGCAATCTTTCCTTCCTTTACCGCTCGCCGGTAATGTTAGCGATAGATGAGGCGTTGGAGGCTCAGGCAAAACTTGAGCCTTCACGCACCTACCTTGGCATGTCAACGATTGGAGAGCCATGTGAAAGAAAGATATGGTATGGATTACGCTTTAAGCGAGATATTGAAGCTCGCGGCATTAGATGTATTCAAGACGGACACACTGGGGAACTGCTAATGGCCGAGCGGCTTCGTCTTGTCGGATACAATGTGTTCGACCAGCAGATACAATTTACCGATTACGACGGTAAGTTTATCGGCCACCCTGACGGTAAGATCGTATTAAACAAAAAAACACACATATGGGAGCATAAGCAAGTCAATGAGAAAAAGTTCAAAGAATTCCAAAAACTCAAAGAGCAAGACCCGTACACCGCGCTCGAAAAGTGGGACGAAATCTACTACGCGCAAGCGCAGCTTTACATGCGGTATAGTGGACTTGAGAGACATTATCTTACGGTTGCAACACCTGGAGGCCGTGACTACGACGATACTCGCACACGGTACTCGGATCGAAAAGCTGAGTCGCTCCGTGATAAGGCTCGAAGAATCATTGAAGCAGAAACCGAACCAGCGAGGTTGAGTGATAACCCATCATTCTTTAAGTGTAAAATGTGTGAACATAGGAGCAGGTGTCATGGATAAAATTATAATTTACACCGAAGTTACAATAAACGGAGCTAGATACGAAGCATCTCGAAACTGCATTGGCGAAAATAATATTAAAAATATTATTGAATCGTTAAATAAATCTATTGAATATTTATTAAAGAAGCATGGGAAACTGAGTAAGCAATAATGTTTAGCTACGAATACGAACCCGCTCCCATGAATGGTTTTTCCACTTCTTTGGTTTTGCGTATGCGGATCAGAAAGAAATACTACTGCGTACAATTCATAAAAAAGAAAGTTTATTTTTATACATATGCAGCTTAGACCACGCCAACGCGCTGCCATTGACGCGCTATACGATTACTTTGCCGTTGAGGACGGCAACCCACTGGTGGTTGCCCCTACCGGCACAGGTAAATCCGTTATTATTGGAGCTTTCGTCAGAGAAGCTATGACGCGCTATAAGAATCAGCGCATCCTGATGCTTACCCATGTGAAGGAGCTGATTGAGCAGAATCACGAGAAGCTTCTCACAATGTGGCCAGAAGCGCCGGCAGGTATCTACTGTGCTGGTTTGGGCATGAAAGACTTCGACCAGCCTATCGTGTATGCCTCCATTCAGTCGGTGCATAGGAAGGCGGATCTGATTGGATATAGGCACTTAGTCATTATCGACGAGGCGCATTTATTGTCTAAAGACACAAACACTATGTACAGGCGGTTTATTAAAGACCTGCAAGGCTATAATCCAAAGTTGAAAGTAATAGGATTTACCGCCACGCCATACCGTACGAAATCCGGTATGCTACACATGGGTAAAGACGCTTTATTCACCGACATTGCGTACAATATACCTATATTGGATGAGTTGAAAGACGGAAACTTATCAAAACTTGTAACTAAAGAATCGGGTGTGCAGGGAGACAATTCCAGTTTGGTGACGGTTGGTGGGGAGTACACCAACAAAAGCATGGAAGCAGCATACGACAATAACGAATTAACAAAAGCCGTTGTTCAGGAGTGCCTAAAGCACGGTAGAAATAGAAAGGCATGGTTGTTTTTCTGCTCAGGAATAAAACACGCGCTACATATGCGAGATGAGTTGCGTGATTATGGCATCGAAGCACAAACCATAACAGGCGATACGCCAGCAGTTGAACGAGCGCATTTAATTGAGGAATTCAAGGCAGGAAAAATCCGTGCACTTACCAATGCAAATGTTTTAACCACTGGGTTTGATTATCCTGCCATTGATTTGATTGCGCTAGTACGTCCTACGAAATCGCCAGGATTATATGTCCAGATGGTAGGACGTGGACTCAGAACCGCGCCCGAAAAAGAGAATTGCCTAATCCTGGATTTTGCTGGCAATATCGACCAACATGGACCTATCACCCATGTGAAGCCGCCTCCCCTTAAAAGCGAGCGTAAGCTCGAGAAGAAAGAAGAGGAGGATTGGAAGCTGTGCAAAGTGTGCGGCACGGTGAACGAGGTGGACGCAGAAGTGTGTTTTGATTGCGGTACGACGTTTGTAAAAGAACGCAAGATAAAGCATGAGAAGGAAGCAAGCACCGCGAGTATTATCAGCGACGCGGTGGAGGAGAAGGATAAATGGTACAAGGTGGACGGAGTGGATCTGAAACCACACACCAAAGCCGATAAAACATCCCTAAAAGTCACATACTACTGCGGCTTCGATAAATTCAGCGAGTGGATATGCTTAGAACATGAGGGGTTTGCCAGGCAGAAGGCACAAAGATGGTGGAGGGAATACGGCGAACGACCAGTAGAAAGAGTGCAGGAAGCAATATTCTCAGGAATCAAACCAATCTCAGAAATAAGAGTACGCACAGATGGAAAATACCCCGAAATACTCGACCGTAGAATTAAGAGCGATGCCAAAGAAGTGTTGGAATTGCAGCGCGGCAGCCTGGGACAGCAAGAAGAACCAGTTATGGTGCAACCGATGGCAATCCCATCCGCCTGAGCGCGTCATCAACGTCGCATGTGATAAATGGGACTATAGCATCGTGCCGTATTAAATCATGAATATCATATATGAGGATATAAACACCACCGTTGCGTTCGATACGTTCTTGAAAGATTATTTGCTCAGGTTTTTGTTTGTCCTTGCCGATCTTCACTTCAACACCAAGAAACCTGCCATCAGGTAATATGCCTATAATATCTGAGGAACCACGCTTGCCAAATTGTACAAACGCATCACCTATTTTTGTTGCACCAGTGTTGTTTTGCCATGCAAATATCTTATTTAATGACAGAAAAAACAATACGTTAGAAATTAGTTTGCTATGTTTCATTATTTTTGTTGCATTTGTTGTTTATGTAAGTATAGTAGATAAATAAACGAAAGGAAAGAATAATGACAACCGAACCAAAGCATACGCCGTTACATGAGATGATGCGCGAGCCTGTGACTAATTTTTCACGGTTGGAGCCAACACCAGAGCAGGCGGAAATAGCTCGTCTAAAATTTCAGCTTACCGTTGCTGACATAGTAGTAGAGAAAAATCGTTCCCTGACAGGGCTGGTGGGTGAGTTGGTAGAGGCGTTGGATAAGATGACTGATATTGTCGGGACTATGAGTTCACGCGATTTTACCATTGAGGTATCGCGAAGCTATGATGCAGCACTTGCCATCCTCACCAAAGCCAAAGCACTACAACCACAATATAAAGGGGAATAATTATGCACATAGTCGTAGGCGCACTAAAAAGGCACGTTGAGCAGTTCCCCACGCAAAAGGAAGCTGCAAAATCGCTTGGCGTTTCCCCACAATACCTGAGTGATGTTCTACAGGGTAGGCGTGAAATAACCGAGAAGCTGGCAGAGAAAGTGGGTTGGAGATTAGAAAAAACATGGAAACCAGCAGCGGGGGAGTAGATGGATATAATGGATATAGTTATAGGTGCTCTTGTCGGGTCTTTTATAGGAACTGTTATTGCGCGTATCGCAGCACCCTATTTATACAAATTAATATTTGGAGAACAACATGACTAACCCCTTGATTAGAGCCGCTTTTGAGAAGGCTCAAAAAGATAGATTGTTATTGCCTGTGTATCAGCAGCATTTTCCTGAAGTAGAGGATTATTTTTTGCGCGGCTACCAAGCAGCTACCAGCGCGGCTATGCAGTGGATGCCGATTGAGACCGCTCCTATGGGAAAGAGTGGTGACAACTCAACATATTTTATTGGAATGCGCGCTGATATATGCGGAAGGCAAAATACAGCTACGTGCTATAGAAACAAACATGGCGCATATGAATGGTGGGGCGGTGGATTACAGCCAGAATACTGGATGCCTCTTCCCACACCGCCATCTGAAACTAACGGGGAGAAGTAGAATACTCCGTGCTTGGCCTTTACAGGTAGAAGTATGCCGATGATAAGGCGCGGATAAGCATCGGACTGGAAAGCCGCTACAGTGCTAGGCTTGACGCTGGAGAGACAGTTTAACAAATCAAACAGCCATCTGAACAGGAGTAAGTATGAGAAAAGAGTATTTAGAAGAACTCGAAGCATTGAAAACAAAAATGGAAAAGGCCGAGGCGTTTGCCGAAAAGCTGCCAGTGTTTGCAGAGCATATTCTTAGTTACAAACTGTCAGGCGATGAGGATTGGAGTTGTTTTGGCAAGCAGTACAAAAAGATTCCGCTGCACTGGGGGATCAAGCGTGGGTTCTATAAATCAGGCGGTAATCGGTATGTAAATAATTATCCCAAAAACACGGTGTATGCTCAGCACTTTTTCTGCATATACATAAACACAATAGATTTATTTAACGAGCATAATAACTTCGACCTACATCAATACATAAAGAATGTGGATGTGTTCTTTGCCGATGAGTGCAATTCAACCTTTTACGTCACCGATGAGCACATTCATGCATTTTTAGAGGCCATGAATACTTGGTATTGCGATGCGCTCTTGAAGCTAGAGAAACACAACCTGCAACAGAAAGAAGCCAAGCTAAAAAAAGAACTTAAAGAAATACAGGCGCGATTAGGGGATGCACAACCACCACAAGCAGCATAGAGGATAAGGTATGACGATAAATGAGAAGGCTTTTCAGGCTGCATTGCCATCCCTAGGCACGCCAGATGAATTTTCCAGCCACCATCTTGACGAGGGCGAGCTTCGTGCATTTATTATGTCGTATGATGCCCACCTCAACGCGATAGAGCCGCTGGGGGATGATGATCTGATTACCGATATTGAGCGCGTACTTTATGCAATACCAGAGAAAACAATAGATATGCGACCTTATGCGGATGCCATAATACATAAACTCCGTTCACGCGGAATCATAGGGGGTGGAAATGAAATGTAATAACACAACAATCCGAAGCATAAACCGCGACAATTGGGATTGTGATATTATCAGGGAGTATTTAGTTAACGGATGGATCGATGATTTACCAATTGCATTACGGTTGTTGGACGAAGCAAACCACAAAATCTATCGATTAGAAAAGCATAACCGACATATCAAGGATACCATTATGGAGGCCATAAAGTGACAAAAGACGAATCACGCTTGATACGGCAGATTAGGAACGAATATCTTGCAGAAACCAATCAGGTTTTGAGTGACCGAGAGGATGCAATATTTGAGTACGCCATTAAAGCATCCCGCGCTGCATTTGCCGAGGAGTTAGTGAAGAAGATACAGAAAGACGTATTGCCAAGCGCGTATGCGAAAGGGACGATAATCGACATAATCCGCAAGGAAGGGGGATTGGAATGAATTTAGATGAATATAAGTGGCGGATAATGAATGCGGGTAACCCAAAAAAAGCATGGATATGCTCACACAATGGCAAAAAGATGTCTGCGCTCATGAGTACCGTTGCTGCTCAGATTTTGATTACTAATCACAATCAAGCAATCTCGTATTTAGAACAAAGAATAGAAGGGGATAAACCATGACCGACACGCCCCTGATGCCATGTCCGTTTTGTGGAGGGGAAGCCAAAATAGGGAAAGACCAGCATAATCATATGCGCGCGGTATATTGTCCGTTTTGCGTGGCACATATCGAAGATTTGTCGGAACAGGGTGCTATTGATGGTTGGAACACCCGCACACCCACCACCCCCAATAAACAACCCACCGACACATTCGACTACCACCGCGTTCGCGAATGGGCATTGCAGCCGGATCGCAAACGCGCAAATTTGGCGTTTACGGACTCAGTCAACCGGCAGGTGGCGTATTTGATTGAGGATGTGGAGGGCATTACAGCGCGTAATAATGCACCCGCCTATTCACCATTAGAAAGCGGCGACAGTGGCGTTTTGGATAGGGAGAAAATACACGACGATCACACGCAGGGGGTACTTAAGGTGACGTATCCTGAAGCACTAAAGCTATCTGGCGTGACGGATGAGGGGGATTTATGAGATTATTATCCGTTGACGGAAGGCTATGGGAATTGACCCTTTTGCAAGCTTCATCTGATAGGTGGGTGAAAGGCCATGAGGAGGAAATAAACAACGCTTTCATGGCACAACGCAATGGGTGTTGTCGCGGTATCATTCGTTTCAAGAAAGGCGATATGCGCGCTATGGCAATGGCGACTATTGAGATAGTTGTGCATGGGCTTCCTCACCAGCACCAGTACGAGGTCTATTATTGCAAGAAGGGTCATTACTGCATTGTGCAAAAAGAGCGCGTATTCCTGCATGAGTTATATGAAACCACCAAGGAGCCAACCGATGCAGAATGATTTGAAGGATAGGATTGCAAGATTGAAGGCGTTGAATGAGAAACGGACGCACACGCTGTCCGGTGATACAGCCAGAGTAACATGCATCAATAAATTAGGAATAACCATGCAGATTGATATGTGTGTAGCGCAAGAAGATATTTTGGCAGGTAATTATCCAAACATGCATGACGGGCAATTCTATGCAGCCGCCCCTGAAATGATGGCAGTCATAACCGAGCTTGAGGCCGAGCTGGATCGGGTGAAAGCCCTGCTTGATTCGCCTGAGATGGTGGAGGCGTTTTCAAAAATTGATAAGGCGATCGACATGGTTCACGCGCTTTGCCAGCCGAAAGGCTCAGATGGGGCGCGTCAATGGGTTATGTCTATTCCGGCACGTCCTGACTACGACCCTGATATTGTGATTGCTGATGCGCTTCAAGAAGCCAAAGCAGCGATTGCGGCTATTAGGGGGAAGGTTAGATGAAACCAAGTAAGAAGCTGATGCGCGATTTTGCGAAGGTGGTTGGTTTGACGCATATAGCGGGTGAGGGTGGAATACAATATGCGCTTAAAGAATGGCGAACCGTTTTTAATATGGTGCAAAAGTGGTGCAAAATAAAAAACGTGCACTTGGTGATTAGCTTATCAAAATGCGCGACCGCTTGGTATGTCGGGACACAACACGGCGGTGAGGAACACAAACACCTACCCACCGCCATCATGAAAGCAGTCGTAGCAGCAGCAAAGAGTGAGGTGTGAAGATGTGTGACAATGCAATGTTTGAAGATGGAACTATGTGTGAAACGCAGGGTAAACTTAAAAAGCGACTTGGCGTAGATACCTTGCCTAATGCGACTGGTGACGACCATTGCTTGTGTCCAATTGATTTTAAGCACATAGAAGGCTGGCGAGTGTCTAAAAATGACCCTGATGGTGAATATGCGCCTTTTTCGGTTTGGTTTTATCCTGTGGCAGCAAAGAGTGAGGGCTCATGACCGTATTTTTCTTCTCTGTATTCACTATGATAACCATAGTTTGTATTGATATACGGCTTAGAGAGGAATTATGGCCTTATTGGCGTATTGTTTTATTTTTTGAAGATAAAGAGATTCACAAATTCTTTTGGAGGTGGGCGCATAGGCGCATAAATAGAAGGCATAGATTAGGATGCGGGTTTACCGTAGCTGGGCAATATCGTTATGACGGTATAGACGTAGATTATACATGGCTTGATGTGTTTTTGGTAAAGCAGGCAGAAATACCGATAAACATTTTAGATAGGGACAAATCATGACCGTATTCATCATAGGTATGGAATTTACGAAAGTGCGGAGTGTGCAGCTTTGTTCTGTTAGTTCTTACCCCATTCATATTGCTGGGCTATTTTGTCCCACGGTGCGGGCTTGCAGCTAGTGACAGTCAGCATAATCAGCACCAGTAAGAACACATTGCTGGGTGATAATTGCGTCATACCAGCGCCGCACGCCTGTCGGAGCTTTTTTTTCCATATATTGCATGACATATTCATTTGGAAGCACCGGAGATGGACAACTAATCGGTTTTGTTTCGGTATTTCCGCACCCAGTTGTTAGCAGACTGAGTATCAGGAAAGGGATTGGCTTGTGCCTCATTGATTTTCTCCAACTGTTGAATGTTTTCTTTCAAGGCTTGTGTTTCCCTTTCTCTCCGATCATCATTGTCTTTAATTTTTTGATTGAGAGCAGAGGCAAACCAGACAAGCCCGATGGCACCAGCCGCCCCGACAGCAGCCACGCCGTAATTGCTAAACAACAGGCTGACGATCCATTCCATATTACTTACGACTAAACCGTTCTGTGATGTCTAAAAACTTTTTGAGCGTTTTATCGGGCTGTTCTCCAGGGATCATAAGCGCGATCGTGTAGAGACCAGTTAGAATCATTGTGATAGCTCCAACGGCTTCAAGTATGTTTTCCATAATATCCTCCTATTGTATGATTTCAAAATGCACAAGATCGTTAAACTTATTGTCACTTAATTCCGTATCTTGGTCCCAATCGCCACCCCAACGGACTCGTATGCCAAGTTCTTTTGCTTTCTGCATGACGTGTCCAGCGAAGTAACTAATCCGCCTTACATCGTTCCAATCGAGTTTTCCACCTGCGCCCAGTGGCATCATATCTATAGCAAGAGATGGAAGTCTGTTGTGATTACTCATCGGCCATTTTAATTTACTCTTACCCTGCATAAAAGCAGTGTCCTGCTCGACCTTGTTGCGATGACCGCAGATCACCCGTATATTCCAACTTTTTGCAAGCGATGTAACAAGATCCTGCAACCTTGGATCACATGTCACGAGCCTTGCTGCGTCTGTCGCTCTTAGCGTCATCTTCTATCACCTTGTCTAGTTTTTGTTCAATTCTTTCATTTTGTTCTTGAATATTAATCAGCTTGGTTTCGATAATAGCCATGCGTTCGGGAAGGTTCGCATCGTCCAGTCTTTCTAACTGTGAAACCTGAGCGTTTACATTCCAGGCAAATATAAAACCACCCACCATAAAAGCGGAAACAATCGACGTTGCTATCGTTGCCCAAGGTTGCTTTATTGCTATGACATTATGCTGACTCATCCCGACACCTGTACAATATCAACTTTTGCTACCCAACGGATTGTTTTTGCGGCTTCGCCGGTGACGGTGATGATAAGTGCATCATTCGCATCACTCGCAGTTACAGCGCAAGCCCACGCTGCCGTATCCTCAATCGGTGTATCAGCTACAACCGCTCCAACCAAGGCGGTTGTTCCAGCGTTGTTGTCGATTACACCTACAAATCCATACCCTGCGGACTCATTATCTGCATCTGTCCTGCGAGCAGCAACATCAATTCTAAATTTCCAAGTTGTATCATTAGGAACCACAAGCCTGAGTGTTCCCGCCGCACCATCAAGAAACAACTCCGTTGGAGTTGCATTGTTGGTAACATTACGAACCATTAATACCCGATTCTGTGCATCGCCATTCGTTGCAAATCTCCCCCCTGCATGAGCCATTTCACCTTGCAAAGACGCTTGAGCGTTCAACCCAAAAGCCGAGCTTGCTGTACCCGAGGCACCTGTACCCTGACCAGTGGTGAGCGAGTCCGTACCAGAAGATACGTTTGATATACCACCTATTGACACAGAGCGTGTCCCCGTGGCCGAAGAACTAGAGCCTGATAGTACAACGGAATTTGACCCAGAAGCCGTGTTAGAAGTCCCACCTATTGCCACCGCGTTGGTTTGGTTGGCTGTGTTAAGCGATCCCCCAATAACAACGGTATTTGTAGATGTCGAATCATTGGCAGAGCCAGATATAGCAACCGACCGCGTTCCAGAGGAGGTTAGCTCAGTACCGCCAATCGTTACGCTTGCCTGACCACTGGTTGTGTTGTTATCACCACCAAGGTTTATCGCCTCAGAATTACTTACAGCGTTATCAAACCCACCAAGATTTACTGCATTAGTTCCACTCACAAGGTTGGTTGTTCCGCCAATCGCAGCGTTGTCCGTACCAGTAGTTACCTCGTTAAAATTACCACCAATGTTTGTACCGCGTACAGACGATACCAAAGCCCCCACCCCAATGGCAATGGCATTGGTAGCAGTAGCCCCAGTTGTGGTGTTGTTATTGTTTTGAATGGCAAGACTGTCTTGTCCGGTTGCTCTTGCGTTACCAATGGTAATTGCACGTGTACCTGACGCAACGGCAGCATTACCAACGGCGAGAGAATCAGTGGCAGAGGCGGAAGGAGAGGTACTTGGCGATGAGCTAAATGTATCAATATAAGATAGGGATGCAGCATCATCTGCAAACGCGCCTTTGTTTTCTATGGCAGTGCCAGCCGAGTTCCAGCCGATTACGTTGTTTGCAACCGGTTCGCCAATATAAACTGTAGAGGAAATCGAGGATGTTTCAGTCAACTGCAATGAGCGTCCGATTTTCTCATTAACCTGCTGTAATCCCATTGTTAATTTATCAAAAGTGCGTTCTACCGTTTCGGCGGGAAACGGACCGGACTCGGTAAGATCAGTCAACTGCGTCAATGGAACGATATTCTTAATGGTAACGCGTGTACCTACTGCCGGAGCCGTGACGAACGTAACCGTACCACCGGAGGGGGATAATGCGCCTGTTACTGCATAATCGGTGGTGATGGTTCTAACCGTTTCAACACCAGTAGCGATGTCGGTTGTAGTTACAACAATATCTGCATTTGCTAGAAAATAATAAGGATACGAAAAGGCTGTTGTAGTACCGTTTCCGTTGTACTGGACTTTGTTTGTAGTGGCTGAAACGGTCATTGCATATCCCTATAAAGACTTGGGCCAACAAAAGGTTCGCCCCGTTTATTCATTTTCTTTTCAACATCATTCAAATACCCAGGTGCGAAAGTATCAATCGCCTCATTAATGAAAAGATACTCTAAAGTGGGTGCAAAGTAAAGATTTTGTCCTGGGATATAGGAGCGTCCGTAAATCCTATTTCTACCACCTGCGGCAGCCGTTGCTAAATCGTTAATTTTACCGGCTGTTGGGCCAGCAATCGCGCCAACATATTCTTTACCATAACTATTTAACATATAATTAACCGTCATATCAGCAGCTATACCGCCAAGCCCCGATGTGGCTACAGCTTTTGTGTAATCTAATTCAGGCTCTTTCCCCTTAACGATATCTTTCAACGCTTGTGAAACTAATGCCATGCCAAACGAACCAATAGCCACCTGAGCCATAATGCCATACTGCCCACGAGCCGCGTAATCCATATATCCACGGCGAAGCGAGGAAATACCAAACGACTTAAACTGCCAGAAAAACCTTAATGTTTCACCTTCCAGTGTGCCGCGCTGTGTGCCAAGATTCATCATGCCACGGATACGAGCGTCAGCATCAAGCGTCACCATCTTGGTTTGGTCGTGAATCATCATAAAGTATTTTTGCGCTGTTTTTTTATCTGATATGGCTTCATTATTAATATACACTTCTCCGTCATCGAGCTTTTCTCCAGCCGCTCTGATGCTGTCCCAATCCGCTTCATCAATACCATATTGCTTAAACGTAGTAACTAAATCAGAAGGCAGATCAGCAAACTTTCTATCAGCAATACGCGCATGATAGTTTGTCGTGCTTGCCACAAACATGGTTTGCATAGCCTTCTCCGACCACCAGTTTTGCAAGTTTAACTTGAAAAACGTATTGAGAGACTTTGTGATAATACCATTTGGGTTGTCTAAAGTAACGTCCGAACCGAGCAAAGCACCAATGGCAGCGCGATGACCAACTGCAAAGCGACGGGCTATCTCCTTGCGAACCGCATCATCCTTAATAGCCTTAAATGGAGCAGTAACACCCTTTACCCAAGATTGGACCACAGGGACGCCATTGGATTGCAAACGACCAACAAGGTTGGCCATATCGGGAAGCGATGATATAGCAGCCTGCCCAAGCATTGTTATTGTATTAAACGCCCTGATTGCGGAGCCTACTGTAGCGACAGTTGCGTTAGAAGGCTGCATAGTTTTTCCTGTTATTTCAGCCCACACATTTGCAGCGCGTTTTTTATTCCAATCGCTTTCAAGAAATCCGATTCGGCGGGTAAGTTCTTCGTCCGGCCTTGTTCCAAGACGCTTCATCATTGCATAGTTACGGGCTGATTTTTCAATGCGTATAGCCGTATTTTGTAGAAGCCCTTCCATACCGAATTTTTGGTTGTAACCAACAAATGCTTCAGCGTTCTTAAAATGTATCTCACGCGATTTACTGACCGATGCAGCCACGTTTGCAGCGCGTTGAGCATAACGGCCTGCTGTAATATCGTCATATATCTCACCAAGCACAGTTTTTACGGCTTCAGGTGATAGCAGCCCCATCTTCTGCGCGTCAATGGTTTCAGCAGTATAGCTTATCCAATCTGCTTTTGGCGTTGCCTTAATACGCGCTTCGTTGTGATATTGTGCGCCCATAAAGCCGGTTAGTTTGCCAATAAATGCGCCTTCATTATTCTGAAGAATACGAAGCTCCTCCGTCATATCATGAAGTATCTTTGCGGCTTTAACCGCATTAGCATCGCCAGTTGGTTTTTCCTGGCCCTCTGTTAGTATATTCCATTCTTTTGCAACATTCAGATCGTTGGTTTTATTCTTTACATAATCCGAAAGCCCCGCACGTTCTAGTTCAGCCGTAAGGTTGGTTTGGTATTTTTCAACCGTTGACTGCACCTCAAGAGCAATGGAATTCTTGCCATTCTCTAAGTTTTTATATGTACCCCAAATATCTGCCGTAATAGCGTTATCCCCATTTGGACGGACATTCTCAAAACTTGCACGCACCTCATTGTTCTTTACCTTTGCACGAAGCGATTGCATGGTTTGTACTTTGGTTTGGTAAAGCCTGTCACCGGCAATCTGCTTAATAGCCTCATCAAAATCAACAAGACCCTGCCCATATTCAACAGCTTTATCCGCTTCATTCTTCAAAGTGTCGAGCATCTCCTTAGCCTTTTCTTTATCAAGGCCGGAGACCTCCATTACTCGTTTAATACAATCGCGCATTTTAATTACCTGTTAAGCAAAGTCTTGCAGCATTCAATGCTTGCATTTCAACTTCAATCGCATTCTCCGCTTCTGCAATATCAAATTCATCAAGCTGTCCGGTTTCCTGATATTCATCTACCTTGTCCAAAAGCAGCTTTTGCTCATCACTCATACGCGAAATATCTTCCTGAGATAAAAACCGATTGTATGGTTGAATTTCCTCCTGCCCAAGCATCTTCTGAACACCAGCTTTTGCGAGCGGCAATATCTCGCTGTCAGGCGGGAAGTCTTTTAACACTGCATCCACTTCGGCAATGCTAGAGCGTAGATGTGAGATGATGTCGGGGGAGGTAATCTTGGATTGAATCATTGCGGCTTCCTTATCTAATTCAGGAGCAGCTTTATTATATTTATCTAGATACTCGCCAACCGCTATACCTTCTTCATCCAAAAACTTCTGTGCTTCCTGTAAAACCTTGTCGTTGGAGTCATCTGTTTTCTTCAAACCACGGTTGCTCTCATCAAGAGCATCCAGCAATTCACGAACATCACGGTTTTTTATAAAACCAGCTTCTTGCGCCAGTTCCGCTGCATCATCAAGTGACAACCCCTTTTTATTATTCACCAACCCTGGCATTGTGCGGCTTGTAATACCCATTGTAGAAAGCTCGGCGCCTTCATTACGAACCCCACCTTTGCTTTTTAGAAATTTCAACAGCGATTTGTCGGAAGCCGATTTTTGGTTTGTACGGATAACCTCTAAAGCATTAATAATTTGTGGATCATCTATACCATACGCGTATATCGCCTTGTTGTTTTGTATGTCGTAATAATCATCATACAACCTTACATTTGCCTGTTCAGCCTCAGACAACTTTGCAACCGTTTCCTCACGCTGCTTGATGTAACTATCGCGCTCTATGGTCAAATCGCGCTTCTGCTCGACATCAACAAATGCCTGCACCTGCTCAATCGGCAATGCCTTACCTTCCGCAGCCGCAGCAGACATGATTTCTTTCTCACGCATCCGCACTTGCTTCGATTCCATATGGTTGATGTATTTCTGCCCACCGGCTCGCAGTCCAGCACCAAAGGCTGTGCTGGTAAGCAGATTCCAAGCGGAGTCAGCAATATCGTAATCACTTCCTGCTTTATCAGCAGCGTATAAATTGAGTGGTTCGGTTACAGCCGTTGCGACAACACCCTCCCCTGCGCCAATAGCGGCCTGTGCTGCAACGGATTTGGCCTGTGATGCCTTTTTCAAAACATCAAACACCCTATAACCAGAACGTGCCAATGCGCCTATACCTAAACCAACACCCGCACCAATTGCAGCGTTTTGTGGCTCCACAACACCAACACCAAACGCAGCCATGAAACCAACTACGTCTTGCGCGGTGGAGGTCTTGCTTAATATAAAGTTACGGTTCTCTCGTTCATCAAACAGCTTGGCATTATTTGCCCATTGGTTTTCTGCCAAACCTTCTTGGAACTCCAGACCGTCGCGATAGTAAGGACTTGCTTTCCACTTGTCCTGATCTAATGGCTCACCTGTTGCGCTTTCTGTTGCAAGCACATTGAAGTATGCCGTACCCTCACCATACGCAGCAGAACCCGACCATGCGGATACGGCTTCTCCTAAAGACGGTTTGTAGTCTTTTAAGAACTCGCCAACGGTTTCAAACTGTTCTTCTCTGAGAGCCATGTTATTTTATAATTGGGAATGGAAGTCTATTTGGATCTGGTTTATCACCAGTAGATAAAATCTTTTGCTGCCCTATGAGAGCAGCTTCTTCAACTGTGACGTAAAGCGGAACGCCGGTGGAGGTGTCAACTAATCTTTTTCCTGTAACGGGATTGAATATCTTATAGCCTTTTTGATTTTTATCTAAAACTACTTTGTAATTAGCAGAATTAACACCTAATATCTTGTTGGCATATTCCTCCACACCCACTTGGATGTGAAGCGCAGGAGCGTCCCTAGGAACTGGAACCTCGCTATTTTTAATACGAATACTATTCAACGCATCAGCCGTACCAGTGGTGGCGTAAGCTACCGCGTCATCAAGGCTGATACCATCCTTGTACATCTTTGTTCTGGCAATACGCGATATGGTTTTATCGTATGCCATGACCTCGTCAGGCGTTCTATTAGCTAATAACCAATTGCGGTATACCGATGTATTGTTTTGAACAGCAGGAATAACATCAGCAGCTTTCTCTATTTTATTTAATTCTTCTTCTTTTATCTTTCTGGACTCAAACAATGTTTGAAGCTGTTGTGTCGCGCCATTTTTTGAAAGCTCAATCATTGTATAAGCATCAGCCGAGACGCTATCGCGCATCTGCTCGTTAAATTTATCTTGCATCAACGCTTTGAATGGATCGGCATCATCATATTTGCCGACTTTTTCCTGATAAATCTCGCTATAGGTATTTACAAACTCAGTACTTGTTTGTGCGGAATCCAGTCTTGCCTTATACGCTTTAATTTCTTTATCAGCGAGTACAGCGCGGTTGCCTGTTTTAACAAACACCGATTTCGTATCCTGCGGATCTACGCCCATTTCAATGACAGCCTGCGCAGGATCGGTATATTGAAGCTCCTGAATTTTAAGTTGCTTCGTTAATATCTTATTCTGCTCAGCAATAGCCTTATTCCGCAACGCCTGGGCAGATGACTTAATGTTATTTTGAAGCTGTATCTGCGCGTTCAATGGCAGCATCGCGCTATTAGCTTTGAGCGTTTGAGCGGCAGCACTGAGATTGTTGTTGTTAATCATCTGGCTGATTCGGGCTACGGTAATATCTCCACGGGCATCAACAGAAGATTTCGCGGCTTGCTCTTTTGTCATATAACCAGCCCTAACAAGCGAGTCTAAGGACGCGTCCAATTGGGCAAGCTCAATATTAGGGTCTTTGCTGTTCAGAGCCTTACTCTTTAGATACATCTCCTGTTCAACAAAGCTGGCAAGGGCTGTATCTTTTGCGCGCTCTTGTACAAAGTTAAACGCATTGTGCTGAGTTTCTAAAGCAGCGCGTTGCACATTCAGTGAAACCTGACCCCACATCTCCTGATCGCCGCCATACTTTTTGTATGCTTCGGCATTGAACTTCTCCATGCCTTTTTGGATAAATGGCAGCACCTCATCGTCAGGAAGATTGCGTGCATCTTGAAGCAACTTATCGCCCAAGATGCTTGCGTTCATCTGTTCTTGTGATGCCGTAAGCTGTCTTTGAACGGCTTGCTTGCGCTCCCATTTCTGTTTGTATGCCGCGCCTTCCGTTTCCAAGATGTTGCTGATTTTCTCATAACGATTCGCCTTCACACCATAACGAACATCGCGCACTTCTGGATTCGCGATACTTACACCGCCGATATTATCGCGATTGGCAAACGATGCATTAATGTCAGGTATTTGAGGCATTACAGACTCTCAATAAAGTTTGATAGATCTTTTATTCCGCTCAATGCTTGAGGAATAGCCTCAATACCTTTGATATATGACAAGCTTGTTTCTCCTTTAGACTGAGCCAGACCTTCTTTGAGGATGGTAGCTGCGTTCTCTTTTGCTTTCTCAGACGCTTTAATATAATTATCTGATTCCTCTTGGAATGAGTTAATTTGGATGTCGTAACCCTTCTGACGGTGTTTGGACTCGAAGTTAGCAATTGCCACATTTAACTCTCCTTCCATAGCCGTGTCTGCAAGCACGTCTTGCACCGAACCGGTAGCATCAACACCCGAAAGAGCAAACATGGTTTTGCCCTTTTCTAGTGTTTTACGGTTATCACGCTTCAATCTTTCGGTATTGGTGTAATTAACCTGTTGCTCAAACTGTAGATTTAGTTCAGCAACATTCTTGTTTATCAACGATACCTTGGATTGATAAAGAAGATTTTCCGCACTGGATAGCTGATCGCGCGATGATTGACGTGCTGCATAGGCAGTAGATTGTGCGCCAGCGTATGTGGCAGCGGGTGCTGCGAAGGCTCCTGCTACGTTGGATATGCCGCTCAAAATCGGACTTGCTTTTGATAAAAACGCACCTGCCGACCCCAATATTCCGGCGGCACCTCCTGCAATTCCCAAAGCACTTGCTCCTAAACTAAACGCCCCTGCGGATGCAGCTCCGGCAGCAGCAGTAACACCAGCGGCAGCGGCTCCGGCGGCGGAGGCGGCTCCAGCGGCAGGTGCAAGTGCAGCCAAGCTAGCTCCGCCGGTAAAAGCAGCCGCACCTATCGCAACAATAGGAGCAATCTTTTTAACCGCACCACCCATTTATCTCACCAACGCGTACATATAACAATCGCGCCCCTCATGGTTGTATTTTAACATAAACCCTTCACGCTTAAAACCCAGTATTTCCAATGCTCTTACACCTTGCACATAATCAGAAATTACCTCCGCCTCAATGCGCCAGCTTGTTTGCATCATATCTGCAATCCAGCGTTTCATTAACTTCCAAAGCCTAGGCCATTTGCGTGGTGGCATGTGTTTAGATATTTGCACCCATATTCTGTCTTTACCGCGCCATTCTCGTTGATTGCCAAACAACATTAATGGAACGCCGTTATCATCTAAATACGCGTAAGCATGATTATCAAGCTGTGGAGCATTAATCACACAAACACCATGATCCCTTACTATTGTAAGCAACTGCTCGTAATCGCTTTTTTGAACATCAACAGGCTCAAACTGGTCAATATAAATTTTCTGAATAACTTCGATACTATCCATAATTCTCTACCTTCTGCTCAATAAACAATACCGTACAAGGTAATGGTTGATTAGAACGTACACAAACACTTGGCTCAATATCAATAACAGAAATATGGTTTCCACGTTTTAATCCAGTAAATAATGGCACAGGCGCGTTCATAAGATCAGAGCCTTTACGGAACATAATCGGTTCAAGATTATCAAAATCAGGCCCATACTCGCAATATACCGTGTTGTAGAATCCAAACGTCACCTCGGTAATTTTCTTCTCAATACCCTGCGATGTAGCGCGTGAACGAGTCGCGCCTTCAGGCGGCCACAACTGGATGTCGGAATTGTAATTAAATCCTGCATGAACCTCAGAGTAAAAATCATCAAGCGTTATCACGCCAAACGCAGGAACCACCGTAGGATGACTTGCACCGTCCACACACGGATAAATAGTCGCACCATCCAAATGATTAAACCCCGATAGCGTTTGAGCGGCAACCGCCCACTCGCCTTCAGGAATAGCCGTAGCGGCAGGGAACGCATCCGTAATGGTACACGTCACCTGCGTTCCGCTTGTGTACCCAGTGATGGTGGCACGACCCACAACCTCGCGCTCATTGGTAGAGCTGTATTGGAATATTTTGCGACCTACCATGCTGGCGGTGAACACCGAAGTGGATGCAGTGAACGTAATGCCAGTTCCAGTTGTTGCTCCTGGCGTTACAGTGCCTTCGCCATATCCGCTATACGATATGCCGCCATCTACAAAGAACCCGCTAGACTGACCATTCAAATCAGGCTCAAACGCAGATTCAAGATATTCTACATATCGTTTTGTGGAACCATTGATAGTGCGTTTTACTACCAGCCACAGGTCGTCACCAAATGTTTCGTCGGGGTTTGGAATAACGGATACATATTCTACAGCACCATTACCGCCTATTTCATGCTTGTGCCACGCGGTGACATCCTGCCCTGCATCGTAAGTAAATCCAATCAACTGACCATTGGTTAGTGCAAACCAACCCGTAGGGGTAGGTTCTTCCGCGTAGTCAAAATCTACCACACCTGTGAGGGTAATATGGTCAGCAGGTAAAGTAATATCAGAAGCAACATATCCATCGGACCGGTAATCATAAACAGATGCCCTTATTTTGCGTCCAGAAGGTTGAACGAAAATAACACTACCAGAGGTTTTGTGAACACGCACGTACTGCGCGCTGCCAAACTCGCTTTGCTTTGCTATGGAAACGTTTGTGGGGGTTACAGCCGCACTACCTGAGTTCGTGCCCCCAAACATGGTGTATTCAGCGTCAGATGTACCAATTTGCAAAATATTTCTGTCAGCCTTCATCCACCGAATTGCGTTCACCTGATCGTCAGAAATCGTAAAGGTAAACCCACTCGTGTCAAATACCGTTCCTGCCGCATCAGTAGGAGCAAAGTTATTGAAGTCATTTGTCTTGCTTCCCCATACGGTTTGCACCTGCCTTGTATTGGCGGCAAACACCAATCGTTGCTGAAAAAATGTAATAACCGAAGGCCAGCCTGCTGTGTCAGACCATGCACCTAGACGCCATGTGGTGACAGCAGCAGAAGCGGCAAGAGTACCATCTATAGTGGCGGTGACACTTGTGGAACTGCCAAACGCCGTAATAGTCATCCATCCCCATGATCCGCCTTGCCTCATACGAATAAGGCGACCTACATCGGTAGAAGCAAAAGTTGCAGTAGATGCCGTTATTGTAACCGAGCCGGTGGTTCCAGAAGGGGTCAGTGTAGTAGCAGTAGTGTTTTCATCTAAGTACGGGCCATCTTTTTGTACCAATGTTGTGATTGTCCATGCTGTGTCGCTTGTGCGTGTAATTATGCGAGGAGCATAACTTGGATGCACCACAAACAACGTATCAGCCGATTGCACAAATTTAAGCTGTGATAAATCAGCCGTAAGCCAAGGTGTTGCGATTTCGTAAATCTCATTGACAACACCGCCGGACGAATACGCTGTATATGTAGTACCATTAACGCCGGATAATTCTATAGTATTTGCCGTTACATTGGCAGCGGTGAATCGGCGATTATTTAATTGCGTCATTCCGACAACGCCGGTTATGTAAAACTGCTCACCGTTTGCTACGCCATGCGAGTTGGCCGTGATAACAACCGGATTCGCGGCTGTTGCGGCAGACATATTAACGCCGGTTCGGACAACCTGCCCGCGTTGACGATAAAACCGCATGTACTGGTTGCCTATCTCAATCACATAGTTTTGAGTCGTGCTGAATTTGAATGGGATAATGCGCGTTTCAAGCGTACTGTCCTTCACCTCGGCAGCATAGTATGAACCGGTACGCTTGGTTGCTCCACCCTGAAGCTGGGGAACGAAATTTAAAAGCTTCTGTACGCTGTTTTCGTACTTCTTAAAATCAACACGGCCACGCATCCTCGGCGAATATTCGCCAGCGGTGAAATTCGTTTGAATGGCATATTGTATATCGCTCATTGCCGGTAATTAATGAAGTCGTTTGATTCCATTGTGTGTACGCCACGCTCCAGGCCATCCACCGACATAGCCTTACGAAGATCCTTGTCGTACATAGCAAGAAGGCTATTTCTCAAATTTGCATCTACTGCAAGCCCCATTGAGATGTTGTAAGCAAGGCGCGAGGTATAACATTCTGCAAAATGTGCATCAAATTTATTGGGGTCCTCTACACGATAGATATACCGGAGATTCAACTCAGTGCCATCAAAGCGTATTTTGCCGTTCTCAGAATCCCATTCATAGCGATACCCATACTCACCTACCTGAACTGTGCGAATCCAATCAGAGGGGTGTGTAAAGTAATTCCCATGCCCCCATTCTGGTGGAGTCACATCAGCAGACAAAATAGCACGCTTAGTGGCAAAGTTCCAATTATGCGCTCGAAGCACATAATCGCGAGTTTGTAGATAATTCTTATTGATAAGAAGCGCGGCCTTACGATCATCCGTAAGCGACGATATGAAATCCATGTGTCCTATTTTGGCAAGAGCTATATTTGCAAGTTCTACCCAAGAGGACATATTTCTACCCTGTTAAAGTGACGGGGGATTTTAAGTCCCCCGTCTTGTAAATTTAGTCTACTACATATTGCACTTCGAGGCTGATAGTGCCTGCGGCAGTACCAACGGTAGCACCGGTCAAGCAAATATCATACTCGGTTTTGGAATCAGCAGAAAGACCTGCATCCTGCCAAACGCGGTTTGCAATCTTATCAATATTACGGGTAGTGAACGCGTGTTCAACACCCGCAACGGTTCCAGCGTTGATGTCCACATCGTTAGCATACGCATTGGCAAGAACCGCAGCCCCGCCATTTGCAGCCGTTTGATACAGACCGATGTCATAGACTGTTGCTCCGGTAATCGCATCGTTATAACGCTTAATCGAGATGATACGAGCGTTGCTCGGCACACGAGCAAAACGATATACTGAACCATCGTCATCCCCAGCCGCAACCTCTACTGTTCCGCACTGTGAACGAACGCGGCCACCGTAAACGGTAACATCATTCAACACAGGTGGCGACGCATCGGCATTGGTAATAATTGCACTTTTTGTGTTTACTACAGGCATGATTTTTCTCCTATTATGCTACGCACTTGATTTCAATAACCTTCGCTTCTTCCAAGCGCGTCGCACCAATAGACATAGCAAAGTATGCGTAGGTGGAAAAACGCTTATCAGGGCGAGGCGCAATCTCGGCTTTGATGTCAACACCAATACCAAGACCCATTCCTGATTTTACCCACATTGGAAGGCGCAGATAACCAGAACCGTCCGTGTTCAAAAGTTCAGAACGAATGAACTTAATGCCAAGGAAAGTATCAATCTCACCATTTACAAGCGCCTTAACGGTGTTGTAATCAGCAGAAGTTACTTCAGTGGTTGCCAAAAGGTCGGCTTCAGTTTTACCATTCAGTACACAATACACCTCATTATCCGGCATACCCTCCTGAATGGCCTCAGCAGTTTTAAGTTTCTGCTTTGCTTCAATCAGCTTGGAAATCGTCAATCCAGCGGGGCCGGTTCCAGTGCCGTATGCCCATGAGTTAACAGCCACTACGTTAGTAGTCGTACTGGTTGGGAATGCGGTAGTGGTTGCACCGGTTTCACCGGTTTGAGCGTCAGCAAAGAACGCATTGATAATCACCTTATCAATACCGCGTCCCATTGAAGCCGCTAAAGCCATTACAGTAGGGTTGGTTGGATCATTAAGGGTTTTAGCACGATCCAGTTTGTCGATCAGATCGCCTTTTTCATAATCAACAAGGTTTACTTTACGACGTGCCCATGGTGTGGAGGTGAGAGGCGAATCACCATGACGATTGTTAATAACGTCAGGCAAGCCATGTACACCAACTTGGTCGAAATATTCGGATTTACCAACGATGCCGGAATCAACGATAACGGTGTTACGCAGACGCGACATACGCTGTTGCGAAAGCATGAGAACGCCTTCACGGTATTGCTGCACAAATGCAGTGGTAATTTCAAAAGACATAAATTTATCCCTTTATAAAATGGTTGAACTATTAAAACGATTTAAATTTATCGCCTGAGTAGTCCACCACTCCGCTTGAGCGGAACAAAGGGGGATTCAAGACTTACTTCTTCCGCGAAGTCGAATCGAGATGAGGCTTTACGGGATTCTTAGGCAGAGTAGCCCCTGCATCATCTGCTATAAATATAGCATATTTCTCAGCACACGCAAGCACTTCATCTTCACGAACATTAACAAATTTACTATATGTTTGTACGGCCAGTTTTAGGGCTTCGAGTCGGTTGCTCATTTTTTCTTCTCAGGATACATATAAGTGTACAATCTTGCACGAGTATTTACCGCATCTTCATGCCCTATATGGTTTTTATCAAACAGCGCATCGGTAAAGTTTTTATCTTGCTGCTTAATATTCCATTCAAGCGCGGCTTCTGTAGGAGTCAGTGCGCGTTGCGCGTTGCTGGTAATGCTATTGCCAAACGCCACATCTTCGCGCGACTGTTCACCAAGGGCAGCAAACGCATCCGCAATCATTGGATTGTTTATAACGCCTGTTTTATCAAGGAATTTTTGCAGCTCTACGCCACCAAAAAGATTGATCGCCTTACGAACCGCAGATACTTTTTCTTCGTAAGCGGAACCCCATTTCTCACGAAGCTTTGCCTCACCTTCGCGCACCATATTGTCGCGTTCTGCGCGTTCAAGCTCAAATTCCTGCTTGCTCAAATTACCGATAAAACCAAGCGATGCCTCAAACTGCTTTTGTGTATATCCCAGTTTGTGCGCCTCCTCACGCCACGAGTTCACCAGCTTCGCGTCAAATTCAACACCATCAATTTTTGGAGGTTGATAGTCACCAAATGTTTTCGGACGGCCAATTTGCTCGTAATACTGATTCCAATCAGCCTCAGATGCGCCCTCTCTCGGCTTGCGAATAATGTCAGCTTTATCGACACCGACCATTGAGGCCGTGTGCTTGTAGGATTTAAGCAAATCTTCTGGTGAATTAAAGTTCTTAAATACCGGATCTACCTTGTACTCATCAGGCCATGAATCGCGAAAAGACGGGGCTGGAGAGGGAGTCGCGCCAGCCCCGTGAGTTCCGCCGGAATCGCTATTAACAGGAGAGGCCGCAGAGCCAGTGGAGGGCGTCGCGGCAGTTCCGGCGGTTGCACCATTGTTCGGTTCAGTCATTATCAAACTCATCCTTTATTTGTGTATATGTTTTTTGTTCTTTTACTAAGTTTACTATATTTGGTTCTTCATACGTTGTAAAGGTTAGAATCCTTAATGCAAGGTTGCGTTCGCCATTCTTGAAATCACTCCCTTGAATACCCTTAAATATATGCCCTGCCTTGAGAATATCATGCAGCACAAGCTTACCCGACTCCGAGTCAAAAACATCTCTATACGCCTTTCTCAATCTCGCTCTATTAAACATTTACATTCGCCTCCGCGATAGATTTAGCCGCGCCCGCTGAGTTGGCAAGTGTTTTGGATGCCTGTTCTTCAAGAGCCACCTGCCGCGCTTCTGCTTGAGCCTGAGCCTGTTGCTGTCGCATCTGAGTCACCATTTCAATGCTACGCATCAAACGAGGTGGAATATAATTTACCTCCAAAGAAGCATATCTGACTATTTCATCAAGATCGTAATTATCCATAACAGCGGGGCTAACGCCAGCAAGCTGGATACCAAGCTGAAGGCTTCTAAAAATACTATCCAAATCTGCACTTCTTTGCGCTTGCGCCATGGGTGAGATGTATTCAACCGCATAATCTGTACCTCGTAATGATTCAGGTGGAGGCGAAATCAATCCTTCTTCAAGCGCAAGAGAAAACACGCGACTGATTAATGGCCCCGTAAACTCAGTATTCAAACGCGAGAGCAGTGGCCCAAGCTGTTGCAGGTTTTTTTGCTGCAAATTATTAGATACTGTAGCCTTCATGTATTCGGTCTTTTGCTCGCTATCCGAGCCAAGCCAGTCCACGTAAAAATGCTGCATAATGCGTTTTTTCACCGGCTGTACAACCGCTTCCATAACATTCAGGTTGCCACCTGATTGAAGCGTCGATACAGGGTCTTGGGTGGAATCATAGTTGATAATGCCGCCTGCGTTGATGACCAGTGGGCCGATCACTGAATCAGAAGGCACGAGTAAGGGCGGGTCAACCATTTTTTCCGCACCGCGTATGGTTACCTCCATAATGCGGTTTACCATGCGGGTGTCGGGGAACGCTGCCATACCTGGGCCGAAACCGTATGTTTCGCCGGAACGCTTGCTAAAACGAGGCCATTGGTAGGGCATACTGTCATAGCCCTTATCAGAGCCAAGCTTCTTCTTGCTATCCATATCAACGTAGCAGGAAAGGAAGGCTTTTTCTGTGCGGGAACCTTTTTTGTATTTCATATTAGGCTTCACCACATGCAGAAAACGAACCTCACCATACGGTTCTTTCGCAAGGCGTTTGGAAATAGATTCTGGCACGCCATCCATGCCAAAGAAATCAATCACGCCAGATACGGTGCTTTTGCATGAGCGATAAATCGTATCTATAATGCCATCCGCGTTTTCTTGCCCTACGCAAGAGGACAGTGGATAGCATTTAAAACGAATCTTGCCTTTGCGGAACGACGAATAAAATATGCCGTTACCAAACGCTGAAATTTCAGAATACATCTCATGTGCTTCAGAATTAAACCGCCCCTCCTGGCTGTTAAATATGCCATATAACGTCGTAGAAGCGTTATCCAGCCATTGCTGTTCTTCAAGCGTGGTAGGCCGCTCAGGGTCAGCAATAATGAGCTTAAACCATTTCTGTGACGGGCTGGTAAGAAGCGAATGTAGCGATCCAGCAAGCTGCTCACACGCGTACATAGCCGTAGTATCAAAAATGCGGGTGTTGCGTTTAGCCCCGCCATACCATTCATTATAAAAATCACGTGATGGAAGCGTCAACCGCGCTACATCCTGCCAGTGGGTGCGATACACTTCGCTGTCACCACGTAGTTTTTCGTATTCTTGTATGTAATCCGTCGCATCGGTCATAAAATGCTCATGAGTAAGATTTCTTCATCGTCTACTGTTATAACATATTTCTTCTTAACTTTCCTGTCTTTCTTAATCGTCATCATTATCGGGTTGGAGCCGCCTGTGCGAATAACTTCCTCAGAAGGCGGAGTAACCGGATTATAATTAAGATCAACGGCAAATCCAGTTAGTGAATACGCGCCGCTATCGGCAGTCATTGTAAACGCACCAACGGGGGTATAAGTCAGTGTAGCAGCATTTCCGGTAAGGTTATATGTCCCCGATACCGCATTAATTGCCTTACCTTCTATCAGGCTCGCATCATTGCCCGTTACGTTGTACGTACCGGATACAGCCGTAAGCCGCTTGCCTTCGAGAAGGTTTGCAGCATTTCCGGTGTAGGTGTAACTACCATTCGCGGCAGTCATGGCGTAGCCACGCCTTAATGTCGCCGCATTACCTGTGATGTTATAAACACCACTTACTGCTGTTAAGATTTTGCTCTCAAGCAGATTGGCAGCGTTTCCGGTTATTGTGTATGAACCACTATTTGCAGTAAGCGTGTATGCACCTGTCGCCGTTTTCTCAATCGGGACAAACGGAAAATCTTGATTTGAACCATCATAATTAGGGTTTAGATGGTTGCCGAGGTTTCCACCTGTAGAACCAAAACCAAGTATCTGCTTCGTCATGTGTTATTGAACCCAAGCAACCTAATCGGGGTTGCCCCTGTGCCAAGGTTACTTGTGCAATATATACCCAAAGCAGATGTGACCACTCCAGAATCCGGGGTCGCTGGCTGTAGCCAATTAAGCCCCATTCCTCCGTAGAGTAAATCTGCGTAGCTATGCGCGCCTACGTTCAGCGTATTGATTGGCGCTATCAATTCCACACCGTACAAACTGAACGTTCCAGCGGTTGCCGCAACACTCACATTTAACTGGGTAATATCCAGCACCGCATGGTCATTTTCATTCATTATTATATTATATAGCCCTTGAGCAGCGGTAACAGCCGCAGGGCATACATTGTTCGGGCTTGTGACGCTGTTTCCGTCTTGGTCAACATACGTCACAGTATAAGTTGGCGCAGTCGTTGCCGTTGCCGCCGTGATGTAGATAACAGGTATCAGCGGAATATTTGTATTTGCCGTACCAAACACCGTGCGACGTAGGCGCGTGAACGTAGAGTCATGCGTAAGCCTGTCGCCAGTGGTGCTTAATGCGCCTGTACCAAATCTATAGAACCGAGCAAGCCACATCCCATCCGCTGCGGCATGGTTGCCTTCCACAAAGAGCGCGCGCAAATCATCTGTAGTGTTCGGTAACTGAAACCCAACGATTGTTCCCGGAAGTGTTGAACCAATGCTATTCGGGTTAAAGCTATTACTAAAATGCCCACTGGTGGCGGTTGCCGCAGTTAATGAGCCATTAGATGCTGGTAGCCAAAGGGCTTGAAGCCCTTTGCCGTCCCAAACTCTTAGTTTAATATCTGCCGCTGTTGTAACCGCTGCCATTAGATTGGCCTCCCGAACACTAGAGCTTCAACGTCTTTAGAAGCATTCCCGCCGAAATAATAAAATGCGATTACGTCACCGGCCACCGCAACAACCGGAGCGACAGGCTTCAATATGTTGCTGAATCCTGCTGATTGCAGAGCAATAGAGTTTGTCGAATACGCAAACGGTATAATCCCCTTTACCCGCAACGTCCCAACGGTACCGACTGAGCGGCTCATATTGGTTACGTCCTGCATCCCGGTGTCGGGGGTGTTCAAATGCGGTGACATGACAAACGCACTGTTTGCCGACGCATTGGTTGGCAATGTCATCGTGCAAGTTCGTGTACCTGTTCCATCTTCGTTAACATAGGTCGTGGTTATTACAGGTGTCGTCGCTGTCAAAGTAGCTGTTGCAACCAGCATTGGAATCATCGAAGCGGTTTGCCTTGCCGTGTAGTCCGTTCCGCTTATTCGTGTATCTCGGCTTGGCATTGAGCTGTCAGTGCCAGCCGTGAAGGTATTAGTGTTAACAGCAAGCGAGCCTAAATCGTACTCCAAGCAGGCTACAAGGCTGCCTACGTCCTCACTCACCATCTCGGCTTCAAGTTCCCACCCACTGTATCCTGTCAGAGAAGGAAGCGTAATAGTGGTTGGTAGTCTTTGAACGGTAATATATCCGCTAGTCGTATTAGCGGCAGTAGTCGCGGCTACTGTAGTATGGTAAGTGCGCGCCAGTATTCCGCCCGCTTCTTGAGCAATCAGACGCTTTGTTATTGAGTCAAGGTTTGCTAATGCCATTAGAGCGCCACATAGGTTATTTTGCCTTGGATGCCGCCAACTGCGTTACCCATACCGATGAATGCAATTTTATCGCCAGCAGCAAATTGATGTAGGTAGGCGTAATCAGTAAAAAAGTTTTTCTTCTCAACCATTCCAGCCACCGGAATATTCACCATGCAAACAGGGTCAACGTGGAAAAACTCAATAACTCCTGTCGGCGTGGTACCGCCGGTTCTGGTTGCCGCTGTTATGTCTATTGCACCCCAGTCGGGGGTTTTCAGGTTCACGAAAGCAGCCGTGCCAGCAATAGCCGAAGCCGTCAGCGCAACCGATGCGGTGGTTTCTGCTGTGTTTGCGTCTTGGTCTTGATAAGTAATGGTGAAGCTTCCTGGCGTTGCATTTAAGCCAGTAGTCACCACCATCAATACCGCCGACGGTATCTGCCTAGACACGCCGCCTTCCGTTCTTGTCGGTGCTGCGCTTGCGTCCGTGAAGGTCGGTGTGGCAATATTCAGTGATCCAAACGAAGTAAGCCGTGCCACGATAAACGAGCGGGCAACTGATGAACTAAACTCTAAGCTCTTTGGTGCGTAATATGTCTTACCACCAGGAAGTGTTGGCAATACCCCTATGCGAGTCCGGTAGTCATGCCTTACCGAAATCTGCCCTGTGTAAACCGTTGCGGTCTTTGCCGTACCATATTGCGTATAGAACGGCATGTCTCCGCTATATCCACCTGCCTCTGCTGTAATGATGTCATCGTAGGAAGCTATGGTCATTTATCACAACGCTGGATAAGTGCGGATAACCTCAAAGCGAGCGCGCGCGTCATCTTCCACAAGACGCTGCCAATAAAAATTAAATGTGTCCTTGTCAAAGCACAGGAGGCACCCGATATGAGGGCGAGCTGGCAATGTTTGGTCAACCGTGACGTTGTTCCACTTGGCTTTGATTTCTATCTCACCGGACTCATTCACAATTTCACTTGTGATAATAGGCTGGTCGTTGCTGGATTCGCCGAAGTTCATCGTTACTGGCATGTGGATCCCCTAATTAAACAAGAGTGAATAGGCCGTTAGTGCCGTCAAAGTCGATGGTGAATGTTTCGCCACTTGCTAGCGTCACATCCGAGCCGTTGTCAAACCAACAGATCAATTCATCATTGGTTGCCGTATCGTTATAGATCACCACATAACGGAATGTAGCAACAGAGCCACCGGAAGCGGTCAGCACCAGATCGTTGAGCGTCAGTTTATACGTGCCAGATGTTTGCGAGGATGATGCGGTAGTAATGTTGCGGCTTGAAAGGTTTGTGTACGAAATCTGAGTGAGGTTTGAAAGCTGTGTATTCGTTGCAACGGGAGCATTGGCCGCAGCGCATAACGCCACCGCGAGCTGATCCGATCCAAGATTGTGAACCTTCTCAGCCAACGCCTCTACGAAGCTATTAAACTTGTTATATGCTGCCATTTATTTCTCCGTTACCACAATACTGTTTAAGTCAATTAATCCATGCTCTCCCCTGCGCCCTGTAATGGTACGCACACGCGGCCTATTAATCGCTTCCAACAAAGGCTGGAGGTTCACCTCCGGTATCTTAATAGGCTCCTGCTTCTCCCACTTAGGCATCGACGCCACAGCTTCTTCAACGCGCTTCACCGCTTCCATTACGCCCTTCAACTGCTCAGCAATATTAATCTCAATTTTGCTGGTCAACGCCTTGAAATGCGCGTCAATCAGTTCGCGGTCCACCTCCATCGGCATGGAGAATGTAACGCCGGTTTGTTTGTTTTTAGGTGTGAGGAAAGATTTCCTGTCCATTAGTTCTTATAATACGCTTGGGTTGCAAGTACAGTACCAGTGGCGGCAATAATACTGATAGTCGGTGTCGTGCCATCACTTAATGTAAGAAGAAACCGATACGGCGTGTTCGGCGCAATCAAAAAACTACCGCTACCATTCGTCACATCTGAGGACGGGACCACCGCTGTGCCAGTTACGTTAATGTACGCCGCTGCGTTCACCGTCAGCACCAGCATACCCGCACCCGCAGGGATCGTCAGATTCTCCGCTGTAGTAATGGAGTTATGATTCACATACTCAGGAATCGGAAGAACATCACCCTTACTGATAATTTTATTCAATGCCATCTTACGCTCCTAACTTTGTTTTCCTACGGTATCCCGCACGCACCTTGTAAATACTATTATCATCCGTCGTTGCATTTGCAATCGTATCTGCGCGATCAAATGTATCACTGATAATTTTCTTCTCTGCCGTACCCGCGGCCTGAACCACCGGGTCTTCTTTAATAGGCGCACCCGCAACCGCACCCGGCTTCGATACCTGTGCTTCCGGTGTGCCCGTGTCTACCTTAGACGGTGTTTCCGTCGCAACCGTAGAAGGCTTACTCTCCACTGGGGCAGGAGTCGTTTTAGCCGCATACGCGCTCATCACCGCATCAGGCGATACAATCTCATGACGATATGCCTTACCACTGAGCGCGTTCAACGTCACGTCCTGACCGTATTTACCACTCATGTAATCGGCCATCGATATTTCGGTTGTCTTGGTGAACTGGCCAGGGGCAATACGTTTATTCGCCTGTGAATAATACGCCCCATCCGGTGCGGCTGCTGTCTGTGCGAGTTTCCCGCTGTTGAATCCAAACGGATCCGCCCTGGATGGATTAATAGTATTGAACGCCTGTTCAAATGTCGCAGGCGCCGAAGATGCAACCGGAGCTGGCGTATTACTCGCA